>JAESFK010000154.1_pt1 | contig 54475 bp, 60 predicted proteins | sample 9269391 | NCBI WGS metagenome assembly JAESFK01 (sample SAMN14506231, study PRJNA617097) | algae metagenome | isolation source: Drouetiella hepatica UHER 2000/2452 and co-occurring heterotrophs from... | place: Slovakia: Slovak Paradise National Park, Hrabusice, Kosice Region | collected 2000-01-01
GCCTCCTCGACACCCTTGGCGATCGCCGCGGGCACCTCCTTGGCCTTGCCGTAGCCGACACCGACGGTGCCGTCACCGTCGCCGACGACGACGAGGGCGGTGAAGCTGAAGCGACGCCCACCCTTGACGACCTTGGCGACGCGGTTGATGGTCACGACGCGCTCGAGGTACTGGTTCTTCTCGGCCTCGCGGGAGTCACGGCCGCCGCGACGGTCGTCGCGGCTGCCACGGCGGTCGCCGCGCTCGGCGCCGCCGGTCCCGGTGCCTCGACGCTGGGGTCCTGGCATCAGATGTTCCTCTTCTCGACGTTCGTGGTGGTACGGGCAGCGTGGGTCACAGGGCCAGCCCGCCTTCCCGAGCGCCGTCCGCGATGGCGGCGACGCGACCGTGGTAGCGGTTGCCACCGCGGTCGAACACGACGGCCTCGACACCGGCGGCCTTGGCCCGCTCGGCGACGAGCTCGCCGACCTTCTTGGCCTTCTCCCGCTTGTCACCCTCGAGGGAGCGCACGTCGGCCTCCATCGTCGAGGCGGACGCGACGGTCTTGCCCACGGTGTCGTCGACGACCTGGACGAAGACGTGGCGCGAGGACCGCGACACGACGAGGCGGGGACGCACGGCCGTGCCGGCGACCTGCTTGCGGACGCGGGTGTGACGGCGGACGCGTGCGGCCGACTTGCCCTTGGCGCGCTTGACGATCATGGCCATCGGTTACTTACCAGCCTTTCCGACCTTGCGGCGGATCTGCTCGCCCGCGTAGCGGACGCCCTTGCCCTTGTACGGGTCGGGCTTGCGGAGCTTGCGGATGTTCGCGGCGACCTCGCCGACGAGCTGCTTGTCGATGCCCTGGACCGAGAACCGGGTCTGGTTCTCGACCGCGAACGTGATGCCCGACGGGGGCTCGACGGTGATGGAGTGCGAGTAGCCGAGGGCGAACTCGAGGTTGGAGCCCTTGGCCAGCACGCGGTAACCCGTGCCGTGGATCTCCAGCTTCTTCTCGTAGCCGTCGGTCACACCGAGCACCATGTTGTTGATGAGCGAGCGGGTCAGGCCGTGGAGCGAGCGCGAGGCGCGCTCGTCGTCGGGACGCTTGACCTCGAGGGTGCCGTCGGCCTGCTCGATGGTGATCGGCTCGGCGACGGTGTGCGAGAGCTCGCCCTTGGGGCCCTTGACGGTGACGGTCTGACCGTTGATGGTCACGTCGACACCGGAGGGGACGGTGACGGGGAGTCGTCCGATTCGCGACATGTCAGCTACCCCTTACCAGACGTAGGCGAGGACTTCCCCACCCACACCCTTGTTGGCGGCCTGACGATCGGTCAGCAGGCCGGAGGACGTCGAGATGATCGCGACGCCGAGACCACCGAGCACCTTGGGGAGGTTGGTCGACTTGGCGTAGACGCGCAGGCCGGGCTTGCTCACGCGGCGCAGGCCGGCGATCGAGCGCTCCCGGTTGGGGCCGTACTTGAGGTTGACGGTGAGGGTCTTGCCCACCTCGGCGTCCTCGACGGTCCAGCCGGCGATGTAGCCCTCGGCCTCGAGGATCTCGGCGATGTGGCTCTTCAGCTTCGAGAACGGCATGGAGACGTCGTCCTTGTGCGCCGAGTTGGCGTTCCGGACGCGGGTCAACATGTCCGCGATCGGGTCTGTCATGGTCATTGGGCTTCTCCGCCCTCTCTCAGCACGGTTTCCTCCGGACGGTTTCTCCGGCGGACCTGCGCTGTAGATGGTCTGTGGATGGGGGTGCCGCGCCAGGCGGCGGGGTGAGGACTTACCAGCTGGACTTGGTCACGCCCGGGAGCTCGCCCGCGTGGGCCATCTCCCGGAGGCAGATCCGGCAGAGGCCGAACTTGCGGTAGACCGAGTGCGGGCGGCCGCAGCGCTGGCAGCGGGTGTAGCCGCGGACAGTGAACTTCGGCTTCTTGTTCGCCTTGTTGACGAGGGCGGTCTTGGCCATGCTCAGTTCTCCTTGAACGGGAAGCCGAGCGCCTTGAGCAGCGCACGTCCCTCGTCGTCGTTCGTCGCGGTCGTCACGATGGTGATGTCCATGCCGCGGACCCGGTCGATCCGGTCCTGGTCGATCTCGTGGAACATCGACTGCTCCGTGAGGCCGAAGGTGTAGTTGCCCCGGCCGTCGAACTGCCGCGGCGAGAGGCCGCGGAAGTCACGGATGCGCGGGAGCGCGACGGTCACGAGACGGTCGAGGAACTCCCACATGCGGTCGCCGCGCAGCGTGGCGTGCGCGCCGATCGGCATGCCCTCGCGCAGCTTGAACTGCGCGATCGACTTGCGGGCCTTCGTGACGACCGGCTTCTGGCCGGTGATGGCGGTGAGGTCGCGGACGGCACCCTCGATGAGCTTGCTGTCCTTGGCGGCGTCACCGACGCCCATGTTGACGACGACCTTGACGACGCCCGGGATCTGCATGACGTTCTCGAACCCGAACTGCTCGCGCAGGGAGCCCTTGATCTCGTCCTGGTAGCGCGTCTTGAGACGCGGCTTGGTAGCGGTGTCAGCCATCTCTCTCACAGGTCCTTGCCCGAGCGCACGCCGACGCGGATGCGGGTCGCCTTCTGGCGCCCGTCACGCTCGACGGTCTCGACGCGGGTCTTCATCCGGGTCGGCTTCTTGTCCGAGGGGTCGACGATCGCCACGTTGCTCACGTGGATCGGCGCCTCCTGGACGATGAGGCCGCCGGTGCGGCTGCCACGGTTGGACTCGCCGGCCTTGGTGTGCCGGGTGACCCGGTTGACACCCTCGACGGTGACCCGGTTGGTCTCACGGTTGACCGCGATGACCTTGCCGGTGCTGCCCTTGTCCTTGCCGGCGAGCACCTGGACGGTGTCGCCCTTCTTGATCTTCGCCATGGGTCAGAGCACCTCCGGGGCCAGGCTGATGATCTTCATGAACTTCTTCTCGCGCAGCTCACGGCCCACCGGGCCGAAGATGCGGGTGCCGCGCGGGTCCCCGTCGTTGCGGAGGATGACCGCGGCGTTCTCGTCGAACTTGATGTAGGAACCGTCGGCGCGACGGCGCTCCTTCTTGGTCCGGACGATGACGGCCTTGACGACGTCACCCTTCTTGACGTTGCCGCCGGGGATCGCGTCCTTGACGGTGGCGACGATGGTGTCGCCGATACCGGCGTACCGGCGACCGGAACCGCCGAGAACACGGATGCAGAGGATCTCCTTCGCACCGGTGTTGTCGGCGACACGCAGTCGCGACTCCTGCTGGATCACTGTCTAACTCCTACTCGTCGTGCTGGTTCTCGCCGGGGCGAGCCTGGCCGAACTGACTGGATTGCCTTGACGGCAGAGGCTTACTTGGCCTTCTCGAGGATCTCGACGACGCGCCAGCGCTTCGTCGCGGACAGCGGCCGGGTCTCCATGATGAGGACGCGGTCGCCGACGCCGGCGGCGTTGGCCTCGTCGTGGGCCTTGACCTTGCTCGAGCGGCGGATGACCTTGCCGTAGAGGGCGTGCTTGACGCGGTCCTCGACCTCGACGACGACGGTCTTGTCCATCTTGTCGCTGACCACATAGCCCTGGCGGGTCTTGCGGTAGCTGCGGTCGATCGTGGCGGTCACGGTCTCGTCCTTCTTGTCGCTCACTTGGCCTCACCCTTCACGCCGATGCCGAGCTCGCGCTCGCGCATCTCGGTGTAGATCCGGGCGATGTCCTTGCGGACGGCACGCAGCCGACCGTGGTTGTCCAGCTGGCCCGTGGCCGACTGGAAACGGAGGTTGAACAGCTCCTCCTTGGCCTTGCGGAGCTCGTCGACGAGGCGCTCGTCGTCGAGGCCCCGCAGCTCCTTGGAGGTCAGGTCCTTGGAACCGACTGCCATCAGAAGTCACCACCCTCACGCCGGACGAAGCGGCACTTCATCGGCAGCTTGTGCATCGCGAGGCGCAGGGCCTCGCGCGCGACGTCCTCCGGGACACCGGAGAGCTCGAACATGACACGGCCCGGCTTGACGTTCGCGATCCACCACTCCGGCGAGCCCTTGCCGGAACCCATGCGGGTCTCGGCCGGCTTCTTGGTGAGCGGACGGTCCGGGTAGATGTTGATCCAGACCTTTCCGCCACGCTTGATGTAGCGGGTCATCGCGATACGCGCGGACTCGATCTGGCGGTTGGTGACGTAGGCGGGCTCGAGGGCCTGGATGCCGTAGTCGCCGAACGCGATGGTCGTACCGCCCTTGGCAGCGCCCGAGCGACCCGGGTGGTGCTGCTTGCGGTGCTTGACCCGACGGGGGATCAACATGTCAGGACTCCTCGGTGCTCGGAGCGGCCGCGGCCTGCTCGGCCGGGGCCTGCGCGGCGGCGGGGGCGTCGGTGCGACGGGCACGGGCCGGACGGTCGGCGCCGTCACGACGCGGGCCACGACCCTGGCGCGGAGCGGTGGCCTGCTGGGCCGCGAGCTCGCGAGCGGTCATGTCGCCCTTGTAGATCCACACCTTGACGCCGATGCGCCCGAACGTGGTCTTGGCCTCGTACAGGCCGTAGTCGATCTGCGCGCGGAGGGTGTGCAGCGGCACGCGCCCCTCGCGGTAGAACTCGGTACGGCTCATCTCCGCGCCGCCGAGGCGGCCGGAGACCTGGACGCGGATGCCCTTGGCGCCGGCGCGCGTGGCGGACTGCATGCCCTTGCGCATGGCGCGACGGAACGACACGCGGGCGGAGAGCTGCTCGGCGATGCCCTGCGCGACGAGCTGGGCCTCGACCTCGGGGTTCTTGACCTCGAGGATGTTCAGCTGGACCTGCTTGCCGGTGAGCTTCTCGAGCTCGCCACGGATGCGGTCGGCCTCGGCGCCGCGGCGGCCGATGACGATGCCCGGACGCGCGGTGTGGATGTCGACGCGGACCCGGTCACGGGTGCGCTCGATGTCGACGCGGGCGATGCCGGCGCGGTCCATGCCCGTGGACATGAGCTTGCGGATCGCCACGTCCTCCTTGACGTAGTCGCGGTAGCGCTGACCCTCCTTGGTGGAGTCGGCGAACCAACGGCTCTTGTGCTCCGTGGTGATCCCGAGACGGAAGCCGTGCGGGTTGACCTTCTGACCCATCAGCGGGTGCCTCCGTTCGTGGTCTTGGCGGGCTTGGGGGCGACGACCACGGTGATGTGGCTCGTGCGCTTGTTGATGCGGCCGGCGCGACCCTGCGCGCGCGGACGGAAACGCTTCATGGTGGGGCCCTCGTCGACGAACGCGGCGCTGACGAACAGCTCGCGCTCGTCGAAGCGCTCGGCCGTCTTGTCGGCCTTGACCCGTGCGTTGGCGATGGCCGACTCGAGGACCTTGAGGACCTGCTCGCTCGCACCCTGGGGGGCGAAGCGCAGGACCGACACGGCCTCGGTGGCGGCCTTGCCGCGGATGAGGTCGACGACCCGGCGGGCCTTCATCGGGGTGATCCGCGTGTGGCGGGCGACCGCCCGCGACTCGAGGGTGGTGTTCTCGGTGGACATCAGCGACGACGCCCCTTCTTGTCGTCCTTCACGTGACCCTTGAAGGTGCGGGTCGGCGCGAACTCGCCGAGCTTGTGCCCGACCATCGCCTCGGTGACGAACACCGGCACGTGCTTGCGGCCGTCGTGGACGGCGAGGGTGTGACCGAGCATGTCGGGCGAGATGACCGACCGACGCGACCAGGTCTTGATGACGTTCTTGGTGCCCGCTTCGTTCTGGACATCCACCTTCTTCTGAAGGTGGTCGTCGATGAAGGGGCCCTTCTTCAGGCTACGAGGCATTCCAGGCTCCTATCAGCGCTTCTTGCCAGTGCGACGGCGACGGACGATGAGCTTGTCGCTCGGCTTGCCGGGGCGGCGGGTGCGGCCCTCGGGCTTGCCCCACGGGGACACCGGGTGGCGTCCACCGGACGTGCGACCCTCACCACCACCGTGCGGGTGGTCGACCGGGTTCATGACGACACCACGGACGGTCGGGCGCTTGCCCTTCCAGCGCATGCGGCCGGCCTTGCCCCAGTTGATGTTCGACTGCTCGGCGTTGCCGACCTCGCCGACGGTGGCGCGGCAGCGCACGTCGACGTTGCGGATCTCGCCCGACGGCATGCGCAGCTGCGCGTACGGGCCGTCCTTGGCGACGAGCTGCACGCGCACACCGGCGGAGCGGGCGATCTTCGCGCCGCCACCGGGCTTGAGCTCGACGGCGTGGATGACCGTACCGGTCGGGATGTTGCGCAGCGGCAGGGTGTTGCCCGGCTTGATGTCGGCGCCCGGACCGTTCTCGATCGTCATGCCCTGCTCCAGGCCGCGCGGGGCGAGGATGTAGCGCTTCTCGCCGTCGGCGTAGTGCAGCAGCGCGATGCGCGCGGTGCGGTTCGGGTCGTACTCGATGTGCGCGACCTTCGCGGGCACGCCGTCCTTGTCGTGACGACGGAAGTCGATCACGCGGTAGGCGCGCTTGTGGCCACCACCGATGTGACGGGTGGTGATGCGGCCGTTGTTGTTGCGGCCACCGCTCTTGGTCAGCGGGCGGACGAGGGACTTCTCGGGGGTGGAGCGGGTGACCTCGACGAAGTCGGCCACGCTCGACCCGCGACGCCCCGGCGTCGTCGGCTTGTACTTACGGATACCCATGTGTCAGTCCTCAGTTCCTCAGGCGCCGGCGCTGCCGAAGATGTCGATCGAGCCCTCGCGGAGGGTGACGATCGCGCGCTTGGTGTCCTTGCGCTTGCCGATGCCGAACCGCGTGCGACGGGCCTTGCCCTTGCGGTTCATCGTGTGGACGGAGTCGACCTTGACGCCGAAGACGCTCTCGACCGCGATCTTGATCTCGGTCTTGTTCGAGCGCGGGTCGACGATGAAGGTGTACTTGCCCTCGTCGAGCAGCCCGTAGGACTTCTCGGACACGACCGGGGCGATCAGGATGTCGCGGGGGTTCTTGCCCTGGCTCACTGCTCGTCCTCCGACTTCTTCGTGGCGGTCTTCTTCGCCGCGGCCTTCTTGGCCGGCTTGGCGACCTCGACGCTCTCACCGGTGAAGACCTCGTAGGCGGCCTTGGTGAAGACCACGTCGTCGGCGCAGAGCACGTCGTAGGTGTTGAGCTGGTCGACGGCGAGCACGTGGATCTCGGCCAGGTTGCGGACCGACTTCATCGAGACGATGTCGGTGCGGTCGAGGACGACCAGCACGTTCGGGCGCTCGGTGAGGCCGGCGAACAGCTCGCGGGCGGCCTTGGTCGAGGGGGCCTCGCCGTTGGCGATGGCCTCGACGACGTGGACGCGGCCGTGGCGGGCCCGGTCGGAGAGGGCACCGCGCAGGGCGGCGGCCTTCATCTTCTTGGGGGTGCGCTGGGCGTAGTCACGCGGCTGCGGGCCGTGGACGGTGCCACCGCCGGCGAACTGCGGCGCGCGGGTCGAGCCCTGGCGGGCGCGGCCGGTGCCCTTCTGGCGGTACGGCTTGCGACCGCCACCGCGGACCTCGCCACGCGTCTTCGTCGCGTGCGTGCCCTGGCGGGCGGCGGCGAGCTGCGCGACGACGACCTGGTGGATCAGCGGCACGTTGGTCTGGACGTCGAAGATCTCCGCGGGGAGGGTGACGTCGAGGGTCTTGGTAGCCATGTCAGGCCCCCTTCGCGGCCGAGCGGACGAGGACGACCGCGCCGCGGGGACCGGGAACGGCACCCTTGAGCAGCAGCAGGCCCTTCTCGGCGTCCACGGCGTGGATCGTGAGGTTCTGCGTGGTGTGGCGCACGCCGCCCATGCGGCCGGCCATGCGCATGCCCTTGAACACGCGGCCCGGGGTGGCGCAGCCACCGATCGAGCCGGGCTTGCGGTGGTTCTTGTGCGCACCGTGCGAGGAGCTGACGCCGTGGAAGCCGTGACGCTTCATGACACCGGCGAAGCCCTTGCCCTTGGTGGTGGCGGTGGCGTCGACCGACTGGCCGACCTCGAAGGTGTCGGCGCCGAGCTCCTGGCCGAGCGAGTACTCGCCGGCGTCCGCGGTGCGGATCTCGACGAGGTGGCGGCGCGGCGTGACGCCGGCCTTCTCGAAGTGGCCGGTGAGCGGCTTGGTGACCTTGCGCGGGTCGATGGCGCCGAAGCCGAGCTGGACCGCGGCGTAGCCGTCGGTGTCGGCGGCGCGGACCTGGGTCACGACGTTCGGGCCGGCCTGGATCACGGTGACGGGCACGAGTCGGTTGTTCTCGTCCCACACCTGGGTCATGCCGAGCTTCTTACCCAGCAGACCCTTCTGGGTCTTCGTGGCAGTGGTGGTCATCGCGAGCCTCAGAGCTTGATCTCGATGTTGACGTCAGCCGGGAGGTCGAGACGCATCAGCGAGTCGACGGCCTTGGGCGTCGGGTCGATGATGTCGATGAGGCGCTTGTGCGTGCGCATCTCGAAGTGCTCGCGGCTGTCCTTGTACTTGTGCGGCGACCGGATGACGCAGAAGACGTTCTTCTCCGTCGGGAGCGGCACGGGGCCGACCACGGTCGCTCCGGCCCGCGTGACCGTGTCGACGATCTTGCGCGCCGAGCTGTCGATGACCTCGTGGTCATACGACTTCAAGCGGATGCGGATCTTCTGTCCCGCCATCTGACGTTCCCGTCTCTCTACTCGCCGTCCATCTGTCAAAGGCCGGTTCCTGGACCTCCGACCCCCGCGGTCGGGCGTGTCGCCCTTGTTCCGCAGTCCGGGTGGCGCACGGTCTCCCGTGCCTCATCCGTGGGTTCGGCTGTCCCGGTGGAACCGGGGCCTGGCACTTCGCGAAACGAGCCGCCCCGCCGTCCGGCGGTTCGTGTTCTCGTCGCGGTGGGCGCGGGTCACCCTCTCGGGTCACTCACGCACGCCAAGCAACCCCGTTAGTCTGCCAGAGGCCCCGGCCCACGTCCAAATCGGGCGTTACACCCGCACCTCGCCGGTCGCCGGCACCCCCGCGACCGTGGCGCGTCGCCCCCGTCGCCCCTGGCGCCACCGCGGGCCGAGGGTGACGAGGGCGACCCCACCGATGAGCACCGCTCCCCCGACCAGGGCGAGGAGCGTCGGCACCTCCCCGTCGGCCAGCCAGGCGGTGAGCATCCCGACCGGCGGCACGAGGAGCGTGAACGGCGCGACCTCGGAGGCCGGGTGCCGGTGCAGCAGCCGGTTCCAGACGCCGTACCCGACGAGGCTGGCCAGCAGCGCGGTGTAGGCCGTCGAGAGCCAGTTGACGAGGGACAGGTGGGTCAGGGCGTGGCCGACCACCGCCGGGCCGTCGACGAGGCAGGCCAGCGCGAGCAGCGGGAGCGGCACGACGAGCGCGGACCAGACGGTCAGCCCGAGCCCGCCCGGCACCCCGAGGCGCCGGACGAGGACGTTGCCGGTCGCCCACGACGCCGCCGCGAGCACGCAGAGCACGGCGGCGACGGCCGGCACGCTGCCGCCGCGGCCCAGGGCGACGACCCCCAGGCCGAGGACGCCGAGGCCCACACCCGCCAGCTGCACGCGCAGCGGCCGCTCCCCGAGGACCAGGGCCGCCAGCGCGACGGTGATGACCGCCTGGGCCTGGAGGACGAGGGAGGCCAGCCCGGGAGGCATCCCCACGGCGAGCGCGGTGTAGAGCAGCCCGAACTGCCCGAGGCTCATGAAGACCCCGACGGCGAGGACCCGGCGCAGGGGCGCCTGCGGACGGGCGACGAAGGGCAGGGCGAGGAGGACGACGGCGAAGCGCAGCGCGACGAAGACCAGCGGGGGCACCCCCTCGAGGCCGCGGTCGATGGCGACGAAGTTCATCCCCCAGATCAGCATCACGGCGACGGCGGCGAGCGAGTCCTTGAGGGGCACCGGTCCATCCTGCGGGAGCGGACCGTTCAGCACCAGCGACGGCTGGTGCGCGATTCCGTGTAGCGTTGCTTCATGATCGACCTCGACCACCTCGTGACCCTCAGCGCGGTCCGGCGCACCGGGTCCATCGGCGGGGCCGCCGCCGACCTCGGCTACACCCCCTCGGCGGTCTCGCAGCAGGTCAAGCGCCTGGAGCGGCGGGTCGGCGGGGCGGTCCTCGACCGGGTCGGCCGGGGGGTGATGCTCACCGAGCTCGGGCGCCACCTCGTCGACGAGGGCGCCGACATCCTCGCCCGCCTCGAGGCCCTGGAGTCCGGGCTCGGCCGGGTCGCCGGCGGGCCCGTGGTCGGCGCCGTCCGCCTCGTCGCGTTCTCCACCGGCGTGCGCGGCCTCGTCGCACCCGCCCTGCGCCGGCTCGCGGCGGACGCCCCCGACCTCGACGTCACCGTCGTCGAGCGCGACCCGCACGAGGCCATCGACCTCGTCGCCTCCGGGGCGGCCGACGCGGCCCTGGTGCACAACTGGGGCGACCTGCCGCTGCCGTACCCGGCGCACCTCGACGTCGTCCCCCTGGGCACCGACACGGCCGACGTCCTCGTGCCGGCCGACCACCGGCTGGCCGGCGCGCCGTCCGTCGACGCCGTCCGGCTGGCCGGCGAGCGCTGGGTCTGCGCCCCGGAGGGGTCGGTGTGCGACGGCTGGTTGACCCACATGTTCGACCTCCACGGCCTGCGCCCGGACGTCCGGCACCGGGCGATGGAGTTCTCCTCCCAGGTCGGCCTCGTCGCCGAGGGAGTCTGCGTGGGGCTGGTGCCGCGCCTGGGCCGCGAGGTGCTGCCCCCCGAGGTCGTCGCGGTCCCCGTCACCGACCCCGTCCCCACCCGGCGGGTGACGATGACCTGGCGCCGCTCGATGGCCCCCTCCCCCGCGATCGCCCGGGTGCGGGCCGCCCTCGAGGACGTCGCCGGCGAGCGGCTCGCGCGCCCCTGAGCACGCCGCCCCGCCCGCACCGCCGCGCGGCCCGGACCCGTGGACGGCGAAGGGCCCCGCCCCACCAGCGGTGGAACGGGGCCCTTCGGCTGCCGGGGGACCCGGCGTCAGGTCACTTCGTGATCTTGGTGACCCGGCCGGCGCCGACGGTGCGGCCGCCCTCGCGGATCGCGAACTTGAGGCCTTCCTCCATCGCGATCGGCTGGATGAGCTCGACGGCCATCTCGGTGTTGTCACCGGGCATGACCATCTCGGTGCCCTCGGGGAGCTTGACGACCCCGGTCACGTCCGTGGTGCGGAAGTAGAACTGCGGGCGGTAGTTGTCGTAGAACGGGGTGTGACGGCCACCCTCGTCCTTGGACAGGATGTAGACGTTGGCGTCGAAGCCGGTGTGCGGGGTGATCGACCCCGGCTTGACGACGACCTGGCCGCGCTCGACGTCCTCGCGCTTGATGCCACGCAGGAGCAGGCCGACGTTCTCGCCCGCACGACCCTCGTCGAGGAGCTTGCGGAACATCTCGATGCCGGTGGCCGTGGTCTTGGTGGCCGGGCCCTCGTGGATGCCGACGATCTCGACCTCCTCGTTGACCTTGAGGATGCCGCGCTCGATACGACCGGTGACGACGGTGCCGCGACCGGTGATCGTGAAGACGTCCTCGACGGGCATGAGGAACGGCTTGTCCGTGTCACGCTCAGGCTCGGGGATGTAGGTGTCGACGGCGTCCATCAGGTCGAGGACGGTCTGGCCCCACTCGGCGTCGCCCTCGAGCGCCTTGAGCGCCGAGACCTTGACGACCGGGAGGTCGTCGCCGGGGAACTCGTAGGAGGTCAGCAGCTCGCGGACCTCCATCTCGACGAGCTCGAGGATCTCCTCGTCGTCGACCATGTCGGCCTTGTTGAGCGCCACGACGACGTAGGGGACGCCGACCTGGCGGGCCAGGAGGACGTGCTCCTTCGTCTGCGGCATCGGACCGTCGGTGGCGGCGACGACGAGGATCGCACCGTCCATCTGCGCCGCACCCGTGATCATGTTCTTCACGTAGTCGGCGTGGCCCGGGCAGTCGACGTGGGCGTAGTGACGGCCCTCGGTCTGGTACTCGATGTGCGCGATGGAGATCGTGATGCCGCGCTGCTTCTCCTCGGGCGCCTTGTCGATGTCGTCGAACGCGAACTGCGGGTTCAGGTCCGGGTACTTGTCGTGCAGGACCTTCGAGATCGCAGCCGTCAGCGTCGTCTTACCGTGGTCGATGTGACCGATGGTGCCGATGTTGACGTGCGGCTTGGTCCGCTCGAACTTTGCCTTCGCCACTTGATGTCCTCCTCAGGACTCTTCTGGTGGAACGCCGTTACGACCGGGCAGGACGTGGCGTCGTCTTTGGGATGGGTTGGATGCTTCTCTACCGAGACCAGCGACCAGTCTAGCGGTCACTCGCCCCGCGTCTTCTTGATGATCTCCTCGGCCACCGACTTGGGGACCTCGGCGTAGGAGTCGAACTCCATCGAGTAGTTCGCCCGGCCCTGGGTCTTGGACCGCAGGTCGCCGACGTAGCCGAACATCTCCGACAGCGGGACCACACCGCGCACGATCTTGGCGCCGCTGATGTCCTCCATGGCCTGGATCTGGCCGCGGCGGGAGTTGATGTCGCCGATGACCTCGCCCATGTAGTCCTCGGGCGTGCGCACCTCGACGGCCATCATCGGCTCGAGGAGGACCGGCTCGCACTTGCGGACGGCCTCCTTGAGCGCCATCGAGCCGGCGATCTTGAACGCCATCTCCGAGGAGTCGACGTCGTGGGCCGCGCCGTCGAGCAGCGTGGCCTTGATGCCGACCAGCGGGTAGCCGGCGAGGACGCCGTACTGCATCGCGTCCTGGATACCGGCGTCGACCGACGGGATGTACTCGCGCGGCACGCGACCACCGGTGACCTTGTTCTCGAACTCGTAGAGCTCGCCCTCACCGGTGTCGAGCGGCGCGAGCGCGATCTGGATCTTCGCGAACTGGCCGGAGCCACCCGTCTGCTTCTTGTGGGTGTAGTCGAAGCGGTCGAGGGCGCGCTTGATGGTCTCGCGGTAGGCGACCTGCGGCTTGCCGACGTTGGCCTCGACCTTGAACTCGCGCTTCATGCGGTCGACGAGGATGTCGAGGTGGAGCTCGCCCATGCCGGCGATGATCGTCTGGCCGGTGTCCTCGTCGAGGTGCACCTGGAAGGTCGGGTCCTCCTCGGCGAGCTTCTGGATCGCCGTGCCGAGCTTCTCCTGGTCGCCCTTGGTCTTGGGCTCGATGGCCACCTGGATGACCGGCTCGGGGAAGGTCATCGACTCGAGGACGACGGGCGCCGCGAGGTCGCAGAGCGTGTCGCCGGTGGTCGTGGCCTTGAGGCCGATGGCGGCGTAGATGTGCCCCGCCATCGCGTCCTCGACCGGGTTCTCCTTGTTGGCGTGCATCTGGAAGAGCTTGCCGATGCGCTCCTTCTTCACCTTGGTGCTGTTGAGCACCTGGGTGCCGGCCGAGATGTGGCCGGAGTACACGCGGATGAAGGTCAGCGTGCCGAAGAACGGGTGCGAGGCGACCTTGAAGGCCAGCGCCGAGAACGGCTCGTCCTTGCTCGGCTTGCGCAGGACCTTCTCGTCCTCGTTGCCCGGGGCGTGGCCCTCCATGGCGGCGACGTCGAGGGGCGAGGGGAGGTAGTCGACGACCGCGTCGAGCATCGGCTGGACACCGCGGTTCTTGAACGCGGAGCCGCAGAGCACGGGGTAGAGCTCGGAGGAGATGGTGAGCTTGCGGATGGCGCCCTTGATCTCCTCGGGGGTGAGCTCGCCGCCCTCGAGGTACTTCTCCATCAGGGCGTCGTCGGCCTCGGCCACGCGCTCGACGAGGTGGTGCCGGTACTCGGCGGCCTTCTCGGCGAGGTCGGCCGGGATCTCCTGGATCTCGTACTTGGCGCCGAGGGTGACATCACCCTTGGCGTCGCCGGGCCACACGAGGGCACGCATGTAGACGAGGTCGATGACCCCGACGAAGTCGTTCTCGGCACCGATCGGCAGCTGGAGCACGAGCGGCTCGGCCCCGAGCCGGTCCTTGATGGTGTCGACGGTGAAGTAGAAGTCCGCGCCGAGCTTGTCCATCTTGTTGATGAAGCAGATGCGGGGGACGTCGTACTTGTCGGCCTGGCGCCAGACGGTCTCGGACTGGGGCTCGACGCCCTCCTTGCCGTCGAAGACGGCGACGGCGCCGTCGAGGACGCGCAGCGAACGCTCCACCTCGACGGTGAAGTCGACGTGGCCGGGGGTGTCGATGATGTTGATCTGCGACCCCTCCCAGAAGGAGGTGACCGCGGCGGAGGTGATGGTGATCCCCCGCTCCTTCTCCTGCTCCATCCAGTCGGTGGTCGAGGCGCCGTCGTGCGTCTCGCCCATCTTCCGGTTGACGCCGGTGTAGAAGAGGATGCGCTCAGTCGCCGTCGTCTTGCCGGCGTCGATGTGCGCCATGATGCCGATGTTGCGGACCTTCGTGAGGTCCGTCAGGACGTCCTGTGCCACGTCTGTGCTCTCGTCTCGTCGCTTCGGTTTCGTGCGGGGTGGTGCGGTGCGGTGGCACTGCCACCGGGTGGCCCGGGGAGCCGGCCGCTGTCGCGGCGCGGCTCCCCGGCGCGGGTCACCAGCGGTAGTGCGCGAAGGCCTTGTTGGACTCGGCCATCTTGTGGGTGTCCTCGCGGCGCTTCACGGCGGCACCGAGGCCGTTGGAGGCGTCGAGGATCTCGTTCATGAGGCGCTCGGTCATCGTCTTCTCACGACGCTGGCGCGAGTAGCCGACGAGCCAGCGCAGCGACAGCGTCGTCGCGCGGTTCGGCTTGACCTCGATCGGGACCTGGTAGGTCGCACCGCCGACGCGGCGGGACTTGACCTCGAGGGTGGGCTTGATGTTGTCGAGCGCACGCTTGAGCGTCTGCACCGGGTCGGTGCCGGTCTTCTCGCGGCAGCCCTCGAGCGCGCCGTAGACGATGCGCTCGGCGGTGGACTTCTTGCCGTCGAGGAGGACCTTGTTGACGAGCGAGGTCACCAGCGGGGACTGGTGGACCGGGTCGGTGACGAGCGGCCGCTTCGGAGCGGGACCCTTGCGCGGCATCAGCTCTTACCCTTCTTCGCGCCGTAGCGGCTGCGCGCCTGCTGACGGTTCTTCACGCCCTGGGTGTCGAGGGCGCCACGGATGATCTTGTAGCGCACGCCGGGGAGGTCCTTCACACGACCGCCGCGGACGAGCACCATCGAGTGCTCCTGGAGGTTGTGGCCGACACCGGGGATGTAGGCGGTGACCTCGATGCCGCTCGTGAGGCGCACGCGGGCGACCTTGCGGAGGGCGGAGTTCGGCTTCTTGGGGGTGGTGGTGTACACGCGGGTGCACACGCCACGGCGCTGCGGCGAGCCCTTGAGGGCAGGGGTCTTGGCCTTGACGGCCTTGTCCTGCCGGCCCTTGCGCACCAGCTGGTTGATGGTAGGCAACCTGAGTCCTTCGTCTTGTCTGGTCAAGCCGCAGCAGCGGTGCCGCGGCTCCTTGTCATGGCCGGTGCTCGACCCCCGCGTTCGGGTGTGTCGTACCGGCTGCTCCTCCCTGCACTCCCCATGCGCCACCGTCGGAAACGATGGTGTGCGGGGCGCCCGGCAGGAGGTGGGGCGAGGCCGTTCCCGGCGCTTGCGACACCGGGGCGGCTCCTGGGTCCGGACCTAGCCAGACACAGCAGTCAAGGGTACCGGCCAGCGCACGAGCGCTCCAAATCGGTTCGCCGACCACCGGTCCTGCTGCTCCACGGTGTCCAACACCCGGAGGCGGGCGCGGTGTTCCCCCGGCGTCAGAACCCGAGGCGCTCGAAGGCCGGTGCGTAGCGGAACGGCCCCGCGAGGGAGGGGTCCCAGGCCCGCAGGGTCAGCACCTGGAAGAACCGGTCCTCCCAGGGTCCGGGCGAGGCGATGCCGAGGGGCGCGGCGGTCTCGAAGCCGAAGGGGGCGTAGTAGCCGGGGTCGCCGAGGAGGACGACGCTCGGCTCGGCGCGCTGCTCGGCGGTCGCGACGACGGAGGCCACGAGGGCCGAGCCGATGCCCTGCCCCTGGTGCTCGGGGTGCACGGCGAGCGGCCCGAGCCCCACGGAGGGCCCCTCCCCCATCGTGGCGCGGCTGCACACGACCGCCCCGACGACCCCACCGTCGAGCTCGGCGACGAGGGTCAGCGCCGGGAGGACGTCGCCGTCGGCGCGCAGCCCCTCGACGAGCACCGCCTCGACCGAGCGCTCGGCCCCCTCGGGCACCGGGAACGCCGCGTCGAGGAGGGCGTCGACCGCCGCGTGGTCGGCGGCGGACTCGGGACGGATGACGAGGTCGGTGCGCACGGTCCCATCCTCGCGCACCTCGGCCGGCCGGCCGGCCGCCGCAGGCGTCAGCCGCCCCGGCGCAGGAGGTAGAGGGCGTAGTCGAGGTCGCGCCCCTCGCGGTGGACCGGGAGGACCACCTCGTCGACCTCCTCCCCCGGGGCCGCGACCGCCCGGAGCGCGTCGAGCAGGCCCGGGGCGACGTGCGAGGACCAGACGACGAGCAGGCCGCCGGGCGCGAGGGCGCGCCGCGAGGCCGCCAGGCCGGGCCCCTCGTAGAGCGCGGCGTTGGCGGTGTGGACGAGGAACCCGGGCCCGTTGTCGACGTCGAGCAGGACGAGGTCCCACGGCCCGGCCGGTCCGGCCCTGCCGGCGAGGACGTCGGCCACGTCGGCGACGTGCACGGTGCAGCGCGCGCCCTCCAGGCCGCTCAGCTCGGGGACCAGCCCCCGGCGGGCCCAGCGCACGAGCGGCTCGGCGAGCTCGACGACGTCGACGTGGCGCACCCGCCGGTCCTCGAGGACCGCCCGGGTCGTGAAGCCCAGGCCGAGGCCGCCGACGAGGACGCGGGCGGGGTCGGGGTGGCGGCGCAGGGCCTCGGTGGCCAGCACCACCTCGGTCGAGGTGTCCACGGTGTCCATCGCGAAGGCGCCGTCGACGACCAGCTCGAGGACGGTGCCCCGACGGCGCAGCGCGACCTCGCCGGACGGGGTCTGCTCGCGGGCCAGGGTCTCCGGCCGTGGATCGGGCGCGCTCACGCCGGGGTGGCGCTCGCGGGGCGTGGCCCGACCGGCGGGACCCGGGCGGCCCGCCCCTCGCGGAGCAGGCCGACGCCGAACACGACCGTCGCGGGGAGGAAGAAGATCCCGATGGTCAGCATCGCCAGCAGGGTCAGGCCTGCGTGGCCCGCGACGAGGAGGACCCGCCCCGGTCGCCACGGCACGAGCCAGGCCCCCAGGGCGAGCCCGACGAGGAGGAGCACCGGGACCAGGGCGCCGGCGCCGTTGACCTCGAGCAGGGTGGCCGACCCGGCCGTCGAGCCGTCGTCGGTCGCGTAGAGAGGAGCAGCGAGGCAGACGAGGGCGCCCGTCCCGCTGAGCAGTGCACCCACCCCGAACACCCACCGTGTCCTCACGGCGCCATGCTCCCCCCGCGGGACCGCCGGCGTCCAGTGCCGGCGGTCCCGCGGTGAGGGGTCAGCGGCCGTACGCGCCGAAGACGCGCGAGCCGGTCGGGCGACCGGTCATGCCGGCCACGGAGGCCGGCAGCGGCAGGGCGCGGGAGGAGGCCACGGCCTTGATGCCCGAGGCCAGCACGTTGCCGGAGGTCACCTGGGTCGAGTCGTAGGCCAGGCTGGAGGTGTCCTGGCGCGTGCCGCTGCGGTGCGCCGGGAGGGTGGTGAAGACGGCCGGGTTGACGTTGGTCGAGCCGCGGCTCCACACGGTCAGCCACTGGGTGGAGCGGCTGCTGGCCCGGGTGAAGACGTTGTTGTTGCTCGCGATGCCCATCTGGGCCCCGGTCCGCTGGTGGCCGTAGTCCTCGACGCACAGGACGCAGTTCGCGCCCGAGGTCGGCAGGCCGATGACGTTGTTGCGGACCCACACGGGACCGAGCAGCCAGGTCATCTCGCGGTCGTTCGGGTACCGGTAGTCGTCACCGTAGGACGTGTTGCTCGGCCGGCGCGGGTCCTGGACGAGGTTGAGCGCCCGGCCGTTGCGCACGATCGTGTTGTTCCAGATCGCCACCGAACTCGTGTTGTTGACCTTGACGCCGTCACCACCGTTGTCGGCGATGATGTCGTCGGCGATCCAGCCGTGCGCCGAGATCTCGAGGAAGACGCCCGCCCCGCGGTTGCCGACGACGTTGCTGCCGAGGACGCGGGTGTCGTACACCGAGACGTCGGACCAGAAGCCCGGGCCCTGGTTGTGCGACAGCGACGAGCTCGTCACCGTGATGAGGCGCGTGCGGCCGGCCTTGATGCCACCGCTCACGGGGGCGTTGTTGAAGCGCTCGACGTTGTTGCCGTCGATGCGGCTGCGGTCGACGCGCAGCCGGTCGGCCGTCGCGGCGTGCACACCGAGGAGCCCGGAGCGCACGACGCTGACCCGGGTGAGGGTGACGTCGGGGACGACGACGCCGAGGCCGATGCTCGCGCTGTCGGTGATCGCGACGTTCTCGAAGCGGGTCCTGGGCGCCTCGACGGTCACCGAGCCGATGTGCCAGATGCTCGGCGAGTACAGGCGCACGCCGATGCCGCGGACCGTCGAGCCGGCCGCCGATGAGGTGAGCCGGATGGCGCGGGTCAGGGTCGAGGCGCGGGCCCCGGCGGAGGGGTTGCTGCCGACGTAGAGGCGCGAGGTCGCCTCGTCGAGGTAGAAGGTGCCGGCGACGACCTTGGCCTTCGAGGCCACCTGGCGCAGGTTCGCCGAGCCGACCTGGACCTGGTCGGGGTGCGAGGCCATCGGGTAGGAGGGGTTGACCCACTGCCACCCGGGGGTGTTGCCGTCCTTGTCGCCCTTGGAGAAGCCGACGCTGGCGTCGAAGCGGGTCTTCCACCCGTCCTTGCGCCAGGTGGTGCCGTCCTTGACCCATCCGGTGACGGGGACGGTCCCGTCGAACCAGGCGTACTCGCCCGGGTAGTTCTGGAGGACCACCTTGCGGCTGATGGTCACCGACTCGTGGTAGACGCCCTTGCGCAGCACGACGGTGCCACCGGTCGGGGCGAGCGCGAGACCACGGGCCACGGTCTTCACCGGGCGGGTCTTGGAGCCGGGGTTGCTGTCCGAACCGCTCGGGGCGACGAAGATCGAGCCGCTCGGGACGGCGTAGGAGGTGGATCCGACGGTCGCGGAGCCGGCGCTGTCCGCCAGGCGGCCCGCCGCGGTGGCGGTGGGGACCACGACGGCCCCGGCGGGGGTGGCCGCGACGGCGCCGAAGGAGAGGAGACCGCCGGCGGCCAGCACGGCAAGAGCCGCGCGAGGCGCACGAGAGGGACGGTTGTTCCGGGGCAGGGGCATACCAAAAAGCCTTTCGGTCATCCCTGCAATCACAGAACCTAGCGTGAACGGCGCATTTACAGCGGCGTTTCTCAGGATTCTCTGGGTCGGCCGAACGGCTGGAAGACCCCGTCGTTTCGGTGGATTGCGCCGAGAGCGCTCATTTCCTCCGAGGATGAAACCGCCCGGCTCCGTCTCGGTGGAAATGTCGGTCCGTCAATGTCCGGCACCCGGAAACGGTCCCCTGACCTGCGAGGACGGTGGTCCCGCGGCCGCCCCGCACACCCCGGGAACAGCCGACGGGCGGGCACCCGGTGGTCTCCCACCGTGGGTGCCCGCCCGTGCGGCGGTGCGGTGACTCAGAGCCGGTCGAGACCGAGCTCGCTGTCGTCGAGGCGGACGGCCTCGCCGGACCCCGGGCCGAACGAGAACGCGTAGTCCTCGTAGTTCGGCATGGAGTACATGGCGGCCTTGGCCTCCTCGGTCGGCTCCACCGCGATGTTGCGGTAGCGCGGCAGGCCGGTGCCCGCCGGGATGAGCTTTCCGAGGATGACGTTCTCCTTGAGGCCCAGGAGGGAGTCGGACTTGCCCTCCATGGCGGCCTCGGTGAGGACGCGGGTGGTCTCCTGGAAGGAGGCCGCCGACAGCCACGACTCGGTCGCGAGCGAGGCCTTGGTGATGCCCATGAGCTCGGGACGACCCGAGGCCGGCTTGAGGCCCTCGGAGACGACGCGGCGGTTCTCCTCCTCGAAGCGCCCACGCTCGGCGAGCATGCCCGGCAGCAGGTCGGCGTCGCCCGACTCGATGATCGTGATCCGGCGCAGCATCTGCCGGACGATGACCTCGATGTGCTTGTCGTGGATCGACACACCCTGCTGGCGGTAGACGTTCTGCACCTCGTCGACGAGGTGCTCCTGCGTCTTGCGCGGGCCGAGGATGCGCAGCACCTGCTTGGGGTCGATCGACCCCTGCGTCAGCTGCGTGCCGACCTCGACGTGCTGGCCGTCCTGGACCAGCAGGCGGGCCCGCTTGGTCACCGGGTAGGCGTGCTCCTCGGAGCCGTCGTCCGGCGTGAGCAGGATGCGACGCGCCTTGTCGGTCTCCTCGATGGTGACCCGACCCGAGGCCTCCGCGATCGGCGAGACACCCTTGGGGGTGCGCGCCTCGAAGAGCTCGACGACACGCGGCAGACCCTGGGTGATGTCGTCACCGGCCACACCACCGGTGTGGAAGGTCCGCATCGTCAGCTGGGTGCCGGGCTCACCGATCGACTGGGCCGCGATGATGCCGACGGCCTCGCCGATGTCGACGAGCTTGCCGGTGGCCAGCGAGCGGCCGTAGCACTTCGCGCAGGTCCCGACCTTGGAGTCGCAGGTGAGGACCGAACGGACCTTCACCGAGTCGACGCCGGCCGCGAAGAGCGCGCCGATGACGACGTCCCCGAGGTCGATTCCGGCCTCGGCGAGGACCTCGCCGTCCTTGACGACGTCCTCGGCGAGCGAGCGGGCGTAGACCGAGGTCTCGACGTCGTCGTGGACCGTGCGGTTGCCCGTGCGCTCGTCGGTCGCCGCGATCGGCATCGGCAGGCCGCGCTCGGTGCCGCAGTCGTCCTCGCGGACGATGACGTCCTGCGACACGTCGACGAGGCGACGGGTGAGGTAGCCGGAGTCGGCGGTGCGCAGCGCGGTGTCGGCCAGGCCCTTTCGCGAGCCGTGCGTCGAGATGAAGAACTCGAGCACGGTGAGACCCTCGCGGAAGTTCGCGCGGATCGGACGCGGGATGATGTCGCCCTTCGGGTTCGACACCAGGCCTCGCATACCGGCGATCTGGCGCAGCTGCATCCAGTTACCACGAGCACCCGAGGACACCATCTTGTAGATGGTGTTGGTCTTCGGGATGTTCGCCTCCATCTCCTTGGCGACCTCGTTCGTGGCCTGCGTCCAGATCTCGATGAGCTCCTGGCGACGCTCGTCGTCGGTGATCAGACCGCGCTCGTACTGGGTCTGGACCTTAATCGCCTTGGTCTCGTAGCCCTCGAGGATCTCGGTCTTGCGCGGCGGGGTGACGACGTCGGAGATGGCCACCGTGGTGCCCGAGCGGGTCGCCCAGTGGAAGCCGTACTCCTTGAGCGCGTCGAGGCTCGCCGCGACCTGCACCTTGCTGTACCGCTCGGCGAGGTCGTTGACGATCGTCGACAGGCGCTTCTTGTCGACCTGGTCGTTGACGAACGGGTAGTCCATCGGGAGCGTCTCGTTGAAGAGCGCCCGACCGAGGGTGGTCTCGACCGTCATCGACGGCACGTAGCCCTCGGCGTCGACCTCGACACCCTCGGGCAGCTCGGTCAGCGGCGTCGGCACGAGGTGCTCGAGCCGGATCCGGACCGTCGAGCCGAGCTCGATCTCGCCGGCGTCGAAGGCCATCCGCGCCTCGAAGACGCTGTTGAACACGCGCCCGGCGCCCTTGCCGTCGTCGACCTGGGAGGTGAGGTGGTAGAGGCCGATGATCATGTCCTGGGTGGGCATGGTCACGGGGCGGCCGTCGGCCGGCTTGAGGATGTTGTTCGAGGACAGCATGAGGATGCGGGCCTCGGCCTGGGCCTCCGCCGACAGCGGCACGTGCACGGCCATCTGGTCACCGTCGAAGTCCGCGTTGAACGCGGTGCAGACGAGCGGGTGGATCTGGATGGCCTTGCCCTCGACGAGCTGCGGCTCGAAGGCCTGGATGCCGAGCCGGTGCAGCGTGGGCGCACGGTTGAGCAGCACCGGGTGCTCGGTGATGACCTCCTCGAGGACGTCCCACACGACCGGGCGCTGGCGCTCGACCATCCGCTTGGCGGACTTGATGTTCTGCGCGTGGTCGAGGTCGACGAGCCGCTTCATGACGAAGGGCTTGAAGAGCTCGAGGGCCATCTGCTTGGGCAGGCCGCACTGGTGCAGCTTGAGCTGCGGGCCGACGACGATGACCGAGCGGCCGGAGTAGTCGACGCGCTTGCCGAGCAGGTTCTGCCGGAACCGGCCCTGCTTGCCCTTGAGCATGTCGGAGAGCGACTTCAGCGGACGGTTGCCGGGGCCCGTCACCGGGCGACCACGACGGCCGTTGTCGAAGAGGCTGTCGACGGCCTCCTGGAGCATCCGCTTCTCGTTGTTGACGATGATCTCGGGCGCGCCGAGGTCGAGCAGTCGCTTGAGGCGGTTGTTCCGGTTGATGACCCGGCGGTACAGGTCGTTGAGGTCCGAGGTCGCGAAGCGGCCACCGTCGAGCTGCACCATCGGGCGCAGGTCCGGCGGGATGACCGGGATGGCGTCGAGGACCATGCCCGAGGGCTGGTTGGTCGTCGTCTGGAAGGCGGAGACGACCTTGAGGCGCTTGAGGGCACGGGTCTTGCGCTGGCCCTTGCCGGTGGCGATGGTCTCGCGCAGCGACTCCGACTCGGCGTCGAGGTCGAAGGTCTCGAGCCGCTTCTGGATCGCGGCGGCACCCATGCCGCCCTCGAAGTACAGGCCGAAGCGGTCGCGCATTTCGCGGTAGAGGACCTCGTCGCCCTCGAGGTCCTGGACCTTGAGGTTCTTGAAGCGGTCCCAGACCTGCTCGAGGCGCTCGACGGTCGCGTCGGCCCGACGGCGGATCGCGTTCATCTCGCGCTCGGCGGAGTCGCGGACCTTGCGCTTGGCGTCGGACTTGGCGCCCTCGGCCTCGAGCGCGGCGATGTCGTTCTCGAGCTTCTTGGCCCGGGCCTCGACGTCGGCGTCGCGCCGGTTCTCGATCTCCTTCTTCTCGACCTGGATCTGCGCCTCGAGCGAGGGCAGGTCGGCGTGCCGCTGGTCCTCGTCGACGGAGGTGATCATGTAGGCCGCGAAGTAGATGACCTTCTCGAGGTCCTTCGGGGCGAGGTCGAGCAGGTACCCGAGACGGCTCGGGACACCCTTGAAGTACCAGATGTGGGTGACGGGGGCGGCGAGCTCGATGTGGCCCATCCGCTCACGACGCACGGCGGCGCGGGTGACCTCGACGCCGCAGCGCTCGCAGATGATGCCCTTGAAGCGGACCCGCTTGTACTTGCCGCAGGCGCACTCCCAGTCACGAGTCGGGCCGAAGATCTTCTCGCAGAAGAGGCCGTCCTTCTCGGGCTTGAGGGTGCGGTAGTTGATCGTCTCGGGCTTCTTGACCTCGCCGTGGCTCCAGGCACGGATGGAGTCGGCCGTCGCGAGGCCGATCCGGAGCTCGTCGAAGAAGTTGACGTCGAGCACGTGGTTCCTTCTTTCGTTCTACGAAGACTGTGGTCTGACCGGTGGGTGATCGGGCGGGCTCCCCGGCCCGGGCGCTGGTGGGCGCCCGGGCCGGGTCACCTGTCAGACCTCTTCGACGCTGCTCGGCTCGCGCCGGGACAGGTCGATGCCGAGCTCCTCGGCGGCACGGAAGACGTCGTCCTCCGCCTCGCGCATCTCGATGGTGGAACCGTCGCTGGACAGCACCTCCACGTTGAGGCAGAGGGACTGCATCTCCTTGATGAGCACCTTGAAGGACTCGGGGATGCCGGGCTCGGGGATGTTGTCGCCCTTGACGATGGCCTCGTAGACCTTCACGCGGCCGTTGACGTCGTCGGACTTGATCGTGAGCAGCTCCTGGAGCGCGTAGGCCGCGCCGTACGCCTCGAGGGCCCAGACCTCCATCTCACCGAAGCGCTGGCCACCGAACTGGGCCTTACCGCCGAGCGGCTGCTGGGTGATCATCGAGTACGGACCCGTGCTGCGCGCGTGGATCTTGTCGTCCACGAGGTGGTGCAGCTTGAGGATGTACATGTAGCCGACGGACACCGGCTCGGGGAACGGCTCGCCGGAGCGGCCGTCGAAGAGCCGGGACTTGCCCGTGCCGTCGATGAGCCGCACGCCGTCGCGCGTCTTGGTCGTCGAGTCGAGGAGGCCGATGATCTCGTCCTCCCGCACGCCGTCGAAGACGGGCGAGGCGACCCGCGTGCCGGCCGGGGCCGAGCGCGCGTCGTCCTGGATGAGGTTGGCCCACTCGGGGTTGCCCTCGATCTCCCAGCCGCGGCTGGCGGCCCAGCCGAGGTGCAGCTCGAGGATCTGGCCGACGTTCATGCGGCCGGGGACACCGAGCGGGTTGAGCACGACGTCGACGGGGGTGCCGTCCTCGAGGAAGGGCATGTCCTCGACCGGGAGGATCTTGGAGATGACGCCCTTGTTGCCGTGGCGGCCGGCGAGCTTGTCGCCGTCGGTGATCTTCCGCTTGTTCGCGACGTAGACGCGGACCAGCTGGTTGACCCCCGGGGGCAGCTCGTCGCCCTCGTCCTTGTCGAAGACCTTGACGCCGATGACGGTGCCGGTCTCGCCGTGGGGGACCTTGAGGGAGGTGTCGCGGACCTCGCGGGCCTTCTCGCCGAAGATCGCGCGGAGCAGGCGCTCCTCCGGGGTCAGCTCGGTCTCGCCCTTGGGCGTGACCTTGCCGACGAGGAGGTCGCCGTCGCGGACCTCGGCGCCGATGCGGATGATGCCGCGCTCGTCGAGGTCGGCGAGCACGTCCTCGGAGACGTTCGGGATGTCCCGGGTGATCTCCTCGGGGCCGAGCTTGGTGTCGCGGGCGTCGACCTCGTGCTCCTCGATGTGGATCGAGGAGAGGACGTCGTCCTGCACCAGGCGCTGGCTGAGGATGATCGCGTCCTCGTAGTTGTGGCCCTCCCACGGCATGAACGCCACGAGCAGGTTGCGCCCGAGGGCCATCTCGCCGCCCTCGGTCGCGGGACCGTCGGCGATGAGCTGGCCGGCCTCGAGCCGCTGGCCCTCGTCGACCCGGACGACCTGGTTGTAGCTGTTGCCCTGGTTCGAGCGGTCGAACTTCGCGATCCGGTAGGTGCGGGTCGTGCCGTCGTCACCGGCGACGGTGACGAGGTCGGCGGAGACCTCCGTGACGACGCCGGCCTTCTCGGCGACGACGACGTCACCGGAGTCGACGGCGGCGCGGTACTCCATGCCGGTGCCGACGAGCGGGGCCTCGGCCCGCACGAGCGGGACGGCCTGGCGCTGCATGTTCGAGCCCATGAGGGCGCGGTTGGCGTCGTCGTGCTCGAGGAACGGGATGAGCGCGGTGGCCGCGGAGACCATCTGGCGCGGGGAGACGTCGATGTAGTCGACGTCGTCGGCCGGGATGTACTCGACCTCCCCGCCCTTGACGCGCACGAGGACGCGCTCGTGGGCGAAGCGCTTGCCGTCCTCGTCGAGGGTGGCGTTGGCCTGCGCGATGACGTGCTCGTCCTCCTCGTCGGCCGACAGGTAGTGGATCTCGTCGGTGACGACGCCCTTGGTGACCTTGCGGTACGGGGTCTCGATGAAGCCGAAGGAGTTGATCCGCCCGTAGGACGCGAGCGAGCCGATGAGGCCGATGTTCGGGCCCTCAGGGGTCTCGATCGGGCACATGCGGCCGTAGTGCGACGGGTGGACGTCGCGGACCTCCATGCCGGCGCGGTCGCGCGAGAGTCCACCCGGGCCGAGCGCCGACAGGCGACGCTTGTGCGTCAGGCCGGCGAGCGGGTTGTTCTGGTCCATGAACTGGGAGAGCTGGCTGGTGCCGAAGAACTCCTTGATGGACGCCACGACCGGGCGGATGTTGATGAGCGTCTGCGGCGTGATCGCCTCGACGTCCTGGGTGGTCATCCGCTCGCGGACGACGCGCTCCATCCGGGACAGGCCCGTGCGGACCTGGTTCTGGATGAGCTCGCCGACGTTGCGCAGGCGACGGTTGCCGAAGTGGTCGATGTCGTCGGTCTCGACGCGCACGTCGACGGCCTCGCCGCGGCGCCGGCCCGGGAGGGTCTCCTCGCCGGCGTGCAGGGCCACGATGTACTTGATCGTCGCGACGACGTCCTCGATGGACAGCGTCGAGTGGCTCAGCTCGCTGTCGATGCCGAGCTTCTTGTTGATCTTGTACCGGCCGACCTTGGCCAGGTCGTAGCGCTTGCCGTTGAAGTAGAGGTTGTCGAGCAGGGTCTGCGCGGCCTCCTTGGTCGGCGGCTCGCCCGGGCGCAGCTTGCGGTAGATGTCGAGCAGCGCGTCGTCCTGGTCGGTCGTGTTGTCCTTCTCCAGGGTGAGCCGCATCGACTCGTAGTCGCCGAACTGCTCGAGGATCTCGGCCTCGGACATGCCGAGGGCCTTGAGCAGGACGGTGACGGACTGCTTGCGCTTGCGGTCGACACGGACGCCGACCATGTCGCGCTTGTCGATCTCGAACTCGAGCCAGGCGCCGCGGCTCGGGATGACCTTGGCCGAGTAGATGTCCTTGTCGGACGTCTTGTCCGGGGTGCGCTCGAAGTAGACGCCCGGGCTGCGGACCAGCTGGGAGACGACGACGCGCTCGGTGCCGTTGATGATGAAGGTGCCGCGCTCGGTCATCAGGGGGAAGTCGCCCATGAACACCGTCTGGCTCTTGATCTCGCCGGTGGTGTTGTTCATGAACTCCGCGGTGACGAACAGGGGCGCGGAGTAGGTCTGGTCGCGCTCCTTGCAGTCCTCGATCGAGTACTTGACGTCCTCGAAGCGGTGGTCGCGGAAGCTGAGCGACATCGAGCCGCTGAAGTCCTCGATGGGCGAGATCTCCTCGAAGATCTCCTCGAGGCCGGAGCGCTCGGGGACGTCGTCACGACCGGCCTCGAGGGCGGTGGCGACGCGCTCCTGCCAGCGCTCGTTCCCGAGCAGCCAGTCGAAGCTCTCGGTCTGGAGGGCCAGGAGGTCGGGGACCTCGAGGGGCTCCCGGATCTTGGCGAAGGACAGACGGCCCGAAGCCGTCCGGGCGGAGTTCATGGGATTCGACGTGGTGCGCGAGGCAGCCAAGGAGAGTTCCTTCCAGGCCTGGTCTGACGTGCGGGCTGGCGGCTCCCGACCGACCGATCACCGTGGGACGCCCCACCGCGGGTCTCCCGGGACAGCCGGGGGCATGGCGGTGGAGCGACTCAGCGACGAGCGGGGGAAGGTTAGGGGCAGCGCAAAGAGATAGCATACCCGAAGAAGGCAGCACCGTCCAACCGCGTCAAGCCCCTGGGCTCCCGGTGCGGCCGACCCGCGCGAGCGGGCGACGCGAACAGGATGGCCCCCGGCCCCCCTCCCGTCAAGCGATACGGGGAAACCGGGCGCGGCGCGTGCTGCGGCCCGTCAGTACGCCGAGAGCTTCTCGATGAGCCAGCGGCCGTCCACCCGCCGCATCGTGGCGATGACCCGGTTCTGGTCCACGGAGGGCTGCTCCTCGCCCTTGGCGGTCTTGGCCTGGTTGAGGAAGACCTGCACCGTGACGGTGTCCGGGGTCTGCCCCATGACCCCCGCCTCGTAGCTGCGGGCGCGGACGGTCACCTCGTCCTTGACCGCCACCGGGGCGATGGTCTCGCTCATGGTCTTCGCGTACTCGCCCTTGAAGGCGCCGGTGAGCAGGGCCGCGTTGGCCGCGGCCTGCTGGTCGAGGGTCTGGTAGCTGTACGAGAGCAGCTGCTCGAGGCTGGTGCGGGCCGCCGCCGTGGCGGCCCGGGCGTCGGCCTCGCGGGCGCCCGGGTCCCGGAGCGAGACGGTCACCACGAGGGCGAACGCGACGAGGGCGAGCACGAGGGCGGTCAGCGGGGCGGCGGCCCCGGCGGGCAGCCGGCGGCGGCGCTCCTCCCCCGGCTCGTCGGGGGTCGCGTCCTCGTCGAGGTCCTCGGGCTCGCCGAGGTCCTCGACGCCATGGGCCCGCGGTTCTTGGGCCTCCGGCTCGGAGGCCTCCGGCTCGGAGGCCTGTGGCTCCCGGGCCTCCGCGACCGGCTCGGCGGGCGCTGGCTCGAGGACCTCCGGCTCGAGCACCTCCGGCTCGACCGCCTCGGGCGCCACGGGCTCGCCGGCCGGGCGGCCGTGCCGCCGTCGCTGGCCGGCCACCCGGGGACGGCGGCGGTCATCCGACGAACTCAAGGCGCTCCACCTTCCACGTGCCGCCGACCTCGCGCAGACCGAGCTTGATCCGGTACGTCTTCGTCTCCCCGTCCGGGGCGTTGGTGTTCGAGGTCGGGGCGACGACACCGACGATGACCTGGGCGGAGTCGCGGTCGCCGGAGACCAGCGCGGCCTCGGCGCGCTCCACGCTCGAGGTCGACCTGTTGTCGGTGACGACCTTGCGCAGGTCGGCCAGGCTCGTCGTGTAGCTGGTGAGGAACTCCCCCGTCGCGCCCTGCTTCACCCGCTCGGTGTCCTCGTCGACCGTCCGGTAGTCCAGCGTCGCGAAGTTCACCGCGAGCTGGCGGCCGGCGGCGAGCGCCTCGCGCTGGGCCTGCTGCACCTGCCGCGCGTCGTACCAGGCCCGGCCGCGGGTCCCCGCGAGCACCACCGTCACGAGCACGACGAGGGCCACGAGCGCCCACAGCAGGCGCACCGAGCGCGTCATCGGGCTGCCTCCTCCATGATCCAGGACCACGACCCCGCGGCGGTGTCCGCGGGGGCGAGCGGCGCCACGACCCGGGTCGGCGCTCCGTAGGCGGTCGTCCCCAGCGGCACCGGGTCGGAACCATAGGCCATCGCGTAGCTCGCGCTGCCGGCCGGGCGGGCGCCCGGGGCGTTCTGCGCGCCGCGGACGGTGGAGGACGAGCCGCGCGGCAGGGTGCACCGCGCGCCGGTGTTCACGGCCGGCAGCCCGGACGTCCTGTTCGGGTCGGTCCTCGTCGTCCCCCCGTAGCCCCGGGTGCAGGGCGCGGGCGACTGGGCGAGCTGGAGGCCGAAGTGCGCCGTGCCGTCGCCGGGGACGACCGTGTAGCCGCCCGCGACCACCTCCGGGTAGGTGATGAGCAGCTGGTCGATACCGTCGACCCGGGCACTGGTCACCTGCCCGATGGTCACGAGGTTGGCGATGAGCGTGCCGAGCGAGTCGCGGTTCTCGGCGACGACCGCCTCGAGCTCCTTGGACGCCACCGTGCCGCGGTCGAGGACCACGCGCAGGTCGTCGTCGGAGGCCTGGAGGGTCTCGGAGATGCGGGCCAGGTCGCCGGAGAAGTCCTTGATCTGCGAGGCGGTGTCGCGCTGGGTGTCGAGGACGACCTTGCCCGACTTCAGCAGGGCGATGGTGTCGGGCAGCGCCTGGATCGCGCTGCGCGTCAACGCATCTCCGTTGTCGATGAGACGGCCGAGGTCGTCGCCCGTGCCCTCGAAGCCGGTGCCGAGCTCGTCGATGACGGTGACGAGGTCGTCCTTCGGCACCGAGCGGACGGTGCGGTCGACGTCGAGCAGCAGCTGGTCGACGCGCAGCGGGGTCGCGGTGTCGTCGCGGGCGACGACGTCGCCGTCGGCGAGGTACGGGGAGCCCCCGGACCGCGGCTGGAGGTCGAGGTACTGCTCCCCCACCGCCGAGCGGTTCTCGACGACCGCGAGGGTGTCCTTCGGCACCTCGGTGCCGCGGTCGAGGCGCGCGTGCACCCGGACGCCGTCGGCGCTCAGGGCCAGCTCCGAGACCCGGCCGACCCGCACCCCGCGGTAGGTGACCTCGGCGCCCTCGAAGATGCCGCCGGAGCTCTCGAGGTCGGCGACGACGGTCGGCCCGCCCCCGAGGACCCGCTCGGTGAGGCCGACGTAGCGGGCCGAGAGGTAGGAGGTCGCGACGACGGTGATGACGAGGAACAGCGCGAGCTGGACCTTGGTGAGCCGGCGGATCACGGCTGCCCCCCGGTGTAGAGGGTCGTCCACGAGGTGTCCTCGCCGGAGGTCGCGGCGGCGTTGCCGAGGCAGATCGGCGGGCAGAGCGGGCCGCCGGACCTCGTCGGCAGCGGCAGGCTCGGCGTCGGGATCGGCAGGCTGGGCAGCGGCACCGTGACGGTCGGCAGCGGCGGGACGGGGATGCTCGGCACCGGAAGGGTCGGCAGCGGCGGGATGGGCAGGCCGGTCGGCGTCGGCACGGTGAGGTTCCGCAGGTCGAGGTCGGCGGTGACCCGCAGGTTCGTGTAGTCGCCCTTGATCGCCTGGAGCGAGGAGTCCGGGAAGGGGTAGGTCAGCAGCAGCTGGAGCGATCTGGGCAGGTTGTCCCCGGCCGTGTTCAGCTGGGCGAGGATCGGCTTGAGCGCCGCGAGGTTGGCCAGCACGTCGTCGCGCGAGGCCTCGATGACCGTGCTGCCGACCTTGCCGAGCCGGCTGAGGGCGGTGAGCATCTCGGTCAGCTGCTCGCGCTGGTCGGCGAGGACGGCCAGCCCCTTCGGCAGCTCCTGGAGCACCGCCGCCAGCTGGTCCTTGCGCTCGGCGAGCGAGGTGCTCAGCCGGTCGATGCCCTCGATGGCCCGGATGATCTCGGCCTTCTGCTCGTCGAGGCCGCCGACGAAGGTGTCGAGCTGGGTGATGAGGCTGTCGATCTCCTCGTGGTTGCCGCGCAGCGCGTCGTTGAGCTCGGACTCGATGATCTTCAGCTGCCCCACGCCGCCGCCGTTGAGCAGCATCGACAGCGCCGAGAGCACCTCCTCGACCTCGGGGTTGCGTCCCGTGCGCTGGAGCGGGATGAGGTCGCCGTCGCCGAGGCTGCCGGTGCCCCCGCCCTCGGGACGTTCGAGGGCGATGTACTTCTCGCCGAGCAGCGAGGTCTGCTTGAGCTCGGCGCGGGTGTCGTCGGGGAGCTTCGCGGACGCCGGGATCCGCATCGTCACGCGGGCCGTCCAGCCGTCGAGCTCGATGTCGGTGACCTCGCCGACGGTCACCTCGTCGACCTTGACCGACGAGCGCGGGACGAGGTCGAGGACGTCGGCGAACTCGGCGCGGACGGTCAGCTGGCGGCCCTCGGCGCCGGGCCCCCCGGGCAGGGGCAGGTCGTAGACGCTCGAGCAGCCGGCGAGGACGACGAGGGCGAGCACGCCGAGCAGGGCGGTCGCCGCCGTGCGGGTACGGGTGGGGGTGGTCATCCGAGCAGCCCTCCCAGGGTCGGGTCGGCGCCGCGGAGCAGGCCCTGCGGGTCGCCGGTGGACCCGGTGAGGGTCCCCAGCAGGTCCGGGAGCTTCAGGTCGAGCAGCCCGGAGGCCTTGCACAGGTCGGTGTTCCCGGTGCCGGTCGGGCCGGTGATGATCGAGCAGAGCAGCAGCCCGGGCTCGTCGGTGCCCTGGATCGTGGCGCGGGTGTCGAGGGTGCCGTTCGCCGGGTTGTACGCCTTCTGGAGGTTGGAGATGGCGACCGGCGCGTTGTCGAGGGTCTCGGCGAGGGCCTCGCGCTCCTCGACGACGGCCCCGGTGACGTCGGTGAGGCGGGCGACGTCGTCCGTGAGCACCGCCCGGTTGTCCCGGACGAAGGTGGTGATCTGGTCGAGGGCCACGGCGAGGTTGGCCAGCGCCGCGGAGAGGTCGTCGCGCTCGCTGTCCAGGGCCGTGCTGACCGACGCGAGGTTGGTGTTGAGCCGGCGGACCTGCGCGTCGTTGGCGGCGAGGGTCTCGGTGAACGTGTTGAGGTTCTTGACCGTCGAGAAGAGGTCACCGCGGCCCTCGGAGAAGGTCTGGACAGCCCGGGAGAGGTTGACCGTGGTGTCGTGGAGGCTCTGTCCGTTGCCGTCGAGGTTGGCGGCCCCCGTCTCGAGGACCCGGGAGAGCGCGCCGTCCGCGTTCGCGCCCTCGGGCCCGAGGGCGACCATGAGGTCGTCGAGGCTCTGGCTGACCCGGTCGAGCTCGACCGGCACCGCCGTGCGCTCCATCGGGATGTGGGCCCCGCTGCGCATCCGGGCACCCTCGGTGAACACCGGCAGGAGCTGGACGTAGCGGTCACTGACGAGCGAGGGGGCGACGACCGCGGCCCGCGCGTCGGCGGGCACCGGGTGCTCGGAGGTGAACTCGAAGTCGACGCGCACGCGGTCTCCGCGCGGCTGGACGTCGGTGACCTCGCCGACCTTGACGCCGAGGATGCGCACGTCCGACCCCGGGAAGAGCCCGACCGCCCGGACGAAGTCGGCGCTGACCCGCACCGGCTCCGGGCGCGGCCAGAAGACGACGGCCGCGGCGACGAGCGCCAGCACGACGACCCCCGCGACGACGGCGGCCCGCCGCGGCACGGCGCGCAGCCGGGCGGGGACACGGAGCGTGGGGCGCCTCATCGTCCGACCCCGCCGATCGGGTTCGTGAGGTTCTGGATGTAGGTGTCGAACCACGGGCCGGTGCCGAGGGTGTTGGCGAAGAGCCGGGTGAACGGCGCCATCGCCGCGATCGTCTTCTGCAGGTCCGCCTCGTGCTCCTGCAGCGTCGCGAGCACGCCCTTGAGCTGCTCGAGCGCCGGCTTCAGCTGCGCCCGGTTGTCCTGGACGAGGCCCGTGACCTGCTGGGCCAGCGCGCTGGTGTTCGTGAAGAGTGTGTGGATGGCCTCGCGGCGGGTCTCGAGCTCGGCGACGAGCAGGTCGGCGTCCTTGATGAGGGTGTCGACGACCTCGTTCTGCTCGGCGACGGTCCCCGTGACCGAGTTCGCCGAGCGGAGCAGGTCGCGCAGCTTCTCGTCCCGGCTCGCGATGGTCGCCGAGAGCCGGCTGAGGCCGTCGAGGGCGGTGCGCACGTTCTCGGGGGTGTCCTCGAACTCGGTCGCGAGCACGTCGAGGGACTGGGCCAGCTGGTCGGTGTCGATCTGCTCGGTCGTGCGGGTGAGGTCGGAGAAGGCGTTGATGACGTCGTACGAGGAGACGGTGCGGGTCAGCGGGATCTGGGTCCCCTCCTCCATCTGCCCTGTGCCCCGCGGCTCGAGGGCGACGTACTTCTCGCCGAGCAGGGTCTTGATGCGCACCGAGGCCGCGGTGCCCGGCCCGAAGGCGACGTCGCCGGTGATCCGGAAGTCGACGCGCACGTGCGAGCCCTCGAGGTCGACCCCGGTGACGTCGCCGACCTTGACGCCGGCGATCCGCACGTCGTCGCCGTCGCGCAGGCCGCCGGCCTCGGAGAAGGCCGCGCTGTACCGGTCGCCGCCGCCGATGACCGGCAGGCTCGCGGCGTTGAAGGCCAGCACCATGAGCAGGGCGATGACCACGAGGCCGACGACGCCGAGCCGCAGGGTGTTGCGGTCCCGGGGGACGGGGGGCGGGTTGCCGGTCATCCGTCGCACCTCGCCGCCGCCACGTCGTACCCCAGGTTGCCGGGGGTCTTGCCGGTGGGCAGGAGCAGGTTCTGCACGTCGAAGCGGCAGAGGTAGAAGTTGAACCACGAGCCGTAGGTCGCGGTGCGGGTGATCGTCGTGATCTTGGCCGGGGCCTGGCCGATGAAACGCTCGAACTCCTTGGTGTTGGCCGGTTCGTTGAGCGTCGTCGCGAGGTCGCCGAGGTTCGCGATGTCGGACTTGAGGTCCGGGCGCCCGGCCTTCAGCAGGCTCGCCGTGTCGCCGGTGAGCCGGTTGATGTTGGTCAGCGAGGCCCCGATCGCCTCACGGTCCTCGGACAGGCCCGAGACGAACCGCTGGAGCTGGGTGAGCAGCTCGGTGAACGCCGCGTCGTTGGACTCGACGGTCGTCAGCACGGTCGAGAGGTTGTCGATGGTGCGGCCGATGACCTCGTCGCGGTCGGCGAGCGCGGTGGTCAGCGAGGCGGTCTGCCCGAGGAGGCTGTTGATGTCGCCGCCCTCGCCCTGGAGCACCGAGATGATCTGCGCCGAGAGCTCGTTGACGTCCTGCGGCGAGAGCGCGGCGAACAGTGGCTTGAAGCCGTTGAAGAGCACCGTGAGGTCGAGGGCCGGGTGGGTCTGCGCCACCGGGATCGTGCCGTCCTCGGGCAGCGGCGCGGCGTTGCCCGGCTCCTGGGTCAGGGCGACGTACCGCTCGCCGACCAGGTTGCGGTACTTGATGGTCGCCGCGGTGCCTCGGGTCAGGCTGGTCGAGCGCAGGACGTCGAACGTCACCTCGGCGTGCATCCGGTCGCGCGCCACGGCGATGTCGCGCACGGTGCCGACACGGACCCCGGCGATCCGCACGTCCTGACCGGCGGCCAGGCCGGTGACGTCGGTGAAGACCGCCTTGTAGGAGGCCTTGTCGCCGGGCAGCACGTTGGCGATGGTCGCCGCGAGGATGCCGGTGGCCAGCACCGTGACGACGACGAAGGCGATGAGCTTGACGAGGCTCGGGGCGGTCCTCACTGGTTCACCACCTTCCCGCGGAGCATCGGCCCGGCGAGCAGCGTCGTGAGGGCCGAGGGCTCGCCCGCGCCCTCGGAGGCCAGGGCGATGGCCACGACCTGCTGCTCGGCCTCGGTGCCGGCCAGGCCGGAGTCGACGTTCCCGACCGCGAGGCCGGTCGGCGCGAGCAGCGCCGAGGGCAGGGCGGACCGGGCGGCGCCCCCGCTGCCGTCGGCGAAGGTGAGGGCCGGTCGCGGGTTGCGCTGGCTCCCGGAGGGGTTCGGCAGGCCGCGGCAGCTGGGCCCGCGGTCGTCGTTCCACGCCGGCTCCTGCCCGGGGCGGTACCCGCTGCGCTGCGGCGGCGTCTCGAGGGTGATGTGGAACTGGCCGTTCGCGAAGATGCCCTCGGCCCGCGGGATCCAGTTGACCAGCCCGGACGCGAGGCACGGGTAGACCGGGGCGTGCTTGGCGAGGACCGCCAGGGTGGGGCGCTGCACCCGGCCGACCTGGATGATCCGGTCGTCGTTCTGCTCGAGGAACTCGGCCGTGGTGTTCGCGAAACCCGCTGTCCCGGCGAGGAACCCGGCCAGCTGGTCCTTCTTCTCGACGATCGTCGTGTTCGTGGTGCGCAGGGCGTTCGCGGCTCGCAGCAGGTCGGGCGCGGCCTCGGCGTAGGTGCTCGCGAGGTCGGCGAGGCCGCTGATGTCGGCCTGGATGAGCGGCAGCTGCGGGTTGAGCTCGGTGAAGTAGCGGTTGACGAGCACGAGGTTCTCGCCGAGCCTCTGGCCCCGGCCGTCGAGGGCGGTCGCCAGCGCGTTGAGCGTCGCCGCGAGCTTCTCGGGCTGGACGGTCCGCAGCAGCGGCAGCAGCTCCTCGAAGACGCGCTCGAGCTCGATGGCCACGCTCGTGCGGTCCTGGGGGATGACGTCGCCCTCGCGGATCGCCCGGCCGGCGTCACGCTCCGGCGCCACGAGGTCGACGAAGCGCTCGCCGAAGAGGGTCTTGGGCAGCAGGCGCGCACTGACCTTCGCGGGGATGAGGTCGACCGACGCGGGGTCCAGGGCCAGGGTCAGGGTGGCCCCGTCGGGCGCCGAGCTGATCGAGCGGACCTCGCCGACGATGACCCCGCGGATCTTGACGTCGGCCGCCTCCTGCATCTGGCTGCCGATCCGGTCGGTGCGCAGCGAGACGGTGACGACGTCGGTGAACACCTTCTCGAACGTGGCGACCGACAGGGTGACGCCGAGCGCGACGACGAGCAGGAAGGCGAGACCGTACGCCCGCTCCCGCATTCCCGCGAGGAACCCGCCGCTCATCCCGCGATCCTCACCGTCGTCGTCGCGCCCCAGATCGCGAGGCTGAGGAAGAAGTCGACGAGGTTGACCGCGACGATCGAGGTGCGCACCGCCCGGCCGACGGCCACGCCCACCCCGGCCGGTCCACCGGTCGCGGTGTACCCGTAGTAGCAGTGGATGCCGATGATGACGACCGCGAAGATCAGCACCTTGACGAACGACCAGAGGATGTCGCCGGGGGGCAGGAACAGGTGGAAGTAGTGGTCGTAGGTGCCCTTGGACTGCCCGAAGTAGTCGGTGACGATGAACCGCGTCGCCGCGTACGACGAGAGCAGGCCGAGCACGTAGAGCGGGATGACGGCCACGAAGCCGGCGATCATCCGGGTGGTCACGAGGAAGGGCAGGCTCGGGATGCCCATGACCTCGAGGGCGTCCACCTCCTCGCTGATCCGCATGGCCCCGAGCTGGGCGGTGAACCCGCAGCCCACCGTGGCCGCGAGCGCGAGGCCGGCGACGAGCGGGGCGATCTCGCGGGTGTTGAGGTAGGCCGAGACGAAGCCGGCGAAGGCCCCCGTGCCCAGCTGGTCGAGCGAGCTGTAGCCCTGGAGCCCGACCTGCGAGCCCGTGAAGAAGGCGAGGAAGGTCAGGACGCCGACGGTCCCGCCGATGACGCTCAGCGCGCCCGTGCCGAGGGAGACCTCGGCGAGCAGCCGGAACACCTCCTTGCGGTAGCGGCGCACGGTGCGCGGGACCCAGCGGATCGAGGCCACGTAGAAGCGCATCTGCCCGCTCAGCTCGTCGAGGAGCTTCAGCGGCGCGCGGGAGGCGGTCGAGAGTCGGGACATCGGCGTCAGATCTTCTGCGGCACGACTTGGAAGTACACCGCGCTGATGACGAAGTTGACGACGAACAGGAGCATGAAGGTGATGACGACGGCCTGGTTGACGGCGTCGCCGACCCCCTTGGGGCCGCCCCCGGCCGTCAGCCCCTTGTAGGAGGCGACGAGGGCCGCGATGGCACCGAAGAGCAGCGCCTTGATCTCGGAGGTGACGAGGTCGGCGGTCTGGGCGAGCGCGGTGAACGACGCGAGGTAGGCCCCCGGGGTGCCGCCCTGCACCATGACGTTGAAGACGTAGCCACCGGCGACCCCGACCACCGACACGAGCCCGTTGAGCAGCGCGGCCACGAGCATCGTCGCGAGGACGCGCGGCACGACGAGGCGCTGGATCGGCGAGATGCCGAGCACCTCCATCGCGTCGATCTCCTCGCGGATCTTGCGCGAGCCGAGGTCGGCGCAGATGGCCGAGCCGCCGGCGCCGGCGACGAGCAGCGCGGTGACGAGCGGGGAGGCCTCGCGGACGACGGCGAGCACGGACGCGGCCCCGGTGAAGGACTGGGCGCCGAGCTGGCGGGTGAGGGTGCCGAGCTGGAGGGCGATCACCGCGCCGAACGGGATCGAGACCAGGGCCGTCGGGATGATCGTCACCGAGGCGACGAACCACGCCTGCTGGATGAACTCCTTGAGCTGGAAGGGGCGCTTCGGGGTGGCCTTCGCGACGTCGACGACGAGCCCGAAGAACGACCCGGCCTGCTTGAGCCCGTTGGTCACGGCCGTCACGTCACGGCCTCCTGGGAGACGCCGACGATGCCGGCGGTCGTGGAGGCGAAGCTGCCGGGGGGCGGGGTGATGCCGTGCTCGCGGCACCACTCCCCCGCCTCGCGCTCGGCCCGCCGGGGCGTGCCGTCGCTCGTCGGCAGCTGGAGCGGGATGGGCGGCAGCGGCGGCAGCTCCTGGCCGGACTCGGCCGCGAGCTCGTCGGCGTCCTTCTCCTCGGACATCCCGATGGGGCCGATGGTCTGGGCGTTGAGGAACTGCCGGACCACCGGTTCCTCGGAGGAGAGCAGCATCTCGCGCGGGCCGAACATCGCGAGGTGGCGGTGGTAGAGCAGGCCGATGTTGTCGGGCACGGTGCGGGCGGTGTTGATGTCGTGCGTGACGATGAGGAAGGTCGCGTCGATCTGGGCGTTGAGGTCGACGAAGAGCTGGTTGATGTAGCTCGTGCGCACCGGGTCCAGGCCCGAGTCGGGCTCGTCGATGAGGAGGATCTGGGGGTCGAGGACGAGGGCGCGGGCCAGGCCGGCGCGCTTGCGCATCCCCCCGGAGATCTCGCCGGGCAGCTTGGCCTCGGCGCCGTCGAGGCCGACGAGCTCCATCTTCTCGCGGACGATGTCGCCGATCTCCTTCTCGCTCTTGCGCGTGTGCTCGCGCAGCGGGAAGGCGACGTTGTCGAACAGGCTCATCGAGCCGAAGAGGGCGCCGTCCTGGAAGAGGACGCCGAAGAGCTTTCTTACCTCGTAGAGGTCGTCACCCCGGAGCCGGACGACGTCCTGGCCCTCGATGACGATGGAGCCCGCGTCGGGGCGGATGAGGCCGACGAGGGTCTTCAGGAAGACCGACTTGCCGGTGCCGGACGGGCCGAGCAGGACCGAGATCTCCCCCGCCGGCAGGGTGAGGGTGACGTCGTCCCAGATGAGCTGGCTGCCGAACCGCTTGGTCAGCCCGCTCACCGCGATCTCGACACCCATGTCGACCCTTCCCAGCCCTCGTCGTCGCGCGACCTGCCCGGAAGTTACCTATCGGTAGCCGGGCCGCGGACCATCTGACCATCTGAACCGCGGCAACGGTGCTTTGGTGACCTATGGCTTTTCTCAGGTGACTCGGCCCCACCCCCGGTGCGGGACAGGCTGCCACGACAGGCCGTTCGGTGTGGCCGGGTCGTCCGGATTGCCTCCCCCGGGCACGCGAACGGGGCCCGACCGCGGACGGTCGGGCCCCGTAGGGCGTGGCTCATCCCCTCACGGGGACGAGGTCACTTGAGGGTGACGGTGGCGCCGGCGCCCTCGAGCTGCTCCTTGGCCTTCTCGGCCGCGGCCTTGTCGACCTTCTCGAGGACGGGCTTCGGGGCGCCGTCGACGAGGTCCTTGGCCTCCTTGAGGCCGAGGGAGGTCAGCGCGCGGACCTCCTTGATGACGGCGATCTTCTTGTCGCCGGCAGCCTCGAGGACGACGTCGAACTCGTCCTGCTCGGCCGGGGCGTCGTCGCCGCCACCGGCGGCCGGGGCGGCGGCACCGGCGACCGCGACGGGCGCGGCGGCGGTGACGTTGAAGGTGTCCTCGAACTGCTTGACGAACTCGGAGAGCTCGATGAGGGTCATCTCCTTGAAGGCGTCAAGGAGCTCGTCGGTGCTGAGCTTGGCCATGATGGCGTCCTTTCGTTACAGCGTGGTGCCGTGAGTGGCGGTTGAGTGGTGAGCGGACCCCGGGGGTCAGCTCGCCCCAGCGCTACGCGCTGGGGGCCCGGTCGCCACCCTCGGCGACGTCGGTGGCCTCGGCAGCAGCCTCGGCGGGGGTCTCCGCAGCGGCCTCGGCCGGGGCGTCGGCGGTGGCCGCCGGGCCCTCGGTCTCGACCTTGGCCCGCAGCGCCTCGACCGCGCGAGCGGCCTGGGAGAGCGGGGCGGCGAAGAGGTAGACGGCCTGGCTGAGCGAGGCGTTCATGGCGCCGGCCAGCTTGGCGAGGAGCACCTCGCGGGACTCGAGGTCCGCGAGCTTGGTGATCTCGTCGGCGGAGAGGGCCTTGCCCTCGAGCACGCCGCCCTTGATCACCAGGAGGGGGTTGGCCTTGGCGAAGTCGCGCAGACCCTTGGCCGCCTCCACGGGGTCGCCCTCGACGAAGGCGATCGCGGACGGGCCGACGAGCTGACCGTCGAACGCGGTCACCCCGGCGTCCGTGGCGGCGAGCTGGGTCAGCGTGTTCTTGACCACGGCGTAGGTCGCGTTGCCACGCAGGGTGTTGCGCAGCTCGGTGATCTGCGCCACCGAGAGCCCCCGGTACTCCGTGAGGACGGCGGCGTTTGAGCTCTTGAACTTCTCCGAGAGCTCGGCGATCGCCGCAACCTTGTCGGCTCGTGACATTCGGGCCTCCTTCCGTCGGGTCGGACCGCCCGTGAAGGACCCGGGAACGAGAGAGAGCCCCGGCGCAGGGCACGGGGCTCGGGGCTGACGGGGCGTGACGCCACCGGTCGCTTCCGGTACTTCGTGGCCTGCGCTGGTCGCCCGCTCTCGGCGGGACCTTCGGTCGAGTGCGGGTGCACACGACAACCGGCGGTCTTCGGTCGTGGACCAGCGTACGGGAGAGGGCGCCCGCTCCCAAATCGCGGCGGCGCCCCCGGGAATGGCCCGGGCGCCCCGGCGGGGCGGGGTGGTGGGGGTGGTCAGCCCGTCGGCATCTGGAAGGTGCCGACCTCGGAGGCCGCGGGGGCCTTGACGTCGACCGGCTCGCCCCAGCGGGCGTACATCATCGTCATCTTCTCGCCGTTGCCCAGGTCGGTCTGCACCGAACGCGGCAGGAGGTCATCGCCGAGGGCCAGCTCGTAGGTGACGCCGTCGGGCAGCTGCTCGAGCGCCTTCTCGGTGAGGCCGGGGATGCCGGCGCCCTGAGCCTTGACACCCGCGGCCAGCTGCTCCTTGGTGAGCTTGACCGAGTAGGTCGTCACGCCGTCCTGCACCTTGGTCACGGTGGCCTTGGCGCCCTTGTAGGCCTTGAGCGCCTCCGCGGGGTTGCCGACGGCCGACTCCATCTGCCCGAGCATCGGGCCCATGGTCTTGGACATCAGGTCGTCGCCGTCGGCGGAGATCTTGATCCACTTCTTGCCGCCGGTGACCTCCTTGAAGGAGTCGCCGCCCATGTACATGACCTTGTCGAGGTAGACGACCTGCATCGTCTGCCCCTCGGACTCCGTGGTCATCGACATCTTCGGGGAGGCGCCGCTGAAGTCGACCCCGCCCTCCATGACGCCGTCGGGACCGAGCTCCATCGCGACGTAGGCGGTGCCCTTCTCCTTGACGGCGGCCGCGCTCTTCGTCGCGATGTCGGCGAGGTCGACGGTGTCGCCGACCTTCGCGGACGCGGCCGCGGGGGCCTCCTGGGAGGTGCCGGCCGTCGTGCCGGTGCCGGCGTCGGTGGAGCCACAGGCCCCGAGGGCCAGTGCCCCGGACAGGGCCAGGGCGGTGATGATCGTGCGCTTCATGCGGAAGGTCCCCCGTGCGGGTCGTGGTGACGGGGCAGCCGCCTCGGGCCCCCCTCGTCCCTCCACCCTACGTGAACGACCGAGCCCGCCACCCCCGGTCGGGGGAAGCGGGCTCGGTCGGTGCGGGCGGCGCTCAGGCGTCGACCGGCTCCTCGGTGAGGTTGCGGGTCTTGCTCGCGTCGAGCGGGATGCCCGGGCCCATCGTCGTCGACAGCGTGGCCTTGGTGATGTACCGGCCCTTGGAGGACGCCGGCTTGAGCCGGAGCACCTCCTCGAGGGCGGTGGCGTAGTTCTCGACGAGCGACTTCTCGTCGAAGGAGGCCTTGCCGATGATGAAGTGGAGGTTCGCGTGCTTGTCGACGCGGAACTCGATCTTGCCGCCCTTGATGTCGGACACGGCCTTCGCGGTGTCCATCGTGACGGTGCCGGTCTTCGGGTTCGGCATGAGGCCGCGCGGGCCGAGCACCTTGCCGAGCCGACCGACCTTGCCCATGAGGTCCGGGGTCGCGACGACGGCGTCGAAGTCGAGCCAGCCGCCGGCGACCTTCTCGAGGAGGTCGTCGGAGCCGACGAAGTCGGCGCCGGCCGCGGTGGCGGCCTCGGCCTTGTCACCGTTGGCGAAGACGAGGACGCGGGCGGTCTTGCCCGTGCCGTGCGGGAGGTTGACCGTGCCGCGGACCATCTGGTCGGCCTTGCGGGGGTCGACGCCGAGGCGGAACGCGACCTCGACGGTCTCGTCGTACTTGGCCGACGCGACGTCCTTGGCGATGCGGACGGCCTCGAGCGGGCTGTAGACCTTCTCGGGGTCGATCTTCTCGCTGGCGGCGCGGTAGGACTTGCTGCGCTTCATGTGCTGCTCCTGAACTGGTGGGTGGAGTCGTGGTCGTCGGGCCGAAGCAGGCCCTGCCACAGGGGTGGGACCGGGCTCAGAGCTCGGTCTCGATGCCCATCTGACGGGCGGTGCCGGCGATGATCTTCATCGCGGCCTCGACGTCGTTGGCGTTGAGGTCGGGCATCTTGGCCTCCGCGATCTCGCGGAGCTGGTCGTTGGTGAGCTTGCCCGCCTTGGTCTTGTGCGGCTCGCCCGAGCCCTTCGCGACGCCGGCGGCCTTCTTGATGAGCTCGGAGGCCGGCGGGGTCTTGGTGATGAAGGTGAACGAGCGGTCTTCGTAGACCGTGATGACGACGGGGATGATGCTGCCGCGCTGGTGCTCGGTCGCCGCGTTGTACGCCTTGACGAACTCCATGATGTTGACGCCGTGCTGACCGAGCGCGGGGCCGACGGGGGGCGCGGGGGTCGCGGCACCTGCCTGGATCTGCAGGTTGATGTAGCCGGAGACCTTCTTCTTGGGGGGCATGTCTGTCCTTGTTCTGGTGGTGGTGGGCCGACGCCGTGGGCGATGACCCCTTTGCAGTGTCCGCGGGTCCCCCGCGGAGGGGGTCCTCCGGTCAGATCTTGGCGACCTGGCTGAAGGAGAGCTCGACCGGGGTCTCCCGGCCGAAGATCGAGACGAGCACCTTGAGCTTCTGGGTGTCGGCGTTGATCTCGGAGATCGTCGCCGGCAGGGTCTCGAAGGGGCCGTCCATGACGGTGACGGACTCGCCGACCTCGAAGTCGACGACCGTGGTCTCGCCGCCGGAGCCGCCCGCGGCGGACGGGGCGCCACCCGAGGCGCTCGCGGCGGCCGGTGACTCGAGGTCGGCCGGCTTGAGCATCGTGAAGACCTCGTCCTGGGTCAGCGGCACCGGCTGGTGCGCGTTGCCGACGAAGCCGGTGACGCCCGGGGTGTGCCGGACGGCGCCCCACGACTCGTCGGTGAGGTCCATCCGGACGAGGACGTAGCCGGGCATCCGGACGCGGCGGACGAGCTTGCGCTGCCCGCTCTTGATCTCGGTGACCTCCTCCATGGGGACCTGCACCTCGAAGATGTAGTCCTCCATGTTGAGGGACTGGGTGCGGTTCTCGAGGTTGGCCTTCACGCGGTTCTCGTAGCCGGCGTAGGAGTGGATGACGTACCAGTCGCCGAACTTGGCGGCGAGGTCGTCCTTGAACGCCTGGACCGGGTCGATGCCCTCGAGGACGTCGCCGTCCTCGTCGACGGGGGTGCTCGGGGCGTCGTCGGCCTCGGTGTCGTCGGCCTGAGCCTCGGCCGGGGCGTCGTCCGCCGGGGTCTCGTCGGTGTCGGCCTCGGCCTGCGCGGCGTCGTAGGACTCGGCGGCCTCGAGGTCGGCCTCCTGGACGGGGGTGTCGTCGACCGGCAGGTCGGCGGCGGGGGCGTCCGGGGCGGACTCCTCCGTCACGGCCTCGGGCGCCACCTCGGAGGCGTCGTCGGACGCCACGTCGGGGTTGTCGGTCCACTGGTCGGACACGGGTGACCTCTTCCTTGTTCTGCGGGTGCCGGGGGGCTGGGTGCTCGGGCGGAGTGGTGCGGGTCAGGACCCGTCGCCGAGGACCAGCCCGACGAGCTTGCTGAAGCCGAAGTCGAGACCCGAGACGAACGCCATCATCACCGTGACGAACACGATGACGACGATCGTGTAGTTCCACAGCTCGTTGCGCGTCGGCCGGACGACCTTGCGCAGCTCGTCGAGGATCTGGCTGATGAAGAGCGCGAGGGCGCGGAACCGCCGGGAGATGGGGTTGCCACCCCGCTCCGTGCCCTTGGCGGGCCGGGAGGGAGTCCTGGTCTGACCAACGTCAGTCACGGTGCCTCTTCACGTCGAGATGCTCGGTACGGGTGCCTTCGGCGCGGCACGACCGCGAAGGCAGCCCGACGAGGCGGGCCGCGTTTCGTGGACGTACCACACGTGCGACGCAGGGCAGGAGGGACTCGAACCCCCAACCGCCGGTTTTGGAGACCGGTGCTCTACCAATTGAGCCACTGCCCTGTGGGACCGCCGTTGGGGGGCGGACCCGGGGTGGTGCGACCGGTCCGACGGCATGCCGAAGGATGGTGATCACACCGAACGGACAGCATACGGGACGCCCCGGGCCGGGCGCGAACCGCCCGACCCGGGGCCCCTCACCGTCCGGAGAGCGTCAGCGCAGCGGCACGGCGCCGAACAGCACCCGGTGGTCCGACGGCGAGTCCTTGACCTGCTGGCTGCCACCGGCCGGGCGCGTGCCCTTCCTCGAGGCGAACACGTAGTCGATCTTCTTCTTGTAGAAGGTGCTCTTGCCGCCCCGGGCCTCCGTGCCGTTCCCAGCGGACTGGGCCAGCTCACGGAACTCCCCCGCGGACGCCGGGCCGACCCCGTACATCGCGTTCATCGTCGGCGTCCCCGGCGTCGCGTTGAAGTCGCCGCCGACGAGGACGACGTCCTTCTCCGTCATCCACGGTGCGGTCGTGGCCTTGATCGCCCTGGTCAGGTCGTGGCGGAAGGCGTCGTTCGCGGAGCCGCCGGCGACGAGGTGGGTCGAGCAGGCGCGGAAGGTGTGGCCGCCATGGCTGACGTCCAGGCAGGCCAGGCCGTAGAGGTGGCCGCCCACCGGCTCGGGCGTGAGGTTGACCGATGGCGCGCCGGTGACCTCGACGGACTTCCCCGTCCACACGACCGCCTCGCCGATGCTCTGGTCGGTGCCGCACTTGGCGGCCTGCCGGCGCTCACGGTAGGTGGTGTAGCCGAGCTTCTGGAGCTTGCCGACCTTGCTGCGGCACACCTCCTGGAGGAGAAGGAACTCGGGCCCCCCGCCGGCGGCCAGCGCCGCGACCTTGTCGATGGCGGTGCCCTTCTTCTCGAGGTTGTGCGAGAAGACGCGCACCGAGGAGGACGCGGCCTCTGCGGACGGCGCGGCAGCGACGCCGGCAGTGAGGCCGGTGGCAGCCACCCCGACGGCCGCGAGGGCGGCGAGGAGCGGACGAGTTCTGGTCGTGGTCATGTGGTTCCCCCGGTTGGGTTCGTGGAGGGCGCCGATCGCCCCCCGGCCGACCCGACCGTGCCACCCGCACCGACCGCCCGCGATGGGGAGGACTCCCCCGGCCGGTCGGTCCGCGGGCGCCCGGGTGCGCAGAGGTCCCGCTCTGCCACGATGGACGGGTGAGCACCGCAGCCACCCCCCGGACCCCCCTCGCCGACCGCTCCCCCGAGGAGCTGCGCGCCTTCCTCGACGAGCAGCGCGCCGCCTACACCGCGCTCGCCGAGCGCGGGCTGAGGCTCGACCTCACGCGCGGCAAGCCCAGCGCCGAGCAGCTCGACCTCGCGGAGCGGCTGCTGTCGCTGCCCGACGGCCATCGCGACCGGGCCGGCACCGACGTGCGCAACTACGGCGGGCTCGAGGGCCTCCCCGAGCTGCGCGAGATGTTCGCCGAGCTGCTCGGGGTCGACGTCGAGCAGATCGTCGCCGGGGGCAACGCGAGCCTGTCGATGATGCACGAGGTGCTCGTCTTCCACCTGCTCCACGGGGGCGTCGACTCGCCGCGTCCGTGGAAGGACGAGGAGAAGGTCACCTTCGTCTGCCCCGTCCCCGGTTACGACCGGCACTACACGATGCTCGAGTCCTACGGCATCGAGATGGTCACCGTGCCGATGCTCGATGACGGGCCCGACGTGGCCGCCGTCGAGGCGCTCGTGCGCGACGACCCCAGCGTCAAGGGCATGTGGATCGTGCCGACGTACGCCAACCCCGCCGGGTCCGTCGTGACCCAGGAGGTCGCGGCGCGGCTCGCGGCGATGCCCACCGCCGCCCCGGACTTCCGGCTCTTCTGGGACAACGCCTACGCGCTGCACCACCTCACCGAGGACGAGGCGAAGTCGGCCGACATCCTCTCGCTGGCCTCCGCGGCCGGGCACCCGCACCGCCCGGTCGTCTTCGCCTCGACGAGCAAGATCACGTTCGCCGGGGCCGGGGTCGCCTTCCTCGCCGGGTCGCGCGAGACCGTCGGCTGGTACCTGGGCCACCTGAAGTTCGCCTCGATCGGCCCCGACAAGGTCAACCACCTGCGGCACGCGCAGTTCTTCGGCTCGCCCGACGGCGTGCGCGAGCACATGGGTCGGCACCGCGAGGTCCTCGCGCCGAAGTTCGCGGCCGTCGACGCGGCGCTGACCGCCGGCCTCGACGGGTTGGGCATCGCCGAGTGGACGCGGCCGCGGGGCGGGTACTTCGTCAGCCTCGACGTGCCCGACGGGTGCGCCTCCCGGGTCGTGCAGCTGGCCAAGGAGGCCGGCATCGCGCTGACGCCGGCCGGGGCCTCGTTCCCGTACGGCAAGGACCCGCGCGACCGGAACATCCGTCTGGCGCCGTCGTTCCCGGTCCTCCAGGAGGTCGAGACGGCGATGGCCGGGGTCGCGACGTGCGTCGCCCTGGCCGCGGCCGAGCAGCTCGTCGGCGACGTAGGGTGACGGGATGAGCGAGCACCCCACCGAGAGCACCGACGAGCCCACCTACGGCGACGAGGACCAGCTCCAGCCCGAGGACACCCTCGAGCAGGAGGACGTCGACGACGTGCTCGACCGCGGGTACTCCCCGCCCGAGAAGCTGCACGGCTCGCTGGCCCACGGCGTGACCGTCGAGGAGCAGGGTCGCGACGAGACGATCGAGGAGCGCATCCACCAGGAGGTGCCCGACCCGACGTCGGCCTACGGGGCGCCGGACAACGAGTCCGGCCTCGACGAGGACCGCGTGGGCGGCGACGACCCGGACGCCATCGACGCCGAGGACGACTGGCTCGGCGACGGCGAGGTCGGCGACGAGCGGGCCGGACGGCTGGTCGCGCCCGACGAGGGCCTCGGCTCGGACGACGAGAAGGACCTCGTCGGCGAGGACGTCGGCATCGACGGTGCTGCGGCGTCGGCCGAGGAGGCCGCCGTCCACGTCATCGGTGAGGGCGACCTCGACGAGGAGACCTCGGAGGAGTGAGCCCCGGCGCCGGGGCTCCGGCGCCCGGCGCCGAGCGTGCGGCGCCGCGCCCGGTCGGCACGCTGCCGAAGGCCCACCTCCACCTCCACTTCACCGGGTCGATGCGGGTCGAGACCGTCCGCGACATGGCCCGCGCCCACGGGCTGCGGCTGCCGGCGACGCTGACCTCCGAGTACCCGCCGCTGTTCGACGCCTCGGACCAGCGCGGCTGGTTCCGGTTCCAGCGCCTGTACGACGTGGCCCGCGCCTGCGTGCGTGGTGAGGACGACATGCGCCGGATCGTGCGCGAGGCGGCGATCGACGACGGGGCCGAGGGCTCGCGGTGGCTGGAGATCCAGGTCGACCCGACGTCGTACGCGCCGTTCGTGGGGGGCATCACGCCGGCCTTGGAGATCGTGCTGGACGAGGCGGCGGCGGTGTCGCGGGTCGACGGGGCCGCCCAGGTGGCCGTCGTCGTGGCGGCGTCGCGGATGCGGCACCCGCTCGAGGCGCGCACGCTGGCGCGGCTGGCCGCGCGGTACGCGGGCGAGGGCGCCGGGACGGTCGTGGGGTTCGGGCTGTCCAACGACGAGCGGCGTGGCGACACCGAGGAGTTCGCGGCGGCGTTCGGCATCGCGCGGCGGGCCGGGCTCGCGTCGGTGCCGCACGCCGGGGAGCTGCTGGGCGCCGAGGCGGTGGCGGCGACGCTCGACGCGACCGCGCCGGACCGGCTGGGGCACGGGGTGCGGGCGGTCGAGGACCCGCGCGTGCTCGACCGGGTGGTCGCGGCCGGGGTGGCGCTCGAGGTGTGCCCGGGGTCGAACGTGTCGCTCGGGGTGTACGACGTGCCGGAGGACGTGCCGTTGCGGCGGCTGCTGTCGGCCGGCGCGGTCGTGGCTCTGGGGGCGGACGACCCGCTGATCTTCGGGTCCCGACTGGCCGAGCAGTACGAGACGGCCCGGACCGTGCACGGGCTCTCCGACGAGGAGCTGGCCGGGCTGGCGCGGTCGTCGCTCTCGGCGAGCCGGGCGCCGGCCTCGGTCCGGGCCGCGGCGGAGCGCGACATCGACGGCTGGCTGGGGTCGGCGACCGTCGGCTGAGGGGGCGCGGGCGACCGCTGAGCGGGACATCGACGCCTGGTCGGGCGAGCTGGCCGTCTGAGCCGGTTCGGCCGGGGCGCTGGCGGTCCTGCGTGGCGTCCTAGGACGAGTGGTGCTGTCGGAGACGTCCATGTGCTCCAGCTCTTGAGCCATTGATCTGGTTCCGGCGTCCGTCGCCCCGTGCGCCGGAGGCAACGCGCCCCACCCTCGGTGCACCTGTCCGGTTGCTCCGAATCCTGGGCGGATCGGGTACGCGGGAGGCGATGGCGGTCTCGCAGAGCCAGTCAGCGGTCGGCGGCGGCATCACGCCGCGTCGCCAACGGTCTCCGGGTCAGGGCGGTCGGGAACCTGGTCGTCCTCCACGGAGAGGGGGTACATGGTCCTCCCGTTCGGGAGGGTCAGGGGTCGTGGTGAGTACCAGAGTGGCTCGGGTGACGGACCGCTGAAGAACTCGTGCACCCACCACCACATCGGGGGCGACGTCACCTGGGTGGCTTCGAGGTGACCGGGGAAACGACGCTCGCCACCCCGGACACGGGCGATGAGCTCGGTGCGCGGCCACTCGTCTGGCCGGACCGGCTCCGGCGCTCCGACACCGGGAACCACCCGGGTGAACGCCGCCGCAGCCCGCGCCGGTGGCGAGGGGACGCTCAGTGCCGAGTCGTCGGACCGTGGCGGGGCGGGTGACCGGCCGAGATACAGGGCGAACCCTGTTCCCTCGAGGGCACGGACGACGTCGTCGAGCCGATGCCCGCCCGCCGCCGACTCCAGCCGCCCGAGAGTCGCTCGCGAGTACCCGCGCAGCGCCGCGTAAGCGCGTTGGCTGAGCCGGAGCCGGCGTCGATGGGCCCGCAGTGCGAGCCCCACCTCGTCGGCGAGGGTGAGGCGAGCGCGGGCTTCGAGGAGCTCTTGCGCGAACGTGGGCCATGACGGGTGGGGAGGCATGGGTGCGAGCCTGCGGCTCGAGAGCGCCCCGGCCAAGAGCCGTCGGTCGACCTGTGGACGAGTCGCCTCGGATCACTGGCCTGTGGACGATGAGGGCCCTGATCTCGGAGCACATGGCCATGTGCTCCGAGATGACGGAGAACGCGGGACGGCCGCACGGCTGGCTCGACACTCGGAGCATCCGGACCTCCACGGCACCACAAACTGAGACCCCCGCGGCCGCCATACGGCCGGCTCGACACTCGGAGCATCCGGACGTGCGTGACAGCACGCGGCGACCTGGTCGATGCCGGCGCCCTCGACCGACGGCACGCGCCGCCGGCGGACCCCACGACGCTGGTCCGAGCCGGGGACTCCGCTCAAAGCTCCTGCCCGAGCAGCACCGGCTCGTTGACGAGGGTGACGCCGAACGCCTCGCGCACGCCGTCGCGCACCTCCCGGGCCAGGGCGAGCACGTCGGTGGCTCGCGCCGAGCCGCGGTTGGTCAGGGCCAGCGAGTGCTTGGTGGACACCGCCGCCGGACCGGGCATCGCGTAGCCCTTGCCGAATCCGGCCCGCTCGATGAGCCACGCGGCGGAGGTCTTGACCCGGCCGCCGACCTCGGGGAAGCGCGGCGGAGACGGGGCGTCGGCACCCAGCCGCTCGGCGGCACGCTGCTCGAGGGCCGCGAACTCACCTTCGGAGAGAACGGGGTTGGTGAAGAACGAGCCGCACGACCAGGTGTCATGGTCGTCGCCGTCGAGCACCATCCCCCGGCGACGGCGCTGGGCGAGCACCGCCTCGCGGGCGTCGGCCAGCGGCACCCGGTCACCGACCGCGACACCGAGCTGGGTCGCCAGGTCCGCGTAGCGCACCGGCTGGGAGTGGGACTGGAGGTCCAGCTGGAACATCACGTCGAGGACGACGTAGCGGTCGGTCCCCTTGAAGAGCGAGTGCCGGTACGTGAACCGGCAGTCGACGGACATCATCGTCCGGACGCGCTCCTCGAGCCGGTCCCAGACGCGCACCCGCGCGATGGTCTGCGCGACCTCCTGCCCGTAGGCGCCGACGTTCTGGATCGGCGTGGCCCCGGTGGACCCCGGGACGCCCGAGAGCGCCTCGACGCCCGACCAGCCCTCGGCGACGGCCCGCTCGACGAACGGGTCCCAGGGCTCCCCGGCCGCGACCGTGACGTTGGCGCCACCGCAGAGGTCGGCGGAGTCGACCTCGACCCCAGCGGTCCGGACCACCACGACCGTGCCGGCGAACCCGTCGTCCGGCAGCACGAGGTTCGAGCCGCCCCCGACGACGAGCAGCGGCTCGTCGGCGTCGTCGACCTCGCGCACCGCGTCGACGAGCTCGTCGGTCGTCTCCGCGACGACCATCCGCGCCGCGGGCCCGCCGACGCGCATCGTCGTGTACCCCGCGAGGGGCTCGTCGTGCAGCTCGCGCATCAGCCGAGGCGGACGACGGCGACGCAGCGCCCGAGCACCTTCTGCCCCTCGGCGCTCACGGTGAGCTCGACGGCCACGCGTCCGGTCCCGGCGTCGACCGAGGTGACCGTGCCCTCGACCGTGATCTCCGCCCCGGAGCCCGGGACCACGACGGGCTTGGTGAACCGGGTGCCGTACTCGACGACGCGGCCCGCGTCACCCGCCCAGTCGGCGACGACGGAGCCGGCCGCGCCCATCGTCCACATGCCGTGGGCGATGACGTCGGGCAGCCCGACCGAGCGGGCGAACTCCTCGTCCTGGTGGATGGGGTTCTGGTCGCCCGAGGCGTTGGCGTAGGCGACGAGGGTCTCGCGGCCGACGGGGACGGTGACCGGCCCGAGGACGTCGCCGACGGAGACCGAGTCGAGGGAGCGCGCGCCCATCAGTCCTCCCCTCCCCGCACGACGATGGTCGAGGTGCAGGTGGCCACCGCCTCGCCGGCGTCCGTCGCCAGCTCGGTGCGGGTCGTGATCATCGAGTGGCCCCCGGCCTGCCGGATCTGGTCGACGGTGAGCGTGCCGAGGAGCTGGTCGCCCGCGGTGATCGGCCGGTGGTGGACGAAGCGCTGCTCGCCGTGGACCACCCGGCTGTAGTCGATGCCCGCCTCGGGGTCCGCGACGTAGGCCCGGTCGGAGGCCTGGGCGAAGCGCACGGCCATCGTCGGCGGGGCGACGACGTCGGCGTACCCCGCCGCGCGGGCAGCCTCGGGGTCGGTGTGGACCGGGTCCGACGAGCCCACCGCCGCGGCGAACGCGGCGATGAGGGCGGCGTCGACGGGGTACGGCCCGCTCGGCGGGTAGGTGCGTCCGACGAAGTCGGGGTTCACGGCCATGGCGCCCACTCTAGGGGCCGGGCGCTCGTCGTCGGCGACCCCGGTCACGCACGCGACGAGGCCGCCGGCACCGTGGTGGTGCGGGCGGCCTCGTCGGGCGACGCGCTCGGCGTCAGCGGGTCTCGCGGTGTGCGGTGTGCTTCTTGCAGCGCGGGCAGAACTTGGCCAGCTCGAGCCGGTCGGGGTCGTTGCGGCGGTTCTTCTTGGTGATGTAGTTGCGCTCCTTGCACTCCGTGCACGCCAGGGTGATCTTGGGGCGGACGTCGGTGGCCTTGGCCATGGGGGCAACCTGCTCTCGGAAAACGATGGTGGATCTCGGGATGCGGCGCAGGCGAGGAGTCAGCCCGCGCGGCACCAGCACAACAGGGTACGCGACCCCGGTGTTCCCGAGAAATCGCGGACCGTTCGTAGCGGGAGCGGGGCTCGATCCCGCGACCTCACGATTATGAGTCGTGCGCTCTAACCAGCTGAGCTACCCCGCCAGGGGGAACGACCGGGAACCCCTCTCGGGGAGCTGGGCTCCGGCCGGACCAGAGCCCCCTGTCGGAATCGAACCGACGACCTTTTCCTTACCATGGAAACGCTCTGCCGACTGAGCTAAGGGGGCGCGCGCGAGGGCTGGAAACCGCCCCTGAGCGCGACGGAGACACTACACGGTCACGCTCGGTCGAGCGAAATCCGGGCCTCCACGAGGGCCGGTCCGTACCAGGTGAGCAGGCGGCCGGACACCAGCCGCGTGGGCACCCGGGCGAACGCCTCCGGGCCGTCGGCGGCGGTGAACCCGTAGGGCTCGTCCGGGAGGAGCACCACGTCGGCCGCGGCGGGGTCGTCGAGGGCAGCCACCTCCGCGTGCGGGTAGCGGCCCTCCGCTCCCCCGGTGACGACCTCGAAGCCGGCCCGCGCGAGCAGGTCGGCGGTGAACGTCGGGCGGCCGACGACCATCCACGGGTCGCGCCAGATCGGCACGACGGCCCGCGCGTGCGGTGCGGGCACCGGCCCCGACCACGCCGCGTCCGCCTCGGCCAGCCAGGTCGGCTCGTCGAGCCCCAGACCCTCGGCGAGGACCCTGCGCATCGAGGTGAGCGACTGCGGCACCGTCTCGATGTCGGTGACCCAGACGGCGACGCCTCGCTCGCGCAGCCGCGTCACGTCGAGCTCGCGGTTCTCCTCCTTGTTCGCCACGACGAGGTCGGGCTCCAAGGCCGCGATCGCCGCGAGGTCGGGGTTCTTCGTGCCCCGCACGCGGGCGACGTCGAGGTCGGCGGGGTGGGTGCACCAGTCCGTCGCGCCGACGAGGCGCTCGGGACAGGTCGCCGCGAGCGCCTCGGTGAGCGACGGGACGAGCGAGACGACGCGGCGCGCCGGCCCCGTGAGGGGCACCGGCGCGCCGAGGTCGTCGAGGAGGGGCATCGGGGTCAGCGCGGGGCCATCCGCAGGGCGCCGTCCATCCGGATGACCTCGCCGTTGAGGTAGTCGTGGTCGACGACCGCCAGGGCGAGCTTCGCGTACTCCTCGGGGCGGGCGAGGCGCTGCGGGAAGGGGACGCCGGCGGCCAGCCCGGCGCGGAACTCGTCGGAGACCGTCGCGAGCATCGGCGTCTCGACGATCCCCGGGGCGATGGTGACGACGCGGATGCCGAACTGCGCGAGGTCGCGGGCGGCCGGCAGGGTGAGGCCGACGATGCCGCCCTTGCTCGAGGCGTACGCGGCCTGGCCGACCTGGCCGTCGTAGGCCGCGATGCTGGCCGTGTTGACGACCACGCCGCGCTGGCCGTCGGCGTCCGGCTCGGTGGCGGCGATGGCCTCGGCCGCGACGGTCATCACGACGAACGTGCCGAGCAGGTTGACCTCGACGACCTTGCGGTAGAGGTCGATCGAGTGCGTGCCCTTGCGGCCGAGGATTCGCGCCGAGGGGCCGATGCCCGCACAGTTGACGACGACGCGCAGGGGGCGCTCGGCGTCGCCCGCGGCCTCGGCGACCGCGGCGCTCACCTCGGCCTCGGAGGTGACGTCGGTGGGCACGTAGGAGACGCCGGGGACGTCCGGCGCGGTGGCGCAGGCGTCGGGGAGGTCGAGGGCGACGACCCGGGCGCCGGCCGCGGCGAGGGCGGCGGCGGTGGCCGCGCCGAGGCCGGAGGCGCCACCGGTGACGAGGGCGGAGGTGTTCGCGATCTGCATGGCGACATCCTGCCCTGTCGCCGGCCCGCACCGGGCTCCCGGGCGTCGGTCCCGGGCCGTAGCGTGAGGGCCATGACGCTGCGCATCGGTGGACACGTCGACCAGGCCGACCCGGTGGCCGAGGCACTCGCCCGCGGGGCCACCCTCAGCCAGCTCTTCCTCGGCGACCCCCAGAGCTACAAGGGCCCGGTCGTCGAGTACCCCGGCGGGGCCGCGGCCCTGAAGTCGGCGGCCGAGGAGGCGGGCGTCGACCTGTACGTCCACGCGCCGTACCCGATCAACGTCGCCGCGACGAACAACCGCATCCGCATCCCCGGGCGCAAGCTGCTCCAGCAGCACCTGCACGCCGCGGCCGAGATCGGGGCCAAGGGCGTCGTCGTGCACGGCGGCCACCTCGGCAAGGACGAGGACGCAGGCGTCGGCTTCGACAACTGGCGCAAGTGCGTCGACGGCCTCGAGATGCCCGTCCCCCTGCTCATCGAGAACACCGCCGGCGGCGACAACGCGATGGCCCGCCGGCTCGAGGCCATCGAGCGGCTGTGGGAGGCGATCGGCCGGGCCGAGGGCGGCGACACCGTCGGCTTCTGCCTCGACACCTGCCACGCCCATGCCGGCGGAGCCGACCTCGGCAGCGTCGTCGAGAAGGTGCGGGCGGTCACCGGGCGCATCGACCTCGTGCACTGCAACGACAGCCGCGACGAGTTCGACTCCGGCGCCGACCGGCACACCAACCTCGGCAGCGGTCACATCGACGGCGCCGACATCGCCCACGTCGTGCGCGAGGCCGGCGCCCCGGTCGTCGTCGAGACGCCCGGTGGAACGGAGGGCCAGCGCGCGGACATCGACTGGCTGCGCGAGCACGCCGGGGCCTGACCGGGCGGGCCGGGGCTGCACCGTGACAGGACGGTGACAGGTCGGCGCCACGCCCTCCGCGCAGCGTGGGGGCATGACCACGACCGTTCCCCCGGTGGCGACCGGCGTCGACGACCTCACCGTCGAGCGCCTGCACCCCGGCGACACCCGTACCGTGCACGCCGTCTTCGCCCAGCTCTCCTCGCGGTCGGTCTGGCTCCGCTTCCACACCGGGCTGCCCCGACTCACCCCGCGGATGGCCGAGCGTCTGGCCGCCGTCGTCCCGGGCGCCCACGCGGTGCTCGTCGCCCGGCTCGGCGGGGTGCCGGTCGGGCTGGCCCGCTGGCACCGCGACCCGGCTCGGCACCACCGCGCCGACGTCGCGGTCGAGGTGGCCGACGCCGTGCAGGGGCGCGGCGTCGGGCGCCGGTTGCTCGCCGCGCTGGTGGAGTCGGCCCGGGCCGAGGGCATCCGCGAGCTGACCGCCGAGGTGCTCGGCGAGAACGTCCGGGTCGTCCGGTGGCTGGGCCGGCTCGGGGCGGTCCGCACGCCGGGCCCGGACCCCACCTTCCTGCTCCCTCTCGAGCCCCGGGGGGCGTCGCTGCCGTGTGGTTCGATGGGTCCGTGCTGGTCCGGGTACTCGGACCCCTCCGGGTCGAGGTCGACTCCCGGGACCGGGTTCCGCGGGGGGCGCGCCCACGTGACCT
>JAESFK010000155.1_pt1 | contig 54368 bp, 53 predicted proteins | sample 9269391 | NCBI WGS metagenome assembly JAESFK01 (sample SAMN14506231, study PRJNA617097) | algae metagenome | isolation source: Drouetiella hepatica UHER 2000/2452 and co-occurring heterotrophs from... | place: Slovakia: Slovak Paradise National Park, Hrabusice, Kosice Region | collected 2000-01-01
GCTGGGGTCCGGTGTCGTCGAAACGCCGGCTATGATGCCGTTCCTCGAGCGGATGAGCGAGCACCTGCTGGGCGAGAAGCTCGAGTTGCCGTCGCTCGACGTCTGGTGGCTGGGGGAACCGTCGGCATTGAGCTTCGCCCTGGCCAATCTCGACCTCATGATCGTGCGCCCCTGCCTCGGCCAGGACCGCGAGCCCATTGTCGTGGGCATGCTGGAACAGGCGGAGCGCAAGGCGCTGGTGGACCGCATCCGCGCGCAGCCCGGCCAGTACGTCGCGCAATATCCCATGACGCCATCGCTCACGCCGAAATGGGACGGCCAGGCCCTCGTGCCGTCTGCCGTCGTGTTGCGCGTCTTCGTGGTCGCCGACCACGACACCTATCATGTGCTGCCGGGCGGCCTCGCCCGCGAGCCCGACGGCGACACCGCGCTGCGCTCGCTGAGTCGCCTGCACGGCACGCTGAAGGATGTCTGGGTGCTGGCGGAGGACGCCGCCGACGTGCAGCTCCCGACGACCCGGCGCTTTCACCAGCTCGCCGTCGAACGCGGCACCGCGGATCTGCAGAGTCGCGTCGCCGACAATCTCTTCTGGCTCGGCCGCTACATAGAGCGTCTCGACAACGATGCACGGCTCCTGCGGACGACCGTGACGCGCGTGGCGCAAGGCGCCGTCGGTCCGCGCGATGCGATCGAGCTCAGGCTGCTCGGCCGGCTGCTCGACCAGGCCAATCTCATGGACCACACGTCGGCCCTGGCCCCGCCCGAGAGCGCGCTGTTCCAGCAGGGCCTAGCCGCCGTCGCCGCCGACGATCGCGGCCTTGCCAACGTGCTCGACGGCATCCAGCGCCTTACAGCCACCATGCGCGACCGGCTGTCGGTCGACATGACGACCGCCGCCGGGCCCGAGATGGCCGAGGTGCGCAGGCGCTTGCTGGCGGCCCGCGGCAATCTCGATCCCCTGCTCGCCGCCCTGGACGAGATCGTGCGCTTCGTCGCCACGCTTTCGGGTCTGGCGCAGGAGAACATGACGCGCGGCACGGGCTGGCGCTTCCTCGACCTCGGCCGCCGCATCGAACGCGCGCTGCATGTGCTGAACGGCGCGCTGGGTCCCTTCACGGTCTCGCCGCTCGACTGGGACGCCGCGATGCGTCTTGCCCTCGAATTGTGCGACAGCACGATCACCTACCGCACACGCTATCTCGGTCAGCTCCAGCCGGCGCCGGTGCTCGACCTCGTCATCCTCGACGACGCCAATCCGCGCGGCCTGGTGTTCCAGCTGCGCGCCATCAAGGCCCATCTCGACTACCTGGCACATTCGTCGGGTTACCGGGTCGCGCCGCCGCCGGAGTCGCTGGAGCAGGATCTCGAGGCGGTGGTGCGCCAGTTCGGCGGCGACGAGCAGGCGTGGCGCCATGAAGGGCTGGCGTTGGCGATGTTGCGTGACGTGGCCTCCGACACCGAACAGCATCTCGACAGGCTCTCCGAGGCGATCACGCGTGCCTATTTCTCGCACGTGCCGGCGGCGCAGGCCGTCGGCTCCTCGGGCGGCTGAGCGGCGGAGACTCACGTGCATTACCTGCTATCGCATCGCACGACCTACACCTACGCCACCACGGTGGACTCGGCGCATCACATCGCTCATCTGCGCGCCCGCAGCTTTCCGGGACAGGACGTCAGCTCGATCAGCATCGTCACCAGCCCGCTGCCGGCGCTGGCCGAGCAGCATGTCGATCATTTCGGCAATCTCATCGACGTCTACCGGATCGACAAGCCGCACACTCGTTTCGAGATCGAGGTACGGGCCGAGATCGACGTGCGCTTCTCCGATCCGCCGGCCGCCGCCTCGACGCCGCCCTGGGAAGACATAAGGGCATCGCTGCTCGGCGACGGCTTTCCGCATCCGGTGGAAGCCAGCGAATTCATCTACGACTCGCCCCTGGTGCCCAGCGTCGAGGCGTTGCGTGTCTACGGCGCCCAATCCTTCACGCCAGGCCGGCCCATCTTCGAAGCGGCGCGCGAACTCACTTCGCGCATCCGGGCCGACTTTGAATATCACCCCGGCGCGACCGACATCTCGACGCCACTCGCCGACGTCTTCGCGGGCAAGGCCGGCGTCTGCCAGGACTTCGCGCATGTCGAGATCGCCGCGCTTCGCGCACACGGTCTCGCGGCGGGCTACGTCTCGGGCTACATCCGCACGATCAATTCCAAGGACGACATCGCCCTGCGCGGCGCCGATGCGAGCCACGCCTGGGTGGCCGTATGGTGCGGCGAGGCCGCAGGCTGGGTCCATCTCGACCCGACCAACGATCTGGTCGCGCATGAGGATCACGTCGTCGTTGCCTGGGGGCGAGACTTCTCGGACGTGAGCCCGCTGCGCGGCGTCATCCTGGGCGGCGACTCCCATTCATACGGAGTGGCCGTGACTCTGGTGCCGACCGGCTGAAGATCAGCCGTCCACGAAGTCCTTCGTCCAGCGCGCATAGTCGGCGTCGCGCGTGACCTTCTTCATCAGTTCCGGACTGGCTACGCCCTGCAGTTTCGACGGTTGCGTACCATCGCGCAGCGCCTTCAGCGTGTCGTACACGGCCTTCACCGCCGCCGCGAAGGGCTGGTGGCCCTGCAGGGCGATGCGCACGCGACGCGCACCGAGATAGGCGAGGTCGGTGAGATCGCCCGACACGCCGCCCAGGATCAAGGGAAGGTTGGTTGCCTCCGAGATCGCGTCGAGTTCGGCGCGGGTGCGGACGCCGACGAAGAACAAGGCATCGACGCCGGCCGCCTCGTAGGCCTTGCCGCGCGCGATTGCATCCTCGAGCCCGGTGATGGTGATCGCGCTGGTGCGGCCGGCGATGCAGAGTGCCGGATCCTGCCGCCCGCCGAGCGCGGCCTTCATCTTGGCGACGCCTTCTTCGATCGAGATCAGGCGCGGCGCGGTGGTGCCATACGGCGTCGGCAGATCGGTATCCTCGAGGCTGAGGCCGCAGACGCCCGCGGTCTCGAGTTCCTCGACGGTACGGCGGGCGTTCAGCGCATTACCGTAGCCATGGTCGGCATCGACCATGAGCGGCAGGCCGCCCGCCCGGTTGATGCGGTAGGCCTGGCCCGCGAACTCGCTCAACGTGAGCACGATGAGGTCGGGTGCGCCCAGCACGGTCATGGAGGCGACGGACCCCGCGAACATGCCGATTTCGAAGCCGAGATCCTCGGCGATGCGCGCCGAGATCGGATCGAACACCGAGCCCGGATGGATGCAGCGCTCGCCCGCGAGCAGCGCCCGAAAACGTGTCCGGCGGTCGGTCCAGTGCATGACGATCTCCCCCAATGTCCCTTCTCTTTAGCAAAGGAGGAGGCAGCCATGCAGCGATGCATTTCGACGGGCAAACAGGCCAAGCGCCGCACCTTGCCGGTCGCTCGGGCCGGGGCGTAGCGTGACCGCAGGGACGCACTGAAGAGTGCGCGACAGGCGCCCCAAAAAAAGAGCGCACGGGGGAAATGCCATGTTCGACGTTCTCGACCGGCAGACCAGACTGACCGGCAACCAGAAGAAGATCATCACCGCGGCGGTGATTGGCGACGCACTCGAATTCTTCGACTACTTCCTGATCGGCTTCGTCCTCGCCTTCCTGATCGGCCCCTGGAAGCTCACCTTCGGACAGTCGGCCATCGTGCTCCTGTCGTCGGGCGTCGGCGCCATCCTCGGCGCCTACATCTGGGGCTGGCTCGCCGACCGCATCGGCCGCCGCAAGGTGTTCATCGGCACCGTGCTGAACTTCTCAATCGCCACCGGCCTGCTCTACTTCACGCCGGAGAACGGCTGGATCTACATCACTATCATGCGCTTCTTCGTGGGCTTCGGCGTCGGCGGCCTCTATTGCGTCGACCTTCCGCTGGTCCAGGAGTTCGTGCCGGCGCGCAAGCGCGGCTGGGTCGGTGGACTCGTCACCTGCGTGATCCCGCTCGGCGTCGGCCTCGGCGCGGTGCTGGGCGCCTTCATGGGCGCCGACCAGTGGCGCCTGCTGTTCGCCATCGGCGTGCTGCCGTCGCTGCTCGTCCTGCTGGTCCGTCTGTGGGTGCCGGAATCGCCGGTCTGGCTGGTCCGCCAGGGCCGCTACGAGGAAGCCCGCACGTCGCTGGCCTGGGCGCTGCAGATAAAGCCTGAATCGCTGCCTTTGCCGAAAGCGCCGGTCGTCGAGCCACCCAGGGCGAACTGGTTCGAGCTGTTCAAGTATCCGCGCAGCCTGCTCGTCTCCTGGCTCGGCAATGCCGGCGCACAGACCGGCGTGTACGGCGTGACCTTGTGGGCACCCTCGTTGTTTGTGCTGCTGCTGAAGGTGACGCCGCAAGAGGCCGCCAAGATGATGATCCTGCTCACCGTCATGGGCTTCCTCGGCCGCCTCTCCTTCTCGTACCTGTCGGACAAGATCGGACGGCGGGCCGGCGGCGGGCTGATCGGACTCGGGGCCGGGGTGCTGATCATCGTGGCGGGATACAACTACAACGGCACGATCATGGGGCTCTCGGCCCTGTGGCTGCTGCTGGCGCTGGCCTTCTTCTTCGCCGATGGCGGCTTTGCGATCGTCGGCCCCTATGCCGCCGAAGTCTGGCCATCCCACCTCCGGACCACGGGCATGGGTTCGGCCTATGGGTTCGGCGGCATCGGCAAGATCATCGGACCGCTCGGCCTGGCGCTGATCGTCGGGTCGAACAACTACCTGAAGCCCGACGTACCGCTGCCCGAGATTCCGACGGCCTTTCTGTATCTCGGCTGCTGGTTCCTGATGGCCGGGGTGGTCTATTATTTCTTCGGGATGGAAACCAAGGGCAAGTCGATCGCCGAGATCGACAGGGAACTGGCTCCCGCCTGATGCACACGGACATACGAGGAGGATGGTCTTGGATACGCTGATCCCGTCCGCCGCCGATCTCGTCGGCGACCCTGCCGTGATCTCCCGCGCCGAGGCCCTGAGGCCGGCCGTCGAGGCCGCCTCCAACGAGATCGAGGAGACGCGCCGGCTGCCACCGGCGCTGCTCGACAAGCTCCACGAGGCGCGGCTGTTCCGGCTGCTGCTGCCGAGATCTTCGGACGGGATCGAGACCGATCCCGTGACCTTCTTCCATGTGATCGAGACGATCGCCCGCGGTGACGCCTCGACGGCCTGGTGCCTGAGCCAGGCCGGCGGCTGCGCCATGTCGGCGGCCTATCTCGACCTGCCGGTCGCCCGCGCCGTCTTCGGCGACGATCCGCGCGCCGTGCTGGCCTGGGGTCCGGGGCCCAAGGTCAAGGCGATCGAATGCGAGGACGGTTACAAGGTGACGGGAGTCTGGGCCTTCGCCTCGGGTGGCCGTCACGCCACCTGGCTGGGCGCCCACTGCCCGATCTTCAAGGCCGACGGCTCGCCGCGCCTGGACGACAAAGGCCGGCAGCAGGAGCGCACCATGCTGGTGCGCACCGGCGACGTTCAGTGGACGGACATCTGGAACACGGTCGGCCTGCGCGGCACCGCCAGCGACCAGTTCGCGCTCACCGACTTCTTCGTGCGCGCCGACCATTCGATCACCCGCGACTTCGAACTCGAATGCCGCGAACAGGGGCCGCTCTACAGGATGGGCGCCGGCACCTGCTACCAGATGGGCTTTGCTGCCGTGGCCTGCGGCATTGCCCGCGGCGCGCTCGACTGCTTCCTCGACGTCGCCCGCAACAAGGTCCCGCGCGGCCTGAAGAGCCCGCTGCGTGACAATGCCGTCGTGCAATCCAACCTGGCGCAGGCCGAGGTCAATCTCCGCGCCGCCCGCGCCTTCGTGCTGCAGTCGATGGCCGGCATCTGGAAGGACCTTTCGGCGGGGAACACGATCACCGTCGAGCAGCGCATCACCATCCGCATGGCCGCGACCAACGCCATCCACAAGGCCAAGGACGCCGTCGACTTCGCCTACAATGCGGCGGGCGCCACGGCGATCTTCGAGAACCATCCGCTGGAACGGCGGTTCCGCGACATCCATACCGTGACCCAGCAACTGCAGGGCCGACTCTCCCATTTCGAGACCGTGGGCGCCTGGATGATGGGCGCCGATGCCGACCTCACTTTCGTCTGACCCGCTCCCCGGAGACCGACCATGCCGCTTGGCCCCCTTCAGCACTACACGATCGAACCCTCCGACCTCGAAGCGACCAAGGACTTCTATTGCGATGTCCTGGGTCTCGAAAACGGCGACCGCCCGCCGCTCGGCTTCCCGGGCTACTGGCTCTATTCGGGCGGCGTTGCCACCGTCCACCTGCTGGGCGAGCGCAAACCGCGCGAGGGCATCGTCGTGCGCGGCACCGAGAAGAAGTTCGAGGACACCGGCCGCTTCGACCACATCGCCTTCGCCGCCAGCGACCTGGCCGGCGTGCGCAAGCGCCTGCAATCGAAGAACGTGAAGTTCCGCGAGCAGATCGTGCCGCGCACCGGCGCCGCCCAGATCTTCCTCTACGATCCCGACGGCGTCGGCGTGGAGCTGAACTTCCCGGCGGAAGAGGTCCAGGCGGAAGCCAGGGCCTAGACCGGCATGATTTCCAGACGGATCAGCCAAAGCCTCCGGTGCTTGAAAGCAGAGCCCGTCGTCTCGACCGGAGCGCGCAGCGCGGAGTGGAGAGACCTGCTCTCCACCAATTGCCGGCCGAGCGCAGATAAAAGGTCTCTCCGCTTCGCCTCGCTGCGCTCGGCTCCGGTCGAGACGACGGAGCCTTTGGCATTCACCGCCCACTCAGCGTGCTTCAGTGCTCGTCTCCCTGGAAATTGAGAAGATCGAGCCGCTCGCCGACGGTGCCGCGTTCGGCGAGGCGGGCGCCTATGAGCGCGTCATCGCCGCCGCCACGGGCGAAGTCGATCCGTCGTCGCCCGCCAACAGCGGCATCGCGCTGATCGACAAGGCGCCGCGCAATACCGCCGGCAAGGTCGAGTACGCGACCAGCGTCTTCATCCTGCGGCCCAAGGATTCTGCGCGCGGCAACGGGCGCATCCTCTACGAGGTCAACAATCGCGGCCGCAAGATGCTGTTCGGCAACATCGCCGACGGCCCTCAGGGCGTGAACGATCCGAAGACCTTGGCCGATCTCGGCAACGCCTTTCCGTTGCGGCTGGGCTACACGATCGTGTGGTCGGGCTGGGACCCCGATGCGCCGCGCGCCAACATGGGCCTCGCCCTGACGGCGCCGGTGGCGACCGACAACGGCCAGCCGATCGTCCAGACGGTCCGCGAGGAATGGGTCTCGGGAACGCGGGTCGGCGTGCTGGAAGCGTTCAGGCTTTCGCAGGAGGCCGCCACGCTCGAACAGCCGCGGGCGCGCCTCACCGTGCGCGAACGCGCCGACGACGAGCCGCGCGAACTACCCCTAAATCAGTGGTCCTTCGTCGACTCTCGCTCGATCAGGCTGCGCGAGGGCACGAAGCCAAAGCCCGGCTTCCTCTACGAGTTTCACTACGAGGCGAGGAACCCCAAGGTCCAGGGGCTGGGCTTCGCGGCGACGCGCGACGTCGTGAGCTGGCTGCGCCACTCGCCCGAGGCGGTGAAGGCCACCCGCCGGCCCATGACGCATGCGCTGGCCATCGGCTTCTCCCAGGCCGGCCGCTACCTGCGCAACCACATCTCCGAAGGCTTCAACCGCGACGAACAGGGACGCCGCGTGTTCGACGGCATCCTGAGCCACATCGCCGGTGTCGGCCGCGTCTTCTTCAACACGCCGTTCGGCCAGCCGGCGCGCACCAACACCCAGCATGAGGATCACGGCTTCCCGGAGAACGAATTCCCGTTCTCGACGGCGACGCTCGGCGATCCGCTGACAGGCAAGAGCGGCTCGTTGTTTCGCAGCGATGGCAGCGACCCGCTGCTGATCGAGACCAACACCTCGACCGAATATTGGCAGAAGGGCGCCTCGCTCCTGCACACCGATCCGCTCGGCACCACGGACGTGACGCTGCCCGAGAACTCGCGCGTCTACATGATCGCAGGCACGCAGCATGGCGGCCGCGCCGGCGCCACGACCGATCCCGGTCCCAACGTCAATCCGCGCAACCCGCACAATCCTATGCCGGCGATCCGCGCCCTGCTGGTCGCGCTCGACGAATGGGTGGTGTCGGGCAAAGAGCCTCCGCCCAGCCGCGTGCCGACCTTGGCCGCCGGCACGCTCGTCGCACCGGACAAGACCGGCTTTCCCGCCGTCCCGGGCGCCGCGATCGTGTGCACCACCAATGTCGTGGCGCCGCCCGGCGACTGGGTGAGGCCCACGGTTCCGGACAAGGCCTATCGAACCCTGGTGAGCAAGGTAGACGCCGACGGCAACGAGGTCGCCGGCATCCGCCTGCCCGACATCGCCGTGCCGCTCGCCACCTATACCGGCTGGAACGAGTACAAGCCGCCCTACCCGTCCGGCGAGATTGCCGACCGCGACGGCAGCTGCCTGCCGCTGCCGATCGACAGGGCCGCGCGCGAAGCCGCGGGCGATCCGCGGCCGTCGATCGCCGAGCGCTACAGGAGCGGCCCGGAGTATGTGGCCAGGGTCCAGGCGGTCGTCACGCAGTTGATGGCCGACCGGCTGCTGCTGGCCGAAGACGCCGAACGCTATCTAGACCGCGCGCGCAAAGAGCCGCGCGTCGCGCCTTAACGATCAGCTTCAAGGGAGAACAGGATGGGCAAGAAAATCGCAGTCGTCGGCACGGGCGCCCTGGGCGGCTATGTCGGCGGCTATCTCGCGCAAGCGGGTCTCGACGTCACGCTGATCGATTTCTGGCCGGAGAATATCGAGACCATCCGCAGGAACGGGCTCGAACTCGACGGCGTGACACCGGAAGAAAAGTTCACGGTCACCAAGGCCAAGACCATGCACCTCACGGAGATGCAGGACCTGTCGCGCCAGAAGCCGATCGACATCGCCTTCGTGTCGATGAAGTCCTACGACACCGAATGGGCGACCGCGCTGATCAAGCAGTACTTGGCGCCGGACGGCTACGTCGTGTCGCTGCAGAACTGCCTGAACGAGGAGCGCATCGCGGGCGTCGTCGGCTGGGGCAAGACGGTCGGCATGGTCGCTTCGCTGATCTCGGTCGACATGTACGAGGCCGGCAAGATCCGCCGCACCGTTTCCAAGGGCGGCGACAAGCACACCGTCTTTCGCGTCGGCGAGGTCCATGGCCGTATCACCAAGCGGGTCGAGGAGCTGCGCGAGATGGTCGGCATGATCGACAGCGCCAAGACCACGACCAACCTGTGGGGCGAGCGCTGGTCCAAGCTCTGCCAGAACGGCATGAAGAACGGCGTCTCGGCGGCCACCGGCATGACCGGCACCGACTGCGATCGCAACGACGCGGTGCGTCGCTTCTCGATCAAGCTGGGCGGCGAGGCCGTGCGGGTGGGCCAGGCGCTGGGCTACCATATCGAGAAGATCGGCAAGTTCGAGCCCGAACTGCTGGCCCGCGCGTCGGAGGACGACAAGGCGGCGCTCGACGAGGTCGAGGCGATCCTGCGACCAGGTTCGAACACCAATCCCAACCCGCGCGCCGATATCCAGCGCCCCTCGATGGCGCAGGACATCCTCAAGGGCCGTCGCACCGAGATCGAGTTCATGAACGGCTACATCGCCGAGCGCGGCGACTACATCGGTGTGAAGGCGCCGACCCATGCCAGGCTCACCGAGATCGTGAAGAAGGTGGAGCGCAAGGAGCTGGCGCCGTCGGCCGCTCTGCTCGGAGGATAGTTTTTCCTTCGGCGGACGCGACGGGCAGCAAGTCCTGCTCCGTCGCGCCGCCTATTTTGACAATCTGCTCTGTGTAATTGCCGGGCCCTCACGGCCATATATCCCTCTCGCACGGCGAGATTCGGCCTAAATTCTGCATGGCGATTCCCGTGCCCTAATGGCTCGAGGGGGTTGTCGTGATTCAGGTGAAGTACCAACAGTTTCTGGCCGGCGCGTTCGCGTCGCTCGCGACCATCGCCGTCCTCGCGGGAAGTGCTGCAGCCCAGCCGGCAGTCACCAAGGGGGGCACGCTGATCTATCTGGAGCAGCAGCCGCATACCAATCTCTACCCGCCGGCCGGCGGCTTCTATCCCAACGGCGGCGTGCTCAACCAGATCACCGACAAGCTGACCTACCAGAACCCCAGGACGCTCGAGATCGAGCCGTGGATCGCCGAGAGCTGGACGGTCAATGCCGACGCCACCGAATACACGTTCAAGCTCCGGCCGGGCGTCACCTTCTCCGATGGCACGCCGCTCGACGCCGCCGCCGTGGCCAAGAACTTCGACACCTACGGGCTCGGCAACAAGGCCTTGAAGCAGCCGGTGTCCGAGGTGATCACCAACTACAAGGGCAGCGAGGTCGTCGATCCGCTGACCGTGAAGTTCTTCTTCACCAAGCCGTCGGTCGGCTTCCTGCAGGGCACCTCGGTGATCGGTTCCGGCCTGGTGTCGCTGAAGACGCTGGCCCTGCCGTTCGACGCGCTGGGCGACGCCACCAAGATCATCGGTTCCGGCCCCTTCGTGGTGAAGAGCGAGGTGCTCGGCCGCGAGCTCGTGATGGAGGCCCGCAAGGACTATAAATGGGGGCCGGCCAAGCTCGCCCACCAGGGCCGCGCCAATCTCGACGGCATCAAGTATGTCGTGACGCCCGAGGACAGCGTGCGCATCGGCGCGCTGCTGGCGGGCCAGGCCAACGTCATCCGTCAGGTCCAGGCCTATGACGAGAAGCAGGTCCAGTCGAAAGGCTACATCATCTATGCCGCCTCCACGCGCGGCGTGAACAACACGGTCGTGTTCCGGCCCGACAACCCCTTGGTCTCCGACATCCGCGTGCGCAAGGCGCTGCTGCACGCCACCAATGCCAAGGAGATCGTGGCGACGCTCTTCTCCGCCAACTATCCGCAGGCCAAGTCGATCATCGCCTCGACCGCGCAGGGCTATGTCGACCAGTCGGCCAAGCTCGCCTACGACCCGGCGCTGGCCGCCAAGCTGCTCGACGAAGCCGGCTGGACGATCGGCCCGAAGGGCCTGCGCCAGAAGGACGGTAAGGAGCTGGTGCTCCAAGCCTATGAATCGCCGCCGCAGCCGCAGAACAAGGAGACGCTGCAGCTCGTCGCCCAGCAATGGGCCAAGGTCGGCGTGAAGCTGAACGTCCTGGCAGGCGATGCCGGCAGCCGCGTCGCCGACAATCTCGATCCGGCGAAGACGCCCGTCGCCCCGGCCATGGTCGGCCGGGCCGATCCCGACGTGATCCGCAGCCAGTACTATCCGACGACCCGCAACGTGCTGCTGCAGAAGGGCGGCGTCAGCAACAAGGTCCAGAGCTTCGTCGACGAGAAGCTCAACGCCCTGCTCGAGGAGATTGCCGCCGCCACCGATCCGGTGAAGCGCCTGGCGCTGGTGGGCGAGGTGCAGGCCTATGTGATCGACCAGGGCTACACGATCCCGATCTTCGAGGAGCCGCAGGCCTTCGCGGCATCGCCGAAGGTCAAGGACTTCACCTTCGAGGCGGTCGGCCGTCCGAGCTTCTACGCCACCTGGATCGCGAAATAGGCGCAGGATAGGTCATGGCGCGCTACCTCCTGGGGCGGGTCGGCCAGGCGCTGGCCGTGCTGGCGCTCACCTTCACGGCCGCCTTCCTGCTGCTGCAGGTGCTGCCGGGCGACGCGATCATGATCAAGTTCATGAGCCCCGACATGGGGCTCACGGCCGACCAGATCGCCGAAATCCGCGCCTCCTACGGTGCCGACCGCCCGCTGTGGGAGCGCTATTTTACGACCGTCGGCAACTTCCTCACCGGCAATTTCGGCATCTCGATCCAGGCGGGTGTGCCCGTCAGTCAGCAGCTCGCGACCAACCTGCCGCCGACGCTGCTGCTCGCGTCGCTGGCCTTCGTCGCGGCGATGATCCTCACGATCATCCTGGCCACCGTCTCGAACATGGTGGGCATGGAATGGCTGCGCGCCGGGCTGCAGTCCCTGCCGTCGCTGTTCATCTCCGTGCCGGTGTTCTGGCTCGGCATCATGCTGATCCAGATCTTCTCGTTTCAGCTCGGCCTGGTCTCGGTCATCAGTCCCGGCCCGGTCGAGCGGCTGGTCCTGCCGGTCCTGACGCTCGCCATCCCGATCTCCGCACCGTTGGCGCAGATCCTGATGCGCAACATCGACCAGGTGCTGGCACAGCCCTTCGTCGCTGTTGCCCGCGCCAAGGGCGCCTCGCGCAACTGGGTCCTGTGGCGGCACGTGGCGCGCAATGCCATCATGCCGACGCTCACCATCGCCGGCGTCCTGTTTGGCGAGCTGCTGGCCGGCGCGGTCGTCACCGAGGCGGTGTTTGGCCTCAGCGGCCTGGGCGGCCTCACCTACCAGGCCGTGGGCAACCACGACACGGCGGTGCTGCAGGCCATCGTCGTGATTTCCGCCCTGGCCTTCGTCACCATCAACCTGATCGTCGACCTGCTCTATCCCGTGCTCGATCCCCGGCTCGGTTCCAGATCGGGAGCGCCGGCATGACCGCGGAAACAGCAAGCGGCGCAAGCGCCGACCTCCAGCCCGGTTGGTTGACGCGCCTGAAGCGCGTGCCAGTGACGCTCCTCCTCGCCTGGACCGTTGTGTTCATCGTCCTTGCCTGGGCCGCGCTGCCGTCGCTCTTCACCGGCTACAGCGGCACCGAGGGCGTGCCGGGCGAGCAGCTCCAGCCGCCCAGCGCCGAGCATGTGCTGGGCACCGACGGGCTGGGCCGCGACGTCTACGCCCGCATCGTCTACGGCGCACGGCACTCGCTGTCGGGCGCCTTCGTCGCCGTCACCGTGGGATTGATCCTGGGCACTTTGCTCGGCCTGATCGCCGGCGCGCGCGGCGGCTGGATCGATGTCGTGATCATGCGTGTGGTCGATTCGATGCTGGCCGTGCCGTCGCTGCTTCTGTCGCTCAGCATCATCGTGCTGCTGGGCTTCGGTACGATCAACGTCGCCATCGCCGTCGGCGCGGTGGCGATCGCCCGCTTCGCCCGGCTGGCGCGGTCCGAGGTCATGCGGGTGCGGCGCAGCGAATATGTCGAGGCGGCGTACGGCAGCGGCGGCACCTTCTGGGCCGTGCTCTATCGCCACGTCCTGCCCAATTCGCTCACGTCAGTGATCGCGCTGGCGGCGTTGCAGTTCGGTTCGGCCATCCTCGCCATCTCGACGCTCGGCTTCCTGGGCTACGGCGCCCCGCCGCCGACGCCGGAATGGGGCCTGCTGATCGCCGAGGGCCGCAACTACCTGTCGCGCGCCTGGTGGCTCACGGCGGCGCCCGGCCTCGTCGTCGTGCTGGTCGTGCTGTCCGCCGACCGGATCAGCAAGGCGCTGGGCAGGACGGCGCCATGACCTTCACGCCCCTCCTCCAGGTCGACGATCTAGCGATCGCCTACAAGACGGGCGATCGCGAGCAGCGGGTCGTGCACGGCGTCTCCTTCAGCGTCGCGCCCGGCGAGGTGGTGGCGCTGGTGGGCGAATCCGGCTCCGGCAAGACCACGACGGCCCAGGCGACGCTCGGCCTGCTGGCCGGCAACGGCCGGGTCGAGAGCGGCAGCATCCGTCTCAATGGTACCGATATTACGCACTGGTCGCAGAAGCGGCTGGACTCCATCCGCGGCGCCGTCGTCAGCCTGATCCCGCAGGATCCCGGCAGCTCGCTCAATCCGGTGCGCACCATCGGCTCGCAGCTCGCCGAGGTGCTGCAGATCCACAAGCGCGGCGACCGCAAGGCGATCCACGCGCGCGTCGTCGAGCTGCTGGAGCGGGTCGGCCTGACGCCGGCCGAGATGCGCGCGCGTCAGTATCCGCACGAGCTCTCGGGCGGCATGAAGCAGCGCGTGCTGATCGCCATCGCCGTCGCCCTCAGTCCTGCACTGATCGTTGCCGACGAGCCGACCAGCGCGCTCGATGTCACCGTTCAACGGCGCATCCTCGACCTGATCGACGAGCTGCGCCGCGAGAGCGGCACCGCGGTGCTGCTCGTGACGCACGATCTCGGTGTCGCCGCCGACCGCGCCGACCGTCTCGTGGTGCTGCAGAACGGCCGGATCCAGGAACAGGGGCCTGTGAAGAACATGCTGGCGGCGCCGCGCAGCGCCTATACGCGCCGCCTGCTGGCCGATGCACCGTCGCTCGGCAAACCGCGCCCGGCACGACCCGGGATCCAGAGCCAGGACTTCGCCATCGAGGTGACGGGCCTCACGCACGATTTCCCGGTGAGCGGCGGCGAGACCCGGTCGTTCCGCGCGGTCGACGACCTGTCCTTCAAGGTTCGCCGCGGCACGACGCATGCGATTGTGGGCGAATCGGGTTCGGGCAAGACGACGGCCATCCGGAGCGTCGTGGGCTTCATCAAGCCGACGGCCGGGCGCATCCTGGTCGACGGGGTCGATCTCACGACCTTGAAGGGGGAGAGGCTGCGGCAGTTCCGCAAGCATATCCAGCTGGTCTACCAGAACCCCTTCGGCTCGCTCGACCCGCGCCAGACCATCGCCCGCATCGTCGAGGAGCCCCTGCTCAACTTCGAGCCGATCCCCGCCGCCGACCGCGCCCGCAAGGTGCGCGACATGATGGCCCGCGTCGGCCTTTCCGAGAGTTTCCTCGAACGCCAGCCACGCGCACTGTCGGGCGGCCAGCGGCAGCGCGTGGCGATCGCCCGGGCGCTGGTGCTCGACCCGCGCGTCCTGGTGCTCGACGAGGCGGTCTCCGCCCTCGACGTCACCGTGCAGGCGCAGATCCTGTCGCTGCTCGACGAGCTGCAGAAGACGCTGGGCCTCACCTACCTCTTCGTCTCGCATGACTTGGCCGTGGTCCGGCAGATTTCCGACACGGTCTCGGTCATGCACAAAGGACGGCAGGTCGATAGCGGTCCGATTGAGATCGTCTTCGGCCGGCCCGACAGCGCCTATACGCGCGAGCTGATCGACGCCATTCCCGGCCGCGGCCTGCCGGTCCCTGGCGTTCCCGTACTTGCCGGGCCGCCCGAACTTCCCCCAAGGTTGAGCCCATGACGACGTCTCCCATCAAGCGCCTCGGCTTCTTCACCCGCCTGCTCGACCAAGTGGACGCGGCCGAACGCTACCGGCTGGCCACCCAGCAGATCGTGCAGGCCGAGAAGTGCGGCTTCGATTCGGCGTGGATTGCCCAGCATCATTTCCACGAAGGCGAAGGCGGCCTGCCCGCGCCCTTCGTGTTCCTGGCCCATGCGGCGGCCCATACGTCGCGTATCCGACTCGGCACCGGTATCGTCACCCTGCCGCTGGAACTGCCGATCCGCGTCGCCGAGGACGCCGCCGTCACCGACCTGATGAGCGGAGGCCGCCTCGAAGTCGGTGTCGGACCGGGCGGCAACCTGACGGCGTTCACCGCCTTCGGCCTCGAGAGCGACCAGCGGCACGTGCTGTTCGACAACAATCTCGCCCTGCTCAAGACCGCGTGGTCGGGCGGCGCCCTGCCCGGCGGCGACAAGCTCTATCCGTCGAGCCCGACCCTGGTCGACCGTATCTGGCAGGCGACCTTCACCGTATCCGGCGCGCACCGCGCCGGCCTGGCGGGCGACGGGCTGATGCTGTCGCGCACCCAGCCGCGCTCTCCCGAGGCGCCGCAAGCGTCGCTGGCCGACATCCAGAACCCGATGCTCGACGCCTATCTGGAGGCGCTGCCCAAGGGCGTCGAACCGCGTATCCTCGCCTCACGGACCATCTTCGTGGCCGACGACCACAACGAGGCGATGCGTCTGGCCGAGATCGGCCTGTCGCGCATGCGCCACCGGCTGGCGGCCACAGGCAACTTCAGTTCGGGCAGCCTGGTCGGCGACCTGATCAGGGCCATGGACGTTCACATCGGCACGCCCGACGAGGTGATTGCCTCGTTGCAGGCCGATTCGACCCTGCAGCGTTCGACCGATCTCACGATGCAGGTTCACTCGATCGATCCGCCGCACCCGTATATCCTGCGGTCGATCGAGCTGTTCGCCGGCAAGGTCGCGCCGGCATTGGGCTGGGCGCCGGAAGTCAAAGCGGGGACGAGACAAGTCGCATGACAGACGTGATCGACAGCCTGGTGGGAATCGCACCGGGCTCCAAACTGGACGCGATCCGCGCCCAGCGCTCCGAGGCGCGCAAGCACGCGCAGGCGAGCTACACCTCGCTCTTCGAGCCGAAGGACCTGGGTGGGGTCAGCGCCGACGAGCGCCACGCCCTCGCGTCCTTCGTCGTGGGCCTGCACGGCGAGCCGAAGACGGACGCCTTCTATGCCGCCAAGCTGCCTGCAGTTCTGCGCACCGCCGTCGCCACCGAAGTCGCGGCCGCCAGGACCAAGGGTCCCTACGGCCACTTTCCGAAAGGACCGCTTTCGGTCGAGGACGCGCCGGGTCCGACCTGGAAAGTGAGCGAGGGCGGACGCGCCTCTCTCGGCCCGCGCCTGTCGGCCGCCTTCGAGCACACCCATATGCTGGTCTTTCATCCCCGCGATGCGTCTGCGCCGTCGCTGCAGTCGCTGCTCGACGCCGGCTGGTCGACCAACGATATCGTGACGGTCTCCCAGCTCGTCTCCTTCCTGTCCTACCAGATCCGGGTCGTGGCCGGTCTGGGCGTCCTCGCGAGCACCCTATGAGCACCGACAAGACCCTGACGCCGCCGCCGCACACCGAGCCGGTGGTCTTCACCCGCGACATGCTCGACTGGCTGCCGTGGCTCGAGCCGATGGCCGAAGCCGACATGACCGAGCATCATATCAAGAGCCTGGTCGACGCGGCCCGCGTGAAGTCGCCGTACTTCCGGCTGCTGGCGCGCGATCCCGACGTGCTGGAGGCCCGCACGCGGACCGACAAGGACATCTTCTACAATCCCGAGGCCGGCCTGCCGCGCGCCGAGCGCGAGCTGGCGGCGGCGGCGACGTCGCGCCTGAACGGCTGCATCTACTGCGCCTCCGTCCATGCCCGCTTCGCCGCGACCTATTCCAAGAGGGTGGACGACGTGCAGCGCCTGCTCGATGAAGGCGTGGAGGCCAGGCTCGACGAGCGCTGGGAGGCGATCGTCGCCGCGTCGGTGGCCCTGACCGCCCTGCCGATGACGTTCGGCAAGGACCATGTCGAGCGCCTGCGTGCCGTCGGCCTGGACGATGCCGCCATCGCCGACCTGATCGGCGCGGCCTCGTTCTTCAACTGGGCCAACCGCCTGATGCTCTCGCTCGGCGTGCCGGCGACGCAGCCGAAGTAAAGCGAGAGATCCCGTCGTCTCGACCGGAGCGCGCAGCGCGGAGCGGAGAGACCTACTCTCCGCCAAGAGCCGGCAAATCGTGGAGAGCAGGTCTCTCCGCTTCGCCTCGCTTCGCGAGGCTACGGTCGAGACGGCGGACTTGCTTGAGCCTAAAAGAAAAACGCCCGGCGGATCGCTCCGCCGGGCGTTTCGATGTCGGGCCGCCCTCAGTAGGGCAGGCCGTAATAGCCCGGGTTGCCCCAAACGCCCCAATCCATGTCGTTGTCGACGGCATTGTCCATGCCGGTCGGGCTGTAGGGATCGTCCTGGAAGTTGGCGCGCATCGCGGTGGTCATCATCTGCTTCGACGCCTCCTTGATGTAGGCGTTGTAATTGTCCTGCGTGCCCATGTAGAGGCAGCCGCACATCGTCGGGTCGGCGTACACCCACACCGGCTTGCCGTTGTAGGTCTTCCGCACGAGCTTGTGCGGCGGCAGCTGCTTGAACGAAGCGGCCTGGCCCGGCGTCTTCAGCGAGACGACCTTGAAGCCCGAGTCCTGCAGCATGTCGCGCTTCGACTCGGTCTTGGGAGTGTAGCCGTGACAGGCCGACAACAGGCCGCCGACCGCCAGGATGGCGAGTATGGACCGCACAGGCTTCATCACGTCCCCCACTGTTACCGTCAGGCCGCGGCCTTGAGGCCCGCCTTTGCATCCTCTTTGATCATGTCCGCGCCCTTCTCGGCAACCATGATCGTGGGGGCATTGGTGTTGCCCGACGGAACCGTCGGCATGATCGAGGCGTCGATCACCCGCAGCCCGGCGATCCCGTGGACCCGCAGCCGGTCGTCGACCACGGCCATCGGATCGGAGCCCATCTTGCAGGTCCCGATGACGTGATAAGTCGTCTGGCCGTTGCCGCGGGCAAAGCTCAACCACTCGTCGTAGCTCTGGACCTTGTCGCCGGGATTGTTCTCGAAGGCGATGTACTTGGACATCGACGGGTGCGAGACGATCTTGCGGGCGATCTGCATGCCGGCGACCGTGGCGTCGCGGTCGGTCTGGGCCGAGAGGAAGTTCGGGCGGATGGCCGGCGCGCTGCCCGGGATCGCCGACTTGATGTGGATCGATCCACGCGAGTCGGGCCGGCACTGGCCGATGACCACCGTCATGCCCGGCTCGCGCTCGAGATCGCGCTTCTGCGCCGTATCGTAGCTGGCATGGGCCATGTGGAACTGCATGTCGGGGGAGTCGAGGCCCGGCCGGGTGCGCACGAAGCCGTAGACGACGCCGGCGGTGAGCGCCAGTGCGCCGCGGCCGGTCGTGTAGTAGCGCACGACCTCCTTCACGAGGTTGATGCCGCGCGTGCGCTCGTTCAGCGTGATCGGCAGCTTCACGCGCCAGTTCATGCGCGGCGCGAAGTGGTCGCCGTAATTCTCGCCCACGCCCTTCAGCTCGTGCTTCACCTCGATGCCGTGGCTGCGCAGCAGCTCGGGCTGGCCGATGCCGGAATGCTCCAGCACGCCGGGCGACTGCACGGCGCCGCACGAGACGATGACCTCGCGCCCGCAGCGCGCCTCCTTCGCCTGGCCGTGCACGCTGTAGGAGACACCGACGCAGCGCTTGCCCTCGAGGACCAGCTTGTTGACCAGCGCATCGGTCTCGATGGTCAAGTTGGGGCGCGAACGAATGGGATCGAGGAAGGCGCGCGCCGTCGACTGGCGCTTGCCGTTCTTCATCGTCACCTGGAAGTAGCCGAAGCCCTCCTGGTTGCCGTTGTTGTAGTCGGCGTTCTTCGGAAAGCCGCTCGCTTCGGCCGCGTCGATGAAGGCGTCGCACAGCTCGTGCGTGTCGCACATCTGTGCGACGTTCAGCGGGCCGCCCCGGCCGCGGCTGTCGTCGCCGCCCGGCTCGTAGTTCTCGGACTTCCGGAAGTAGGGCAGGACCTGCGAATAGGACCAGCCGCGGTTGCCGAACTGCGCCCACGTGTCGTAGTCGAGCGGCTGGCCGCGCACGTAGAGCATGCCGTTGATCGAGCTCGACCCGCCGAGGGTTCGGCCGCGCGGGCAAGGTATGCTACGGCCGGCCATGCCCTCTTCCGGCTCCATCTGGAAGTTCCAGTTGAACTTGTCGTGGTTCAGCAGCCGGGTGAAGCCCGCCGGAATGTCGATCCACATCGACTTGTCGCGCGGCCCGGCTTCCAGCAGCAGGACCTTGACGTTGGCATCCTCGGTCAGGCGATTGGCCAGCACGCAGCCGGCGGACCCGCCGCCCACGATGATGTAATCCCAATTGGCCATGGCGTTTCTCTCTCCCTTTTCGGGAGACAGTCTAGCGCGTCTGTAACCTGGCGCGACCCCAGTTCATGCTTCTCTCCGTCCACTCGGTGGAGGAGAGGGGCTTTTCATCTAGCGCAGATGGCAGGAGACCTGGTGTCCCGGTGCGATTTCGCGCAGCGGTGGCGACTCGACCCTGCAGCGCTCCACGGCATAGGGGCAGCGCGTATGGAAATGACAGCCCGACGGCGGCTTCACGGGACTGGGCACGTCGCCCTGGAGCACGATCTTCTTTCGCTTGATGGCGGGATCCGGCACCGGGACGGCAGCCAGCAGGGCTTCCGTATAGGGGTGCTGGGCGTTGGTGAAGATCGACCGCGTGTCGGCATATTCGACGATGCGGCCGAGATACATCACGGCGATCTGGTGGCTGATATGCTCCACCACCGCGAGGTTGTGGGAGATGAACAGGTAGGAGAGCCGACGCTCCGCCTGCAGTTCCATCAGAAGGTTGATGACCTGCGCCTGGATGGAAACGTCGAGCGCCGAGACCGGCTCGTCGCCCACGATCAGCTTCGGCCCCAGCGCCAGGGCGCGGGCGATGCCGATGCGCTGCCGCTGACCGCCCGAGAACTGGTGCGGGTAGTTGCTCATCTGCGCCGGACGCAGACCGACACGGGCGAACAGCGCGGACACCTGCTCCTGGCGTTCCTTGGCGTTGGCGACGCCATGGACCAGCAGCGGCTCGCCCACGATGTCGCCCGCAGTCATGCGTGGATTGAGGGACGAGAACGGGTCCTGGAAGATGATCTGCATCTGTCGCCGGTAGGGCCGCAGCTCACCCTTCGACAGGCCCATGATCTCCTTGCCCTCAACCTTGATCGAGCCTGAGGTCGGTTCGACCAGGCGCATGGCGGCGCGGCCGGCTGTTGTCTTGCCACAGCCCGACTCGCCCACCAGGCCGAGCGTTTCGCCGGCGCGTACGGTGAAGGTAACTCCATCCACAGCATAGACCTGCCCGACCGTGCGGCGCAGCAGGCCCTTCTTTACCGGGAAGTGCTTCTTGAGGTCCTTGACCTCGATGACGGGGGGATTTGCGCTAACCATGTGTATGCCAGCAGGCGGCCCAGTGGCCGGGCTGCTTCTCCTCGTAAGCCGGACGTTCGCTGCGACACTTATCGTCTGCCCTGTTACAGCGGGGCGCGAAGGCGCACCCCGGCGGCAGGTCGAACAGCGGCGGCACGATGCCGGGAATTTCCTGCAGGCGCTCGTTGGTGCGATCGGTCTGCCCGCGCATCAGGTCGAGGCGCGGGATCGAGTTCATGAGGCCGACCGTGTAGGGGTGAAGCGGCTTGGCAAACAGCTCGCCCACGGTCGCTTCCTCGACCTTGCGGCCGGCATACATGACGATGACCCGGTGCGCGGTCTCGGCCACCACGCCGAGATCGTGCGTGATCAGGAGGACCGCGGCGCTGAACTCGCGCTGCAGCTCGACGATCAGCTCCAGGATCTGCGCCTGGATGGTGACGTCGAGCGCGGTCGTCGGCTCGTCGGCGATCAGCACCTTGGGATTGCAGGCCAGCGCCATCGCGATCATCGCGCGCTGGCGCATACCGCCCGAGAGCTGGTGCGGATACTCCTTCGCGCGCTGAGTCGGCTCCGGGATACGGACCAGCTCCAGCATCTCGATCGCCCGCTTCATCGCCTGCTTGCGGTCCATGTCGCGGTGCAAGATGAGCGCCTCGGAGATCTGCTTGCCGATGGTCATCACCGGGTTGAGCGACGTCATCGGCTCCTGGAAGATCATCGAGATCTCGTTGCCGCGCACGTCGCGCATCTCCTCCTCGGAGATCTTGAGCAGGTCGCGGCCGGCCAGCTTGATCGAGCCCGACACGATGCGTCCGGGAGGATCCGGGATCAGCCGCATCAGCGAGAGCGCGGTCATGCTCTTGCCGCAGCCGGATTCACCGACGATGGCCAGCGTTTCGCCCGCGGCGACCTCGAAGTCGACGCCGTCGACCGCCTTGACGATTCCCTGGCGCGTATAGAACCACGTGCCGAGATCGGACACTTCCAGAAGAGAACTCATGTACGCTGTCTCGGATCGAGGATGTCGCGCAGGGCGTCGCCCAGCAGGTTGGTGCCGAACACCGTGAGGCTGATGGCGACACCGGGGAAGATCACGAGCCACGGCGCCGTGCGGACGTATTCCGCCGCCGATTCCGAGAGCATGCGGCCCCATGATGGATAGGGCTCCGGGATGCCGAGTCCCAGGAAGGAGAGCGACGCCTCGGTCAGGATCGCCGAGCCGAGCTGGGCCGTGCCGAGCACGATCAGCGGCGCCAGCGTGTTGGGCAGCACGTGTCGGACGGCGATGCGGATTTCGCCCATGCCGATCGCCCGGGCGGCCTCGACGAAGGGCTGCTCGCGCAGCGACAGGGTACTCGACCGCACGACGCGGGCCACGCTGGGCACCAGCGGGATCGCGATCGCGATGATCGTGTTCTCCAGCGACGGTCCGAGGGACGCGGCCATGACCAGCGCCATCACGAGGAGCGGCAGCGACTGCATGATGTCCATCAGGCGCTGGGTCGCCAGATCGAGCCAGCCGCCGACGAAGCCGGACATCAGGCCGATGGCCACGCCCAGGATGCCGCCCAGCAGGGTGGCGCCGACGGCGACGGCGAGCGAGATGCGCGCGCCGTAGACGATGCGGCTGAACATGTCGCGGCCCATGAAGTCCGCGCCCAGCCAGTAGGTTCCGCCCGGTGTGGCCAGGGAGGCCCGCGAGTTGGTCGACAGTGGGTCGTGAGGTGCGATGACGTTGGCGAACAGCGCCGTCAGCACGAAGAGCAGCACCAGGATCGCGCCCACCGCCCCCAGCGGATAGCGCCGGGCGAGGAAGCCGAACTGGCTCCAGAAGCCCGTTACGTTGGCGCCGGCCTTGGCCAGCGCGGCATCATGGTCGATCACAGCCATGGGTGCCCTCAGTCCGCGTACTTGATGCGAGGGTCGAGGGCCATATAGGCCATGTCGACCAGGAAATTGACGACGACCACGCAGAAGGCGATCAACATCACCAGGTTCTGCACGATCGGGTAGTCGCGCCACAGGATGGCCTCGACGAGGAAGCGCGCTACGCCTGGAATGTTGAACACCGTCTCGGTCACGATCAGGCCGCCGACGAGGAACGCCGCCTCGATGCCGATGATGGTGACGACCGGCAGCAATGCGTTTCGAAGCGCATGCACGTAGTTGACCGTGGTCTGGGAAGCGCCCTTGGAGCGCGCCGTCCGGATATAGTCCTGCCGCAGCACCTCGAGCATGGACGATCTCGTCAGGCGCATGATCAACGCCGAACTTCGGAATCCGACGGCGGCCGCCGGAATGCTGAGCAACAGCAACTCGTCGAAGAAACCTCGTGGCTCGTTCGTATAGATCGGGATCATGCCGAACCACTGGACCGACGCCATTAGGATCAGCAGGCCGAGCCAGAAGGAGGGAAGCGACAGTCCGCTCAGGCTGATGAGGCGCAACAGATAGTCGATCGCCGAATTCTGCCGGACGGCGCTGATGACGCCGAGCGGCACGCCGAGGATGATCGAGAAGAACAGCGCCAGGCCCGCGAGCTTGGCGCTGATCGGGATGCGCGGCGCGATCTCCTCGAGAGCCGGCCGCTCCGACACGTAGGCGAAGCCCAGGTCGCCGCGCACCAGACCGCCGATCCACTGCAGGTACTGATCGAAGATCGGCCGGTCGAGGCCAAGCTCGGCGGCGATCTTGGCCTTCTCCTTGGGATCGGCGATGCCCGCCGAATCCACCAATATGTCGGCAATGTTGCCGGGCACCAGGCGCAGCATGACGAAGATGAGGACCGACATCCCGAAGAGAGTCAGAACCATCAACAGTACGCGGCGGGTAAGATACGCTCCCATCCTCGTCGTGCCTCCGTACGCCTAGGCGTTACTTGTCGAGCCAGACGTCTTCGAGACGCCAGCCGTTGTAGATGCTGTTGTGCTGCAGGACGAGGTCCTTGACGGCCGGCGCCCAGCAGGTATTCGCGACACCATGCGAGATCGGCGGACGGGCCGCGTCCTTCAGCAGTGCCTGCTCGATCTTCGTCACCATGGCCTTGCGCTTGTTGACGTCGGTCATGCCGGACTGCTCGTCGATCATCTTGTCGATCTCGGGATTCTTGTACCCGGTATAGTTGCGGTCCGACGTGCTGTAGAAGTTTTCGTAGAAAACGCCGTCCGGATCGTCGAGGCCGGCGCCCGTCAGGTTGAGACCGACCTGATAGTTCTTCTGCTGGATCTTGTTGTACCAGATCGTCGTGTCGATCGGCTCGAGTTCGGCATCGATGTAGATCTGCTTCAGCTGGTCGATCAGGATGACGGCCGGGTCGCGATAGATGGCGATGTTGCGCGTCGCCACCTTGATCTTCAGCGGCTTGTCCGGCCCGTAGCCCAGTTCCTTCATGATCCCGCGCGCGATCTCGCGGTTCTTGTTGGTGTCGGGCCCAAAGCCGGGAAGCTTCTCAAGTTCGTCCTGCGTCATGCCCCAGACGCCGGCCGGCGGCGGCAGCATGGTCGCGCCACGCAGGTCGTTGCCCTGGGTCAGGATATCGCTGAACGGCGCGCGGTCGAGCGAATAGACGAGCGCCTCGCGCAGCTTGGGATTGTCGAACGGCGGGGCGTCGCGGTTGACCAGCAGGTTGGTGTGCACGTTCGTCGGCCGCGCCTCGCAGACCGCATCCTTCTTCTGGTCCTTCACGTCCTTCAGAAGGGGGAAGGTGATGTCGGAATCGAAGGTGAGATCGTATTCGCCGGCGACAAAGCCCAGCACGCGGGTGCTGCGGTTCGGCACGATCTTGAACTCGATGGCGTCGAGATAGGGCCGTCCCTTCTTCCAGTAGTCGGGATTGCGCACCAGCTTGATGGCCTCGTTGCGCTTGAAGTCCGCGACCTTGAACGGGCCGGTCCCGATGGGCTTGGAGCGCATCACCCGTGCCTCGACGTGACACGGATAGACCGGCGAATAGCCGGCCGCCAGCATCGAGAGGAATGACGGCTGCTCGCGCTCCAGGACAAACGTCACCTCGTTGTCGCCGTTGGTCGTGACGTCCTTCAGGTTCTTGTACCAGACCTTGCGCGGGTTCTTGCGGATGATCTCCTGCTTGTCGTCACCGCCGCGCAGGGCGTCCCACGTGCACTTCACGTCCTTGGACGAAAACGGCTTGCCGTCATGCCACTTCACGCCGCTGCGCAGCTTGAAGGTGAGTTTCGTCTTGTCGTCGTTCCACGCCCAGCTCTCGGCGAGTTCGGGCACGATCTTGTCGGGACTGTTGATCTTCTCCTTCGGATCGAACATCACGAGGTTGTTGAACACGGACATGAACGGCATGTTCGTCGAAATGGTCGCTTCCTCGTGGATCGAGGCACTCGGCGGATTGTCACGATGGGACACACGGAGCGTCCCGCCCTGCTTCTGCGCGAAGGCAGGTGCGGATATGACGACGGCGGCCGCCAGGCCGCCGGCAATGATTGCCAGGCGATTGCGCATTTTCATCCTCCCAGAGCCACGCTCGTTGGCGTGTTTATTCTTCCCCGTTGCCCACAGGCTATCACATCATGTGAGATGGCCAAGCCTTAAAGCGCCGGACCCTTGAGTTCTATCTGGTTCCCTTCCGGATCACGGAAATAGACCGAGGGTCCGTTGCCTTCGGCGCCATAGCGTTCAACGGTTTCGCCGACCGATATCCCGAACGGCGCGAGCTGCGTGACGATGGCGTCACGATCGAATGGCTCGATGCGAAAGCAGAGGTGATCCATGTTCGCAACGACCGAACTCTGCGTTTCGCTGCGCACGAGATCGAGCATCGACGCACCGGCGCGCATCTGAACGAGGTTCAGCCGCTCGATGCGCCGCTCCTCGCGGAATCCCAGTGCCTGTTCGTAAAAACGCACCATGCCGGCCAGATCGCGCACACGCAGCACGACATGATCGATCCGTTCGACTTTGAAGGCCATGGCGAATAGCTTCCTCCGGGCAAGAACAAACTCATGGAGGAGAGAATGGCGTTCGCAGTCAATGCCGCCAAGGCGCGTCTAAAGAAGAACGAGCTGTCGATCGGCATCGGCATCCGGCTGGTCCGCAACGTCGACATCGTGAAGGTCATGAAGGCGGCAGGCTTCGACTGGCTGTTCATCGACCTCGAGCATGGATCCATGTCGATCGAGACGGCCTGCGAGATCGCTATCGCCGCGCAGGATTCGGGTATCGCCCCAATCGTGCGCGTACCGTATGGCGAACTCACGATGGCGACGCGCGTGCTCGACGGCGGCGCGCTGGGCATCGTCGTCCCGCATGTCGATACGCCGGAGGAGGCGAAGGAGATCGCCGACAAACTGCGCTATCCGCCGCGCGGCCATCGCTCGGTGGGCGGCGGCCAGGCGCAATTCGACTACGAGCCGATGCCGCTCGGCGAGATGACGACGAAGTCCGACGAGAACACGCTGATCGTGGTGATGATCGAGACGCCCAAGGCGGTCGAGAATGCCGAGGCGATCGCGGCGGTTCCGGGCATCGACTGCCTGCTCGTTGGGTCGAGCGACCTGTCGATGGAAATGGGCATCCCCGGCGACACCGGCAATCCAAAGGTCCAGGCCGCCGTCGACAAGGTTGTCGCCGCCTGCAGGAAGCACGGCAAGTGGCCGGGCATGGGCGGCGCCTATACCGAGGAGCTGCTCAAGCTCTACACCGACAAGGGCATGAAGTTCCTGCTATCGGGCAACGACCTGCCGATGCTGACGGGCGCCGCGCGGGCGCACCAGGCGAAGGTCAGGGCGTTTCAGAAGTGAGCCGACGGGGCCAAGGGCCCGGCGCAGCCCGGGATTTCCAGCTTCTCGTTCCGTCGCACTACGGCATCTCTCTCGCCGCCTCTGGACCGATTGGCGCGCGCCCTGACATACGCATGGTCAGGGCACAGGACGAATGCGCGCCGAGCCGGTTGCCTCGCTGGGTTACCGACATGAAGTTCATCTTCCGGCGGATGTCCCATGCTCTGCCGGGACTGGACGGCCAGGAGATTGTCCAGAACATCTACCACTACGACGATTTCTTCATCGCTTCAGAGACGATAAGGAATTTCCTCGTAAGGATCGCTGGAGGCGAGGCGGAAGCCGTCCGGGTCGACGTCCGCCACGACGATGGAAGGTCTCCGCGCGAAGCCTACTTCGCAGTGAAGATCCTGCGCACGATCGACTGCATCGATCTGACGAAATCGTTGGTCAACCGTGGACATCCCGCCTTTCGCGAGGACATCGTGCCCTTTGAGCAGGATCTTACCTCGCTCGACCTTACACCCGAGCTGGCATCGGAGTTCGCGAACGTCGATGGGGCGAAGTACGTCTCGTGCCCGCGCTGGCAGCGTGCCAAGTCGATCACGCTGATCGAGAGTCGAATACCTGCCGACACGACGGTGTTCCAACCCGCGTTCTGGCCAGGCCACCTGATCGCGACAGAAGATTTCGACTCCGAACTTGCAAGCCTCTGCTCGGGCATTTCGCTGGGATACTGTTCCTGGCGGCTTCGCCTTTCCGACCCTTATGGCGCTCACATGAAGCTCATGCAGGACCTCAGGTAGCGCCCTACCGCTTGCCCTCGATCTCGATCTCGACGAGGTGGGGCTTGCCGGACTTGAAGGCAGCTTCGACGGCGGCCTTGATGTCGTCGGCCTTGGCGACGTAGGTGCCGGCGACGCCCATGCCCTTGGCGAGGTCGACGAAGCCCATGGTCGGCCCGGTCAGGTCCATGTGCATGTAGGGCTTGTTCGACTTCACGTCGAAGCGCTGACGATAGGCGTCGATATTGTGCTTGAGCACGCGATACTCGCGGTTCGCCAGGATGACGAACACGATCGGCAGCTCGTGATGCGCCGCCGTCCACAGCGCCTGGATCGAGTACATCGACGAGCCGTCGCCCGACACGCAGAGGATCGGCCGCTTCGTCTCGGCCACCGCGACGCCAATGGCACCCGCGAGGCCCTGCCCGATGCCGCCGCCGCGGCCGCTGTAATAGTCGCCGGGGCCTGAGAAGGTGAAGGTCTTGAAGAGATCGAGATTGGCGGTGATCGTCTCGTCGACCACCACGACATCCTTCGGCGAGCCGGCGCGGATCTCGGCCATGGCGCGGGCCATCGAGGTCGGCGTGCGCGCCCAGGCCTTCTCGACACGCGCTTTCTGGGCGGCATCGTCGTCCGCCTTGCGCGCCTTCATCGCCTCGTTGCGCTTCGAAGCGGCCGCCGCATCGACGCCGGTCAGCGCCGCATCGAGCGCGTCGAGCGCGGCACCGGCATCGGCGACCACGCCGGCATCGAGCGCGAAATTGTAGGCGAGACGCGAGGCACCTGCCTCGACCTGCAGCACCTTGGTGCCGGCGGCGAAGGGTGAACCCGGCGCGTACCAGACCTCCTCGAAGAACGGCCCGCCCACCATCAGCACGAGATCGCTGTCGGCCAGCTGCTTGGCCACGCCCGGCGCATCGAAAGCCAGCGTGCCGCGATAGGCTGGATGATCGGTCGGAAACGAGTTCTGGCCGCGCAGCCCCTCGAACCACACCGAGGCCCCCAGCTTCTCGACCAGCTTGACCAGCGCCTTGTCGGCGCCGGCGCGGGCGATGTCGTCGCCGGCCACGATGGCCGGACTCTTCGCGGCCGCCAGCAGCTTCGCCATGGCGGCGATGCCCGCCGGATCGGGGCGGGTCGCGGTGTAGGAATGGCCGGGTTTACCCGGCGGAATCGCGGTTTCCTGCTCCATCACGTCGATCGGCAGCGCCACGAAAACAGGACCGGCCGGCGCCTCGTTGGCGATCTTGAAGGCGCGCTGGAGGATCGGGCCCAGCTCGTCGGCCCGCTCGACCTGCACGCTCCACTTGGTGACGGGCGCGGCAATGGCCGCCAAATCGTGGCCCAGGATCGGATCGCGCAGGCGCATGCGCGTGTCCTGCTGGCCGGCCGTCACGACCATCGACGAACTGTTCTTCAGCGCGCTGTAGATCGCGCCGATCGCATTGCCGAGGCCCGGCGCCACATGCAGGTTCACGAAGGCGGTCTTGCCGCTGGCCTGGGCGTAGAAATTGGCCGCGCCGGTCGCGACGCCCTCGTGAAGATGGACGATGTATTCAAGCTGCGGATAGTCGGGCAGCGAATCGAGCAGCGGACTTTCGGTCGTGCCGGGATTGCCGAAGATCCGGTCGACCCCGTGATTGATCAGCGTCTCCAACAGAACCTGACGTCCGCGCATTCCATACTCTCCCTTTGACTTTCCCTGTCCCGGCACGGTCTTGCCCTGCCGTCCGGATCGACGACTTCCCGCATAGTACCGGGGCTGAAGCGCCCGTGGCATCTGGAGATGGCCGCGGACGGCCGTCCAGTTCCTCCCCGTGATACGACAGGCCGCAGAGGCATGCAGTTCAATCAACGCGGCCGCCCTGCTAAGGAAATGCATGGAGGGTCGGAAGCACGGCATGGATAGAATTGTCGAGCGGCATTCGGCGCGCCTGGACGAACTCGAGACGGTCGCGCTTCATGACCTGGCGCGGTTGAACTATCCGCCGGCCAACTGGGTACCGGAGAAGACCGGCCCCGACGGCCGCCCCGTGCTCGACGTTCTGATCGTCGGCGCCGGCATGTGCGGCCAGACTGCGGGCTGGGGCCTGCTGCGCGAAGGCATCCGCAACATCCGCGTGATCGAGCGCAACACCCACGGCCATGAAGGGCCTTGGAACACCACGGCGCGCATGCCGATCCTGCGCTCGCCCAAGCATCTCACCGGCCCCGACCTCGGCGTGCCGTCCCTCACCTTCCGCGCCTGGTACGAGGCCCAGCACGGCGCCGAGGGCTGGGAGAAGCTCTACAAGATCCCGCGCCTCGACTGGCTCTCCTATCTCCTGTGGGTGCGCAAGGTCGTCGACCTGAAGGTCGAGAACGGGGTGTCCCTGCTCGGGATCGAGCCCGCCGGCGACTTCCTGCAGGCGAGCCTGTCGACCGGCGAGAGGGTGCTCCTGCGCAAGCTCGTGCTGGCCAACGGTCGCGACGGATCGGGCGGCTTCCGCTGGCCATCCTTCCCGTCGTTCGACCCCGAGGATCCCGCCCGCGCCGGCCGCGTCTATCACACGCTGGAAGAGATCGACTTCACCAAACTGAAGGGCAAGCGCCTCGGCATCCTGGGCGTGCTGGCGACGGCGATCGACAATGCCTGCACGGCGCTGGAAGCCGGCGCGCGCGAGGCGATCTGCTACGCGAGGCGGTCGCACCTGCCGCAGGTCAACAAGTCGAAGGGCGTGTCGTTTCCCGGCTTCCAGCGCGGCCAGGGCATGCTGGACGACGACTGGCGCTGGAAGATCTACACCTACATGCTGGCGGCCGGCTCGCCGCCGCCGCACGAATCGGTGCTGCGGGCGCAGAAGCTGCCGGGCTTCGCCTTCCGCTTCGCCGAGCCGTGGCTCGACATGGTCGTCGACGCGGACGGCGTCAGCGTGAAGACCACCAAGGGGACGGAACGCTTCGATGCCGTCCTGCTCGGCACCGGCTTCGACATCGATCTCGCGCGTCGCCCGGAACTGGGATCGTTCGCCGCCAACGCGACTTTGTGGGGCGACCGCCGCACACCGGCGGACGCCAGCGCCAACGCCGAGGCGGCACGCTATCCCTATCTCGGTCCGGGCTTCGAGCTGATCGAGAAGGTGCCCGGCCGCACACCCCACATGGGCGACATCCACCTCTTCAACTGGGGCAGCATCCTGAGCCACGGCGCGCTCGCCGGCGACATTCCCGGCCTGTTCGTCGGCTCGACGCGCCTCGTGCAGTCGATTTCGCACGCACTGTTCCGCGAAGACGTCGAGACGCACGTCCAGAACATGTACGCTCAGGAAGATCCGGAGCTCGCGCCGACCGACTATTTCGTGCCGCGCGACAAGAGATCCGGCACGCTCTGAGGGGGAACGAAGGATGCAGGCGGACTATGTCGTCGTCGGCGCGGGATCGGCCGGCTGCACGGTCGCAGCGCGCCTCAGCGAGACCGGCGCCTCGGTGATCCTGCTGGAGGCCGGCCCCAGCGACTGGCATCCCATGATCCACATCCCGGCCGGCATCCGCTCGCTGATCCGCAATCCGCTGGTGAACTGGAACTACACGACCGAACCGGAGAAGGGCTCGGGCGACCGACGCATCGAGTGGCCGCGTGGCCGCACCCTGGGCGGCTCGAGTTCGATCAACGGCATGCTCTATGTGCGCGGTGCGCCGGCCGACTTCGACAACTGGGCGCAGATGGGCTGCCGCGGCTGGAGCTACGACGACGTGCTGCCCTACTTCATGAAGTCCGAGCAGTACGTGCAGGGCGGGGACAAGGAGGTGCGTGGCCAGGACGGTCCCCTCAAGGTCGAGGACTATCGCACCATCCTGCCCCTCACCCATCGATTCGTCGAAGGCGCCCAGCAGGCAGGCTTCCCGTTCAATCCCGACCTCAACGGCAAGACCCGCGACGGCGTCGGCTACTCGCAGATGACCCGGCGCGGCCGGTGGCGCGGCTCGACGGCCCAGACCTACCTCCGCGAAGCGCGCGGCCGTCCCAACCTGCGGGTCGAGACGAATGCCCAGGGCGGCAAGCTGATGTTCGAAGGCAAGCGTTGCATCGGCGTCACCTTCCAGCGGGGCGGCAAGCTCACCGAGGTACGGGCCAACCGCGAGGTCATCGTCTCGGGCGGCGCGGTCAACTCACCGCACATCCTGCAGATCTCCGGCATCGGGCCGGCCGCGCACCTGCAGTCTCTCGGCATTCCCGTCGTGCTCGACCTGCCCGGCGTCGGCGCCAACCTGATCGACCACTATGTCGTGCGCGTCGTGCATCGCGTGAAGGGTGTCGAAACGGTCAACGAGGTCTCCCGCTTCCCGCGCGTACTGCCGGAGATCCTGCGCTTCGCCTTCACCGGCCGCGGCGCCCTCACCTTCGGCGTGACGACGGCGCAGGTCTTCTGCGACAGCCGCGAGGGCCTGGCCTCGCCCGACCTGCAGCTTCTGTTCACGCCCGGCAGCTCACACCCGCTGAAATTCGGGCAGCTCGACGAACAGCCCGGCATGAGCTGCGTCGTCTGCGTCGTGAAACCCGACAGCCGTGGCACCATCATGGCGGCCTCGTCCGATCCCTTCGCCCGGCCGCACATCAAGCCGAACTATCTCACCACGCACACAGACGAGCTGGCGCTGCTGGGCGGCTTTCGGCACACCCGCCGCATCTTCGCGGCGCCGGCGCTCTCCCAGCACAGTGAAGGCGAGATCCAGCCCGGCCCCGACGTGAAGACCGATGCCGACCTGCTGGCCTACGCCCGGCGTGCCGGCAACACGCTCTATCACCCGGTCGGCACCTGCAGGATGGGCGAGGACCCGCGCGCCGTCGTCGATTCGCGCCTGCGCGTGAACGGCATCCAGGGCCTGCGGATCATCGACGCCTCGGTGATGCCGACGCTGACGACCGGCAACACCAACGCGCCCACCATCATGATCGGTGAAAAGGGCGCGGCGATGATCCGAGAGGATGCGCGGTGAGACCATCAATGAAGCATGCGGGTCACTCGATCTTGGCGCCCACCGACTTCACGACATCGGCCCACTTGGCGCGATCGCGCGTGACCGTCGCCTGGAACTGCTCGATCGTCTCGTAGCGCGGCGTGTTGCCGAGCTCGACCAGCCTCTTCTGGACGTCGGGATCGGACAGCGCCGCCTTGATCGCCAGGTTCATCTTCTGTGCGATCGCCGGATCGAGGCCTTTCGGTCCGAAGAGGCCGAACCAGGTGTAACTGTCGAAGCCCGGCAAACCGGCCTCGTCGATCGTCGGCACGTCGGGGATGGCCGGCACGCGCTGCTTGGTCGAGACTCCCAGCAGCTTCATCTTGCCCGCCGCCGCCTGCGGCATCGCAATCTGCACCTGGGCGAAGATGCAGCACGTATCGCCGTTCAGCACCGACTGGATGGCGTCGGGAGAGCCCTTGTACGGCACGTGCACCATGTCGAGGCCGGCCTTGGCGGTGAACTCGGCGAAGGCGAGATGCGTGCCGGCGCCGTTGCCGGTCGAGGCATAGTTGTACTTGCCGGGCGCGGCCTTCACCTTGGCGATGAAGTCCTTAACGTCCTTGGCGTCGATCGCCTTGGGATTGATCGCCAGAACGTTCGAGACGTCGACCAGGGTCGAGATCGGCGTGAAGTCCTTCTCGACCTCGAACGGCAGCTTGCTGTAGAGGGCGGCATTGATGCCGTGCGTCCCGGCCGTCCCCAGCAGGAAGGTGTAGCCGTCAGGCCTGGCCTTGGCGACGAACTCGGACGCCACGTTGCCGCCGGCCCCTGCCTTGTAATCGATCACGATGCGCTGGCCGAGCGCCTTGTCGAGCAGCGGCTGGAGGATGCGCGCGACCACGTCGGTGCCGGAACCCGGCGGGAAGCCCATGACGATGGTGATGGGTCGGGTCGGCCAATCCTGGGCCGCCGCCGGAAAAACGGCCGATGCCGCATAGAGAAAAAGCGCCGTGGCGCCAAGCAGGATTCTGCGCACTGTGATCTCCTCGAAATTCGCTACGATGCTGATGCAAGAAACGGGGAAATGACATGGGTTACATGACCGACGAGCGCCGCATGATCCAGGAGACGGCGCGCGCCTTCGTCATGAAGGAAGTGCTGCCGGTCGCGAACAAGCTCGATCCCGAGAAGGGCGACATCCCGCCGGAGCTGATCCAGAAGCTGGCCGATATGGGATATTTCGGCATCGTCATCCCCGAAGAGTATGGCGGGCTGGGCCTCGGCGTCTTCGAATACTGCCTGATCACCGAGGAGCTGGCGCGCGGCTGGATGAGCGTGGCCTCGATCATCGCCCGCGGCAATGGGCTCAGCGCCGGCCGCGGCATGACCGACGCCCAGCGCGCCGTCTTCCTGCCCCGCGCCGCCCGCGGTGAATTCCTGGGCGCCGCCGCCATGTCCGAGCCCAATGTCGGCTCCGACCTCGGCAGCATCGCCTGCCGCGCGCGCCGGGACGGCGACGACTGGGTGATCACCGGCAACAAGTACTGGTGCACCTTCGCCGACGGCGCCGACTACATCATGCTGGTGGCCCGCACCTCCGACGCGCCCGATCCCAAGCGCAAGCATGTCGGCCTCTCCTCCTTCCTGATCGAGAAGCCCCGGGGCACGTTGCCGCCCGGCGTGAAGGGTGCGCCCATTCCCAAGATCGGCTATTTCGGCTGGAAGACCTGGGAACTGGCCTTCGACGAATGCCGGCTGCCGGGCTCGGCGCTGATCGGCGAGGAAGGCCGCGCCTTCTATTACATCTCGGCCGGCCTCGAGCGCGCCCGCGCGCATACGGCGGCCCGCGCGATCGGCCTCGCCCGTGGCGCGCTGGAGGACGCGATCGCCTATGCGCAGGAGCGCCGCCAGTTCGGCCAGGCGATCGGCGACTTCCAGAACACGCGCTTCCGCCTCGCCCGCATGGCGACCGAGATCGAGGCGTCGCGCCAGCTCATGTATTTCGTCTGCGACGAGATCGACCAGAAGCGGCGCTGCGACAAGGAGGCGGCGATGGTGAAGTTCCACGCCTCCGAAATGGCCGAGAGGGTGACCTCCGAGGCGCTGCAGGTGTTCGGCGGCGCCGGCTACACCACGCTCCATGCCGTGGAGCGCTACTGGCGCGACGCGCGTCTCACCAAGATCTTCGAGGGCACTTCGGAGATCCAGCAGCGCATCATCTCCGATCACCTGCTCGGCAAGCAGAAGGCCTGATATGGACGTCGACACCTTCATCGAGACCGCACCCGCCCTGAGCTTCGCCTTCTCTATCAAGGCCATGGTCGGGCCGGTGCAGGATCTCGGCCAGACTGCGCGCGGCCATCGTCGCATCATCGATATCCTGGGCGGCGAGGTGCGCGGCCCCCGGCTGGAGGGTGAGATCCTGCCGGGCGGCGCGGACTGGCAGATCGTGCGGCCCGACGGCACGATCGAGGTGGTGGCGCGCTACACCATCCGCAGCAAGACCGGTGCCCTGGTCTACGTCCAGAACGAGGGCCTGAGGATCGCGAGCCCGGAGATCCTGGAGCGCATGTCCAGGGGCGAACTGCTGCCGCCGGGCAGCTATCACTTCCGCACGGCGCCGCGTTTCGAGACATCGGAGCCGACACTCAAATGGCTGGAGAGCTCGACCTTCGTCGGCGTCGCCACCCGCGCGCCGGACCGTATCGCGATCGGCTTCCACGAGGTTCTTTAATAAGACCCGTCGTCTCGACCGGAGCGCGCAGCGTGAAGTGGAGAGACATTTTATCGACGATGAGCTGGCAATTTGTGGAGAGAAGATCTCTCCACTCCGCCTCGCTGCGCGAGGCTCCGGTCGAGATGACGGATCTTCGTTACTTCTTGCGGCAAGTATCGGCGATTCCTGGCGTGATCATCGCCGCGAACCGGGCGGAGCCGGTCGGCGAGAAGTGCTCGCCGTCCCAGAAGTCGGCGGCCTCGAACGGCGTCGCGTCGACCGCGACATAGGTGTCACCCAGCGCCGCCGCTTCGCGCTGCAGGATGCCGGTCAACCGCGAGAGCAGCGCCCGCAGGTCGCCGACCCTGACGAAGGGCGCCCACAGGCTGCCGCGCCAGTTCGCCGCTTCGAGCGAGGCGTGATCGAACACCTCGCCGATCCAGATGGTCGCGATGCCGCGCTGACGGTTGATGGCCGAGATCGTCCTGACGTTGCGCGTGAAGATTGCCTCGAGCGCGGGATCGGGATCGCCACTCACCTGCCCTTCCGGCCGAGGCGGACGGGCGGTATCGAAGGCAAAGGCCGCCAGCCGGCCGAGAAGACGCAGCAGAGGCGAGGCCGACGGCAGCAGCCGTTCCACGCGCCGCACTTCCAGGGCATCGATCAGCAGCGGCGTCTGGTAGTCGGCAAAACCTGGATCGAGATCGCGGATGTGCGCGCTGGTGACGTCGCCCCCTCCGACAAGATAGACGGCACAGTCGGGCTGGATTCCGTAGGCCGGCTGATAGAACGCCGTCCGGATCACGATCTGGACCGTACTGTTGGACGTGACGCCATGGTTCAGCACGGCGAACCGCTCGCCGCCCAACAGGGCCTCCAGTCGTTCCGGCCAGGTCTCTCCGTCGCGAACGGCGAGATCCTCGGTCGTCGAGCCGCCGAACACGGCAACGACCGTCTTGTCGCGTAGCTCCCCGGACGAGCGCTCCCGGCCGCGCAATCCCTGCGAATCGACGTGGTACTTTCCAGTCGCGCCCGCCGATGTCGGCACGTTGGCGGCCTGCAGGAGAGGATGCCAGGCCCTGGTCACTTCGCGCGGCCTGTCGGACGGCAGAAGATCGCTCTTCGCCAGGTCGTGTCGGGTCAGGGTGACAGATCCGAGGCCCAGGCCCAGTTCGATCGCCGCGAGGGACAACACCACCATCGTGATGCGCGGCCAGCGCCCGCAAGCGATGCCGAGCCCGAGCAGGATCGCAATATAGGCGAAATACCAGCTGCGCGGCGAACCCGGCGCCAGCTCCGCCGCGAGCTGGTAACGCCACACGACGGCACCCGCCACCACCGCCAGCAACAGAGCCACCAGGATCGCGATCGCCCGCTCGAAGCGATAGGGCGTCGCCAACCCGACGTGATGTGAAACCCAGCGGAGCATCTGCCCGCGGGCAATATCACGCCGCCGCGGGCCTCACAAAAGGCGGCGGTTCAGCGGCCCAGCAGGTTGGCCCGCACCTTCGCCCAGAAGCCGGGGTCGCGGGGTGCCGACCGGCTGGCCGCCGCCACCTTGCGGTAGAGGTCACCCAGAGACCGTTGGCCTGCGTCGGCCCGGAGCGTGGTGCCGTCAGGACCGGGCTCCAGGGTGAGCTCGCGCGTATGGAAGACCTCGAGCCCCGGCCGGTGGCCGATGCTGACGACTGAGGTTTCCGGCAACTCCTCGATCAGGAGATTCATGACGTTCTCCTGCCCGGCCTCGTCGAGCGCCGACGTGGCCTCGTCCATGAAGATCCAGGCGGGCTTGTGGACCAGTACGCGGGCGAAGGCCACGCGCTGCTGCTCGCCGCCGGACAGGATGTGGTCCCAGCGCTCGGTCTCGTCGAGGCGGTCACGAAGGTGATCGAGGCCCACCCTGTGCAGCATGTCCTTCAGCACTTCGTCGCTGATTCCGCCCTCGGGTTCGGCCGGATAGAGCATCGCATCGCGCAGGGTGCCCAGCGGGAAATAGGGCTTCTGCGGCATGAACGTGATCGCGCCGGTCGGCAGGTGAATGGCGCCGCGCCCCCAGGGCCACACGCCCGCCACCGCCCGCATGATCGTGCTCTTGCCGCTGCCCGACTGGCCGCGGATCAGCACCCGCTCGGCGCGGCGGATGTCGACCTCGGCTTCGGCAACCAGCATTTCACCGCTGGGGCGCGCCACACCCAGATCGCGCATGACCAGTGTGTCGGACTCGCCCGCCGGATGAACCACGATACGCGCTTCGTCGGGCGCCTCGCTGCTGTCCTCGAGGTCGGTCAGCGCCACGTGCAGGTGCACCACGCGATCGGTCGAGGCGCGCCACTCGGCGAACTTCGGGAAATTGTCGATCAGCCAGGACAACGCCCACTGCACGCTGGAGAAGGCCTGCGCCGTCTGCATCAGGCCGCCCAGCGCGATCTCGCCGCCGAGATAGCGCGGCAGGGCGACGATCAGCGGCACGATGGGCGCGAGATAGGCCAGCGAGCTGGTGAGCAGGGACAGGTTTCCCTGGCCGCGCGTCTGGACGTTCCAGGCGGAGCGCAGGTCGAAGAGCGAGCCGCGCAAGCGTTCGCGCTCGTCCTCCTCGCCGCGCATCAGGGCGATGCCTTCGGCATGCTCGCGCGCCCGCGTCAGGCCGGACCGGAAGTCGGCCTCGCGACTCTGCCGGATATTGCCGGCATGAATCAGGCCGCGCCCCAGGAAATAGGTGAGCAGCGAGCCGACCAGCGCGTAGGCCACGGCGGCCCACACCATGTAGCCCGGCAGGTCAAATTCGATGCCGAACACCTTGATCGGCATCGTGCCCGACAAAACCCACAATACGCTCAGGAAGGTGACGAGCTGCAGCACGCACTGCAGGATGCTCTGCGCGAACTCGACCGCGAGCTCGGTCGAGACGCGGATGTCCTCGGCGATGCGCCCGTCGGGATTGTCGACTTCGTCGGCCAGCATGCCGAGCTGGTACTGGCGTCCGGCGTTCAGCCAGCGCAAGAGCGTGACGTGCGATAGCCACGAGCGCCAGTTGATCTGCAGCCGTCGCTTGACGTGGAGCTGGATCGCCACCGCCACGCCCGCGGAGGCGACGATCGCGGCCAGAATCCAGAGCAGCCGCATGAGCTCGACAACGTCACGCTTGTCGAGTGCGTTGAAGAAGTCCCTGTTCCAGATGTTCAGCCACAGCGCGATGCCGACATTGGCAACGCCGAGCAGCACCAAGCCGCCGGTGAGCATCCACGCGACGGCACGATAGCCCGGCGCCGTCCAGTATCCACTGGCAACGGCGGCGAAGGCGCGTACGGAGCTGTGCGGTGTTTCCAATCAGTCGCGGAAGCCCGGATCGATCCGGTCGAGCTTCCGCAGGAGAGCCGGCCAGTCCAGCAGGCCGAATGGCCGGCGGGTCTTCGGCTGGTAGTTCACGTAGGTCGCCTCGACCACCTCGGCCGGGACGTCGATCAGCTTGGTGTTGCACGACATGGCCGCGATCTGCGTCCTGCAGCTCAGCTCCAGCCGGTGCATGGCGTTGAACGCCTCGGGGATCGTCGCGCCGGTCGTCAGCAGACCGTGGTTGCGCAGGATCAGGGCGTTGTTGTCGCCCAGGCTCTTCACCAGCGCTTCGCGCGCCGCGAGATCTAGCACCACGCCATCGAAATCGTGATAGCTGATCCTGGCGAAGCGCATCGAGGTCTGCGTGTTGGGCAGCAGGCCGCATTCCATCGTCGAGACCGCCATGCCCGGCCAGGTATGGGTGTGGATCAAGCAGCCGACATCGGGCTTGGCCATGTGAATGGCGCTGTGGATCACGAATCCGGCGCGGTTGACGCCGTACTCCAGGCCGCCATTGAACTCCGGCTTGGCCAGGATGTTGCCCTCGTGGTCGATCTTCAGAAGGCTCGACGCGGTGATCTCTTCGTAGAGCAATCCGTAGGCATTGATCAGGAAGGCGTCGTGTTCGCCCGGCACCCGCACCGAGATGTGGTTCGCGATCAGGTCGGACATGCCGTACAGGTCGATCAACCGGTAACAGGCCGCGAGGTCGACACGCGCCTGCCATTCCTCCGGCGAGACGTTGGACCGAAGGTTGGCAACCTTTGAAGTCTTGAGGGCGTGCACGGCCATGGAAACGCTCCGGGAGTGAATCGGTTCCTGAAGCTAGCCCCCGCCTCCGCGATCGTCCATCGACCGCTCAAACCAGCCCGCGCGCTGCGAGATAGGCACCCAGCGCCAGAAGGCCTGAGAAGAACCACAGCCGGAATGTCCTGGGCGACAGGCGCGCGCGGACGGTCTGACCCAGTCGCATGCCCAACAACGCCACGGCGACGCCGGCCACCGACGGCCAGGCCAACTCCAAACCGAGGCCGGCGCTGCCCGCCAGGGTGACTGCCAAAGCCAGGGTCGAGACGGTGAAGGACAGGCCCAGCGCCTGGACCAGCTCATCCTTTGTGAGACCGATCGCCTGGAGATAGGGCACGGCCGGACTCACGAAGACTCCCGTCGCGGCCGTGACCGCGCCCGTGCTCGCCCCGGCGAGCGGCCCCATCCACCTTTCCGCGCCGGTCGGCACGGTGAGCGTCAGAGCCGCCAGTCCGGTAAGGGCGTAGGCCATCAGCGCAATCCCGAGCGCCAGCGCGCCATACGGCCCACCCAACTCGGACAGGAAGGACGCACCCGCCCACGTGCCGAGGCAGACCCCGAGGTTCAGGGGCCAGAGCCGCCGCAGGAGAGACCTGAAGTGCGGCCCGTCCAGCATCTGCCAGACATTGGTGACCAGGGACGGCAGGATCAGCAGCGCCGCCGCCTCGACGGGCGACAGGACGACGGCCAGCAGGCCCATCGAGATGGTGGGAAGCCCCAGACCGATGACACCCTTGGCGAAGCCAGCCAGGACGAAGACCGCGAGGACGAAAGCCAGGATCGACAGCTCCATGTCCCACCCTTGCCGCCCGCCAGACCCTTCGCAATGCGGAGAATACGGCGTATGCCTTCGGGTAGAACGAAGGCTGATGGAGCTTTCCTTGCGCTTCGATTTCACCGACCTGCGGCTTTTCCTGCATGTGACACAAACCGGCAGCATCACGCGCGGCGCCGAACGGGCGCATCTGGCCCTTGCGTCGGCCAGCGCGCGCATCCGCGGCATGGAGGAACTGCTCGGCGTTCCCTTGCTGAAGCGCGGCCGCCGGGGCGTCGAACCGACCGATGCCGGACGCAGCCTGCTCGACCATGCCCGCATCGTGCTGCAGCAGATCGAGACCATGCGCGGCGACCTCGGCGCCTATTCGCGCGGCCTGAAGGGAAGGGTCCGGATCCTCGCCAACACATCGGCACTCTCGGAGCATCTGCCCGTTCTGCTGGCGGCCTTCCTCGCCGCCAACCCGACGATTGATCTCGACCTCGAGGATCGCGAGAGTCCGGCGATCGGCGCCGCCATCGCCGCGGGCGATGCCGACATCGGCATCGGATCGCAGGCCGCGCTGATCCCGGGACTGGAGAGCCATCCCTTCCGGACCGATCGGCTGGTGCTGGCCGTGCCGGCCGGGCATCGTCTGGCGGGCAAGCGACAGACCGGCTTTGCCGAGCTGCTCGACCTCGATTTCGTGGGACTGCCGCACGGCACCGCACTCGACGAGCATCTCGCCATGCAGGCCGCGCGTCTCGGCCGTGCCCTGCGGCTGCGCGTCCGGGTCAACAGCCTCGACACCGTCTGCGCGATGGTGGCGGCGGGCGTCGGCGTCGGAATCGTGCCGGAAGCCACCGCCCTGCGCCATCGTCGCACCCAGCCGCTCGCGACTCTCCGCCTCGCGGAAGCCTGGTCGATGCGCGAGCTCGCCTTGTATGTGCGCGACTCGCGACGTCTTCCGAAGCCGGCGCGGCGGCTCTTCGAAGCCCTGCGCGGAGCGGGCGAGCCGTCCGCTACCAGCGCAACAGGCGGTGCCCGACGGCAGCGCCCAGGAGAACGACCGGGATCGCCGCCAGCGAATACCAGGTGAGGACGAAAAGCGGCGAGTCGTCGAAGCAGTGGAAGGCATAGATGACCGCGGCGGCCGCGGCCGCCAATGCGCCGCAGGCTGCGCCGGCAAGCGCGGGAGAGGCCGGCGCCGAGCGGCGCATCGTCAACAGCAGAGCGGCGAGAGGCGCGAGCGCAAAGAGCGGGATGGCCGTCAGGCACACCAGCGCATTGCTGCCGACCAGCCGCGCCTCCCAGGTTCCGGCAGGGAGCACCGCGAGTTCGGTCCCCAGCGACGCCGCCGCGATGAGGAGAACCGGCAGCATGGCCCACCGCCACCGCGCGGTGGTCACCGGCCGCGCCATCGCGAGGCACGCGGCGGCGGCAGCCATCAGCGCCGCCAGCACCAGCACGAGCTTGGAATCGAAGCGCCAGGTCGCGAAGGCCGCCGCCAGGTCGACGCGCGGCCCGAACTCGACGGCGAAGATCACGAGCGACACCAATGCGCCCGCCAGCGCCGCCCGGCCCACGGAGCGTCCGAGCGGCTGCGCCGACCCGGCCCGGTCGGCGACCAGGGATGCCACGAGCTGCTCGGTCTTCATGTCCTGTCCTTGCGATAGGCATCGGCCAGCGCGCGCAGCGCGCGGTGCAGAGTGACGCGAACGGCGCCTTCGCTCATGCCCATCCGCGCTCCGACGTCCCGGGCGCTCTGCCCTTCGATGGAAATCCCTTCCACGATCCGGCGCTGGCGCTCGGGCAGGCTTCCCAGCATCTGCCGCGCATCGAGGGCGCTTCCCTCGTCCGCAGACGCGGGCGCAGCGAGCGTGTCGGAATGGTCGTCGATATCGACATGATCGGTGAAGCCGCGACGCCGCAGATGATCGACGAGCTTGTGGCGCGCGATGGCACGCAGCCAGGGCTGCAAGGGCTGCGTCTCATCCCAGGTGTCGCGCTTCAGATGCATGGCAAGCAAAGTCTCCTGGACGATGTCCTCGCAATCCGCATTCGGCCGACCGGCCGCCGCCAGGCCGCGCGACGCCAGCGCACGGAGCCAGGACGCGACGAAGAGCAACAGGCGGCGATAGGCCTCGTCATCCCCCTTCCGGGCCGCCCGCATGAGTGCGGAGAGATCTTCCGGATCGGACAACGAGCCCACTCTTCACGCATTCGTGTTGGTTGGCCGAAACATTACAGGCGCTTCGGACAAAAAAGAAGCGGGGGTGCCTGTAACGCGGATGCGGCTGCGCCCGAATGATCCTTCGCGAGCCGAGATTGGCTCGAGAGCCAAGGAGGATTTGTCCATGATCAATCGTACCACCACTGCCGCCCTCGCGGCCGCCGTCGCCGCCGCCGCCCTGATGTCGTCCACCGCCAACGCCCAGACCGCCAACGCCGACAAGGAGAGGTGCTACGGCATCTCGATGGCGGGCAAGAACGACTGCGCCGCGACCGGCAACAATTCCTGCGCCGGCACGTCGAAGGCCGACTACGACGCCAAGGCCTGGAGGTACGTCGCCAAGGGGTCCTGCGCCACGATGGAAGTGACCCTCAAGGACGGCATGAAGCGCAAGGGCACGCTGACGCCCATGTAAGGAGCCTCGTCGTGACGGCGGACCGCCTGCTTCATGCCGGTGCCGGGCTGAAGCCCGAACACCAGCGGCACATCCTCGAAGCCCGACCCGATGTCGGCTGGTTCGAGGTGCATGCCGAGAACTACATGGGAGCCGGCGGTCCGCCGCATCACTTCCTGGAGCGCGTACGCGCGCTCTATCCGCTGTCGGTGCATGGCGTGGGCTTGTCGATCGGATCGGCCAACGGCATGGCGGCGGGTCATCTTGCCCGCCTGAAGTCGGTGGTGGATCGCTACCAGCCCTTCATCGTCTCGGAGCATCTCGCCTGGTCGACGCATGACGGGATCTTCCTGAACGACCTGCTGCCGCTGCCCTATACGGAAGCCACCCTGTCGCTGGTGGTGCGCCACGTCGACGAGGCCCAGACGGTGCTCGGAAGACACATCCTCATCGAGAATCCCTCGACCTATCTCCGCTTCGAGAAGGAAGAGATGCCGGAGACGGGTTTCCTGCGGGCGCTCGCCCGACGCAGCGGCTGCGGCCTGTTGCTCGACGTCAATAACGTCGTCGTCTCCGCGGCCAATCACGGTTTCGATCCCCGCGCCTATCTCGAGAGCTTCCCGCATGAGCATGTCGAGGAGATCCACCTCGCCGGTCATGCCGTGCTGGAGAACGACGGTGACGCCCTGTTCGTCGATACGCACGACCGGACGATCGCTCCGGAGGTCTGGTCGCTCTTTCGGGACGTGATCGCGCGCCACGGCGTCCGTCCCACGCTGATCGAGTGGGACAGCGACGTGCCTGCCTGGCCCGACCTCGAGGCCGAAGTCCACCGGGCCCAGTCGATTTTGCAGATGGCCGGAGGCTTCGATGCCCGCGCAGCCTGACGGTAACGGTCTCACCGAGCTGCAGCACCGCTTTGCCCATGCCGTGCTTCAGGCCCCTCTGGCGGTGCCCGACGGCATCCGTCACGACGTCCGGCCGACGCGCGAGCGACGATTCGGCGTCTACCGCAACAACGTGAAGGCCAGCCTGTCCGCCGCCCTGGCGGCAAGGTTTCCGGTGGTGGAGCGCCTGGTCGGCGACGAATTCTTCACCGCCATGGCGCTGGTCTTCATCGAGCGAGATCCGCCGCGGTCGCCCGTCCTTGCCGAGTATGGCGCCGCCTTCGCAAATTTCCTGGAGGGGTTCGATCCCGCGGCAGACCTGCCCTATCTGCCCGACATCGCCCGGCTGGAATGGTCGCGCCACGCCGCATTCCACAGCGCCGATGCCAGCGCCGCCGATCTCGGCCGGCTCGCGGAGCTGCCTCCGGAAGCGCTTGGCTCCGTCAGACTGGGCCTGCATCCCGCCATGGCCGTCATCGCCTCGCCATGGCCCATCGTCTCAGTCTGGACCACCAACACCTATGACGCCACGCCCGAGGCGCCGGCAGCCGACTGGACGGGCGAGACGGCGCTGGTGACGCGGCCGCATCTGGAGGTTCTCCTCCATCGGCTGCCGCCGGGCGCGGACCGGCTGGTGACCGAGGTGGCCCGAGGCGTCGCGTTGGGCGTCGCCGCCGAGGCGGCGTCGTGCGCCCACGAGGGGTTCGATCTTGCAACTGCCCTGTCGACGCTGTTCGGCGCCGGCGCCATCACCACCCCGTCCCTAGGATCGTCTCGATGATCGCTCTGTTGTCGCGCCTCGACGCGCTGCTGGCACGTATCCCGCACGAGGTGATGGCCCTCCTCGCCCGCCTGTCCGTCGGCACGATCTTCCTGCGCTCGGGCCTGCTGAAGCTCGACGGCTGGGCCGATGGCACGACCCTCACGCTGTTTCGCGAGGAGTATATGCTGCCGCTCCTGTCGCCCGAGCTGGCGTCCTACCTGGCGACGGGCGCGGAGCTCAGTCTGCCGATCCTGCTTTTCCTCGGCCTGTTCACGCGGCCGGCGGCGCTCGCCCTGCTGGGCATGACCCTGGTGATCGAGATCTTCGTCTATCCCAACGCCTTCGATACGCACGGCGTCTGGGCGGTGGCGCTGCTTTACCTGGCCAAGTTCGGCCCGGGGCGCCTGGCGCTCGACCGGCTGCTCTTCCCGCCGGCCCGTCCTAGCGCTTACGCACGGGCTTGAGGTCGGAAACGATCGGATAGGCCGTCGTCGACTTCACACGCTCCATCGAGAAGCGCGAGGTCACGTTCTTGAGCGGCATCGTGTCGATCAGCTTCTTGTAGAACGTGTCGTAGGCCTGCATGTCGGGAACCGCCACCCTCAGCATGTAATCGATATCGCCCGCCATGCGGTGGAACTCCATTACCTCGGGCATGGCCGTGACGGTGCTGGCGAACTTGGAGAGCCAGGCCGAGGAATGGTCGCCGGACTCGATCGACACGAACACGGTCAGCCCCATGCCGATCGCCTCGGGCGAGATCAGCGCCACGCGCTTCAGGATGACGCCGGACTTCTCCAGGCGCTGGATGCGCTTCCAGCACGGGCTTTGCGACAGGCCGACCCGATGGGCGATCTGCGCCAGCGAAAGGCTCGCATCCTCCTGGAGGAGCGCGACGATCTTCTTGTCGATGGCATCCATGTTCATCAATCCGTCAACGCGGTGCGGCCAATCTAGACCGGAAGCGACTCCAGGTGCACCGGCGCGCCTAGCCGCTCTGTGAGCAGGATGGCGAGCGCCTCGACGTCGCCATCCACCCGGCCGGCATAGTTCACAAGCCGCGGCGGGGCTTCGTCGAACCAGGAGAGCCGCCATGCGCCGGCCTCGCACATCAGCGAGCCCACGACGCGTCCTTGCGCGGAGATCGTCCATAGGGCGGGCTCTTCGTAGGCCGCCTGAAACAGGCGCGCCGCCCGGGCGACGAGGCTGCTGGCAAGGCTGAGCATGCCCGGACTGTACGGGCGTGTTCGCGCCTGCAGCAATGAAACGGTCGGTCGAATCCAGTAGCGATGACGGCAGGATTCACTTCACAGATCGCCCGCCACAGAAAATTCAACTCCGTTGCGACGAGCGCCTAAGGCCGGACGGCGGGCGTTTCGAGCTTCAGCCCCCTGGCGCGCTGCATGAGGTAGAGTTCCAGCGCGACATATTCCGGCGCATCGAGCGGCCAGGCTTCCGCGCGGATGCCGACGAGGCAGTTGCGCAGGCGACGCTTCAGGGAGCCCAGCGCCTGCCACTCGAGGCGATAGATCGGATAGCCGGTGGGATGCGCATCCGGGATGACGATGCCCGCCAGCTTCTTGCCGGCATTGTCATCGTGGCAGATCGCACAGGAGAGATTGAGCTGGCCCTGGCGGCGGCGATAGATCTCGGCACCCTCCCGGCGAAAGGCATCGAGCCGCGGGTCATAGGGCGGCGCGATCTGCAGGTCGCGCGACTGGTGTGCGACATACACGGCGAGCGCCAGCAGGTCGCGATTCTCGGGTGGCAAAGGCCCGGCCTTCTGATGCTCGGTGCGGCAGAGATTGATTCGGCCCTCGAGATCGACCGGACGGTCGCTACCCTGCGGGATCGCGGGATAGCGCGCGGCGACGCCCTTCATGCTGACGGTGGCGTCACCATGGCAATCGGCGCAGGATTTGTCGGCTGCCCCAACCGCCCTGTTCCAGAGCTGGCCGCCGAGCTGGACGAACAGCATGCCGGGATTGGCCGTATCGTCATCCTGCATCTTCTGCAGGGCCTCGCCCATGTCCTGGTAGCCGGACCGCCGCTTGTCCGCACCAACTTGCGCCGCCGCATAGGACGCGGCGAACACCAGTACCAGGCCGAGCGCGAGCCGCCGCCCGGTCATTCTACGGCGATGTCGACCCGCTGCTCGGCGGCGAAGCCCTCGTCGCCGGTCCAGCGCAACACCACCGTGCCGCTCTCCTTCGCCTCGGCGAAGAAGGACACGAACGGGTTGGCGGCGATCGCGGGCGACATCTCCATCGCGAAGATTTCGCTGCCGTTCCAGGTCGCGGTGAATCGCTCGATGATGTTGCGCGGGATGATGCGGCCGTTCGGACCGGGCCGGAAGCCGGTCTCCATCGGGTGCATGATCAGCGCCTTGATCTCTATGACGGCGCCGCGCTTGGCGGTCTTCGGGGCGTTCACCAGGATGTTCGACATCAGGGCGATTCCTCGAGGCAGGCGGCCAGGGTCACGATCACGTCGGCGCCGGCACTCCAGAATTTGCCGTCGCTGGTTTCGACGATGGCCACGATCCGCTGGCTGTCGCCGAGCTTGATACGCGTGCCGACGACGGCCTTGCCGCTGCGCGGGCCGAGGCGCGCGGAGAAGACGTTGGGCTGCGGATTCTTCTCGTTGAAAACGTGGATCGCCTTCACGTGGTCGGCCTCGGTCATCGGACTATCGACCGACACGGTGAGCGGTACCGTGCTGCCGTTCTCGACCAGCGGCGGGACGTCGAGCTTCACCCGGCCTTCGGTCGGCGTGGCCGTGCCGACGACCTTGCGGATCGCCTCGGCCATGGCGTCGGCGGTCGCCGTCGCAGGCGATAGCGGCACGAGAACGACGGCGGCCGTACCGGCAAGAAAGAAGCGTCGATCCATTCAATCCCTCAACGTGACGAGATAGGCCACGACATCCTCGACCTGCGCGGCGGTGAGGATCGTCTTGCCCTCGAAGTTGCGGGCGACCCGGTGCAGGCCCTCCGTGCGATAGTAGGCCGGCATGATCGTGTCGGCATTGAGACGCGACCCGTCGACGATGCGCAGGCGCAGCTGTCCTTCCGACCAGCGCGAGCCCGCGCCGGCGAGACTGGGAGACAGGTCGCCCTGAAAGCGTTCCTCGGCGATCGGTCCCGAATGGCAGAGCAGGCAGAGGCCGACGCTTCGGTTGGCGACGATCGCCCGGCCGCGCGCCGCGTCGCCCGGCCGGCCGGTGAGCGAGAGGGGAATCGAATCGTCGATGACCTGCGGCACGACGGGAGGAGCAGGCTGCTGGGCCGCTGCGGGAGCGGCGACGAGCGCGAGAGCGAGGAGAAGCGGGATCCGCATCGCATCAGCCGAAGGTCTCGGCGGTGATGGTGCGGAACCAGCTCGACGCATAGAGCGCCTCCTGGCCGCGCAGGCCACCCACGGCTTCGAGCGGACTGGTGCCGCCGGCACCGGGAATGTCGGTGAGTCGGCCCTTGTCGGGACGGTAGACGCCGGCAATCGAGATTCCGTAGTCGGCCGCGACCAGGCTGTAGCAGGTGTTGATCACGATCGGATCCTGCGGCTTGTCGCCGGCCAGCAGCTTCACGATCGCGGCAGCACAGATCTTGGCCTGGGCATTGGCCGCGAAGGCCGACTTGGGCATGCCGCCCATGATCGCCGCATCGCCCAGTACATGGATGTTGGGCCGCAGCGTCGATTCGAAGGCGACCGGTTCGACCGGGCACCAACCGGTGCGATCGGCAACGCCGGCCTGCGACGCAATGGCGCCGGCCTTCTGCGGCGGGATCACGTTGGCCACGGAAGCCTTGTGGCTCGCGAACTCCGTCGTGAGGGTGAGAGTCGCGGGATCGACCGCCGTCACCTTGCCGCCCTGGCTGAGCGGCACCCATTCGATCATGCCCGGGTAGAGTTCGGCCCAGCCGTTCTGGAACAGGCGCTGCTTGGAGAAGGCATCCTTGGAATCGAGCAGCAGCAGCTTCGACTTCGGCTTCCAGATCTTGAGCCAGTAGGCGATCAGGCTGGCACGCTCGTAGGGCCCGGGCGGGCAGCGGAAAGGATTGGCCGGTGCCGACATCACGACGAGGCCGCCATCGTCCATTGCCTGCAACTGCCGTCGCAGCAGCACGGTCTGTGCCCCCGCCTTCCAGGCATGCGGCATCTTCTCGGCAGCGGCCTCGTCGTAGCCGGGGATGGCGTTCCAATTGAAATCGATCCCGGGAGACATGATCAGCCGGTCATAGGTAAGCCTGTTGCCGTCGGCCAGGGTCACCGTCCTCGCCTCAGTATCGACCGCAGTCGCGCTCGTCTCCACGACCGCAACGCCCGCCGCCTTGATGCCGTCGTACCGGAACTGCTGCTGATCGATCTCGTGCAAATTCGCGAGCACCGAATTGCTGAAGGGGCAAGAGGTGTAGACGGCGTTTGGCTCGATCAGGGTGACGTCGAGCGAAGGTTGCAGCGCCTTCAAAGTGCGCGCCGCCGTGGCGCCGCCAAAGCCGCCACCGATCACCACGACCCTGGCCTTGCCCTGCGCCGATACGACGGCAGGTGCCAGTCCAGCCGCTGCGCTGAGTTTCAGGAAATGACGGCGCGTCGCCATGCCCGCTGTCTCCCTACTCCGGTTGCGCGGCAAACCAGGCCGCGATGGCCTGGGTCTGCTGGTCATCGAAGCCCTTGGCGATACGGCCCATCACGCTCGATGGCCAGGCGCCGCTGCGATACTCGCGCATGAAGGTGACGATGTCCTCGGCCTTGCGGCCGGCAATGCGCGGGATCACCGAATCCGCCACCGTCTTCAACGCGTGGCAGCCGGTGCAGGAGGTGGCGCCAGGCGGCGCATCGGCCGCCGTTGCCGGACCGGCCAGCAGGATCATGCTGGCCAGGCCCGCCAGCAGCGCTCGATGCATCAGGCGCCCTTCTTCAGGTCGTTGTTGATCAGCGGCAGGTTGCGCACCCTCTTGCCCGTTGCCTTGGCGATAGCGTTCAGCACGGCGGGCGCCGCGACGGCGATGGTCGGCTCACCGACGCCGCCCCAGAAGTCGTTGGTCGGCACGAGCACCGTTTCGACCTCGGGCATCTCGTCGATGCGCATCACGTTGTAGGTGTCGAAGTTGGTCTGCTCGACCGCGCCGTCCTTGACGGTGATCTCGCCGTACAGGGCGGCCGAGAGGCCATAAACAAACGAGCCCGCAACCTGGCGGTCGATCTGCGCCGGATTGACCACGTGGCCGGGATTGGTGGCTGCCGTGATCTTGTGGATCTTGAGCTGCCCGTCGGGGCTCACCGAGACCTCGGCGACGCCGGCGACGTAGCTGCCATAGCCCATGACCTGCGAGATGCCGTGGAAACGGCCCTCGGGCAGCGGCTTGCCGTAGCCCGCCTTGTCGCAGGCGGCCTTCAGCACCGCCGCCCACTTGGGCTTCAGGTATTTCATCCGGTAAGCGAGCGGATCCTGGCCCGCCGCCGCCGCCAGCTCGTCGATGAAGCACTCCATGTAGACGGCGTTCTGGTTCACGTTCACGCCGCGCCAGAAGCCCGCCGTGATGTGCGGGTTGCGCATGGCGTGGTCGATCATGAGGTTCGGGATGTCGTAGCCATACGCCGCCTCGACACCGGACGCCATGAGGCCCTGAAAGGCGATGGGGTCCATGCCGTTCACCAGGTTCTGCGGCAGCAGCGAGGCCAGGATCGACTGGCCAGAGAGACGGATCTGCAGGCCGACCAGGTTGCCCTGGGCATCGAGACCGGCCGTCAGCTTGGCCATCGTCGTGGGATGGTACTGGCAGTGCGTCATGTCCTCCTCGCGCGACCAGATGAGCTTGACCGGCGTACCGGGCATCTCCTTGGCTGCGAGCACGGCCTGACGCACATAGTCGGAACGGCCGCGCCGGCCGAAGCCGCCGCCCAGCAGGAGCTTGTAGACCTCGCACTTGGCGATCGGGAGACCGGCCGCTTCCGACGCCGCGGCCAGCGCCGCCTCGCCGTTCTGCGTGCCGCACCAGACCTCGCACTTGTCGGCCGTGTAGCGCGCCGTGGCGTTCATCGGCTCCATGGTGACGTGATGCTGGTAGGGGAAACTGTAGACGGCCTCGACCTTCTTGGCCGCGCCGTCGATCGCCTTCTGGGCGTCACCCGCCTTGTTGCCGACGAAGGCTTCCTTGGCGTCGAGTCCTTCCTTCAGCATGGCCGTGATCGTCTCGGTCGAGACCTTGCCGAGGTCGCCGACGTCCCAGTTGGTCGTGACGGCATCCAGCGCCGTCTTGGCCTGCCAGTAGGTGTCGGCGACGACCACGACGGCATTGCCGTCGATCGCGAAGATCTTCTTCACGCCCGGCATCTTCTCGGCCTTGGCGGCGTCGAAGTCCTTGAGCTTGCCGCCGATCACCGGGCAGGCGCGCACGGTAGCGTTGAGCATGCCCGGCATCGTGTGATCCATGCCGTAGATCTGCTTGCCCGTGACCTTGTCGACCGTGTCGAGCCGCTTCAGCGGCTTGCCGGCGATCTTCCAGTCCTTGGGGTCCTTGAGCTTCACTTCCTTGGGCGGCTCGAGTTCGGCCGCCGCCGCGGCGACCGCCCCGTAAGTCACGGTCTTGCCCGAAGACTTGTGCGTGACGGTGCTGTTGGCCGCGCTGCATTCCGCAGCCGGCACGTTCCACTGCTTGGCCGCGGCCGCGATCAGCATCTCGCGCGCAATGGCGCCGCCTTCCCGGACATATTGCTGGCTTTCGCGGATGCCGCGGCTTCCGCCGGTCGAGAAGTTCTTCCACACGCGGTTGCGCTTCAGGTTCTCGCCGGGCGTCGGATATTCCCAGGTGACCTTGTTCCAGTCGCATTCCAGTTCCTCGGCCACGAGCTGGCAGAGGCCGGTGAGAGTGCCCTGGCCCATCTCAGAGCGGGCGATGCGGATCACCACCTTGTCGTCGGGATGGATAACCACCCAGGCGTTCAGTTCCTTGACGGACTGGGCGTGCGCCACGCTTTCGTCGAAGGGCAGATGGAAGCCGAGCGAGAAGCCCCCGGCGACGGCGGCGCCGCTGACCAGGAAGCCACGGCGGCCGAGAGATGTCTGGATCGTCATGATGCGTCCTCCCTAGGCCTTCGCCGCGGCATGGATGGCCGCGCGGACCTGCTGGTAGGTGCCGCAGCGGCAGATGTTGGTCATCGCCTCGTCGATATCGGCATCGGTCGGATTGGGCTTGGCGGCGAGCAGCGCCGTCGCCGCCATCACCATGCCGCTCTGGCAGTAGCCGCACTGGGGCACGTCGAGTTCGACCCAGGCCTTCTGGATCTTGTTCAGCATGCCGTTCTCGGCCAGTGCCTCGATGGTGACGACCTTTTGGGTGCCGACAGCGTTCACCGGTACGCTGCACGAACGCACCGGCGCACCATCGATATGGACCGTGCAGGAGCCGCATTGCGCGATGCCGCAGGCGTACTTGGTGCCGGTCAGACCCAGTTGTTCGCGCAGCACCCAGAGAAGTGGAGTATCCGGATCGGCGGTGTAGTCGACCGCCTTGCCGTTGACGTTGAGAACAGCCATCCCAGTCTCCCGTTGTTCAGGAAATATGGAATGGAGGGTAGCTCAGCGAAGGCGCTACTGCCTTGCAGACCTGCTGCTCTCACGGAGGTGTGATGGCCCCGCAAGGCATCGCCAATTGTGGCGAGTCCGTGTCGCTCGCCAACTACAGTTTGGGCGGCGGATAATACGGACGATCGCCGAGTGCCTGTACGCGCTTCCAGAAGTCCGGACCCGAGGCCTTTCCAACCTCGTCGAGATCGGCCGCCTGGCGCCACAGGCTCCACGAGTCGGGATGCAGCCGGCTCGCCTCCGCCAGGTGCAGGTCGCCTTCGGCCGCCCGGTTTTTTGCGCGCAGCCAGACTCCGAGTCGGAAACGAGCTCGCGCCTCCGCGATCCCGGGCGTGACCTTCGGCAAGCCTGCACGCGCCTCATCGGCCGGCAACGCATGCGCGCCGGTCGTGACCCAGGCGCGCACCGCATCGAGATAGGCCTGTCGCGCGGCCATGCGCTCGGCCTGGTCTTGCGGGGTCATCGTGCGGGTCGCGAGATCCATGCGCCGGAAATGATCGGTCGAGCCGGCCGTCTCCGGCGGGCGCGCGATGCGACCCTGCTCGTCGATCCAGATCGCCTGCGGGACGTTCACGAGGTTATAGAGGTCCTCGAGCCGATGATCCGTGTCGATCAGCTGCCAGTAGGACGACTTCGCCTGTTCGATCCATGGACGGGCATGCTCGCCGCCGCGGCTTTCCTGCGCCACGGCCACGACCATGAACCCCTTGTCCTTCAGTTCTTCGTAGAGGGCCTGCCACACGGGCAAGTCAAAACGACAGCCTCACCAACTGGCCCAGGTGGCGAGAAAGACCTTGCGGCCGCGCAGCTGCGACAGCGAGCGCGGCATGCCGTCGATATCCGGCAGGGTGAAATCCGGAGCCTCCAGGCCTTCGAGCGCGGCATTGCGCTCCTCGGCCGGCGCCCCCACCGCCCACACGTCGCGCGCCTCGCTGGCGACCACGGGACCGCCCAGCTTCCTCCAGAAGGCTTCGAGGTCGACTTCGTTCGCCGCGATCGCGGAAGCGGGCAGCGGCACGCACAGATCGGCGCGACACATGCCCTCGGGCTTCAGAGTCCAGCCCGTGACGCGCTCGGCATCGACGGGACTCATCCAGAGGCCGTCATGCGCGGCGACGTCGTGCTCACCCGTGGGCGTCAGAATCTTCGTCATCGCAGCCTCCTTTTCCGACTCACTTCGGTGTCGAGATCGTCACTTCCTTCGAGGTGATGAACTCCAGCAGTACGGGCACGCCCTTCTGGGTCTGCTCGATGCCGCGCCTGATCGCCGGGATGATGTCCTCCGGCTTCGTGATGCGCTCGCCGTAGCCGCCAAAGGCCCGCGCCATGGCGGCATAGTCACCGGAGATGTCGGTCGAGCGGTACTTCTCGGTCGACACCTTCATGATGTGCAGCTCGATCGCCATCGAGAAGTTGTTGAGCAGGATCGACATGATCGGGATGCGCTCGCGCACCGCCGTCTCGAAGTCCATGCCGGTGAAGCCGATCGCCGCATCGCCCCACACGTTGATGCAGAGCTTGTCCGGGCAGGCGAGCTTGGCGCCCATGGCGAGGCCGAGTCCGTAGCCCAGCTGCGTGGTCTTGCCCCAGCCGATATAGGTATGCGGCGCGGTCGTCTTCCAGAAGGGCGAGAGCTGGTCGCGCGGGCTGCCGGCGTCGTGGGTGATGATCGTGTTGGCCTTGTCGACCGTGTGCTGGAGATCCCAGAGCACACGATAGGGATTGAGCGGCGCCTCGTCGTTGGTGAGCTTGGGCATCCATTCGTTGAGCCACGCGTCGGCGATCGGCTTGATCTCGGCCACGACCGGCGCAGCATCGCGCTTCTTGCCCCCGACAAGCTTGCTGCATTCGTCGATCATGGCGCGGAGCGCGAGCTTCGCATCACCGATCAGGCCGTATTGGCAGCGGACGTCCTTGTTGAGATGGTTGGGGTCGAGCGTGGTGTGGATCACCGTCTTCCCCTTCGGCATCGAGATGCCGAAGTTGGTCTCGGTGAAGGAGCAGCCGATGCCGAACAGCACGTCGCACTTGTCGAGGAAGTGGCGGACCTGCCTCGGATAGGCACGGCCGCCCGAGCCCAGCGACAGCGGATGGGTCTCGTCGAAGCTGCTCTTGCCCTGCAGCGAGGTGCAGACGGGAATCGCCAGCAGCTCGGCCAGCTCCTTCAGCTCGTCATAGGCCTCCGCCCAGTGGACGCCGTGGCCGGCATAGATGACTGGCCGCTTGGCCTCGACCAGTACCTTGGCGGCTTCCTTCACGGCGGCCGGATCGGGACCGTAGCGCGTCGGCTTGATCGGCTCGTAGGTCAGCGGATCGGGCGCGTCCTCGCCATTGGCCTCGGCCGGGAACTCGATGATGACCGGCGAGCCGCGACCGTTGCGCAGCAGGCTGAACGCCCGGCGCATGACGTTCTCGATGTCGGCGCCCGAAGTGATCGGCTCGGCATGCTTGGCGACGTGCGCCATAGTGATCGTCGAGTTGAAGTTCGGCGGCACATGCGCGATTCGGCGCGGATAGCCGGCCGGGATGACCAGCAGCGGCACCGATTCGCCGTAGGCCTGCGCGACGCCGCCATAGGCGTTCTCTGAACCCGGGCCGCTCTGCATGCAGAACACGCCCATCTTGCGGCCCTTGGTCATGCGCGACATGGCGTCGGCCATGTGCAGGCCGATACGCTCCTGGCGCACGATGATCGGGCGGATGTCGATCGCGGCGCAGTGTTCGATCAGATGGTTGACGGGATAGGCGAAGAGATACTCGACCCCCTCGCGCTTCAGGATTTCCGCGATTGCCGGGCCGGTCTTCATCTTTGTTTCTCCCTTGTTGCCGGAGGCGCGGCACTCCAG
>JAESFK010000156.1_pt1 | contig 54253 bp, 54 predicted proteins | sample 9269391 | NCBI WGS metagenome assembly JAESFK01 (sample SAMN14506231, study PRJNA617097) | algae metagenome | isolation source: Drouetiella hepatica UHER 2000/2452 and co-occurring heterotrophs from... | place: Slovakia: Slovak Paradise National Park, Hrabusice, Kosice Region | collected 2000-01-01
CACCTGCCAGGTCACGGAAACCCGCCCGCCGAAGGAGCCGCCGATCCCCGAATTGACGACGAGAACCTTCTCCTCGGGAAGGGCCAGGCACGCGGCGATCTGCTCGCGGTCGGCATGGACCCATTGGGAGGCACCGATCACCTCGACGCCGCCGCGGCCGTCGGGACGCGCCAGTCCGGCGTCGGGCGCGAGAAAGGAATGATCCTGACGCGGGGTGAGATACTCGCCCTCCGCCTGCACCTCGCCGACGACCTCCGGATCGCCGTGCGTGAGGCTGACATGCCGATAGACGTGCCCGGCGGCGAGCGCTTCGAGCGCATCGGTGACAGGACGCATCGGCTCGTAGGTGACCGCGATGGCGTCGATCGCCTGGCGTGCGAGGGCGGGCGACTCCGCGGCCACGATCGCCACGGGTTCGCCGACATAGCGGACCATGTCGTCGGCCAGAACCGGCGTGTCCTTGTCGACCGCGCCGAACTTATTGACCGGCACGTCCCAGGCGCCCAGCACCGCGCGAACGCCGGGGATAGGCTTTGCCGGGCTCAAATCCACTCTCAGGACTCTGGCGAGCGGATGGGGCGAGCGCAGCGTGGCACCCCACAGCATGCCGGCCGCGCGGAGGTCGGTGGCGAACTCGAACTCGCCGCGCACCTTTGCGATGGCGTCGGGGCGGACGACCGATGCACCGACCCCCGTTGCGCCTGCGCGGTTTCGCGGGTCAGGAGCCACGGCGGGCCTCCGCCACCTCGAGGATCGCCGCCAGGATGCTGCTGTAGCCGGTGCACCGGCAGAGGTTGCCATCCGTTTCGGTGCGGATGTCTTCCTCGGTCGCATCGGGGTATTCGGCAAGGAGGGATTCGGCTGCGAGCACGATGCCGGGAATGCAGAAGCCGCATTGGATGGCGGCCTGCCTCACCAGCGCTTCCTGCAGCGGCGTCAGCGAACCGTCCGGACGGTTGTATCCTTCGATGGTCACGATCTCGCGGCCGACGGTTTCGGCGGCCAGCTCCAGACACGAATTGACGGCCTGGCCATCGATCAGGACCGTGCAGGCGCCGCATTGGCCGTCCTCGCAACCCTGCTTCGTGCCCACGAGCCCTATGCGGTTGCGCAGGACCTCCAGAAGCGTCGCGCCGAAATGCACGTCCTCTACGTCGTGAGAGGCGCCATTGATCCTGAGGTCGTACGACAGGAGGCCGTGCCTGTTCATCGTGTCGTCTCCCATGCCTCCTCGAGGGCTCGCCGTACCATCACCCTGACGGCGTGACGCCGGTAAACGGAGCTGGCCGACAGGTCGGTGGGCGGGTCGCTGTGCTGGGCGGCAATTTCGCCGATCCGGGTCGCGAGCGAGGCCGGCGCCGATCCGCCCTTCCAGTTCAGGGCCGCCTCGGCAAAGGCCTCTGCTTCGTGCGCCCTGCAGACGGCGGGTCCTGCGCCCCCCAATCCGATTCGGACGACATGGCGCTCCCGATCCAACAGCAGCGCGACGCTGACCGTAGCATATCCGCCGCCGTTGCCGGCCGCGACGCGCGAATAGTGGTGACAGCCGCCGGTGTGCGGGATCGTCACGCCGACCAGGATTTCGGGTGCGTCGCCCTCCGCAGCCTCCACCCGATCGCTCAGGTATTGCCCGAACGGAACCAGCCGATTCCCCTCCAGCGAATGGATATGCACGCTCGCTTCGAGCGCAAGCAGGCATGGCGCGAACGAGCGATCCGGCTGCGGTACGGCGATGTTGCCACCGATGGTGGCCCGCGAGCGCACCTGGCGGGTTGCCGTCGCGCGTCCGACCTGGACGAGCAGGGATGCGCAGGCGACCCGCGGATCCCGGAGGAGCGTGGCGATGGTGCAGCCCGCTCCGACGAACAGACCGTCGGTGCGCCTCTCGATTTCCTGCAGCGCAGGGATCCGTCTCAGACTGATGTAGCCAGCCGGCTCCCGCGCGCTCCGATCGGCAATCAGGCTGGTGCCCCCGGCAATGAACGAGGCGGCCGAATTCTCTTCCTTCGCCTCGATTGCCTCTTCAAGCGAGGCCGCCGGCAGGAAGAGGGGGCGCGAAACCGTCACCGATGGGCTCCTCAGAAGCCCCAGGTTTCGAAGACATATGAGAAGGCCGCAACTTCCAGGACGTAGAGAGCGATGAGCATCAGCGCGCCGCGTATCGTCTGTGTGCGGGAGGCCGCAGGGTGCAGCCACCAATCGAACAGGCGGATGGCCGCCGGCATCAGCATCCAGGAGAGGAGCACGGTGCCAACGGCATTGCCGAGGAAAACGACGACAGGGAAGGGCAGTCCCAGACCTCTGACGATCGGATGTCCGGCGATCGCGAGGCCCTGTCCAGCGGCATTGCCGAGCGTGATGTCGTAGAAGCTCACCAGCGGATAGAGCACCGCCAGCACGACCATGGCCTGCTTCCATTCCGGCACCGGACGAGAGGCCGTGCCGCGAGCGGCGAACCAGGTGCCGAAGGAGGCGGGACCAACGTCCACGCTGTCGTGCTTCGCGTCCTCGAACTCGCTCAGCAGGCGCCTGCGTTCTGCAGAACTCTTCCAGTTCTCGAGATCCTGCTCGGTGCGAAACGTGAGAACGGTCGTCCAGTTGTGACTGCCGTCGGAGGGCTTGAATATGTCGAGCCCGTCAAACCCGGGAATACCCACGACCGACGCATTCAACCGGGCCTGAACCGTGCGCCAGTCCTCCTCGCGCCCGGGAGCAACGTGTGATGTCACGACCATCATCCGCGCCGCGACGGCATCCGCGTCGGAGGCCGCCTGGGGAGGTGACGCGAACAGGGCGCCCGCTTCGGCATGCGCCTTGGCCAGGCTGGCGGATTGCATCCAGCTCTCGCGGTCCGATCCGCTTTCGAACCTGTAGGTGATCTTCCAGGAAGTTGAGCCGGACGGACTCCCCTGCTCGGATCGACTGAGGCCGATGAATCCAGGCGCCGCCACGGCCAGCATCAACAGGTTGCGCAACCAGGCCTCGAAAGCTTCGTGCCGGCCCGCGAGGACCGAATAGTTGAAAGTGGCGAGCGACGGGGGCTGCGGCATCCCTTCGATTGTCAACGTCGGCGCCAAGGCTCGTCAACCTGATCCACCTTCCCGCGTGCGAACCGCGTCTCGCGCTTCACCGCCGCTCGACGATCCGGACGGTAACCGAGGTGGAGCGACCCGCTTCGTCGACCACGGCGAGGCGGGCGGTGCCCCCACCGTCGGGCACCCAGCGCGTGCCTTCCAGCGGGCGGCCATCGACCAGCCAGCGCAGGCGGCCCTGGCCGCCCATGGCGTTCAACGGGACGGCCTCGCGCGCGGCCAGTTCGATGCGGGCGTCGGCCGGCGGATAGGCAATGCGCGGGCCGCCGCTCGTCTCGCTGTAGGGCGCGAGGGTGCGCATGCGCGGCGGCAGCTCGCGATGGGACGTGACCTTGATCGCGTCGGAAGGCGGCCGGATCGCACGATTGTCCTCGCCGGGCAGGCGGCCATAGGCCTTGAACAGGATGGGCAGCGCCGAGAGTCGACCCAGCTGGCCGGGGCGCGGCGTACCGTCGGCATGGCCGACCCACACGACGACCGTCCAGTTGGTGCTGTAGCCCGCTGCCCAGGCGTCGCGAAAGCCGGCTGACGTGCCGGTCTTGAAGGCGATGCGGCGCTCGCGAAGCGCCACGGGCAGGGAGGCGAACCCTTCGGGCAGCGGCGCCTCGGCCAGCACGTCCGAGACGTACCAGGTGGCGGTCGGCCCGATGAGGCGGAGCGGCTGGGGCCTGGGCCGGTCGCGCCGAACCTGGGGCGGCGCGAAACTGCCGCCATTGGCGAGGCCCGAATAGAGTCCCGCCATCTCGAGCGGGGAGACCGTGGAACTTCCCAGCGCCACGCCCAGCGAGTTGCCGTTGTCGCCCGGCGGCAAGCCAGGCGCCGCGCCGGCAGTGCGCAGCGTCGAGAGGAAGCGCTGCGGCCCGACCTTCTCCAGCGCCAGCACGGCCGGCACGTTCAGGGATTGCTGCAGGGCGCGGCGCACCGTCACCGCACCCTGGTGGTCGCGATCGAAATTGCGCGGCAGCCAGTCGCGGAAGCGCACCGGCACATCCTCGACCAGGGTTTCGGGATGAAGGGTGCGGTCGTCGAAGGCCAGGGCATAGATCAGCGGCTTCAGCGCCGAGCCCGGCGAGCGGCGGGCGCGCACGAGATCGACCTGACCGGCCCGGCCGAAGAAATTGTCGCCGCCCAGCCAGGCCACGACGCCGCCCGTGCGGTTGTCGAGACCGACCATGGCGATCTGGGCGCCGTCGCCGAGTTGGCGCCGTTCCTCGTGCACCAGTTGGGCCAGCGCCTGCTGCAGTTCGTAGCGTACCGTGGTCGGCACGGTGGTGCCGGGCGACTGCCCCGCCAGCCAGGTCGCGAGATGCGGTGCCTGCATGGGCATCGCGAGCCGGCGGTCGGGCGCGGGGCGGCTGCGCGCCATCTCGAAGAGAGGCGCATCGATCACGCCATGCTCGACGCCGCGCGCCAGCACCCGGTCGCGCGCCGCCTGCGCCACGGAAGACGCGCGGTCGGGGCGACGCCGTTCGGGCGACTGGGGGATGGCCACGAGGAGCGCGGCCTCGGTGGCGCTGAGCTGGCGCGGTTCCTTGCCGAAATAGGCGAGGGAGGCGGCGCGCACGCCTTCGAGGTTGCCGCCCATCGGGGCCAGAGTCAGGTAGATCGCCAGCACTTCGCGCTTGGAGTAACGCCACTCGAGCTGCAGCGCGCGCGCCGACTGGATGGCCTTGGTCGTGAAGCTGCGCGGCCGAGGATCGAGCAGGCGGGCGGCCTGCATCGACAGCGTCGAGGCGCCCGAGACGATGCGGCCGCGCTCGGCGAGCTGGCCCGCCGCGCGCAGGGCCGCCAGGGGATCGACACCCCAATGGGAGTCGAAGCGGCGATCCTCGTAGGCCTTGAGCAGGCCGAGATAGAGCGGATCGACGTCGTCAGCCGACGTCTTGAGGCGCCACTTGCCGTCGGCCGTCGTGAAGGCGCGCAACAGGCGGCCGTTGGCGTCGACCACCTCGGTCGATCGGTCGTGATAGCGCGACAGATCGGGTGGGAAGATTCGGTCGAGCGCCAGCGCCGTCGCTGCCAGGGTCGTGGCGGCGACGGCGAGACCGGCCAGCAGAGGCCTGAGGCGCATCCGCTCTACTTCGTTCCCGCCGGAACGATCGTCATCGTGCGCATCGCGGTCCGGCCGTAGACCCGCGGCGCGTACATGTCGGAGACGTTCGTCGCCGGGACGGCGTAGGTGCCGGGCGTCACGGCGCGAACGATGTAGGCGACGTGATAGGAATTCGGGTTCTTCGCCGAGGAATCCCACCAGGTCTGGTAAGGGCGGGTTCCCATGTTGAAGGACGCGAAGAAGCGGTCGTCGCGCGCCTCGGCAATCCGGGTTTCGGTGAGGTCGGCCAGGAACGGGAAGGACTTCGCCGTCTCGTCGTTCAGCACCGCTTCGATCTCGAAACCGGCCGGCAGCAGGTCGAGCAGCGCCACCTCGTGATAGCCGCCTTCGAGGTTGCGGCCGGAGATCGAGACGATGAAGCGCTCGTTCTGCACGACGTGGCCCAGCGAACTGGGCTCGCCGTCGAATTTCAGGAACTCGCGCTCGACGCTGATGCCGGCGGTGGCCGCGGGCTGCGGATCAAGCGGCACGCCGCGCGCCGTCACCTGCATCCAGATCGGACGGTCGGTGTCGTTGCGCAGCTTGAGGCCGCGGGCAAGCGCCGCCGCGTCCGGATTGATCGTCACCGGTTCGGCGGACGCCTGGCGCTGCTGGCCATCCACGGAATAGGCGAGCTGGGCACTGCCGCTCATCGCGCGGGCGGCCATCACCAGCCACGCCTGCTCCTGGGTCGTGGTGAGGCCGATCGAGGCTGCCAGACGCTCGCCGACCAGGCTCGTCACTTCCGTCAGGGCCTCGCGGCCGCCCGCTTCGACGGCGAGAGTGACGAGGGCGGCGCGATTGCGCAGCGGCGAGCCGTAGTAGTCGGACGGATCGCGCTCGTCGATGCGCTGGCGGGCCGTGGCGAAGGCCAGACGACCGCGTCCCGGTTCGCCCACCTGGTTCAGCGCCGCCGCCAGCATCGCCCAGGCGATGCCGCCCTTCATCTCGGCTGCCCTCGTATCCTGGAAGTAGCGGACGCGGCCGGGATCGGCGTAGCCCGACTTCGCCAGCACGTACCAGGCATAGGCCTGGGCGTTGGGCGAGAGCTTGTCGGCCGTCTTGTTGAGCCAGCCGAGCGCCCGCTGCAACGAGGCAGAGGGCACCGCCATCTGCTGCTGGTTCGCCCGCACCAGGAAGTCGAGCACGTAGGTCTGCAGCCATTCCGCCGCCGGCGTCGAGAAGGGGCCCCACATGCCGAATGACCCGTCGGGCAGCTGCATGTCGACGACGCGATAGACCGCGTCCTGCACCCGCTCGTTGATGCGCGGATCGGCCGGACCGTATCCCAGCAGCGCCACATCGTTGTAGTAGAGCAGCGGCATGGCGCGGCTGGTCGTCTGCTCGATGCAGCCGAACGGATACTTGTCGAGCGAGCGCAACAATCCTGCGACGTCGATTCCGGGAATGCGCGTGAGCGAGGCGCTGACCTGCGCGGTTCCGGGCGCGAAGGCCGCGATCACGTTGCGGTCGACCGTGGCTTCGCTGCCGGGCGCCAGGCGCGCCACCGTGTCGACGGCGCTGGGAGTCTGCGCGGGCCGCACCTGGATGTCCCATTCGCGCTGGACGGCGAAGTTGCCGGGACCCTGGACGGCCACCGTCACCTTGCCGAAACCCGCTTCGCCGGCGCGCAACGGCCAGGTCAGCAGCTCGCGCTGGTTGGCGGCGAGCCGCCTGGTCTCGGTCACCGGTCGCTCAAGCGAGACCGAACCGGAGGCGGTGAGGGTCACGCGATAGTCGCCGGCCTGGCCGTCGACATTGTGCAGCGACAGCGCCACCCGTCCGAGATCCTTCGGCGCGAGGAAGCGCGGCAGCACGGCGTCGGCGGTGACGGCGTCGCGCACGAACAGCCGCTGCTCGCCCGAGCCGACGCGGGTATTGTCGTAGGCGACCGCCATCAGCCGGAGCTGGCCGATGAAGTCGGGGATGTCGAAGGCGATCTTCGCCTCGCCCTTGTCGTCGAGTTTCACCGGACCGCTGAACAGCGCGACGGTGCGCGTCGGCACGATGTCGAGGCCGCCGATCTCACCGGCGTCGCCGCCGGCCCGGATGCGGCCGAGTTCGTCGGCGCGCGTGTCGAGCAGGCGGCCGTAATCGTCTCGCATCGAGACGCCGAGGCGACGCTTGCCGAAATAGTGGTCGGCGGGATTGGGTGTCTTGTAGCGGGTGAGCTGCAGGATGCCTTCGTCGACCGCGGCCAGGGTGACGAAGGCCTCCTGGCCGGCCTGCAGGTTGGACACCTTCACCGGCACCTCGATGCGCTGGCGGGGCGTTATCTTCTCGGGCGTGCCGATCTGGATGCCGAGCGTGCGCAGGGCCGGATTGAGTCCCAGCCACGCCGCGCCGATCGCGCGCGTGGGGGTGCGCTCGGCCGGCGCCGCCAGCGGCCGCCAGGCGGTGACGAGCGCATAGGCGCCGGCACCCCATTCGCCCTTCACCGGGATGTCGACGGTCGTGCCGCCGGCCGGCACCTGTACCGACTGGGTCGACACGATGCGGTCGGTCGCGATGGCGATCAGCGCCTCGCCGGCGAACGGCGCCTCGATGCGCAGGCGGGCCGTATCGCCTGGCGCATAGTTCTGCTTATCGCTGGCGACGCGCAGCGTATCGGGCGCCTCCTCGGTCGCCGTGCCGCCATACCATCCCACGTAGAAGGTGAGGCTGGTCGAGGTGTTCTTCTCGTTGTCGATGACCGTGAGCTTGTGCTGGCCCCAGTCCAGCCGTTGAGAGACGCGGGTCGGCGCGTCGGCTTTGAGGGTCACCTTGTCGGCAGTAATCAGTCGCGTATTCGTGACCGACTGCCAGCGCCAGCGGCCGTCGACCTGGAACCATTGATAGGCGGTGGTGATGCGCTCGATGCGGTATTCGACCGAGGGGCGTGCGATCTGGGTGCCGGCCGCGTCGACCACCACGACGTCGAACTCGGTGTCGACGCCCTCGCGGGAGTAGCGGCCCTCGAAGGCCGGGCGGACACCGATATAGGTGTCGCGGGTGCGCACGGGCATGACCTTCTCGGTCTTGGTGGCGCGGCCGCCGCCCGGTTCGAAGACACGGGCCTGGATCTGGGCGCGCAGCGGCAGGACCGTCTCTTTGGTGAGGTCGCCCGCCCAATCGAGGCTCGACTTGCCGGCCAGGTCGGTATTCTCGCCCTTCAGCTCGATGAAGGGCGGTTCGAACTTCTCGCGATCGTCCTCCGATCCGAACCGGTACTTGGCGAAGGCCGGGAACGGCGTGTCGTCGACGGTGATGCGCATGTCGCCTTCGACGGCGAGATCGGACGCCGGGGCGCCATAGAGGAAGTCGGCCGAGAGCACGAAGCGGTTCACGCTGCCCGGCCGGATGATCGGCTCGTCGGGCGTGAGCTCGATCTTGAGCTTCTCCGGTACGAAATCCTCGACCGAGAATTCGACGCGGCCGACCGGCGCGCCCTTGGGGTCGATGTGGGCGGCGACCGACCAGCGGCCGCGCCGCGAGGACTTCGGCAGGTCGATCGCCTGGGCGATGGCGCCCGGGCCCTGCAGCCCGTGGGTGAAGCGGCTGAACTCGCTGCCGTCCGGCCGCTTGACGATCAGAGTCACGGGCAGGCTGGAGAGTGCGTTGGCCGCGTCGTCGCGCATCAGCGCCATGAGCTGCACGGTCTCGCCGGGGCGATAGATGCCGCGCTCGGTGTAGAGGAAGGCATCGACCGGCCCGGGCTGCGGCCGGCCGTCGACGCCGCGGTCGGACAGGTCGAAGGCCGACTTGGTGAGTTCCAGGCGCGAGAATTCCTTCTTCGCCGGATCCTGGGCCATGACGGCGACCGGTTCGGCCGCCCCGGTGCCCTTCAGGAGACCGGCTGCGAACGAGGCGCGGCCGTCGGCGCCGGTGACCACCTTGCCGATCGGCTCGTTGCCGCGCGACAGGACGGTGACCTCGATGCCGGCGAGGGGCTGGGCGGTCTGCAAGGAGCGCGCAAAGACGTTCAGCCCGTCGTCGCCGCTGAAGGAGGTGAGGCCGATGTCGGTGTCGATCACCCACAGACCGGCGGCGCCGCCCGCCGTCGACTCGTCGTCGTCATAGTCGCGGGAGGGCGGCTTGGCGGCATTCCACACGACCACGAAATAGGCGCCCGGCTTCCAGTCCTGGATGGTCTCGCGGATCGGGAAGGCGGTGACGACGGCCTGGTTGGGCACGTTGCGCACGTCCATCGTGCCGCTCCACTGCTCGGCGCCGTTGCTGCCGTTCAGCCAGCTGCGCAGCGACCAGGGTTCGGTGATCGGCTCGGACCCCGGAAAGGAGACGTCGTAGGAGCGGTCGGCGGAGAAGCGATCGATGCCGCGCTCGTTCACCCGGTAGACCGAGATGCCGACCTTGGAAACGTTGATGGTCGTGACGGGCAGGCCGGCCGCGCTGCCGCGCGGCAGGATGAAGCCCTTGCCCGGCAGGTTCACCACGGCGGGACGGGCGCCCAGTGCCACGCTCACGCTCTTCTCGTCGCGCAGCTTTTCGCCGTCGCGTCCCGGAAAGCCCGCCAGCAGCTTCACGGTATAGTCCTGGCCGTACGTGAGGCCCGCGATGCACAGCCGGTCGTCGACGGCGCGCAGCGCCGTCTTCGCTTCAGGCTCGATGCGGATGAAGTCGCCGTACTTCACGTCGCCGGTGGCGAGAGGCTTGTTGAAGGCGAGGCAGGCTTCCGCCTCGCTGCGGCTGGAATCGACACCGACTCGACGGAAGGAAAAGGGATCGGAAGGCGATGCCGGCGGCGGAGCGATCGGCGCGGGTGCCGCGGATTGGGCCGTCTGGAGCGCCGGTGGGTTCGAAGCCGGCGGCGGGGTGGCGGGCACGGCGGCCGCAGGCGGTGTCGTGGCCGTCGCCACGGGGCGGTCCACGGAATCGCCCGGCCTCCCGATCAGGTAACCCGCAATGCCGGAGCCCAGCATGAGGGCCACAACCAAGGCAGCCAGCGTCGACTTGTTCATGAGAATTCCCCGCAATCAGCGACGGACATTAGAGCGCGGATTGTGCAGACAATGTGGAGTACGAAGTCCAGTCGGCAATTCTCGCAGCCTGTGGCGGGAAGGTCACGCTGTGGATAGGCGGCGCTTGAGCAGGGGACCGCTCACGTACTAAGCGCAGGCGATGGCGTTGCATCTCACCAAGCTCGCGGTTGGCGTCGCCGATCTCGCTCACATGAAGACGGTCCAGGCGGCACGTCGCCGGGAGCGGGGGCAGTCGGCACGCTCGCCACACTGGGTCTACACCCGCAATTCACCGCGGCGGGGCGACGAACTGCTGGGTGGCTCGCTCTACTGGGTGGTGCGCGGCGTCATCCGCTGCCGCCAGGAGCTGGTCGGCTTCGAGGAGGATTTCGACGAGGAGAGCGGCAAGAAGTTCTGTCGCATCAAGCTCAAGCGCCCCTTGATCGAGACCGCACCGCGCGCCTGCAAGGCGTTTCAGGGCTGGCGCTACCTCGAACCCGAGCGCGCGCCGCCGGATCTGTCGAGCGGCGATACGGCCGATATGCCGGCCGAAATGGCCGCGGAGCTGAAGAGACTGGGGCTTCTTTAGGCTTCGGTATGTTCTGTCATCCTGAGCGAAGCGAAGGATCTAGCGCCAGCTACGGAGCACTATGATCGTTCCGTTAGGTCCTTCGCTTCGCTCAGGACGACATGAACTTAGCGGTTCGTCAGCTTGAGTTCGATGCGGCGGTTGCGGGCGGTGTCGGTGGACGAGAGTGGCTGGTATTCGCCGTAGCCGGCCGCCACCAGGCGATCGTTCGGGATGCCTTCGCTGTGGAGGAACTTAACCACGGCGATGGCGCGGGCGGCGGACAGCTCCCAGTTCGACGGATATTGCGCGCTGGCGATCGCCTTGCTGTCGGTATGGCCGTCGACCTGGAGAACCCAGTTGACGTCCTTCGGGATGGTGGCGGCGATTTCGACGAGGCGCTTGGCGACGTTGGCGAGCTGCTTCTCGCCACCCTCCTGGAGCTTGGCCGAGCCGGAGGGGAAGAGCACTTCCGACTGGAACACGAAACGGTCGCCGACGATCTGCAGGTCGCGCTGGCCGCGCAGGGCCTCGCGCAGCTTGCCGAAGAATTCGGAGCGATAGCGCGCCAGCTCCTCGACCTTGCTGGCCAGCGCGCGATTGAGCTTCTGGCCCAGGTCGACGATTTGCGCCTGCTGTTCCTTCGTCTTGGCGTCCGCCGCGTCGAGGACGGTGCTGAGGCGGGCCAGTTCGTTCTTGAGAGCCGCAAGCTCGGCGGTGAGCCGCACGACGGCGGCCTTCTGCTCGGCGCTGAGCTTCTGCTCTTCCGTCAGATCGCCGAACAGCTTGCCCTTGTCCTGGTTGGCGGCCGCCAGCGAGGCGGCGAGACGCGTGAGTTCCAGCCGTTGGCGCTCGATCTCCTTCTGGAGATCAGCCGACCTGGAGGCGCTGGACGTGGCCTCCTTGTTGGCGCTTTCCAGCGAGGCAGCGAGCCGGTCGCGCTCCGCCATCATCGAAGTCAGGCGTTCGGTGAGCTGGTCCCGCTCGATCTTAAGCGCATCCGACGAGCTGCGTTGGCTGGAGAGATCCGCGGTGAGACGATCGCGCTCGCTTTTCAGCGCATCGGCGGCGCTCCGCTGGGCCGCCAGATCGGCACCCAGGCGGTCGCGCTCGGCCTGATTGTCGCGCAGCTGCAGGGTCAGCTTCTCGAGATCCTGTTTCAGGTTCTCGCTCGCCGCTTTCTCCAGCGACAGCACGCTGGCCAAGCTGCCGAGCTGCTTGTTCAGGGCATCTATGGCGTTGTCGCGGTTGTTGAGCGTATCGGTCAGGGTGAACTGCGCGACACTGAACAGCGACAGCAGGAAGATCAGCACCATCAGCAGGGTCGTCAGCGCGTCGACGTAGCCCGGCCAGGTGTAGTCGGCGCTTCCTCCTCCTCGACGGCGGGATACGGCTGCCATGGCGGTCAGTCGTCGCCCGGCGTCGCGTTGCGCGTCGTGGCGATGGTGCGGGCGAGCAGCCGGAACTCGCCGCGCAGCTCGTCGGCCAGCGCCGTGCGGCTGCGCACACTTTCATCGATCAGTCGGGCAAGGCCGGCTTCGAGGTTGCGCTGATGCGCCAGCAAGGCCTCGCTGTCGGCCTCAGGCTTGCGCTCGGTCAGGCGCCCGACGGCGCCGCGAAGCTCGATCGACTGTTCGGCGAGGCGCGCCAGCAGCGCCTGCTGCGAGCGCATGCTCTCCGTAAGCGATGATAGGCGCTCGACCAGGGTGGCGTTGGCGGCTGCGGCCTGCTCGCGGCCCTCCTCGCTGCGGCGGAGCGTGCGCGTGAGATCGTCGAGACCGTCGGCGGTACGCTCCAGCAGGGCTTCGACATAGGCCGAGACGCCCTGTTCCCCTTCGGTCTGGAGGGTGCCGCTCGAGAGCCGTGTAGCGCCGGCCAGCCATTCCTCGAGCTCGGTGTGGAAGCGCCCCTGGGCCTGGCTGGCCTGCAGCTCGAGGAAGCCCAGCACGAGCGAGCCGGAGAGGCCGAACAGAGAGGCGCCGAAGGCGGTGGACATTCCCTTGAGCGGTCCCTCTATGCCCTGCTTCAACTTGGCGAAAATCTGTACGGCATCGCCGCCGGTGACCTGCATGCCGACGATGGCGTCGGCGACGGCGCCGATCGTTTCGAGCAGGCCCCAGAAGGTGCCGAGCAGGCCCAGGAAGATCAGCAGGCCGATCATGTAGCGGCTGAGTTCGCGCCGTTCGTCGAGGCGGCTGGCAATGCCGTCGAGCATGGCGCGCGTCGCCGTCGGCGACAGGCGGAAATTGTCCTGGCGGTCGCCCATCATGGCGGCCATTGGCGCCATCAGTTCGATCGAGTCGGTCTCGAGCAGCGGGGCGCCGGGCTCGCGGTGCTGGAAACGTCGCAGCCAGCGGACCTCCGGCCACAGCGACAGGACCTGGCGCATCACGAAGAAGATGCCGATCGCGAGCACGCCCAGGATGACGCTGTTGAGGATCGGCGTGTTCAGGAAGACGCGCAGCAGGTCGTGGTGGAGGAGGTAGGCGATGCCTGCCACGACCGCGAGGAACAGCAGCATGCGAACGAGATACGGAAGCGGATTACTCATACTGTCTCCCGATGCCTGCGGACGCTTGCGGGATCATGTGCCGGGCACCATGATTTCCACCCGCTCGCCGCCTTCACCCACGATGGAGGCGATTTCGATCCTGGATCTAACGCCCTTGCCGATCAGGTAATTCCGCACGATCAGCGCACGCGCCAGCGAGATCTTGCGGCTGTCCGCATCGCCGTTGTCGGCGATGGTGCGCAACTCGACCTGACGCAGCGTACGCTCGGTGATGTCCTTGGCGAGGCGGTCGAGCTCGACCTTGGACGCATCTGAAAGTTCTGCCGACCGGGCGGGGAAGACCAAAGTGACCGCCACGCTGCTGCGCGCCGGCGGAACGGGCGTCGGCGAAGGCGGGGGCGCGACGGCCGCCAACTGGCGCTGCAGGGCCGCAGGAGGTTGAGGCGACGGGGTTGCCGCCACGGGCGGCGCTGGAGATGGCGTCGGGACGGCCAGGCCCGGGGCCGTCGGGGCTGTGCTGGGCGCAGGCGCGGAGCGAACGGATGGCGGCGCGGGGACAGACGCGGCCGGCGGCGGTGCGGCGGGTCTTGCCGCGGCTACAGGCGGCGCTCCCGGCACGGGGGCGGTCGGTGCCGGGGCCCGTGGCACGGGAGCCGGCGCAGCGACCGGTGGGGCGGTTGGGGTGGAAGCGGGTTTCGCGGCCCGCTCGACGTAAGCGGCGCTGGCCTTCTCGACATCGCGTGGCTTGCTGCGGCTCGTCGTCAGTTCGGGAACGGCGACGACGCGACTCCTGATCGGTCCCGGCGGGGGCGGCGGCAGGGAGGCGCGTGCCGTGGTCTGAGTAGCCGGGGCACGGGTCTGCGGAGGTGCAGCCGAGCGCGACGCCAGGGCCGGGGTGCGAGACGACCAAGGATTGAAAGCAGGACCGACGACCGGACCAGGGCCAGCGGCATCGACGGTCGGGGCGGCGGGCGGCGATGCGTACTGCGGGAGCGGTCCGCCCGGCAGGCCGGCCCCTGAGTACGGGTTGAAGGCGGTCACGTTCTGCCCGTGGGCTGCGAACGACGCCGCGCCGACGCCGATCACGGCGAGGGCGAGGCTGCGCGCAGCGACCGAAGAGGGGGGCATAACCGATTGCCTTTCCAAGGGATTTGGCGGATCGACCATAACGAATGGTCGCTCCGCGCTCAACCGCTCGCGGCAATGCAGCAGAGGATGGATGGCCGTGCGTCGGGCTTTCGCCGCGGTCGAGACGCTCGGCGTGCGGACAACGATGGGGATCAGGCCTGGGACAGGATCTCGACCATCGGATCGCGCAGGCCGAAGTTGCTGGCCAGGAGGGACGGGCCGCCGAGTTCGTAGGGTTGCCCCGCGATGTCGCCGACCAGGCCACCGGCCTCGCGCACCATCAGGATGCCTGCCGCCACGTCCCACGGCGCCAAGCCGAACTCGAAGAAGGCGTCGTAGCGGCCGGCCGCCACGAAGGCGAGGTCGAGCGCCGCGGCGCCCCAGCGGCGGACGCCCGCCGTGCGCTCGGTGACCGCCGCCAGCTTGGCGTGATAGGCGGCGTGGTTGCTCTTGCCGATATGGGGAATGCCGGTGCCGATCAGGCCGTGCGCCGGGTCCTTTCGACCCGAGACCCGCAGGCGGCGCGACCGGGCGTTCGGCGTGTCGATGTAGGCGCCGTTGCCCTTCTCGGCCCAGAACAACTCGTCGGAGATCGGCTGGTAGATGACGCCCGCGATGATCTCCTTCTCGCGCTCCAGAGCGATCGAGATGGCGAAGTGGGGGACGCCGTGCAGGAAGTTGGTCGTGCCGTCGAGCGGATCGACGATCCAGCGGTTGCGCCCATCGCCCTTGGTCTCGCCGCCTTCCTCACCCAGGAAGCCATAGTCGGGGCGGACGCGCGACAGCTCGGCGCGCAGCGTGCGCTCGGCCTTGATGTCGGCGTGGCTGACGAAGTCGCCCGGACCCTTCTCCGAGATCTGCAAGTGCTCGACTTCGCCGAAGTCGCGCTTGAGATTCTTCGCGGCGGCAAAGGCGGCGCGGATCATGACCGTGATCGTGGCCGAGCGCTGTGCCAGCGATTTCCGCTCGGGCGGACCCGAACGTTCGCGCGCCTCGCCCATCGGCGCACGGCCGACACGGGCGACGGGGGTCTCTCGCGGGGGACGATTGGTGGGGAGGGCCACGGTGCGCGCCTAATCCTTGGCGCGTTCCATGTAGGTGCCCTCTTCGGTGTTGATCACCAGTCGGGTGCCCACGCCGATGTGCGGCGGCACCATCACGCGGATGCCGCCCTCGACGATCGCGGGCTTGTAGGAAGAGGAGGCGGTCTGGCCCTTCACGACGGCGTCGGCTTCGGTGACGGCGAGAACCACGGTCTTGGGCAGCTCGGCGCCCACCGGCGTGCCTTCATAGAGCGACACGGTCACTTCCATGCCGTCCTGCAGCCAGCGCGACTGGTCCTCGTCGAGGACGTCGGCGCCGACCACGAGCTGCTCGAAGGTCTCCTTGTCCATGAACGTGAAGCCGTTCTCGTCCTTGAACAGGTAGGTGCACTCGCGCTCATCGATATGGACGCGCTCGATGGTCTCGCCCGAGCGGAAGCGCTCCTGTAGCTTGTTGCCCTCGCGCAGCGCCTTGGCCTCGATGGCGACGAAGGCGCCGCCCTTGCCGGGGCTGATATGCTGCACCTTGGAGGCGACCCAGAGTTTGCCGTTGTACTCGATGACGTTGCCGGCTCGGATGGAATTGACTTGGACTTTCATGGGCTTACCCGGCCTTACCGCTATCTCGGATGAATGGAATTCGGCCTCGTCCGCGGGAGCGGTTCGAGGCCGGCGCGGCCTTCTAACAAAGGCAGCTGTGGGTCGCAACCGGGCGCGCCCGGGCGGGGAGACCTGGCGTCAGGCCCCGAGACCGAGTTCCTTCTGCTTTTTCTTCGGCAGCGCGGCGGCGATCACGGCATGGGCCTGCCTGAGATAGGCCCGCATCTCGGCAGCCGTCAGCACCTTGGGATCCTCGAGGGCCACCCATTTCGCACGGCCGAGATAGGGCGCGGGTTTGAACCCCGTGGCATGGGAGAGCGCCTCGAAATGCTCGGGCGGGCATTTGAAGCAGAGGCGCGCGACGGAATGGCCGGGTGGGCCGATCAGGCAGAACATCTTGCCGCCGATCTTGAAGACGGTGACGCCCTCCCACTGCACCGTCCGCGTCGCGGCCGGCAGCTTGCGGCAGAAGGCGTCGATCTGCTTGGGCGTCATGATGACACCCTACACGGCGTGCCACGCGCGTGCGATGGTGCGGCATGAACGAGTGGCGTCCCGACAGGCTTGCGCGGCGCCTGCCGCATCTTCAGACGCGCGCCCTCATCCAGGCCGCGATGAGGCAGTGGTTCGCCTCCGAAGGCTTCGTCGAGGTCGAGACGCCGATCCTGCAGGCCGCCCCCGGCGCCGAGGTCCACCTCACGGGCTTCGCGACGGAGTGGGAACTGCCCGACGGCGAGGAGCGTGAACGCTGGCTGCACAGCTCGCCCGAGTTCGCGATGAAGAAGCTGCTGGCCGGCGGCATGCCGAAGATCTTCCAGTTCGCGCGTGTGTTCCGCAACGCCGAGGGCTCGGCTCTGCATCACCCCGAGTTCACGATGCTGGAATGGTATCGGGCCGGCACGGGATACGAGACGATCATGGCCGACTGCAAAGCGCTGCTCGCCTCGACCGGGGTCGAAGAGCTGCATTGGGCCGGCAATGCCTGCGATCCCACGGCCGAACCGGAGCGACTCACCGTGGCCGAGGCCTTCGTTCGGCATGCCGGCGTCGATCTGTTCGCGACCCTCGGCAATGCCGAGGCGCTGTCGGGCGCCTCGGGCATTGCCATGCATGCCGGCGACAGCTGGGAGGACGTCTTCTTCCGCATCATGTTCGAGAAGATCGAGCCGCGGCTCGGCATGGGCCGGCCGACCATCCTCTGTGAATATCCGATCTCGATGGCGGCACTCGCCCGCGCCAAGCCCGGCGATCCCAGGGTGGCGGAGCGTTTCGAACTCTATGTCTGCGGCGTCGAGCTTGCCAACGCTTTCGGGGAACTGACCGATCCGGACATCCAGCGCGAGCGCCTGGTGGCGGACATGGACCTGAAGGAGGAGCTGTACGGCGTGCGCTGGCCGGTCGACGACGATTTCCTGGCGGCACTCGACCATGGCCTGCCGGACTGCTCCGGCATTGCGCTCGGCTTCGATCGCCTCGTGATGCTGGCGAGCGGCGCCTCGCACATCGAGGAGGTGCTATGGCTCCCCGTCCGCTGATCCGTGCGCCGCGAAGAGCTCGTTGAAGGCGCGCACCGCCGCTTCCGGCCCCTCCCTGTAGTCCCACACGCCGCCGGCGACGGCCAGGAAATCGGCGCCCGCCTCGATCAGGGGCCTGCAATTCTCGACGGTGATGCCGCCGATCGCCACGCAGGGCACTTCCATCAGGCTGCTCCACCATTCGACGATCTCGACGTCGGCCGGCGTCGTCACCGGCTTGGTGGCAGAGGAGAAGAACGCACCGAAGGCCACGTAGTCAGCGCCGGCCTCGGCCGCTTCCATCGCGAGATGGCGCGACGCCTTGCAGGTGACACCGATCTGGCGGTCGGGCCCGACGATCCGGCGCGCCTCGGCGCAGGGCATGTCGTCCTGGCCGACATGAACGCCGTCGCAGTCGAGCTTCACGGCGAGGTCGGGGCGGTCGTTCAGGATGAATGCGACGCCGCGCTGCTGGCAGATCGGCCGCAGCGTGTCGGCGGCCCGAGCGATCGCCTCGTCCGGAACGTCCTTTAGCCGGAGCTGGAAGGCCGCGACGTCGCCGCCGTCCAGGGCGGCGCGCAGTTCGGCGGCGAAGATCGGGGGATGCTCGATGCGAGGCGGGGAGATGAGATAGAGACGGGTCACGGGCTGCCTGATTTTGCCCGTGGTGTATGCGGAACCCGGCGTCCCGTCGAGGGGCGGTGGCGAAAATGCCGCCATTGTCTTCGCGCGGCCGCCGGGGCTAACTGGCGGAAGCCTTCTCGCCAGGACACATGACCAAAGTCAGGAAAACAGTCGCCCTCGTGCTGGTGTCGACCGCCGTCAGCCTTCTCGCCGGCATCGCCATCGCCAGCTACCTGACGGTCCCGCGCATTCCGCTTCTATCGGAAGGTGACCGGCTTCTGGTCTTCGACCCCGAGATCGGCGCGCGGGCCAATCCCAGTTCCCATGCCCGGCGCATCTATCCCGCGGTCCGCGACCGGCAGCCCTTCGCCTTCGACATCTATACCGACGATCGCGGCACGCGGGTCGACGGGCCGGGGCAGCGCAGCCCCGAACAGGTCGACGTCATGGTGGTCGGCGACTCGTTCACCTGGGGCTACGCGCTGGCCAATGAGGACACCTGGGCCCGCCACCTTTCCCGCGAACTCGAAGCCAGCGTTTCCAACTTCGCGATGGCGGCCTACGGCACGACCCAGTCGCTGCAGATCCTGCGGCGCAACGGCGATCTCGCGCCCAAGCTCGTCGTGTACGGGATCATTGCGCATCATTTCGAGCGCAACGTCATGCCGTGTCTGCCATCGTACTACCCGTTCTGCTTCAACGCCTCGCATGTCGCCTGGAACGAGGCGGGAGAACCGCGGATCGGACGGCCGGAAAGCAATGGCGTGCGCCGGTTCCAGCGGCACCTGGCGGGCGATTTCACTGATCCCGTGAGCTGGCTGGACCATGGCATCGACGTGATCCGCGGACGGATCGAATACGCCCGTGCGACCTACAGCACGCCGAGCGAAGAGAGGAAGGAGGAGGCGCTGGCCTTCCTGCTGCGCGAGATGGAACGGTCGGCGGCCGAGATCGGCGCCAAGCTGCTCGTCGTATATCTGCCGACGAACTACTACTCGGCGCCCCAGGGGCTGCAGCGCGTCATCGGCGACACCAGGCTGCTCGACCTCACCGAGGCGTTCCAGCGGGAGCGGGACAAGGGCGCGAATCTCTACATCGTGGGCGACGGGCATCCTAACCAGGCCGCCCACGCGCTGATCTCGCGCGAGGTTGCGAAGTACGTCCGCGACAACGGCCTGCTCGAGGTCACGGCCTCGCGCTGACAGCCCGGTCGAAGCTCAGCCGCTCCGCCGCCGCTGGCGCGAGCCGGGAGCGCAGGCCATGGATGTCGCCCAGCACCCACAGGTCGCGCACCAGCGGGCCGTCGAAGGTGAAGATGGGGGCGCCGTACCACCAGACCCGCATGTCCGTCGGCGGTTCGCCGAACAGCGTCCGGCGGTGGATGCCGTGGAAGCGCAGCTTGCCCGACACGCGATCCCCTTCTTCGATCAGTTCGAGGATGTCGGAGGTATAGTCCTCGAGCGTATTCGTCAGCCAGCTCACATAGTCGCTGAATTGCCGGTGGCCCACCAGGACGGGACCGAGCGAGCCGCGAAAGGTGAAGTCAGGGTGGAATATCCGGGGAACGAGCGTCAGGTCGGCCTTGTCCCACAGGTTCTTGTAGAACACCCGCACGACGTTCTTCTGCGCGCTCAAGCGGGCGGGCGTCAGATCGACTTCGACTTCCCCGGGCAACTCGTGATGCTTCTGCCGGTCTTCCATGGCGCTCCTAACCTCCTGCTACGTCCAGCTCAGCCCACCAAAGAAGAGGCTGAAGCACAAGCTTCCGGGCCGTCCACAACTGATCGGACTGGTGTTTCTCGACATCGATTGTGCAGCCGTGTAAGCGGGTTCACCATCGCTGAGAGATGCAGGTGCTCCCGCCTCACGGGAGGAGGACTCGTGAATCCTTGGTACGATCCACCGTTTCCCAGTCCCCTCTGACCATCGTGCTGATTGTCGGCTACGCCCGGCTGCGGAAACATGCCGCCACGCCCTGATAAAGGACATCGACTTGGCCGCTTCCGACCTGAGCCCCGATGAGTTCGCCGGCTTGCTGGCGATCGATGGCAGCATCACGCAACGACGGCCTTCGATGGAGATCGAGATCCGGCTGCGGCAGCTCGGCTTGATCGAGCGAAACGGCATGTCGCGCCTGCCGACTCGCACGAAGCGGGGCAATGATCTGGTGAGAGAGGCCGGGCGGCTGCTGTCCGAGAAATAAGCCATGAAGCGGCAGACCGTTGCACCGCGCGGCGATGCCACCCTCATAGCCGACCTCGGCACGGTGCGGCCGGCCTCGCGGTGGCGTGCAGCATCGGCTTCCCGAACGATGTCGCGATCCGCGTCGGCGGCTCTGTTACCCCGTGCGGCAGGCGTCGCCGGCTCGAGGGTAGTTCCCAGAGAAAAGGGCGCTGGTTGCCCAGCGCCCTTGCAGATCGGCCCGTGAGCCTTCCTTACATCTTGCCCTGGTAGATCGCGATGATCTTGTCGAGCATGTCGATCGCCTCGGCGCGCGGGCGCTGGAAGGTGTTGCGGCCGATGATCGAGCCGTTGGCGCCGCCGTCGCGCAGGCTGCGGATCTCGGTGTACAGGCCCTCGAGGTCCTTCGCCTCGCCGCCGGAGAAGACGACGATGCGGCGGCCGTTGAAGGTCGCCTGCATGACGTGCTTGATGCGGGCGGCCATCGTCGAGATGTCGACGTTGGCCTTCTCGTAGGCGGCCTTGGCCTCGGGCTGCCACAGCACGTTGGTCGGCGGCTTCACCTTGATGATGTGGGCGCCGAGCAGGGCCGCGATGTGGGCGGCATAGGCGCAGACGTCCATCGCCGTCTCGCCGGCTTTGTCGAGCTTGCCGCCACGCGGATAGGACCACATCACGACGGCGAGGCCGACAGACTTGGCTTCCGCCGACAACTCGCGGATCTCTTCCATCATCTCGTACTGGTCTTCGGCGCCCGGATAGATCGTGAAGCCGATCGCCGAGCAGCCCAGACGCAGCGCGTCGGCCACGGTGGCCGTCACGGCCTGGTCCTTGTTGGTCGACAGCGAGTTGGCCGAGTTGCACTTGAGGATGGTCGGGATGGCGCCCGCGAAGGTGTCGGCGCCGGCCTCGAGCGGGCCGAGCGGGGCGGCATAGGCGTTCAGGCCGGCGTCGATGGCCAGCTGGAAGTGATAGTGCGGATCGTAGCCGTCGGGGTTCGGCGCGAACGAACGAGCCGGGCCGTGCTCGAAGCCCTGGTCGACGGGAAGGATGACCATCTTGCCCGTGCCGCCCAGGCGGCCGTGCATCAGGATGCGGGCCAGATTGGCCTTGGTGCCGGGGCAATCGCTCTCGTAGTTGTCGAGGATCTTCTTGACGGTACGGGTGATCTTCACGGGCCAGCTCCCAAAGCGGTTCATTCGAGGGGAAACGGAGCCGGTGATAGCGGTGCCGGAGGACCGGTTCAAGTCCCGGCGGGGCCCCGGGAGGGACGACTACCTGCCGCGTCATTGACCTCGGGGCGGGCGTGGGGACAGGCTGTTACCCCCTCCGGGCCACGATGCGTCTGGCGAAACGCAGAAAAAGGATAAGTCGGTGCCGTCTCCCCAATTGCCTGCGCGACCGGCGTCGTTCGCGGCGCGCCTGCCCTTCTTCTTCGGCTGGGTCATCATCGCGATCGCCTTTCTCACCGTGGCGGTGAGCGTGACCACCCGCACGGCCTTCTCGCTGATGTTCCCGCCGATCGTCGACGAATTCGGGTGGGATCGCGGCCTCGCGGCGGGCGCCTTCTCCTTCGGCTTCCTGGTGTCGGCGGTGATCAGTCCGGTCGTCGGCCGGACCATGGACCGGCGCGGGCCGCGCTTCCTGATCGAGATCGGCGTCGTACTGACGGCAGCGGGCCTGCTGGGCGCGACCGTGATCGACTCGCCGTGGCAGCTCTACGCGACGCTCGGCGTGCTGGTCGGTGCGGGGGCGAACTGCATGAGCTTTTCCGTGCAGTCGCAGTATCTGCCCAACTGGTTCGTGCGCCGCCGTGCGCTGGCGACCGGCCTGGCCTTCTCCGGCGTCGGCGTCGGCGCGATCCTGATCCTACCCTGGCTGCAGACGATCATCCTCAAGGACGGCTGGCGCAGTGCCTGCTGGGCACTCGGCCTGATGACCCTGTTCGTGCTGATGCCGATCAATCTGTTCGTCGCCAAGCGGCCGCAGGACCTCGGCCTGCTGCCCGACGGCGCGAAGGAAGCGGGCACCGCCGCGGCGCGTCGTGCCGCTTCCATCGTCGATCCGCACTGGGTCGCCATCGAATGGACGGTCGCCAAGGCTGTGCGAACGTATCGATTTTGGTGGCTCTGCATTGGCTTCTTCAGCACGGGCTATGCCTGGTACGCGGTACAGGTGCACCAGACGAAGTACCTGGTTGAGATCGGCTTCGGACCGATGCAGGCGGCCTGGGCGCTGGGTCTTGTGGCGATGGTGGGCATCCCGGGCCAGATCCTGCTCGGCGGCCTGTCGGACCGGATCGGCCGCGAGATCGTCTGGACGATTGCCGGCGCCGGCTTCGTGATCTGCTATGCGGCGCTGCTGGCGCTGGGCGCCGGACCATCGGAGCCGCTGCTCTACCTCATGGTCCTGTCGCAGGGCGCGCTGGGCTATTCGTTCACCAGCCTGATGGGATCGGTGGTGGCCGAGATATTCGAGGGCCCGCACTTCGGCTCGATCTTCAGCATCATCATGGTCTCGCTGCTGGCCGGCGGCGCCGCCGGCCCGTGGATCACCGGCGTGCTGTACGATTACGAGGGCTCGTACCGTCTGGCCTTCATCGTGGCGCTTGCATTCAGCGTCCTGGGCGCCGCCTCGATCTGGTTCGCGTCGCCCGGCAAGGTCCGCATGGTCGCCGGGCGCGCGAAGGTCTGAGGACTACTCGTTGAGACCCTTGCCAGGATACGGATGCGTCGCGATCCAGTGCTTGGCGATGTCGAGGCGCTTGGTGACCCAGACCCCGTCGTGCTTCTGGACGTAGTCGAGGAAGCGCCAGAGGCCGGCCATGCGGGCTGGGTGGCCGATCAGGCGCTGGTGCAGACCGACCGACATCATCTTGGGCTGCGTCGAACCCTCCTTGTAGAGGACGTCGAAGGCGTCCTTCACCAGGTTGAACCACTGGTCGGAGTGGACCATGCCGGCGGCATATTTGCCGTCGTTGTTGGTCAGTGAGTAGGGGACGATAAGATGCGGCTTGCCCTCGACGGTCTGCCAGAACGGAAGTTCCTCGCCGTAATAGTCGCTGTCGTAGGTGAAGCCGCCTTCCTCGATCAGCAGCCGGCGCGTGTTCACGCTGGGGCCATAGCGGCAGTACCAGCCGGCCGGCCGCTCGCCGACGGTCTGCTCGAGCGACTTGATGGCCTTCTGGATATGCTCGCGCTCTTCTTCTTCGGAGAGCTGGAAGTGGCGGACCCAGCGCCAGCCATGGCAGCAGACGTCCCAGCCGGCGGCCCTGATCGCCTGTGCGGCGAGCGGATTGCGCTCCAGCGCCAGCGCGCAGCCGAACACGGTGAGCGGCATTCCGCGCTCCAGAAAGGCGCGGTGGATGCGCCAGAAACCGACCCGGCTGCCATACTCGAACATGCCTTCGCCGGCGAGATCGCGGCCCTTCAGGCCGATCGAGGAGGTGCTCGATTCGGTGAGGCCGGTCTCAGTGTAGCCTTCGCCGTCCTGGACCGACGGCTCCGAGCCTTCCTCGTAGTTGACGACGAAGTTGATCGCGAGGCGCGCGCCGCCGGGCCATTTCGGATCGGGCGGAGTGGGGCCATAGCCGATCAGATCGCGAGTCGGTTGCCAGCTCATGAAGGTCTCCTCACCAGTTCGGCGCCCATCTGACGGGCGATGTCGGCAATCTTGTCGTTCCAGGTGCGCATCGACAGCGTGCGCACGCCTGCGCGCAGGCAGGCCAGCGCATAGCCCGGCGCGTCGCCGCAATCGACGATCAGCGTGAAGGCCACGTCCGGGAACTCGTCTCGCGCGCGTTCCTGCAGGGCGCCGAGATATCCTGCGCCATAGAACGAGGCGGCATCCTCAGGCGTCAGCAGGACCGGCGCCGTGCCCGAGGCGCGCGCCGCCCGCAGCGCCGCCTCGGTCTGCTTCCAGTCGCGTACCAGGATCACCGGGTGGTCCATGGTCCCGACAATACACCCTGTCATACCGAGCGTAGCGAGGGACCTTTCCTGTGGCCTCAAGGATCCCTCGCGATGCTCGGGATGACAAAGATCATTCATTCAGGCCCTTGCCCGGATAGGGATGGGTCGCGATCCAGTGGCGGGCAATGTCGAGGCGGCGGGTCACCCAGACGCCTTCGTGCTTCTGGATATGGTCGAGCAGGCGCTGCAGGCCGACGGCACGCGCGGGATGGCCGATCAGGCGCATGTGCAGGCCGATCGACATCATCTTGGGCTGCGTCGCGCCCTCGCGGTAGAGCATGTCGAAGGCGTCGCGCACGAAGGAGAACCACTGGTCCGACGTGCCGATGGCGGCGGCGAACTGGCCGTCATTGTTGGTGACGGAGTAGGGCACGACGAGCTGCGGCTTGCCGTCGACGGTCAGCCAGAAGGGCAGCTCCTCACCGTAATAGTCGCTGTCGTAGAGGAAGCCGCCTTCCTCGACCACGAGGCGGCGCGTGTTCACGCCGGGCCCATAGCGGCAGTACCAGCCCAGCGGCCGTTCGCCGGTCATTTTCTGGATGGCCGCGATCGCCTTGCGGATGTGCTCGCGCTCGGTCGCCTCGTCGAGCTCGTAATGCTTGATCCAGCGCCAGCCATGCGAGCAGACGTCGAAGCCCGATTTGGCGATGGCGGCCGAGGCTTCGGGATTGCGCTCCATCGCCAGCCCGCAGCCGAAGATGGTCATCGGCAGGCCGCGCTCCTGGAAGAGACGCATCAGTCGCCAGAAGCCGACGCGGCTGCCATATTCGAACAGGCCTTCGGCGGCGAGGTCGCGACCCTGGATCGACTGGCCCATGCGGCTCGCGTCGCTGAGGCCGATCTCGGTATGGCCCTCGCCGTCCTGGATCGAGGGCTCGGAGCCTTCCTCGTAGTTCATGACGAAGTTCACGGCGATGCGCGCGCCGCCAGGCCATTTCGGATCGGGCGGGCTGGCGCCGTAGCCGATGAAATCGCGGCGGACCTCGTAGGGCATCGTCTCGGCTCCGGGTCAGGGAATGAGGATGGTGAAGGGGGAGACCGGCACGAATTCCTCGTCGCCCTTGCCGCCGTCGCGCCACATGAAGACGGCGAAGCGGCCCGGCCGGTCGAGCACGGTGAGACCGTGATGCCAGGTGTCGGGCCGGTAGGTGACGCCCTGCTTGCCGGTGGCGATGAAGGCTTTCATGCCGCTCGCGTCGGGACCGCCCGTGGCGGCATGCGGCGCCACGACGATCAACCAGCGCTCGACATCGAGGGGAACGAAGGTCTGGGAGGAAAACTCGTGACGTTCGAGATAGTCGCTGCGCAGCGGCCGGTCGGCCGTCTCGGCCTTCAGGCTGACCGAAAGGCTCGCATGCGCGCTCGGACGCAGGTTGCCCAGCGCGTCCTCGTAGTAGGTGCGGCCGGGAACGTCCGGCACGTCGATCACGTCGCCGAACGGCGCGAAGGCTTCCTTGGTGAGGGGCTCGGGGATCAGTTCCATTGGCGGGTCCTCGTCAGTCGCGCATGCGGCGGGTCAGTCCCACCGTCCATTCCATGATCAGCATCAATAGGAAGGCCGCGGTGATCAACACGCCCGACACGGCGGCGATGCGCGGGTCGAGTGTGGATTCCATCATGCCCCACATGCGGATGGGCAGCATGTCGGTGCGCGCCGTCGACAGGAACAGCGACACCGGTACGTTGTCGATCGACGCCATGAAGGCCAGGAACGCACCGGCGAAGATGCCGGGCGCGATCAGCGGCAGGGTCACGCGGCGCATCGTGTAGAACCAGCTGGCTCCCAGGCTCTGCGAGGAATCGCTCAGCGCCGGGTCGAGCTGGGAGATGCTGGCGGAAGTCGTTCGGATGATGAACGGCACGGTCACGATCATATGGCCGGCGATGATCAGATTCAGCGACGGCCGCAAGCCGATCAGGGTGAAGTACATCAGCGCGGCCAGGCCGAAGGTGAGGCCGGGCAGGACCAGCGGCGACATGAACAGCCCGTCGGCGACGCGTGCGAGCCTGTGGCGGTTCCGCGCCAGCCCGAGCGACGCCATGCTGCCGAACAGGATGCCGAAGCCGGTCGACCAGGCGGCCACCTCCAGAGAATTGTAGACCGCGCGGTGGATCTGCCTCGACTTCGAGGCGTCAAACAGGGCCTCGTACCATTGCAGGGAGAAGCCGGTCGGCGGGAACTTGAGCGAGCGCCCCTCGGTGAACGACGTCGTCAGCACGATCACCACCGGCGCCACGATGATCAGCAGCGCCAGCGAGGCCAGGCTGCCGATCACGAGCCCGTACGACAGGTCGGCGAGACTGCGGCGCCTACCCATGGACATAGCCTCCGGAACGGCGACCCAGATAGGAGAGCGCACTCACCACCGTCAGCACCGAAACGAGGAGCGTGAGGGATACCACGGCGGCGAAGGGCCAGTTGAAGACGACCAGCGACTGCTGCCAGATCAGCAGCGGCAGATAGATCAGGCGGACGCCGCCGATCACGGTCTGCGAGATGAAGGCGGTGGTGGAGCTGGCGAACACCAGCAGGCAACCGGCGACCAGGCCGGGCATGCTGAGCGGCACGATCACCTTGAACAGGGTGCGCCAGCGCGAGGCGCCGAGGGCAGAGGAGGCGTCGCGCAGGTTGGGATCGAGCCGCGACATCACGCTGATCAGGGGCAGCAGCATCAGCGGCATCTCGATCTGGGTCAGCGAGATTACGAGGCCGAGCTCGGTCTGCAGCAGGCGCAGCGGCTCGGAGATGATGCCGAGCTGCATCAGCAGCGTGTTCACCACGCCCTCGCGGCCCAGCACGACGATCCAGGCGAAGGTGCGAACCACCACCGACAGCAGCAGCGGCATCACGATGACGAAGATCAGCACCTTCTGCAGGCGCGGCGAGGCATCGAGATAGATCAGCGCCAGCGGATAGCCGATCACGATGGTGGCGCACACCGTCTTGAGGCCGAGCAGCATCGTGTCGGCGATCACCTTGTAGCTGAAGGGATCGCCGAGAAACTTCGCCCACTGACCGAAGCCCGGCTGGGTGATCTTGTCGTCATTGAAGAAGCTGACGCCGACCAGCATGAGGAGCGGCGCCAGGAAGATCGATGCAAAGGCCAGCGCGAGCGGCAGCGCGAGCTGCCACTCGGCGAGCGGCAGTCGCCGGGGGCGTGCCACTCCAGTGGCGCGTTCAGAGGTCATGAGAAGACGCGCCACGGGAGTGGGGCGCCCCCAGCAACGAAGATCACTTCGCCATTTCCTTGTTGAACTTCTCGATCCAGCCGGCGCGCAGCGGATTGATCTTTGCCCAGTCGTGCCGGACAAAGCTCGACATCTCGTCGAGGCTCTTCATCGGCAGGTAGGACGGCACCGGCACGTCCTTGTTCACCGGGATGAAGTTGTACGGCGGCTTGGTCAGCGCCTCCTGGACGTCCTTGCCGGCGACGAGGTCGATGTACTTGTAGGCGTTCTCGACATCCGCCGCGCCCTTGGCGATGTGCAAGGTCGTGAGGAAGGTGATGGCGCCCGTCTCGGGCTTCACGAACTCGATGTCGACGCCACGGCCTTTCAGCGTCGCGACGGTCTGGGTGTTGGTGTACATCACGTCGCACTGGCCTTGCTGGAACAGGCTCGGCATGGCGGCCGGCTGGCCGACCGCGGCGATCTTCGGCAGAACCTTCTTCAGCTCGACCAGCGCCGGCTCGATGTTGGTCTCGGAGCCGCCGAACACCTTGGCGATCTCGATCAGCGACACCGTGCCAAAGGTGGTCTGGAAGCCCGTCAGACCAAGACGCGACACCCAGGGCTCGCTGAACAGATCCTTCCATCCCTTGGGCGCAGGCACCTTCTTCGGGTTGTAGGCGATGCCCACGACCTGTGCGTTGACGCCCACGCCCCATTCGTCGACCAGCCCGGCCGGCAGCTTCGAGGCATTGCTGATCTTCTTGATGTCGATCTTGTCGAACAGGCCGTCCTGGATCGCGGTGATGCGCGGACCCGGATCGAGCACGAAGGCGTCGAAGGGCGGCGCGCCGCGCGCTGCCTTGGCTTTGGCCACCTGGTCGACGGCGAAGAGCGGCTGCAGTTCGAGGTCGACACTGTCCTTCTTCTTCAGGGCCGGCGCCACGATGGCGCGGAAGGCTTCTTCCCAAGTGCCGGGATAGATGGCGGCGGCGACGCTGCCCTTGGCGTGCGCGATCGAGGGAAGGAACGCGGCGCCGCCGAGGGCGGTGGCTCCGGCAAGCAGGAGTCTGCGGCTGAACATGGAAGAGTCTCCGTGGTTGTCAGGTGGAACGCGGGAACAGCGTGGGACGCGCATCGGCGACCAGGGTGCAGTAGGTCCGGACCGCATCGTTCGAAACCGCACGGCGCGGCTCGATGATCTTGAGGAACGCTCCGTCGGTCGTGCGGGCCTCGTGCACGAGCTGGGCGCCGATCGGCAGTGAAAGTCCCGGCTCGATCTTCCAGGTGTTCGGGCCGGCGACCGCCGACAGCGCCAGTTGCTCGGGCCGCACCGACATCAGCACGGGCGCGCCGATGCCGAGACCGGCCGGTGCCGCGAGCTCGATCGTGGCGCCTGCGTGCAGCGCGACGATCGCCCTGCCGTTCTGAAGGGAAGCGACCCTGCCGTTCATCAGGTTGGTGGTGCCGATGAAGCCGTTCACGAACAGCGTCTGCGGCCGGTCGTAGATCGCGACCGGCGTGTCGAACTGCTCGACCCTGCCCTTGTGCATGACGGCGATGCGGTCGGCGACGCTCATCGCCTCGTCCTGGTCGTGCGTCACCAGGATGGTCGTGAGGCCCAGCGTCCGCTGCAGGCGCTTGATCTCGATCTGCATGTCGAGACGGAGGTTGCGGTCGAGCGCGGCGAACGGTTCGTCGAGCAGGAGGATCGAGGGCTCGATGGCGAGCGCGCGCGCCAGCGCCACCCGCTGCTGTTGGCCGCCCGAGAGCTGGCGCGGCAGGCGCTCCTTGAAGCCACCGAGCTGGACGGTCTCGAGGAAGCGCGAGACCCTGGCCTCGACTTCCGGCCCCTTGAGGCCGCGGGCGCGCAGGCCGTAGGCCACGTTCTCCGCCACCGTCATGTGAGGGAAGAGCGCGTAGTTCTGGAAGACGATCCCGATGTTGCGCTGGTTGGGCGGCAGGTGGTCGATGGTCGCGCCGTCGACGCGCACGCGACCCGCCGCCTGGCGCACGAAGCCGGCGATGACCCTGAGCAGGGTGGTCTTGCCGCAGCCGGACGGTCCGAGCAGCGCCACGACCTCGCCGGGCTCGATGGCGAGCGTCACGCCGTCGACGGCGGTCGACGTTCCATAGCGGACGCTCAGATCCTCGACATCCAGCGCGCGCGCTGCGTTGGCCTTCACTGCTTGCTGCAACTGTACCGCCTCCCTGCCGCTGCAAACGCAAGGGGCATGCCAACCACTTTGGGGTGCCGGCTCATGCCGGGAACTGCTCGCGCCATGATTGCGCGATGGCGTCGCGCCGCGCGATCCACACCTTGTCGCCGTAGGACTCGAGCAGAGCGAGCACGCGCTTGAAGGCGGCGAAGCGGCCCGGGCGGCCCGCGATGCGCAGATGCCAGCCTATGTTCAGCAGCTTCGGATGGCCGGCCTCGCCTTCCTCCAGAAGCATGTCGATGGCGTCGCGCACGTAGTCGACCATCTCGTCGGCGCGCACGAAGCCGTTGGGATGGAAGAACTTCATGTCGTTGCTGTCGAGAGCATAGGGCAGCACCAGCAGCGGGTGCTGCGCGTCCGTCCGGTCCCAGTAGGGCAGGTCGTCGTCGAAGCCGTTGCTGGCATAACCGAAGCCCAGCTCGCGCAGGATCGAACGGGTCTCGGGGCTTTCGCTGCCGCGGCAGAAGAAGCCCGTAGGACATTGGCCCGTCGCGCTTTTCATGACCTCGACGCAGCGCCGAAGATCGCCCAGCTCGCTGTCTCTGTCGGCATACTCGGCATGGGGGCGCCACAGCCAGCCGTGGCACGCCGCCTCGTGTCCAGCCTCGACGATCCGCCGGGCGAGCAGCGGCAGGCGCTCGACGGCACGGCCGCACATGTAGAAGGTCGCGGGCACCCGGTGCTTCTCCAGCGCGGCCAGCATGCGCCAGATGCCGGCGCGCATGCCGTAGGCAAAGATCTGCTCGGTGCCCTGGTCCCAGCGTCCGGGCGGCACAACGCTTACCACCTCGGAGATCTTCTCGGCCTGCGGATCGCCGTCGCTGACGGCGAACTCCGCGCCCTCCTCGAAATTGACCACCATCGAGACGGCGAGCCGGGCTTCGCCGGGCAGCTTCCAGGCCGGCGGCGTCCCGCCATAGCCCACCAGGTCGCGCGTCTGGCTCACGCCTTGCATGTCGTCCTCCAACAGGATGTGCACATTTCTTGGCGTTATGTGCACATAATTTTACCAACCGTCGGCAGGCCCATGACCGGACTCCACCGCGACCTCGATCCCGAAACAGCCTTGGCGGGCCAGTGGTTCGAGCACCTGCGCACGCATTCCAAAGGCCGCCTCGGCGTCACCCGTGCGTCCTACGGCGAGGGCGAGCAGATGGCGCACGACCTGATGCAAGGCTTCGGCCAGACGATGGGGCTGGAGACGCGGACCGACGCCGCCGGCAATCTCTACGTGACCCTGCCGGGGCAGGACCGCTCGCTGCCCGCCATCATGACGGGCTCGCATCTCGATTCGGTTCCGGAGGGCGGCAACTATGATGGCGCGGCAGGCGTCGTTGCGGGCATGGCGATGCTGGCGCGTTGGCATCGCGCCGGCCGCCGGCCCAAACGCGACATCACCGTGATGGGCGTGCGTGCCGAGGAGCTCTCGTGGTTTCCCGCGCCCTATATCGGCAGCCGCGCCGCCTTCGGCCTGCTGGAGCCCGAGGCGCTCGATGCCTGCCGGCGTCCCGACACCGGCCGGACGCTGGCCGAGCACATGAAGGCGGCGGGCTTCGCTCCCGATATCATCCGGGCCCGCGAACGCCAGCTCGATCCCGCGCGGATCGCCTGCTTCCTCGAACTCCATATCGAGCAGGGGCCGGTGCTGGTGCAGCGCGGCCTGCCGGTCGGGATCGTCACGGGCATCCGCGGCAACCTCCGCTATCGCGATCCGCACATTGTCGGCCGCTATGGCCATGCGGGCGCCGAGCCGCGGCTGTCGCGCAACGACGCGGTGATGGCCGGTGTCGAATTCGTTTCGCGGCTCGAAGCGCTGTGGCTGGAGCACGAGGCGGCGGGCAAGGATCTGGTCTGCACGGTCGGGCAGTTCCACACCGACACCGAAGTGCACACCATGACCAAGATTCCCGGCGAGCTGTGGTTCTCGATGGACATCCGCAGCGAGGACAACGAGGTGCTGCTTGCGGTCGACCGGCGGTTGCGCGAGATCGCCGGGGAGATCGGCGCGCGGCGCGGCGTCACCATCCATCTCGGCGCGTTCACCAACGCGAAGCCGGGCCCGATTGACCGCGGGCACCGCGCGCGGCTCGAACGGCTGACGAAGCAACTGGGCATCGAGGCGCTGCCGATGGCGAGCGGCGCGGGACACGATGCGGCCGTGTTCGGCATCATGGGCGTGCCCACGGCGATGATCTTCATCCGCAACGACCATGGCAGCCACAATCCCGACGAGGCGATGGACCTCGCCGATTTTGCGCAGGGCCTCCGCTTGCTGGTCGCCGCGGTGGAGGAGATCGATGCCACGTAAGCCGAGGAAGGGCGACGTCGCCGCCGACGAGGTGGTCTATGGCGCGATCAGGCGGGCGATGCACATGGGCCGGCTCGCGCCCGGCACCAAGCTGCAGGAGCCGGCGCTGGCGCGTGTGCTGGGCGTCAGCCGCGAGCGCGTGCGCAAGGCGCTGCACCGGCTGGTGCACGAGGGATGGCTGACCGCGATCCCGAATCGCGGCACCTTCGTGCCTACGCTCACGGTCGAGGAGATGCGCGAGATCTACGACGTGCGCTCGATGCTGGAGGCGGCGATCGTGCGCCGCCTGAGCGAGGGCCATACGGCGGCAGCGGCGAAGCGGCTCAAGGCGCATGTGGCCGAGGAGAAGACCGCCACCCGGCGTGACGATCGCGGCCGCCTGTTCGAGCTGTCGGGCGAGTTCCACGTCCTGCTTGCCGAGCTCTGCGGCAACGACGAGCTGACGCGCCTGCTGCGTGGCCTGCTGACACGCTCCACCATGCACTTCTCGCTGGCCGCGCCGCGACAGCTCACCAACTGCGCCGGCCCGCACGACCATGGCGACATCGCCGAGGCGATCCTGGGCGGGAAGGCCGACAAGGCCGCGAAGCTGATGCTCGGTCACCTGGCGGGCCTCGTGACCCTGCAGGCGGCGCGGCCGCCGCGGCATGAACCCATCGACATCCAGGAGGCGTTTCGCGGCATCAAGGCGCGGCGAGATTCATAGCTGGGAGCGCGCCATTCCAGTGGCGCTCATGGAGTGCATGGAACGAAAGAGATGAGCGCCACTTGGAGTGGCGCGCTCCCGGCAAAAAAACGGGCGCCCCGAAGGACGCCCGTCGTTTCTTCGCGGGGTGGCTGGATCAGCCGAGCTTGCCCATCGCGACGGCGGTGTCGGCCATGCGGTTGGAGAAGCCCCACTCGTTGTCATACCAGCTCATGACGCGCACCAGCGTGCCTTCCATGACCTTGGTCTGGTCCATGTGGAAGGTCGAAGAGTGCGGGTCGTGGTTGAAGTCGATCGAGACGTTGGGCTGGTCGGTCCAGCCCAGGATGCCCTTGAGCTGGTTGGCGGCGGCCAGCTTGATGGCCTTGTTGATCTCTTCCTTGTCCGTCTTGCGCTTGGCGACGAACTTGAAGTCGATGCACGAGACGTTCGGCGTCGGGACGCGGATCGACACGCCGTCCAGCTTGCCGTTCAGTTCCGGCAGCACCAGGCCGACGGCCTTCGCCGCTCCCGTGGAGGTCGGGATCATCGACAGCGCCGCGGCGCGGCCGCGGTACATGTCCTTGTGCATCGTGTCGAGCGTCGGCTGGTCGCCGGTGTAGGCGTGGATGGTCGTCATGAAGCCGTGGTCGATGCCGACCGCGTCGTGCAGGACCTTGGCGACCGGGGCCAAGCAGTTCGTCGTGCACGAGGCGTTCGAGACGATGATGTGGTCCTTGGTGAGCTTGTCGTGGTTCACGCCGTAGACCACCGTCAGATCGGCGCCGTCGGCGGGGGCCGAGACCAGGACGCGCTTGGCGCCGGCCTCGAGATGGGCCGAGGCAGCCTTCTTCGAGGTGAAGAAACCGGTGCACTCGAGCACGATCTCGACACCCAGCGCCTTGTGCGGCAGCTTCGAAGGATCGCGCTCGGCGGTGACCTTGATTGGGCCGCGGCCCACGTCGATCGTGTCGCCGTCGACCTTCACTTCGCCGTTGAAGCGGCCGTGAACCGAGTCGAAGCGGAAGAGGTGGGCATTGGTCTCGACCGGGCCGAGATCGTTGATCGCCACGACCTCGATGTCCTTGCGGCCGGATTCCATGATGGCGCGCAGCACATTGCGGCCGATGCGGCCGAAGCCGTTGATTGCAACACGAACAGCCATCTCATTCCCTCCGTTATTGCGCCAGCCGGCGCGCCGCTTGTGCGATCGCTTCGGCCGTAATGCCGAAATGCTTGTAGAGTTCCGGGGCCTTGGCCGACGCGCCGAAGCCCTTCATGCCCACGAAGGCGCCCTTCGATCCGAGCCAGCGTTCCCAGCCGAAGCCGGTCGCCGCCTCGCAAGCGACGCGGATCGTGCCGTCGCCGCCCATCACCTTGCTGCGATATGTGTCTTCCTGCGCCGCGAACAACTCCCACGACGGCATCGAGACGACCGCGGCGGCGAGCCCTTCTTTTGCCAGCAGATCGCGGGCGGCGAGGGCAAGCTGCACTTCCGAGCCCGACGCGATCAGGCGGATCGCCGCCGATTCTTCGCCGGCGAGGATGTAGGCGCCCTTGGCGCACAGGTTCTCGTCACCGGCGCCGCGCACGGTCGGCAGGTTCTGGCGGGTGAGCGCGAGGACGCTCGGTGTGTGCCTGGATTCCAGGGCGATCTGCCAGCACTCCGCCGTCTCGATGGCGTCGGCGGGACGCAGCACCTGCAGGTTGGGAATGGCGCGCAGGGCCGGGAGGTGCTCGACCGGCTGGTGGGTCGGGCCGTCTTCGCCGAGGCCGATCGAATCGTGCGTCATCACATAGATGACCCGCACTCCCATGAGGGCCGAGAGGCGGATCGACGGCCGGCAATAGTCGGTGAACACCATGAAGGTGCCGCCGTAGGGGATGATCCCGCCATGCAGCGCCATGCCGTTCATGGCCGCCGCCATCGCATGCTCGCGGATGCCGTAATAGATGTAGCGGCCGGCCGTATCGGCGCGCGAGGCGCCCTTCAGTGTGGCGGTCTTGGTATTGTTCGAACCGGTCAGGTCGGCCGAGCCGCCGACCGTGTCGGGCAGCACCGGGTTGATGACCTCGAGCGCCTCCTGGCTCGACTTGCGGGTGGCCCAGGACGGCTTCTCGGCGGCGATCTTCGCCTTGAACGCGGCAATCGCCTCGCCGACGGCGGGCGGAATGTCGCCCTTCTGGCGGCGGTCGAACTCGGCGCGATCCTCGGGCGCCATGGCGGCGAGGCTCTTGTTCCACTTGCGGCGGGCCGACTTGCCGCGCGCACCGATCTTGCGCCACGCGGAGAACACCGCCTCGGGAATGTCGAACGGTTCGTGGTTCCAGCCCAGCTTGGCGCGGGCGCCGGCGATCTCGTCCTTGCCCAGCGGCGAGCCGTGCGTGGCGGCAGTGCCGGCCTTGGTCGGTGCGCCGTAGCCGATCACCGTCTTGCAGGCGATCAGCGAGGGCTTGTCGGTGACGTTGCGGGCCTTGCGGATGGCCCGCGTGACGGCCTCGGCATCGTGGCCGTCGACGGCGAGCACGTGCCAGCCCGCGGCGGCGAAGCGCTTCTTGTGATCCTCGGACGTCGAGAGCGAGGTCGGGCCGTCGATCGAGATGCCGTTGTCGTCGAACAGCACGATCAGGCGGCCGAGGCCGAGATGGCCGGCCAGCGTGATGGCCTCCTGGCCGACGCCTTCCATCAGGCAGCCGTCACCCGCGATCACATAGGTGTAGTGGTCGACGACGTCGCGGCCGAACCGCTCGGCGAGGATCCGCTCGGCGAGGGCGAAACCCACCGAATTGCCGAGGCCCTGACCCAGCGGCCCCGTGGTCGTCTCGATGCCGCTGGCATGACCATATTCGGGGTGGCCCGCGGTGCGGGCCCCGAGCTGGCGGAACTTCTTCAGCTCGTCGAGAGTCATGTCGGCGTAGCCGGTGAGATGCAGCAGCGAATAAAGCAGCATCGAGCCGTGGCCGGCCGACAGGATGAAGCGGTCGCGATCGGGCCAGTTGGGCTCCGAGGCATCGAATTTCAGGAACTTGGAGAACAGGACCGTGGCCACATCGGCCATGCCCATCGGCATGCCGGGATGGCCCGAGTCCGCCAGCTGCACGGCGTCCATGGCCAAGGCCCTGATGGCGTTCGCCATGTCGCGCGGGGCAGCGGTTTGATCGGTCATTTTATGCTTGTGCCGTATGGGTTTTCGGATGGCGCGCAACATGACGACCACCCCTTTGCCCGTCAATGCGCAAAAACTCGGGTAAAGCCAACATCTTGCGGGCGTTTACCCTCCACAGGGACCAGATGTTGACCGCTCACAGGCACAACACTTAATCTCGCCCGATGGAGCAGATTCAGCCGGGTGACCCACGGCGATCCGCTGTCGGGGGAATGATGTCCAAGGCAGCCAGCGTAACGGACCGAGTCGACAGCGCGCTGAGCCGGCTCGAGTCGATGGTCGACGAGCGTCTGCGCGTCGAGCGGGAGCGTTCTGACGCTCTTGCCGCCCGTCTTGCCAAGGTCGAAAGCGAGCACGAAGAGCTGAAGCGGGTGGCAACCGAGGTCGAAGGCCGCCTCGAGCGCGCGATGGAATACATCCGCTCCCTGCTGGCCGCCGACCAGTCCTGACGGATCTTCTTTCCCCAGCCCCCGGCGTGCGTCGCCGGATGCGACGTGGCACACTGCACGACCCCTCAAACGCCGAACAAGGCGCAATAAACAGGAGAAGCGGAAAATGCCGCAGGTTTCGGTTCAGATCGCCGGTCGTACCTATGATCTCGCTTGTGGCGAAGGCGAGGAAGCGCGTGTCCAGGAGCTGGCCACCTATGTCGACGGCAAGGTGAGCGAACTCCGCCGCCAGCTCCCCGGCACGCCGGAATTCAAGCTTCTGGTGTTCGCTTCTCTGCTGCTGGCAGAGGAAAGTCGCGAGGCACGCGGTGTCGCCAAGGCTGCGGAGAATGCGCGCGTTACGGCAACGGACAGCGCGGATACCCTGGCCACCGCGCTCGAGGAGCTGATCACCGCCCGCGTCGACAAGATGTCGAAGAAGGTGTCAGGAGCCGCGTAGGCGGATCCTGACATCCCGAGCGAAGCGAGGGATCTGCAACTGTATGGCGTCCTTTCATTGCGACGGCTGCTCCGAGTCCCTACATTGGAGTTGGGGCGGAATTCTGCGCGGTGCGTGGCCCGCTTAAAACCCCGGGGCCAATAAGAACTCCTGGGAGTTGTTCCTGGCTCTGACCTTGGTCTAGGCTACACGACGCCCACCTGCTTACGCAGGCCTTGGAGGTTCTACGAGCCACGGCCCATCGTGGAGCCGCCCCACTTGGCTTCTTTTGCCAGCATGACCCTGATTGAACGCAAAAGGGCGCTTCGCGCCGCCATGCAGATCCGACGGCAAGGCTTGGACGAGGACGATCGCCGGTCTGCGGCCGCCGGGCTCCTCGAAACCTACCAGCTCGAGCGGCCCGCTGAACTGCCCGCCGTGGTCTCAGGCTTCTGGCCGATCAAAGACGAGATCGATATCCGACCTCTGATGGCTCACCTCCAAGGGGAGGGATCCCGGTTGGCCCTGCCGGTCGTGCACGGCCGCGGCCAACGGCTGTCGTTTCGCGCCTGGCAACCCGGCGATCCCCTGGAATCCGGCGTATTCGGCACGCTGCAGCCCTCGGCCGGCTGCGAGACGCTCGAGCCCGACGTCCTGCTGGTGCCGTTGCTGGCCTGCGATGCCGAAGGCTGGCGGCTGGGCTATGGCGGCGGCTTCTACGACCGCACGCTCGAAGACCTGCGTCGGCGGCGCAAGGTGACGGCGATCGGCGTCGGCTTCGACCGTCAGTTCGTGCCCGACGTGCCGCACGGCGCCGATGACCAGCGACTCGATTGGCTGTTGACCGACCGGCGCGCTTGCGCCTTTGTCTGACGCATGAAAATCATGTTCTGCGGCGACATTGTCGGCCGCGCCGGCCGCGACGCGGTCGTCAGGGAAGTGCCGCGGCTGCGTCGCGAACTCGGGCTCGATTTCGTCGTGGTGAACGGCGAGAACGCGGCGGCCGGGTTCGGCATCACCGCCAAGATCTGCAGCGAGCTGCACGAGGCGGGCGTCGACTGCATCACCACCGGCAACCATGCCTGGGACCAGCGCGAGATCATTCCCTACATCGCGCAGGACAAGCGCCTGCTGCGGCCGATCAATTTTCCGCCCGGTACGCCGGGATGGGGCGCCAACCTGTTCCAGACCCCGCGCGGCCAGAAGGTCGTGGTGATCAACGTCATGTGCCGCCTGTTCATGGACGCGCTCGACGATCCGTTTCGTGCGCTCGACGTCGAACTGTCGAAGTATGCACTGGGCGGTACCGCCAACCTGATCCTGGTCGACGTCCACGGCGAGGCCACCAGCGAGAAGCAGTCGATCGGCCATTATTGCGACGGCCGCGTGTCGGCCGTGCTGGGCACCCACAGCCATGTCCCTACGGCGGACGGCTGGGTCCTGCCCGGCGGCACGGCCTACCAGACCGATGTCGGCATGTGCGGCGACTATGACAGCGTCATCGGCATGAAGAAGGAGGTCGCGATGCAGCGGTTTATCCGGAAAATGCCGGGCGAGCGCCTGTCGCCGGCCGAGGGTGAGGGGACCTTGTGCGCGGCGGTCGTCGAAACAGACGACCGGACGGGCCGCGCCAAGTCGATCCGGCCGGTCAGGGTGGGGGGGCGGCTCGCCCCCGCCGCCTGACTTTCCCGCATCTGGTATCCCGCAGCCGCCCTGCACACCTATTAGCGGTGCCCGAAAGAGGTCGTTGACGGCCTGGGGAAAAACCGGCATCCTTTTGATGTTAAACGGTTTTTCGCCGGATCGGCGTACTGTCTTCAAGGTTAGAGGGGGCGTCGGAATCAAGGTTCCGACGTTATTTAGCGGGGGCTTCGGCCCCCGCCTTTTTTTGCGCCGACGGCCGGTTCGGGCGTCTCCAGCCTGCCAAAACCCACGAGAAGTGGTATAGCCGCCTCTTCCGGTTACCTAATCTGGTTGTTGGCGATGGCGGGGCATTCCCAGTTCAAGAACATCATGCACCGCAAAGGGCGTCAGGACGCCGTGCGGGCCAAGATCTTCACCAAGCTGATCCGCGAGATCACGACGGCGGCCCGGCTGGGTGCGGCCGACCCGGCGTCTAATCCGCGTCTGCGGGCGGCCGTGATCGCCGCGCGCGACGCCAACATGACCCGCGACACGATCGATCGCGCGATCAAGCGCGGCTCGGGGCCCGATGCGGACGCGAACTACGACGAGGTGCGCTACGAGGGCTACGGTCCGGCCGGCGTGGCCGTGATCGTCGAGGCGCTCACGAACAACCGCAACCGTACGGCAGGCGAGGTCCGGTCTAGCTTCTCCAAGCACGGCGGCAACTTGGGGGAATCCAACAGCGTCTCGTTCATGTTCGACCGGCTGGGCGAATTTCGTTTCCCGCTGTCCGTCGGCAGCGCGGACGAGGTGCTGGAGAAGGCGATCGAGGCCGGCGCCGATGACGTGGTGAGCGGCGAGGGCGAGGGCGCGGTCCACGAGATCTATTGCGCACAGGACAGTTTCAACCTGGTGCGCGAGGCGCTCGAAAAGTCGCTGGGCCAGCCCAGCGTGGCCAAGCTCACCTGGCGTCCCAAAACCGGCACGCCGATCGAAGGCGAGACCGTGCAGGCACTGCTCGATCTCATCGCGGCCCTGGAAGACAACGACGACGTCCAGAACGTCTACGCCAACTTCGAGGTGTCGGACGACGCCCTGGCGAAGTTCGCGGCCTGAGCCGGGCAGGATGAGACTGATCGGCCTCGATCCCGGCCTGCGATTGACCGGCTGGGGCGTGATCGAGGTCGAGGGCAACCGGCTGCGCCATGTGGCGCACGGTGTCGTCAAGGTCGCGACGGCGGGTACGCTGGCCGAGCGGCTGAGGGAACTGTTCGAGGGCGTCGCTGGCGTCGTCGAAGCGCAGCGGCCGGTCGAGGCCGCGGTCGAGGAGACCTTCGTGAACGTCAACCCGGGGTCAACGCTGAAGCTCGGTCAGGCGCGCGGCGTCGTCATGCTGGCGCCGGCTCGCGCCGGCCTGCCGGTTTTCGAGTATTCGACGAACCTGGTGAAGAAGTCGGTGGTCGGGTCGGGCCACGCCGACAAGAACCAGATCGCCATGATGGTCGGACGGCTGCTGCCGGGCGTCGATGCCAAGCAGGACGCTGCCGATGCGCTGGCGGTTGCGATCTGCCATGCCCATCACCGTGCCGCGGCGCGACGCATCGAGGCCGCGCTGTGATCGCCAAGCTGAAGGGCCTCGTCGACTCGGTCGACACCGACAGCGCCGTCATCGATGTCGGCGGTGTCGGTTACCTCGTCTCGGCCTCGGCCCGGACCTTGCGCGATCTCTCCGTGGGCGGAGCGGCGACCATGCTGGTCGAGACCATCGTGCGCGAGGATGCTATTGCACTCTACGGGTTCCTGGAGACAGGGGAACGCGACTGGTTCCGTATCCTGACGACCGTGCAGGGGGTCGGTGCCCGCGTGGCGCTGTCGATCCTGTCGACCCTGTCGCCCGACGAGATCGCCCGCGCGATCGCGGCCCAGGATCGCGCGACCCTGAGCCGCCCGCCCGGGGTCGGGCCGAAGCTCGCCGCGCGCCACGCCACCGAGCTCAAGGACAAGGCGGCCGCGTTCGGCATAGCCCCCGCACCTGCGACGGCAAGCGGGTCTGGTGCGCCGACGAGCACGCCCGGATCGATCAACGAGGACGCGGTCTCCGCCCTGGTCAATCTCGGTTACAAGCGCGTCGAGGCCTTCGGCGCCGTCGCCCGCGTCACCCAGCGTCTAGGCGCCGAAGCCCCGCTCGATGCCGTGATCCGCGCCGGCCTGCAGGAGCTTGCGCGATGAACGCCGCGCCCGAACGCCTGGTGACGGGCAAGCGCTCCGAGGAAGACGCCGCCGAACTGGCGTTGCGTCCGCAGACGCTCGACGACTTCATCGGCCAGAAGCAGGTCCGCGAGAACCTCAAGATCTTCATCGCCGCCGCCAAGGGGCGCGGCGAGGCGCTCGATCACGTCCTGCTGCATGGACCTCCGGGCCTCGGCAAGACGACGATGGCGCAGATCGTGGCGCGCGAGATGGGCGTGGGTTTTCGTGCGACCTCCGGACCGGTGATCCAGAAGGCCGGCGACCTCGCGGCGCAGCTCACCAATCTACAGCCGCATGATGTATTGTTCATCGACGAAATCCACCGTCTCAATCCTGCAATCGAGGAGGTCCTCTATCCCGCGATGGAGGATTTCCAGCTCGACCTGATGATCGGCGAGGGGCCGGCCGCGCGTTCGGTGCGCATCGAGCTGCCGCCGTTCACCCTGGTCGGCGCCACGACGCGATCCGGCCTCATGACCCGGCCGCTGCGGGAGCGCTTCGGCATCCCGCTGCGCATGGTGTTCTACACGCCGGCCGAACTCGAGACGATCGTCCAGCGCGCCGCCCGCGTCCTCAAGATGACGCTCGCACCCGATGGCAGTGCCGAGATCGCCAAGCGCTCGCGCGGCACCCCGCGTGTCGCCAACCGACTGCTGCGCCGGGTCCGCGACTTTGCGGACGTCGCCGGAGACGCCGGCGTCGATGCCCGGGTGGCCGACGCGGCACTGACGCGGCTGGAAGTCGACGGGCGGGGACTCGACGCCATGGACCGCCGCTACCTCGCCTGCATCGCCGAGAACTACGGCGGCGGGCCGGTGGGCGCCGAGACCCTGGCGGCGGCTCTGGCGGAACAGCGCGACGTGATCGAGGACGTCATCGAGCCCTATCTGATGCAGCTCGGCCTGTTGATGCGCACACCGCGCGGCCGCCTGCTGTCGGAGGGTGGCTATCGCCATCTCGGCCTGGCGATGCCCAAGGGGCAGAAGCAGCAACTCGACCTTCTGGTTGCGGGCGACCCGCCGGAGGATGCGTGAACGCGGCGCCGACCTCGGGCTGCCTCCACGACGGCAGCCACGTATTGCCGCTGCGGGTCTACTATGAGGACACCGATGCCGCAGGCATCGTCTACTACGCAAACTGGTTGCGCTTCCTCGAACGGGGGCGGACGGAACTGCTGCGGCTGCTGGGACAGCAGCACACGGCGCTGCGCGAGGAGCGTGGCATCAACTGGGTCGTGCGCCGCTGCGCCATCGACTACCTCAAGCCGGCGCGGCTGGACGATACCATCGAGATCGTCACCTGCTGTGGCGAGTTGCGCGGCGCGTCGCTCGACATGATTCAGCATGCGCGCCGCAATGAAGAGATCCTGGTTCGAGCCGAACTCGTCGTCGCCTGCATGGGCGAGGGCGGTCGGCCTGTCCGATTGCCGCCGCTCGTGCGGACTGCCCTGGCCCAGGTAGCGCTGAGCGGATCGCCCCGCTCACGCCATATTCGGATACAACCCTCTTGAACCAACGGAGAACATAAATGGACGCGCTAGCGCAGGTCGCCGGAGCCCCCCTCGGCGGCGGCACGGGGACAATTGACATGTCCGTATACGGCCTGTTCATGCAGGCCGACTGGGTCGTGAAGGCCATCATGATCCTGCTCATGCTGGCCTCGTTCTGGTCATGGGCGATCATTTTCGAGAAGGTTCTCCGACTTCGCTCCCTGAAGCGTAGCGCCCAGGCCTTCGAGGACACTTTCTGGTCCGGCGTGTCGCTGGAAGACCTCTACGACCGGGTCGGCGCTAAGCCCGACGATCCGATGTCGAGCATCTTCTCCGCCGCGATGCGCGAATGGCGCCGGTCCGTTTCCAAGGGCCTCGCCTCCAGCGCCACGGCGCGCGCAGCGCTCCGCCAGCGCATCGAGCAGGTGATGGGCGTCACCATCCAGCGCGAGATGGAGGCGATCGAGAAGCGACTCGGCTTCCTGGCCACCGTCGGCGCCAATGCCACCTTCGTCGGCCTGTTCGGCACCGTCTGGGGCATCATGAACAGCTTCAGCCACATTGCGCAGTCGAAGAACACTTCGCTGGCGGTGGTGGCGCCCGGCATCTCCGAGGCGCTGTTCGCCACCGCGATCGGTCTGGTCGCGGCCATTCCCGCGGCGGCCGCCTACAATATCCTGTCGGGCCAGGTCTCGCGCTACGCCCAGCAGCTCGAGGCGTTCGCCGGTGAGTTCATCACCATCCTGTCGCGTCAGCTCGAGGAACAGGTCTGATGTCGGGCGTCATCCCGGCACCCGGCGCCAACTCGTCGGGCAGCAAGTTCAAGCGGCGGAGCTACACGCCGATCGCCGACATCAACGTCACGCCGCTGGTCGACGTCATGCTGGTGTTGCTGATCATCTTCATGGTGACGGCGCCGCTGCTCCAGGTCGGCGTGCCGGTCGACCTGCCGAAGACCAGCGCCAGCCAAGTCGGCGGCAAGGACGAGCCGATGGTGGTGTCGGTGAACTCGCAGGGTGAGGTGTTCCTCGGCGAAACCAAGTACGACATCGCCGAACTCGGCGCGAAGCTGAAGGCCGTGCATGAGGAGAAGCCCGACCAGCGTGTCTTCATGCGGGGCGACAAGAGCGTCGACTACGGAAAGATGATGGAGGTCATGGGCGTCGTGATCGACAGCGGCTTCCGCCAGCTCGGCCTGCTCGGCGAACAGGCGCAGGCCCTGGGACGGGGCGGCGGCACCGTCACGCCGGCCACGCCCGGCCAGACCGCTCCGCGCTCTCCGCAACCGCAGCAGCAACCCGCGGCGCCCACGCCCCGGCGCTGAGACAACGGACACGAAGAGGACGATGGCTCGCCGTCACCCCACCAGCATGGAGATGCGCACACCGGCCGTCGTGTCGGCGATGGTGCACGTCTTCGTGCTGGGGGCGGCGGTGCTCAATCTCGACTTCTTCGGCAAGCCGCCGCCGATGGAACCCGAGCCGGTGATGGTCGAGTTCGAGGCGATCGACAAGAAGGCGGGCGCCCCCACCGTGGCCAATCTGCCGCCGCAGCCCAAGGACGCGCCGATCGCCCAGGAGACGACGAAGGCGCCGCCGGTGAAATCGGCCGAGCCGCCGCCGTCGCCGCCGACGCCGAAGCCGCCCGAGGTCGTGGAGCCGCCCAAGCCGCCGACGCCGCCCAAGCCGGAGGAGAAGCCCAAGACGGAGGCTGCCAAGCCGGTCGAGGATCTTGTGGCGATGAAGCCCAAGGAACCGGAGCCGCCGAAGGTCGAGAAGCCGCCGGAGCCGCCCAAGCCCGCGCCCGAGGCCAAGAAGCCCGAACCGCCCAAGCCGCCGCCGCCCAAGCCTGCGCCGCCCAAGCAGAGCGTCGATTCGATGATCGACGACATCCTGAAGAACAAGCAGTCGCAGCAGAAGATCCAGACGCCGGAGCAGAGCCCGAAGCCGGTCCAGCAGGTCACGCGCCAGGCGCCGGCCGCACCGAACCTCGCCGCCGTGGTCACGGCGAGCGAGATCGAAGGCGTGCGCCAGAAGATCAGGCCGTGCTGGAACACGCAGGGCGGCTCGCGTGACCAAGCTATGATCATTTCACTCACCGTCGAGATGAACCAGAACGGCACCCCGGTGAAGGCCGAGTTGCGCGATCCCGGGCGCTACAACAGCGATCCGGTGTATCGTGCCGCAGCAGACGCGGCGCATCGCGCCATCATGAATCCGCGTTGCCAGCCCTGGCCGCTTTCGCCAGAAAAATTCACGAGTTGGCGAACCATCACCTTCAATTTCGATCCACGTGACTACTAAGACCCCTCCACCCTAGTAAAAGCCTTAAGATGAAGAGGTCCGACATGATGCTTCCCCGACGGACGACCCTGCTGGGCAGTGCCGCTCTCGCCACCATCGGCGTTGCGGGCGCGGCTCGCGCCCAGCTCACCATCGACATGACCCGGCCGAGCTTCGAGCCGGTGCCGATCGCCATCGTCGACTTCAAGGGCGACGCGGTGGGCGCCCAGATGGCGGGCGTGATTCGCAACAACCTGCAGAATTCCGGCCTGTTCCGGGTCATTCCTTCCAGCGCCTACATCCAGAAGGACGTCGACGCGACCTCGCCGCCGCGCTTCCAGGACTGGCGCAGCGTCGGCGCGGCCGGCCTTGTCGTCGGCCAGGTCACGTCGGTCGGCGGCAGCATCAAGGTCGACTTCCGCCTGTGGGACGTCGTCACGAGCCAGCAGGCCACCGGCCTGTCCTTCACCAGCCAGCCGAACAACTGGCGCCGTCTCTCGCACATCATCTCCGACGCGATCTACAAGCGCGTGACCGGCGAGGAGGGCTATTTCGACACCCGCGTCGCCTACGTCTCCGAGACCGGCCCGGGCAACAACCGCACCAAGCGGATTGCCGTCATGGATCAGGACGGCGCCAACAACCGTTACCTCACCGACGGCAAGACCATCGCTCTCACGCCGCGCTTCTCGCCGACGCTGCAGGAGATCGTCTACATGGCCTATGGCGAGAATAACGGGCCGCCGCGGGTGTATCTGCAGAACGTCGACAGCGGCCGCCGCGAGCTGCTCGGCAACTTCCCGGGCATGAGCTTCGCGCCGCGCTTCTCGCCGGACGGCACCAAGGTCGTTATGAGCATCGCTGAGAACGGCCGCACCAACATCTACGAGATGGACGTGCGCGGCCGGCAGCTCCGCCGCCTGACCAACTCCCCGGCCATCGACACCTCGCCGTGCTTCTCGGCCGACGGTTCGCAGATCGTCTTCAATTCGGACCGCGGTGGCGCCCAGCAGCTCTACGTGATGAGTGCCGGCGGGGGCGGCGATCGTCGCATCAGCTTCGGTGACGGACGCTACGCCACGCCCGTCTGGTCGCCGCGCGGCGACTTCATCGCCTTCACCAAGATCGGATCGGGCGGCTTCGGCATCGGCGTGATGCGCTCGGACGGCAGCGGCGAACGTATGCTGGCGAGCGGCTTCCTCGTCGAGGGTCCGACCTGGGCGCCCAACGGACGCGTGCTGATGTTCTTCCGCCAGCAGCCCAGCTCGGGCGGCCGTGCGGGGTCTGCTTCGCTGCACCAGATTGACATCACCGGACGCTTCGAGCGGCAGGTGCCGACGCCGACGGATGCGTCGGATCCGGCCTGGTCGCCCTTGATTCCGCAGTAGCGAAATATATGATCTTTTTTGTCGACCCGTGCGTACCCCTCGCCCGGGTCGATTCTGTCAGGGATTGGATCGAAATATGAGCATGATCAAGGCTTTGTCGGCCCTTGCGGCGGTGTTCTTCATCGCAGCCTGCAGCAACAGCAACGAAACTCAGACAGCATCTGCGGCCACCACGTCTGTGGCGCCTGGCACAGTCGGTGACTTCCGGCAGAACGTCGGCGACCGCGTCTTCTTCGACACCGATTCCTCGACCGTGCGCGAGGATGGCCGGCAGACCCTGAACCGCCAGGCCGAGTGGCTGAAGAAGTACGGCAATTATCAGATCACCATCGAAGGCCACTGCGACGAGCGCGGCACGCGCGAGTACAACCTGGCGCTCGGCGAGCGCCGCGCCAATGCCGCGCGCCAGTACCTGATCGCCCAGGGCATCCCTGCGGCGCGCCTCAAGACCGTCAGTTACGGCAAAGAGCGTCCCGATCCGGTCGGCTCCGACGAAGCGGCTTGGGCGCGCAACCGCCGCGCCGTGACGGCCCTGGAGTAGACCGCCTCGAAACGAGGCGAATACAGGAAACGCCGGTCGTCATGCGACCGGCGTTTTCGTTTGGAGGCAGGACGGTCATGCCTGAAAATGGCCGCGTTTGATGTGAACAAAGCGTTGGTCATGAAGATCCTCCCCTCCCGGCTCGTTCTCCTCGTTGCCCTCGCCTTGCCCACTGCGGCCGCGGCGCAGCGCGGGGGAGACGCGGTCTACATCGAAGACAGGTTCAATCAGCTCCAGCAGTCGCTCACCAATCTGACAGGCCAGATCGAGCAGTTGCAGAATCGCAATACGAAGCTGCAGCAGCAGATGGAGAAGATGCAGGCGGACTACGAGTACCGCATCGAGCAGCTGGAAAAAGGTGGGGGCGCTCGTCCCGGTGGAGCGGCGCCGCGGCCCGGTGCGCAGGCTGCGGCCCCGGCGCCGCCGACGCCTCCTGCAGGCAGCGCCGCCAATGCCGACCAGCTCTACCACGAGGCCATCAAGAAGCTGCAGGAGGGCGACTACGCTGCCGCCGAACGGGGCTTCAAGACCTTCATTCAGACCAACCCGCAGAACAAGCTGGCCGGCAACGCGCAATATTGGCTCGGCGAGACGTACTACGCGCGCCGCGACTACAACAGCGCCCTCACGGCTTTTGCCGAGGGCTACAAGGTCTACAAGGCGAGCCCGAAAGGGCCCGACAATCTCCTGAAGCTCGGCATCACAATGTCCGTGCTGGGCCGCAAACCCGATGCCTGCGCGGTGTTCAGCCGCTTCAGCCAGGATTATCCGCGTGCGACGGACCTGCAGAAGCGCCGGATCGACCAGGAGCGGCAGAAGAACGGTTGCGGGTGAGCGATCCCGCCGAGCCGCATCCCGTCGACGGAGCGGCCTTCGCGCGCCTGATGGCGCCGCTCCGTCCTTTCGAGACACGTCCCGAGGTGGCCGTCGCTGTTTCCGGCGGCCGCGACTCGCTCAGCCTCGCCCTGCTGGCGCACGAATGGTCGACCGGGCAGGGCGGGCGGGTTCTGGCGCTGATCGTCGATCATGGCCTGCGACCCGAGGCGGCGAGGGAAGCCTCGGTGACGGCGAACCTGCTGCAAGGCCGCGGTATCGAAAGCCTGGTCCTGCGCTGGGCAGGCGCCAAGCCCCAGGCCGGCCTCCAGGAAGCGGCGCGTGCCGCCCGTTACCGGTTGCTGCGCGACGTCTGCCGCGAACGTGGCATTCTCCACCTTCTGGTCGCCCACCATGCCGACGACCAGGCGGAGACGATCGCGATGCGTGCAGCGCGCGCCAGCGGTCCGGACGGGCTGGCCGGCATGGCGGCCCTCGTCGAATGGCCCGAGGTTCGCCTCCTGCGCCCGTTGCTCTCCGTGCCGCGGGCACGCCTGTCGGCAACGCTCGTGTCGTGGGGCATCGCCTGGATCGACGATCCGTCCAATATCGATCCGCGCTTCGAGCGGGCTCGCCTGCGCCTCGCTGGCCCGATCGAGGCCGGACCGCCGGATGCAGACCTTGCGCGCGCCAGCCAGGAGGTCCAGGCCGCCCGGGCGGGGGCCGCGCTTCTCGAGTCGCGGGAGGACGGCAGCGTCGCGATCGACCGTATGGCCCTCGAGTGGCTGCCCTTCGACACGCGCGTCCGTCTGGTGAGCCGGGTCGTGCAGGCTCTGGGAGGCAGCCATCATCCGCCGCGGCGGGATCGGCTCGACCGGGCCCTGGCCCGGATGTCCGGAGCGCCGAACCGCGGAAAATCGGGCCGGGGAGCCGATTTCACCCTGTCGGGATGCCAGTTCGCCTTGCGTCAGGCCGTCGGCTCGCGCCGGCTTGAGTGGATTGTCCGGCCTGAAAATGGCAGGAAAGGAAGGCAGCCTTTGATACCCGCTGTATTTTTCGCTTGCGACCCGGCGGCCGCAACCCATGTTTGGTCGTAGCCCTCTTTAACGGAAGCCCTCAGTGAACCCGTTCAATCGTAACGCTGCCTTGTGGATCGTCATCGTCCTGCTGCTCGCGCTGCTCTACAGCGTCTTCCAGGGCGGGGCGACGCGGACTCCCGGCAACACGATCTCCTATTCCGAATTCGTCCGGGCGGTAGAACAGCGACAGGTTCAGGACGTCCGCATCCAGGGCAACACGATCAACGGCACCTTCCGCGAGCCGCGCAATGGCGTGCAGAAGTTCTCGACCTACGCGCCGAGCACGCCGCCCGACGACCAGCTGATGCCGATGCTCATCAAGAACGTCGACCGCGTCGACGCGGGACCGGCGGAAGAGGGCGTCAACCTCGGCAGCATCTTCGTGAGCTGGCTGCCCGTCCTCGTGCTGGTCGGCGTCTACATCTTCTTCCTGCGCCAGATGCAGAGCGGTACCGGTCGCGCCATGGGCTTCGGCAAGTCGAAGGCGCGCCTGCTGACCGAGAAGCATGGACGCGTCACCTTCGACGACGTCGCGGGCATCGACGAGGCCAAGGGCGAGCTCGAGGAAATCGTCGACTTCCTGAAGGACCCGCAGAAGTTCCAGCGCCTGGGCGGCAAGATCCCCAAGGGCTGCTTGCTGGTCGGTCCTCCAGGTACCGGCAAGACGCTGCTGGCGCGCGCCATCGCCGGCGAAGCCAACGTGCCGTTCTTCACCATCTCGGGCTCCGACTTCGTTGAGATGTTCGTGGGCGTCGGTGCCAGCCGCGTGCGCGACATGTTCGAGCAGGCCAAGAAGAACGCGCCCTGTATCGTGTTCATCGACGAGATCGACGCCGTCGGCCGCCATCGTGGCGCCGGCCTAGGTGGCGGCAACGACGAGCGCGAGCAGACGCTGAACCAGCTGCTGGTCGAGATGGACGGCTTCGAGGCCAACGAGGGCGTCATCCTGATCGCCGCGACCAACCGTCCCGACGTGCTCGATCCCGCGCTGCTGCGCCCGGGTCGCTTCGACCGCCAGGTCGTCGTCCCGAACCCCGACGTCGGCGGCCGCGAGAAGATCCTCAAGGTCCACATGCGCAAGGTGCCGCTGGCGCCGGACGTCGATCCGAGGGTGCTGGCCCGCGGCACGCCGGGCTTCTCCGGTGCCGATCTGGCCAACCTCGTCAACGAGGCCGCCCTGCGCGCCGCGCGCGTTGGCAAGCGCCTCGTGACCATGGGCGACTTCGAATACGCCAAGGACAAGGTGCTGATGGGCACCGAGCGTCGCTCGATGGCCATGACCGACGAAGAGAAGACGCTCACGGCCTACCATGAGGCAGGCCATGCGCTGGTCGCCATGCATGTCCCCAAGAGCGATCCGCTGCACAAGGTGACGATCATCCCGCGCGGTCGCGCACTGGGCGTGACCATGCAGCTGCCGGAGCGCGATCACCTGAGCCACACCAAGCAGTATCTCGAGTCTCGTCTGGCTATCATGTTCGGTGGTCGCCTGGCCGAAGAGCTGGTGTTCGGCCCGGACAACGTGACGACTGGCGCCGCCAGCGACATCCAGGTAGCGACCCAGACGGCGCGCGGCATGATCACCGCCTACGGCATGTCCGAGAAGCTCGGCCGCGTGCGCTACCAGGCGAACGAGCAGGAGGTCTTCCTGGGTCACGCCGTCACGCAGACGCAGAACGTCTCCGAGGCGACGTCGCAGCTAATCGACCAGGAGGTTCGCCGCCTGATCGAGGAGGCCGAAGGCCGTGCCCGCACGATCCTGACCGAGCGCCTCGAGGACCTGCATACGATCGCCAGGGCGCTGCTCGAGTACGAGACGCTGAGCAACGACGAGATCGGCACGATACTGCGTGGCGAGAAGGTCGTGCGCGACGACACCGGAGGTGCCGGCACGTCGGATCGTCGCCGGCGCGCCTCGGTTCCGACCACCACCACCGGCCCGGCGCCGGGTGCGAACCCCGAGCCTCAGCCGGGCGTTTGACGCGAAGCTTCGCGGGCTTCGCGCTCGATCGCCCTCTCGTGATGGCGATCGTGAACGTGACGCCCGACTCCTTTTCCGACGGTGGTGAACGCCTAGACCCTGCGCGGGCCATCGAAGATGGCCTGCGCTTCGTGGCGGAGGGGGCCGACATCCTCGATGTCGGCGGCGAGTCCACGCGCCCCGGTTCGGCCTCCGTCTCTCCCGAGGAGGAATGCCGGCGGGTTCTTCCCGTGGTGGAGGGCCTCGTACGGCACGGTGCCGTCGTCTCGCTCGACACACGTCGCGCCTTGGTCGCCGAAGCGGGACTGGCGGCCGGCGCGGGCATCGTGAACGACGTGTCGGCGCTGCGCGACGACCCGGCCCTGCTTCCCCTGGTGGTGCGGCGCAAGGCGGCGGTAATCCTGATGCACCGGCGAGGAAGGCCGGAGGAGCGGTATGCCGGCCCGGCGTATATGGATGTCGTCGAAGATGTCCGACGGTTCCTGCTCGATCGCGCCGCGGCCTGCCAGGCGGCCGGCGTCGAACGGCAGAGCATCGCCCTCGATCCCGGTCTCGGCTTCGGCAAGAAGGTCGAGGAGGAACTGACCCTGATCGCGGGGACCCCGCGTCTGGCGGAGGCGGGTTATCCCGTGTTGATCGGTTGCTCGCGCAAGAGCTTCATCGGCCGGCTGACGGGCGTCGAACGGCCGGCCGATCGCGATCCGGCATCGGTCTGGCTGGCTGTGGAGGCTCTGCGCCGTGGCGCATCCATCGTCCGCGTCCATAACGTCGGCGCCACGCGGCAGGCTCTCGCGGTCTTCGAGGCGATGCGGTAAAACCACAGTCATGGCTCGTTCACTTTTCGGCACAGATGGCGTCCGCGGGCGTGCGAACATCGCCCCGATGACCGCCGAAATCGCGATGCGCATCGGCATGGCTGCGGGACAGGTGTTTCACCGCGGGGCCCACCGCAACCGCGCCGTCATCGGCAAGGATACGCGCCTGTCGGGCTACATGCTGGAGCAGGCGCTGACGGCCGGCTTTCTCTCGGTGGGCGTCGACGTGTTCCTGCTGGGGCCGATTCCGACGCCCGCGGTCGGCTTCCTCACGCGGTCGATGCGCGCCGATGTCGGCGTGATGATCTCCGCCTCACACAATCCCTACGAGGACAACGGGATCAAGCTGTTCGGTCCGGACGGCTTCAAACTGTCAGATACGGTAGAGACCGAGATCCAGGCGCTGGTGATGTCGCCCTCGGACCTGGTTCTCGCCGATGCCGCCGCGATCGGCCGCGCGAAGCGGTTGGATGACGTGCAGGGCCGGTATATCGAGGCGGTCAAGGCATCGGCGCCGCGCGGACTGGATCTCAGCGATCTCAAGGTCGTCATCGATTGCGCCAACGGGGCTGCCTACAAGGTGGCGCCGACGGTGCTCACCGAACTCGGTGCCGAGGTCATTCGCGTCGGCGTCTCTCCGGACGGTTTCAACATCAATGGCAATTGCGGCTCGACGCATCCCGGCGTCCTGCAGGAGCAGGTCGTCGCGCACCATGCCCATATCGGCATCGGACTCGACGGCGACGCCGACCGCGTCATCATGGTCGACGAGACAGGCGCGGTCATCGACGGCGACCAGCTCATGGCGACCATTGCCGACCAGTGGATGCAGAACGGCCTGCTGTCGGGCGGCGGCGTCGTCGCGACGGTGATGTCCAATCTCGGGCTGGAGCGCTATCTCGACGCGCGGCGGCTGAAGCTGGTCCGCACGCAAGTCGGCGACCGCTACGTTCTCGAGCGCATGCGGGCCGACGGTTACAATCTGGGCGGCGAGCAATCCGGTCACATCATCATGACCGACCACGCCACCACCGGCGACGGGCTGATGGCGGCGCTGCAGGCGCTGTCCGTCCTGATACGCACTGGCCGGCCGGCGAGCGAGCTTTTCCGCGCTTTCGAGCCCGTGCCGCAGCTGCTGAAGAACGTGCGCGTCGCCGACGCCACGCAGGCCCTGCACGCCGCATCCGTGGTCAAGGCGATCGCCTCGGCCGAAGCCAGGCTCGGCAGGAACGGGCGCATCCTGGTTCGAAAGTCGGGCACCGAGCCGCTGATCCGCGTCATGGCCGAGGGCGACGATTCCGACCTCGTGCACAGCGTCGTCGACCAGATCGTCGAGGCGATCCCCCGGCAGGCGGCATGAAGGGCCGCGTGCTGATCGTCGCCGGCTCGGATTCCGGCGGTGGGGCCGGTATCCAGGCCGACATCAAGGCGGTCACGGCGATGAACGGCTTTGCCGCCACCGCCATCACGGCGCTGACCGCCCAGAACACCGAGGGTGTGCATGGGGTGGTCGGCGTCGAACCGGCCTTCATCGCCCAGCAGATTGAGGTCGTCCTGAGCGACATCGGGGCCGACGCCGTGAAGACCGGCATGCTGCATAGCGCCGACGTGATCGAGGTCGTGGCCGCCGGCATCGAGAGGCATGCGGCCGGCGTGCCGCTGGTCGTCGACCCCGTGATGGTCGCCAAAGGCGGACACCGGCTGTTGCTGACGGACGCGGAGGCAGCGCTGCGCGACAGGCTGCTGCCGATGGCGGCGCTCATCACGCCGAACCTGCCGGAGGCGGAAGTGCTGGTGGGATTTCCAGTGCGCGTCGAGGCCGACATGAAGCGCGCCGCCGAGCGGCTGGCTGCGCTGGGCGCCGGGGCGGTGCTGATGAAGGGTGGCCATCTCGAGGGCGACCGTGTGGTCGACCTGCTGTTCCACGACGGCAAGTTCGACCGGTTCGACGATGCCCGGATCGTGAGCCGCAGCACCCACGGCACCGGCTGCACGCTCGCCTCGGCCATTGCGGCCGGGCTCGCACAGAAGATGACCTTGCGCGACTCGGTGGCGCGGGCGCGCGACTATGTCCGCAAGGCCATCGAGACCGCGCCCGGTTTCGGGCGCGGCCATGGCCCGCTCAATCACGCCGTGACGGTCAGATAAGGCCGGCGCCCTCGGCGACAGGCAGTCGGCTCGTCCACTTGCCGGCTTCCGCCAGGACGATGAAGTTCCAGAGCTCGCGGTTGAAGGCGTCGGGCTCCTCGAGATTCACCGTGTGCCCCGTCTTGGCGAACACCGCCAGGCCGGCATTGGGCAGCACACGCTTCAGGTAGAGGCTGGTCTGCAGGCAGGGATCGTCCTCGTCGCCGCAGATGATCAGCGTCGGCAGGTCGAGCTTCTTCCACTCCTCCTCGAAGTCGTAGAGCGACGGCCGCTTGCCCTGGTAGTTCTCCATGGTGTTGGCGGCGCCGACGTCGGGATGCTCGGAAAGGTGCATCGTGAATTCGCCAAAGCCGCGCGGATCCTTGGTCTTGAAGCGCGAGCGGGTGGGGTTGCTCGTCAGGCTCTCCGAGTACTTCGCCGTACCGTGTTTGCGGATGAGGCCGGCCGTGGTGACGGCGTCCTTCTTGAACTGCTCATGTCCGTCGCGGCCCGCGCCGGACCCCACACCGGCAAGCGTCAGTGAGAGCGCACGGTCGGCATACGATCTGCCGAAATGCGCCGTCGCGAAGGCGCCCTGCGACAGGCCGACGATATGAGCCTTGGCGATCCCGAGATGGTCGAGCATGTGCCGGGCGTCGTGGACGGCGAAGTGCTGGCCATACATGTCGCCGGACGCGGGTACGTCGGAGCCCGGATAGCCTCGGAAGGAGTAGGTGATGCAGCGATGGCGCCGCGCGAAGAAACGCATCTGCGGCTCCCAGGCCCGCCAGTCGCCGCAATATTCGTGGACAAACAGGATCGGCGTGCCGCTGCCGGCTTCTTCGTAATAGAGCTTCACGCCATCGGGAGTGGTTGCGTGGGGCATGGCGCGGATCCTCGTCGGGTCGTTGATGGCGTTGGCGGATAGGCTAACATCGCTCCCATGGCAAAGTACCGCATCTACTCCACGAGCTTCGCGAGCGTTTACCCGCTCTACGTCGCGAAGGCGGAGAGGAAGGGGCGCACCAAGGCGGAAGTCGACTAGAGCGTTTCACGTTTTGACGTGAGCGTATCCGGCGCTTTGGATGTAGTTGCAGCATTCGGATGGTCGGATGGTCTTGAGGAGCTTTCCGACGTAGCGCGAGAGGGCTTCCGGGGTTCGCTT
>JAESFK010000157.1_pt1 | contig 54219 bp, 43 predicted proteins | sample 9269391 | NCBI WGS metagenome assembly JAESFK01 (sample SAMN14506231, study PRJNA617097) | algae metagenome | isolation source: Drouetiella hepatica UHER 2000/2452 and co-occurring heterotrophs from... | place: Slovakia: Slovak Paradise National Park, Hrabusice, Kosice Region | collected 2000-01-01
GAGCAGCCCGGTAGCTCGTCAGGCTCATAACCTGAAGGTCGTAGGTTCAAATCCTGCCCCCGCAACCAAACCAAAAAAGCCGCCCACAAAAAAGGGCGGCTTTTTTGCGTCCGGGGCTGTAGAGCCGCCGGCGCTGGTTTCTGTTTCGCTCGCCACGGCGCTCGTGCCACCTTCGTCCGGTACGAGACCGGGGGAGGGGACTTGCTTCGCGCCATCTTTTGGGGAGTCGTGGCCGCCATTGCCTGCGTCGGGCCGGTCGCCGCACGTGAGTCCGGAAACGGGCGACTGCTCCGCGCCGCCTGGGTGCCCGTAGGGAGCGGGCTCATCGGCGCAGTGGCCGACTTCGACGGCGTGGACACGCCGCTCGACCTTCAGATTCTCCGGGAAGCGGCCACGCGCGCTCACTTGGGCATCGTCGTCCTTCCCATGGGGCGGGCGGCCGCCCAATCCGACCTCGCCGAGGGCAGGGTCGACCTCCTTTTTCCCGATGCGATCGCGCGCGACGGCGTTTCCGTCCCCTACCGGGCGGAGCGCGACGTCCTCCTGTGCGCGAGGCGGCTTCCGGCGCTCAATCGCCAGGGATCGGCTGCGCTCGAGGAAGCCTATGGCCGTGGTTGGCGGATTGGGGTCATCAGGGATGCTCCCCTTCGCGAAGACAAGGTGAGGCTCGTGACGAGCGGCCCGGCGGCCGGTCGGACGTCGTTCTTCGGCGATGCGGGCCAGGCGCTCGCGGCAGTCATCGCCGGAGGCATCGATTGCCTGGTCGCCCGCCGCCTGGCCATCCTGGCCGCCGTTGGCGCGGCGCCTGGCGCCGAGGACTTCGTCGCCCGAACGGCCGTCGAGCTGGGAGAGACCGAGCTGCGCATCCGCTTCGCCGCCAGTGTCGCGCCCGCGATGGTCGAGGAACTCAACAGCGCCCTGACCTCGCTCCAGAAGGACGGGACCATTGCCAGGTTGGAAGAGAGGACGGAACGGCCTGTTCTGCTCCGCTTTGCCACCGCGACATGGTGGTTCTCCCTGCTCGATGTCGTTGGGACGGTGGCCTTCGCCCTATCCGGCGTCCTGATCGCCCGTGCCGAGCGCTTTTCGCTTCTTGGCGCGTTCGTTCTGGCGGCATTGCCCGCGGTCGGCGGCGGTGTGGTCCGGGATCTCCTGCTCGGCCGCGAGCCGATCGGCATCGTGGGCAATGCGCAGTCGCTGTTTCTCGTTCTTGGCACCGTCGTCGTGGCGTATGCGCTCATGACAGCCGCGCAGAAGATACGGGTAACGCCACCGGAGCGCTTGCGCGCGGTGACGGACCGTCTTCCGCCGCGGATCGTACTGGAGATCACCGATGCGGCCGGACTCGCAGCCTTTACGGTCATCGGCGTCGCGGTTGCGGTCGGCGCCGGCGCCGAGCCGCTCTGGCTGTGGGGGCCCCTGGCGGCGGGCCTGGGGGGTGCCGGGGGAGGCATACTTCGCGACCTTCTGCGAAGCGGCTACGAGAGTCCCGCCCTGCGCTCGTCGTTCTATGCCGAGGTCTGCGTCCTGTGGGGCGCGTTCCTCTCGTTGGCCATCATTCATTTCCTGCGCGCGGATCAACCGCAATTGGTGCGCTTCACCGTATGCTTCGCGGTTCTGGGTGGCTTTGTGACGAGAATGGCCATCGTCGCCTATGGAATCCGAAGTCCACGCTTTTGACGTCGGAATAGGATCGACGACTGCTGGATCGGACGAGGAAGACAATGAGCAAATCACCCACTGGCGAAGAATTTGGCGGAATCATCGGACGCACGGTCGAGGAGTCGACCCCGTGGTGGCCGCCGGCGAAATTCAAGCGCGGTGCGCCGGACGTGGTCCTGGTGGTGCTGGACGATGCGGGCTTCGCCCATCTCGGCTGCTACGGATCGACCATCGAGACGCCGAACATCGACGCCCTTGCCGCCAAGGGGCTCCGGTTCACCGGCTTCCACACCACCGCGCTTTGTTCGCCGACCCGCGCCTGCCTGGTGACCGGACGCAACCACCATGCGGTGGGCATGCGCGCCGTTTCCAATTTCGATACCGGCTTCCCCAACATGCGCGGCGCCCTTCCCCGCAGTTCGGCGACGCTGGCGGAAATCCTGCGCGAAAGCGGCTACGCGACCTTCGCCGCGGGCAAGTGGCACCTGGCGCCAATGTCGGAGTGTTCGGCCGCGGGCCCGTTCACGAACTGGCCGCTGCAGAAAGGGTTCGACCGCTATTACGGATTCCTCCAGGGCGAGACCGACCAGTTCTTTCCCGAACTCACGATGGACAACCATTTCGTCGATCCGCCGGCCGGCCCCGAGGATGGCTATCACGTGTCGGAGGATATCGTCGATCGTTCGGCCGGGATGATCCGCGATCTCGCGTCCCTGGTGCCCGAGCGACCCTTCTTCCTGTACCTCGCCTTCGGCGCCATGCATGCGCCGCACCAGGCGCCCCGGAGCTATCTCGAGAAGTACCGCGGGCGCTTCGACGCCGGGTGGGACGTGGCGCGCGAGGAGTGGTTTGCGCGCCAGAAGGCCATGGGCATCGTGCCGGAGCCAACCAAGCTCGCGCCTCGCAACCCTGGTGTGAAGCCCTGGAGCGACCTCGGTGACGATGAGCGGGCCTTTGCCGCTCGGCTGCAGGAAGCCTTCGCTGCGATGCTGGAACACACCGATGCCCAGGTCGGTCGGCTGATCGACTTCCTGAAGTCGATCGATCGCTGGGACAACACGCTGTTCATTCTGCTCTCGGACAACGGCGCCAGCCAGGAGGGGGGCGCCAGCGGCGTGCTGGATGAGGCCAAGTACTTCAACGGCATCACCGAGGATGTTGTGGAGGCCGTTGCGCGGCTCGACGACATCGGCGGACCGGCCAGCCACAGCAACATCCCCTGGGGGTGGGCGCAGGCGGGCAACACCCCGCTCAAGTGGTACAAGCAGAACGCGCACGGCGGCGGCGTGCGCGATCCGCTGCTCGTTCACTGGCCTGCACGGCTGCAGAATGCCGCCGGCATACGGCGTCAGTTCTGCCACGCCATCGACATCGCCCCTACCGTGCTGGAGGCGCTTGGCATCCCGAGTCCCGCCGTGGTTGCGGGCGTGCCGCAGATGCCTTTTCACGGCGTGAGCCTCGTGCCCGTTTTCGGCGATGCGAACGCGCGGATCGACAGGGGGGCGCAATATTTCGAGATGCTGGGGCACCGCGGCATCTGGCGCGACGGCTGGAAAGCCGTCAGCCACCACAAGCGCGGCGAGCCGTTCGATGCCGACCGCTGGGAACTGTACCACCTCGCCCAGGATTTTTCCGAGTGCGACGATCTTGCCGCTCAGGATCCCGCGCGCCTGAAGGACATGATCGATCTCTGGTGGACCGAGGCGCACAATCACGGGGTGTTGCCGCTCGACGTCCGCGGGGCGGCGGCGCTGTTCCGCGCCGCCCAGAGACCCGGGCTTCCCACGACCCGCAGTCGTTTCGTCTATCATCCGCCGGTCTCCCACGTCATTGCCGACAACTGTCCCCCGACGGCGCGCGGCTGGACCACGACGGTCGAACTCGACCACGCTTCAAGCGGCGACGAGGGGGCGCTGGTGGCGCGCGGCAGCCTCAACAGCGGGTTCGTCCTGTACCTGAGAGGCGGAGTGCCGGTGTTCGACTACAACGACTTCCACCGCCACACGCGCATCGCCGGGGACACGCCATTGACGCCCGGTCGCCACGAAATCGGCCTGCAGGTCGCGCGCACACCGGATGGCGGCGCCGACGTGCGACTGACGGTTGATGGAACCCCGGCAGGGGCGGGCCATCTCCCGAGGTTGCTGTTCATCATCTCGACGCAGGGCATGGACATCGGCCGCAGCCTGTCGCCGGTGAACGCCGACTATGCGGCGCCCTTCGCGTACACGGGAAAGATCAGGCGTGTGGTGTTCGAGGTGCCGCGCACGCCGCCTGCCGGGGAGGTGAAGGCGCAGGTGCGAACCGAAATGTCCAGACAGTAAGCCGCGGCGAAAGAGGACGCATCGAAGCTGGCCTCCTGCCCAGCCAGCATCTTGGATCGCATCCCGCCTCAATCGGGGATCCCCTTCGCTTCCTTCAAGGCCCGAAACGCTCTTGGTGCGCTGCGAGGCAGTGTGCCCGGACGCGCAACGTCGCTCGCGGGGATCCACTGCAGGAGACCCTTCTCGAGCATGTCGTTCAGGAACAATGTCAGCTGCCTGAAGGTGCGGTCGAAGACTGCCTGGCGGTCAGGCTGCTGCAGGGTGCCCGGAGCTATGACGTAGTGGGCACGCCCTTTTTCGATGATGTATCCCAGTGCCAGAAGACGCTTCAGCTTGCGGCGCACGGTTTCGCGGGGAATGCCCGTTGCCGCGGCGATCGACGCCGCGTTGACGGCTCTCTGGCCTGCAATGCCTATGACGGTTTGCAGGCTGCGGTTCCTGTCGCGAAACGCTGCATCGCGCATGCCGGACTCGATGGCTATCAAGCCGATGATCTCCGCGATTCGGGCGAGGTCGAGATCGCCAAAGCAGAGCTCGCACCGGTCTCGCTCGATGCGGTGAAGGAAGTTCCCCGTCAGGAAGATGATGAGCCTGGAATTCGCCTGTGGATCGACCAGGCCCAGTCGCCCGCCTGGCCGTGGCCGGGTCGCTCGCTGGGGGGGCGCATCGTCCCCGGCTTCTTTGCCTCGTCGTGCATTGTCGTCCGATTGTCTGGCCATGCTGCCTGCGTTCCAAACACTTATGTTACGGAGTGCCCATTCCGGGCGGCTATCCAATTGAGCGGCGAGCCGCCGCCATTACTGTGCGCCGCGATGGCGACGATGCGGTGAACCAGGACGGACACAGTTCGCGCGACCACGTGGAGCAGTACCACCACCCTCTCGTCGCGGCTCTGCAACAACGAACCGCTAGTCGAAGTGTGAGCGCTGACGACCAGTGATGGAGTTGCACAGATGGCGACGTTCGGACAAGCCGCCCCGGCAGTAGCCGTCGATCCCGGCACCGGATTGACGCACATGGTGTGGAACCAGGATGGTCAGGTCTGGTCGGCCTACTACGATCCCGTGGCCAAGCACTGGGTCGATGCTGCCGCCATCCCCGGCTCGGTCAGCGGCCAGAGTCTCCAGCTCAACGCCAATGCCGGCATGCTGGGCGCGGACGGCAATGTCACACGGGGCCTGATCGCCACTTGGACAAATGGCGACGGCAACGAAGCCGAAGTCAACGGCGCGGTGGCCTTTTCGTCGCCGCTCGGCGGCTACCAGTGGAGCCGGGCGGTCGCGCTCACACACGACACTCTCGAAGATTCGAATCTGCAGGTCGCCGTCACCGATGACGGCACGGTCACCCTCGTGACCCGCAAGATCGATGCCGACGATCCGCAGGCTCTCGGGCATCTGTCGACCTCTACCGTAACGCTCCAGCAGCACGACTTCACGTTCGACGGCGGTCCGAAGGCGCCGTACGTCCTCGGCGCCGATCTGCCCTACGGCGTGGGGTTCAACCCGAGCGGCACCTACGTCCAGAACTTCAACTTCGACGTCGGATACAAGTACAAGGGCTCCCAGGGACTGCTCCCCGGAAGCTTTCCGCTCCTGGGTGGAACGAGCAGCCAGTTCGAGCTCGATCTCCGCTTCCGGGGCGGATACCAGGAGATGGATCCCTCGCTCGCCGGGTTTGGCCCGAACACGTCCCTGGCCCTGGCCAGGTTCGAGGCGAAGATGGGCTGGAAGTTCTTCGACATGCTGACCCTCGCGGGATACGTGCAGGGCCTCGGAGCGTATGGCGGCCAGTCCGGCGACTTCTGGGAGCTCAAGGGCGCGCGCCTGAACATCGGCCTTCAGGCCAAGATCGAATATCCGCTGTGGGGGTCCTACGAGCTGTGGCCCGGGATGAGCAAGAACGGGGGCATCAGCCTCAGCGGCGGGTGGGTGTTCGACCTGCGCATCCAATGGAACAACATCTGGCGGCAAGACGCGGCGCCGGGCGATTCCGAGGGCGATACGATACCCGAATTCGCCACGCTGGTGCGGGCGGACGGTAGCCCGGCGGTCGTCGGCGACGACCCTTCGCAGCTCCACTGGCAGATCGAACCGCTCAAGTTCTTCAACGCGATCTTTCCGTCGGGAGCCGGCGCGGCTGCGGAGGATGTCGGCGCGAACCTGACGCACCACACGCAATGGCAGATCAGTCCCGGCCCCGGATTGTGGGCGCAGGCGAAGATATCCAAGACCATCAGCGCCAAGGCCAGCGGAATTATCTTCGTCGACTTCACCTCGACGGACGGCAGCCCGCTTTCCTACAGCGACCTGCGCCTGCGGGTCGATGCCGAAGCGACGCTCGGCACCCTGACGTTGCGCTTCCGCTACGAGAACAGCTTCCTCAAGCCGGAAGGGCCGGAGCTTGGGGAGCAATCCGTCAATCGGGCCTATGCCGGCGAGTTGGAGTATGCGCCACGACCCGGCAACGGCGTGATGCTCGCCCCGGGCGCCGTTGCCGGAAGCAGCGGCACCGGTGCGGTCCCGCATTCGCTCACGGTGCTGGCCGACGGCACCATGGTCATGGTGTGGGTCCAGGACGCGCCCAACGACAGCGGTCATCTGACCGACATAGCCGCGTCGATCTCGACCGACGGCGGCACGACCTGGAGTACGCCGACCATCTTGCCGGGCAGCGACGGCCTCAATCTCGATCCGGTGGTCGCGATGGACGGCCAGGGGCGCGTGGTCGTGGCATGGGGTAACGCTGACGATTCCGATCTCGCCAACACGCCCCCCGGCCATGCCTATGTCGTGTTCGGCGGGAGCTATCTCGCCGGCGCGGGCACCCTGGAGCTCGGCGCGCTCAACGGCCACAACGGCTTCGTTCTCACCGGCGGCACGCCGCTCAGCGCCATCGGCGCGGCCGTGAGCGGTGCCGGCGATCTCAATGGCGATGGCGTGGCCGACCTGGTGGTGGGCGCGCCCGATGCGCTGATCGATGCCGGCGAGGCCTATGTCGTATTCGGCAAGGCGGGCCTCGGCGCCGGCGGCTCGATCGACGTCTCGACGCTCGACGGAAGCAATGGCTTCATCGTCAAGGGGCTGCCGTTCAGCCAGCTCGGCACCAGCGTGCACCGTGCCGGCGATGTCAACGGTGACGGCTTCGACGACCTCATCGTCGGCGCGCCGGGCGCGGGTGATGGCACCACCGACGGCGACGGCACGGCCTATGTGATCCTCGGTCACAGTGGCGGCTTCGGCACCAACGGCATCGTCGATGTCAGCCAGCTCAACGGCAGTGGCGGCTTCAGCATGGGGTCCGGCGTGCGGTACGACGCCGTCGGCACGACCGTCGGCGGCGGCGCCGATCTCAACGGCGACGGGCTGGCCGACATGGTGATCGGCGCCCCGGGTGTCAGTGGCGGCAACGGTGCCTATTACGTCGTTTACGGTGATCCGACCCTGGGCAGCAGCGGCGAGGTCGATCTGTCCTCGCTGGACGGCAGCAACGGCGTCGAGATCATCTACAGCAACAGCCCGGCCGGCCAGCCGACACAGGTGCCGCTCGGCACCGCAGCCAGCCTGACCGGCGATCTGAATGGCGACGGCCAGGCCGATCTCATCGTGGCGACCGAAGGGCGGGCCTTCGTGGTGTTCGGCGGCAGCGACCTCGGGGCGGATGGCCTGCTCGACCTCTTCCATCCGGGGGAGACGAAGGTTCTCACGATCGACGGCACGCAGCTCGTGGGCTTCGGCTCCTTCGCGGTGAGCCAGGCCGGCGACGTCAACGGCGACGGAGTCCAGGACCTGATCGTCGGCGTGGCCGAATCGATGGTGGATGGCGAGGCGGTCCCGGGCAGCAGCTACGTCATCTTCGGCAGCGCCGACCTGCAGGACAGCACGACGCTCGCGCTCGCGGACCTCGACGGCACCAATGGTTTCGCCATCGAGGGCGCGGGGAGCGCGGTGAGCGGCGGTGCCGACCTCAACCAGGACGGCTTTGCCGACCTGGTGCTCGGTGATCCGGCGGCGTCGGTGGGCGACAAGGACATGGCGGGCAAGGCCTATGTCCTGTTCGGCAGCGCCGGCCTGGGCGCGTCCGGGACCGTGGATCTTGCAACGCTGCCGGCCGGCTCGTTGCTGCAGCTGAACGGCGCCGCGGCCGACGATTCCGCGGGCGCCGCCGTCGCGAGCCTCTCGGACGTGAACGGCGACGGCATCCCGGACCTGATCGTCGGTGCGCCGCAGACCATCAACCAGACTGACCTCGACGATGCGCTGGCCAGTCTGCAGACGAAATTCGCCGTGCTGACCGGTGCCGCATGGTCTGAAGCGTCGGCCATTCCGGGAGTCGAACTGGGCCCCAAGGTGCAGAGCAACCTGCAGGCGCTGACCGACGGTCGCCTGCTGCTGGTCTGGGTCGCGGACAGCCCGGCCGAGGACGGGCAGCAGCAGGTCCACGGCGCTTTCTGGAGCGGGGCGTGGGGGACGCCCTTCGTGATCGCCACCGGGATCGTCTCCGGGTCCTATCAGCCTCGAATCGTGGAGATCGGCAGCGACCTGACGGTGATCTGGAGCGAGGTGGTGCCGGATTCCGCGAATGCCAACAACGACAGCCTGCAGATCACCTCGAGCACCTACACCGGCGGGGCCTGGTCGGCTCCGGCGGCCGCCAACATCGCGCCCGCGCTGGTCCCGACGCAGGTTTATTCCGACAACCAGCAGATCGTGGTGCGCCACGATACGAACAGCGCCAGCATGGTGCGGGTCGGGGGCGCCGCGGTCCGCGAGCAGGACGACATGGTTGTGGTGCGCCTCACGCGCTCCGGAGATCTCTCAAAGGCGCTCACCGTCCTCTATGCTACGAAGGACGGCAGTGCCACCGCCGGTAGCGACTACCAGGCGCTGGACGGCACGGTCTCCTTCGCGGCCGGCGAGAGCGAGCGTACGATCGAGATCCGCATCGAGGATGACGGCGTTACCGAACGGCGCGGCGAGACCTTCGACCTGCGCGTCTGGAGCGGCGCCGCCGAGGCCTACCTGGCCCACGGCGCCCTCCGAGTGGACGGGCCCGCGGAAGTACGGGCGACCATCACCATCATGGACGACGAGCCGACCCAGCTGGCGGCGATCGGCAGCGGCTTCGTGCTGGAGACCGATGCCGACAAGAGCGTCGGCCAGTCGGTCGCGGCGGCCGGTGACGTCAACGGCGACGGCATCGCCGACTTCATGATCGGCGGACCGGGCGGCAACGGCGGGGCGGGCAAGGTCTACGTCCTGTATGGCTCGCATGGCATCGGCACGGCCGACGCCAATCTCGACGTCGACACGCTGAACGGCACCAACGGCACTGTCCTGAACGGCACCATCGCCCAGGGCCAGATGGGCATGTCGCTCACGGCCGCGGATTTCGACAAGGACGGCAGGAGCGATATCGCCATCGGCGCGCCGCAGATGGCCAACAACCTCGCCGCGCCCGGCGGTACCGTCTACGTCGTCCATGGCAACGCCGTCAGCGGTGCGTCGAAGGATCTCGACAGCACCACGGCCAAGGAGCTGACGTCGACCACCTCATATTCGCTGGTTGGCGCCGCACTCGCCAGCGGCGACGTCAACGGAGACGGCACCGCCGACCTGGTCGTCGGTGCCCCCGGATCGAACAAGGTGTTCGTCGTCTACGGGCAGGCGCTGGCCGGCACCGGCACCCTCGATCTCGAGACGATGACAGCATCCCAGGGTTTCGAACTGACGAACGGCGTAGGCTTCGCGGGGGCGTCTCTGGCTGTGGCCGACCTCGACGGCGACGGCCACGACGACATCCTGATCGGCGCGCCCAACGCCAACCCGGTCGACGCGGGCGATGCCGGCGACAGCGATATCCGCGGCATGGGAGGCCAGGTCTATGTCGTGTTCGGCGGCAGCGGGATCGGCTCGACCGACCTGTCGACGCTGAACGGCACCAATGGCGTCATCCTGCAGGGCCAGCATCGCCTCACGGCCAGCGACGATCCCGACAACCCCGATTTCACCTTCGCCGACTCGGCGGGGGCATCGGTCGCCTTTGCCGGTGACATCAACGGCGATGGCAAAGACGACGTCATCATCGGCGCGCCGCATCTCTCGCCCGATGCGGTGCCGTCGCTGGGCGGGGCCTATGTGCTGTTCGGCGGCAGCTCCTGGAGGGGCCATGGCAGCACCTATCAACTCGCAGATGTGAACGGCAGCAACGGCTTCGTCGCCGACGGCGTGCCAGCGGGCTCGGATGCGGCAAGTGGCGGCGCCGGCATGGCCGTCAGTTCGGCGGGTGACCTGAACGGCGACGGCCTTGCCGATCTGCTGGTCGGCGCGCCCACCCTCAATACCCAGGGAGACAACTCCAACACCGGCCAGGTATCGGTGCTGTTCGGCACCAGGGATTGGACGCCGTTCCTGCAGGGCAACAGCCTCGACCTTTCGAGCGTGCCGCTCGACTCGCGCGTCTTCTCCTTCAACGGCACGGTGCTGACCGGCAATACCGGCGTGGCGATCACCAATGCGGGCGACGTCAATGGCGACGGTCAGCCCGACGTGCTGATCGGCGGTCCGACAGCGGGGCAGGCCTATGTCAGCTTCGGCCGCACCTGGATGGGACCCGGCGGCAGCCTCGATGTTTCCAGGCTGCGTTCCGACAACGGCTTCGTCTATTCGCCCGGCAACTCCGAAGTGGCCGCCGTGCGTGCGGCGGGCGATCTCAACGGCGACGGCTACACCGACATGCTGGTGGCGCAAGCGGGACCGGGCGGCACCGCGAGCGGCCAGTTCGACATCGTGTTTGGCAGCGATCCGCAGACGGGCCTGGCGCCGCTGCCGACGCTCGCGGTGCAGACCGGCGCTGCGGGCCAGATCACCGGCGCCCAGACCGTCGGCCACGGCGACTTCAACGGCGACGGTCTGGTCGACCTGGTCGTCGCGACCAACAGCAGCAGCTCCGGCCGTTTCGCCACCATCGTGTTCGGCACGGCCGACAACACGCTCTGGACCGGGACCGGAAACAGCGCAGGCCTTGCCGATCTGCTCGCGACGCATGGCGGCGTCACCGTCGACAACAGCCAGTTCGACAGCGCCTTTTTCAGCATCGTGGGCGCTTCGGACGTCAACGGCGACGGCTACGACGATCTCATCGTCAGCAGCGGCAATTCATTTCCCTTCGTCCTGTTCGGGCAGGGCGACTGGGAGGTCGGGACCACGTGGGCGCTCGCGGTTCCAGACGCGCTGGACGGCCAGAGCGGCTTCCTGATGCGTTCGTCGGCCTACTTCAATTCGATGCAGGTCGACAATCTCGGCGATCTCAACGGCGACGGCTACGACGATTTCGGACTCATCGGGCAATCCGCCAACGCCACCAACGGCTATGTCCTCTTCGGCTCATCCGGCATTGGCGGCGGCGGCACGATCAATCTCGATAGTCTCAATGGCGCGACCGGCTTCAGCCTGCAGGGCGGGCAGGAGGCCGCCTCGCCGGCCAATACGGTCACGGCCGCCGGTGACGTCAACGGTGACGGCTACGGCGATTTCGTCGTTTCGTTCGCCCAGAAGGGCTTCACGTCGTCGGCCGGCGCGACTTACGTCGTCTTCGGTCGCGCGACTCTGGGCAGCAGCGGCCTGGTGAATCTCGGCGGACTAGCGGCCGGACAGGGCTTCCGCCTGACGACCGGTACGCCGCAGGACCTCGGCTATTCTGCCTCGGCGGCCGGCGACGTCAATGGTGACGGCTTCGCCGACCTGCTGATCGGGTCTCCGTCGGTGAACGGCGATACCAAAGGACAGAGCTATGTTCTGTTCGGATCGACGACCGTCGGCGCCTCCGGCACCGTCAGCGTCGCCAACCTGTCGGGCACGGCCGGCTTCTCCATCGCGGGTGCGAGCAACAACACCTTCTCGGGCTCGAGCGTCGGCGGACCGGCCGACGTCAACGGTGACGGGTTCAGCGATCTCCTCGTCGGCGCGCAGGGCAGCAGTTCCGCGGGTGTGCCGGGGGCGGCCTTTGCCTTGTTTGGCGGAGACTTCACCGGCTCGACGAACTATCTCGGCACGGCGGCCGACGACATCCTGCAGGCGACCGTCAAGGCGACCACCGCCAACCCGGTGATCATGAACGGCCGGCAGGGCGACGACATACTGGAGAGCATCGGCAGCGAGGCGACCAGCCCCAACTCGGTGGTGATGATCGGCGGCGAAGGCGACGACATCCTGGCCATCGGCAGCCTGTCGTTCCGCGCGCTCGACGGCGGTACCGGCACGGACACGCTGATGCTCAATCCCTACCTGCTGACGTCGAACAACCTCGACCTCACCAATCCGGACATCGGCGGGCGCATTCACGGGATCGAGACGATCGACCTCGGCGTGGCCAATCGTTTGACGCTGTCGCTGCCGACGCTGTTGCAGATCTCCGACACCACGGACACCTGGATCGTGAAGGGCGAACTCAGCAGTGTCGTGGTGCCGATCAGCGAGGCCTGGGTGAAGGCCGGGGCGCTGGTCGTCGTAGATAACGTTTCTTACGAGAGCTGGAGCTACAAGGGTGCCACGATCCTGCTGGAGCAGGGCAACCTGTTCCGGAAGACGATCGCCGGCACCGAGGAAGCTGCCGACCAGCCTCCTCCCGGCGATGCAGTCGTCGGTGACGGCCAGACATTCTTCGTCATCAACACGAACGACAGCGGTGCAGGCTCGCTGCGGCAGGCGATCCTCGATGCCGCGCAGCACGGCGGCCGCGACACCATCGACCTGACGAAACTAGGCAGCCAATCGATACACCTCGCCAGCGCCCTGCCGACGCTGGGCTATGGCAACGACATCGATTTCGTCGGCAGCGAACTGGGCGTGCCGACCATCTCCGGTCACCAGATGTTCACGGTCAACGGGGCGGATGTCAGCTTCACCAACATCCATTTCGCCGGCGGCGCGGCCGTCGGCGGTGACGGATCTGGCGGCGGTGGCGGCGGCCTCGGCTCCGGTGCAGCGCTGAACATCCTCAGCGGATCGGTCGAGCTGGAAGCGACGGTCTTCACCGGCAACAAAGTGCAGGGCGGCAGTATCCAGAGTCTCGCCGGTCAGGGCGGCACCGGCGGCAGGACCGGCGGTGACGATTCGACCAACGGCGCCAACGGCAGCTCCGGGGGAGGTTACCAGGGCGGTGTCGGCGGCTCGGGCGGCAGCGGAGGTACGGCCAACAGCGGCAGCGGCAATCCCGGCGGCAGCGGCAGCAGCGGCGGCGTGGGCAGCGGTGGTGGTGGTGGCGGCGGCGGTGCAGGCGGAAATTCCAGCTTCGGCACTGGTCGCTATTACGGATCGGACGGCGGGCGGGCGGGCGGCGGCGGCTTCGGGGCCGGCGGCGGCGGGGGCGGCGGCGGCGGCGGCGGCGGCGCCGACACGCTCAACAATTCGCTCACTCAAGGCGCTGGGGGTGGCGCCGGTGGATGGGGCTCTTTCGCGGGGACCGGGAGCTGGGGCGACGGCGGTCACGTCAGCCGCGACGGCGCACTTGGCGGGAACGGCGGCGCCGGTGCCGGCCTCGGTGGCGCCATCTTCGTTTACTTCGGCGCCAACCTGACGGTGAGGGATTCGACCTTCATCGGCAACTCCGCCGCGGGCGGTGCAGGCGTCAGCATCGACAGCAACGGCCAGGGCAAGGGCGGCGCCATCATGGCGCTTTCCGGCTCGACCGTCGTCGGGTCGAACCTGACGTTCGTCGGCAACCAGGCGAGCGATCCCCTGAGCCATACGTCGTTCTCGGGCTACGGCACGTTCCAGGACAACAACGACGTCTACGGCACCATCAACGCAGCCAATCCCAATCCCCAGGCTATTCTCGGGACCGCCGGCGGAGAGTCGCTCGAGGGCACCGTCGGCAACGACTTCATCAACGCCGGTGACGGCGACGATACGATCGACGGCGGCCGCGGCAACGACATGTTGGTCAGCGGTTGGGGACGTGACACCTACTTGTTCCGCCTCGACAGCGGAGCGGACGTCGTGAGCGGGTTCACGGGCCTGTTCCGCTCGCCATCGGAAGACGTCGTCGCCGAACATGACGTGCTGAAGTTCGAGGGCGCCGGCATGACGGCCCGCAACCTGCGCCTGCAGCAGGACGGGTGGGACACGCTCCTCTGGTTCGAGGGGGTCGCCGGCTTCCTGCTCAGGCTCCAGTACGTGAACCGGCAGAGCCTGGCCAATCTCTCGCCTACGCTAGGTAATGTCCTGTTCGACGGCGAGACATCGTTCAGCGACTCGTTCGAAGTGTGGGCGGACGGCCAGCAGGGACCCTTGCGGCCAGGCGTCGTGACGTTCCTCGATGACCAGAATCACACACTGGACGGCTTCGATGGCATCGACGATGTCGTCTGGGGCGGCGCCGGCAAGGATGGGCTGAACGGCCTGGGCGGCAGCGACGAGTTGCGCGGCGGTGCCGGCGACGACACGCTGAGCGGCGGCGCCGCCGGCGACAGTCTCGATCTCGGCAGCGGCGTCGACACGGTGCGCGACACGGTCGGCGACCTGAACGGCGACGTGATCTCCGGCTTCGGGCGCTTCGACGCTCTGGACATCACGGGGTCGCGGCTCGACCGCAGCGCATTCACCTTCGACCGCATGGATGGCCAGACACGCGTGGAAGTCGGCGCTTCGACCTTCACCCTGGAGGGCGACTTCTCGCAGGGTGAATTCATGGCCGTCTCGCGCGGGATCGGGCCGGACGCCCACACGGTGGTGACTTTCCAGCCGTTGCTGCCGGCGCTCGGCGAGGGCGTGCGCGTCGATCCTTCCAGGATAAACGGCGTCGCCAACGAACTTTTCCTGACCGGCGACGGGGCCACACGGTTCAACGTGGAGTTCAGGTCGGGCGTGTCGGAGTTCTCGAACTCGCTCGGCTACTACACGGTGGGCGCCGACGGCACCATCGATGACGTCCACATCCTGTTCTCCAACACCCGGAACGTCGCCGCCGGCACGCAGACGCTGGATCTCGGCCCGGTGGGCGACGGGGAGCATCTCGCATTCTTCCTCATCCAGGACGGCTTCGATCGCTACGGCAACCTGCCGGACAATCTGACGTTCCGGATGCCGGGCGGCGCGACGCCGGCCGACATCGACGCCGGCATCCCGCCGGTGCTGCACAGCGCCACCCTGGGCGACCTCGGCGGCGCGGCGGTCTTCCACTCGATCGCCACGCTGAACCAGGGCGACATGATCCAGGTCCTCTCGGGTACGTCGCGCGGCGGTCTGGATCTGCTGATGGGTTTCGAGGACCTTCCCAGCACGGCCGGCGACAACGACTTCCAGGACGTGGTCATCCGGATCTGGACGGAGGACCTGCTGGCGGCATAGCGGTGCGACGTCTCATCGAACCAGCGACACTCTCCGCCTGATCGTTGATCTCTCCATCGGCGGTCGTCCGGCCTACCGGCAGATCACCGGGATCATCGACTTCGTGAAGGCGCGCAACTCGGTCGCCGGCACGCCGAGCCGCGCGCGGATGCCGGTGGCGGTCATGATCGCGCCGGCCATGCTGGCGCGCTCGGCGGGCGAGGGGATGGGTTTCAGGTCGCTGTTGACGAAGCCGCGCTCGAAGGCCCTTTCGAAGCTCGCGAGGATCTGGTTGGCCGCGGCACCGATGTCGGGGTGGCTGGTTGCTTCGACGGTCGCGGTGCCGACGATGATGCAGCCCGGCCGGTTCGGCGGCTTCGTGTAGATGTCGATCGCGCCCTTGTAGAGGCGGCCCAGCCGCTGCTCGATCGGTTCGGAGCCGGACAGGACGGCGTCCATGGCTTCAACGCTCTTCTGCCCGGTGTGGCGGAGCATGCTGATGTAAAGCTGCTCCTTGTCGCCAAAGGCGGCGTAGAGGCTCGGCCGGTTGAGACCGGCGGCGGCGCAGAGCTCGTCGAGCGAGGCTGCCGCGAATCCCTTGGCGAGGAACACGTCGCGCACGCGCTCCAATACCTCGCTGGTAATAAACCCGCGGGGACGGCCGCGCGGACGCGCCTCTTTCGTTATTTTTGTACTGCTTCGCATGATTATCCTTGACGGAGCCCGCCTCCCGTATTTTTGTACCACTTCGTACATAAATGCGAAAGCAACCCACCATGAGCCAATTGAGCCATTTACGCCGCGACCTGTTTCCGGTCGACCCCTTCCACGAGGACCCGACCTTCCAGTCCGTGTCGCTGCCGCGGCTGCCGTGGCATCGCCGGCTGTTCGCAAGGATCGGCCTGTGGCGCGAGCGCGCCCGGGCACGCCGGGCGCTGGGCGAGGTCGATGCCCGCAGCCTGCGTGATGCCGGCGTCGCCCCCGCGCAGGCCGAATTCGAAGCCAACCAGCCGTTCTGGCGCCGACCGGGATCGCTTCGCTGACCGTTCAACCAAGGAGAGAGAAGATGGAACTGTTCGCTTCACCGATGGCCTGCTCGCTGGCCTCGCATATCGCCGTGATCGAGGCCGGCCTGCCGGTCAAGGTCCGCTTCGTCGCGAACAAGAAGACCGACGATGGCGGCGACTACTTGGCCGTGTCGCCCTACGGCTACGTGCCGGCCCTGCGGCTCGATGACGGGCAGATCCTGAACGAGGGCGCGTCGGTGCTGCAGTATCTCGCCGACCGCAATCCCGAAGCCGGTCTCGCCCCGGCGTGGGGCACTGCCGAGCGCTACCAGCTCATCGATACGCTGCACTATCTCGGCACCGAGGTGCACAAACGCGTCTTCTACAACATCTTCTCGACCACGGTGCCCGCTGACGCAAAGAAGGCAGCGACCGCCGAAATCGATCCGACGCTCGCCGCGATCGCCAGGCGCCTCGGCGATCGCGAGACCCTGGTCGGGTACGGCTTCACCGTCGCCGACGCCTATCTGCTGACTCTGCTCAACTGGGCCGTGTTCCTCAAGGCCGACCTCGCGAAGTGGCCCGCGTTGCAGGCTTATCACCGCAGGCACCTGCAGCGGCCGTCCGTCGTCCGCGCGATGGGAATCGAGATGGAGGAGCGCAAGCGTCAGGCGGTGTGATCGAAGAGGAGCGGGCGGCTTCGACCGCCCGTTTCACTCATTGCGACTTGATTTGCGACTAGTAATTAATTGCGATTATGCTAGAGGTTTCCTCCTCGGAGGACATCGACCATGCGCATCGTCACCGCCGCCCTTCTGTGGCTCTCGTTCACCGGCGTCGCGTCGGCCCATGCGCTGTGGCTCGAGCCGGACGAGGCCGGTTACCAGCTCTATTTCGGCGAGTTCGGCGAGAACCTGCGCGAGGGCTCGCCCGGCCTGCTCGATCGCTTCGAGCCGATGCCGGCGGCCAAGGCGTTCGGCGCCTCGGGCGACCTGACGCTCAAGGCCGAGAAGAAGCCGACCGCGTTCCAGTTCACCGGCGCGCCCGAGGGCTCAAACAGCGTCGTGGCCGAGCAGGCGAGGGTCACCGAGCGCAAGCAGAACGACAAGGTCACGCGCACGCTCGGCCGGCTCTCGGCGCGCTACATCGCCGACTTCAGCGAGCGCCAGCCGCTGATCCCGCTCGACATCGTGCCGACCGGCAAGCCGGGCAGCTTCAAGGTGTTCTACGACGGCAAGCCGCTGCCCAAGGCCAAGGCCGAGGTCGTGACCGAGTTCGGCTGGACCAAGGAATTCAAGACCGACGAGGCCGGCGCCTTCGAGGTCGAGCTGCCGTGGAAGGGCACCTACGCCATCGAGGTGTCGCTGGCCGACAACACGCCGGGCACGCTCGGCACCGCGCCCTACGACGGCATGCGCTTCGTCACGACGCTCACCTTCAAGGTGCCGGACGGGCTCGCGGCCCCCGCACGTCCGCCGGTCGTCACGCCGAAGCGCTGAGCGATCAGCCGATCTTCTTGTTGAGAACGCCGAAGCGGTCCTTCGGCGCCTTCTCGCGGGCGGCGGGGCCGTAGGTTCCCATCTCGATGCGGTGCGGGATGGTGAGCATGTAGTTCTTGAAGGCGTTCTCCATCGCCTGCCGCCACCCCTGCGCGTCCTGGGTCTCGTTGACCGAGGCCTTGGCGAGCTTCAGCGCATAGGGATCGCGCTCGGCGATCCGCTGGGCCAGCGCCATCGTCTCCGCTTCGAGCCTGTCCCGCGGCACCACGCGGTTCACCAGGCCGGCCTTCTCGGCGTCGGCGGCGCTGATGAAGTCGCCGGTGAAGAGATACTCCTTGGTCTTTCGCGGACCGAAGTCCCACGGCATCGAGAAATACTGCACGTGGCTGCCGCCCCACTTCACGGCGCGGTCGGCGAACTGCGCATCTTCGCTCGCAATGATGATGTCGCAGGCCGAGGCGATCATCATGCCGCCCATGATGCAGTAGCCCTGGACCTGCGCGATGGTGGGCTTCGGCAGGTCGCGCCAGCGCATCGTGTTCTCGAAGAAGCGCTCCCACAGGCGGCGATACTCGCCCTTGAAGCCCGGCTCCAGCGGCGTCTTCTTCTGGTCCTCCATCTCCTGCGGGGAGCCGAGATCGTGCCCGGCCGAGAAATGCTTGCCGGCGCCGGCCAGGATGATGACCCGCACGTCGTTGTCGTCGACCGCCGCCGCGAAGGCATGGTCGAGTTCCTCGAGCAGGACCCGGCTCTGCGCGTTCAGCACCTCCGGCCGGTTGGTCGTGATCTTGAGGACGGGCCCGGTGCGTTCGGTGAGAAGCGTCGAATAGGTCATGCGGCTGCCTGTACGGGGTGACGGAGTTCGGGCGCGAGACCGGCGCCCATCAGGTCGATGAAATTGTCGCAATAGAAGCGCTGCTTCTGTGCCTCGCCGATGCCGGCCTTCTCCATCGAGGCTTCGAAGCGCTTGATCGGATGGCGGCCGCCTTCGACGTGCGGATAGTCGGAGGAGAAGAGGCAGACATCGTCGCCAGTGTTGGCGATGATCCAGCCCGTATCCTCGTGCGGGTAGGGCGTGACCCGGACCTGGCGCTGCACGAACTCGCTGGGCTTCAGCGACATCTTCTGCAGCCGCTCCTCGTTGCGATAGAAGGCGTTGTGCGCGCTGTCCATGTTGCGCATCCAGCCCGGCACCCACGATGCGCCCTGCTCGATGACGCCGAACCGGAGCTGCGGGAAGCGGTCGAGCACGCGGTCGACGACCAGCGCCGTCAGCGCCTTCATCGGCGGTTTGGCGATCGCCTTGTAGTCGATCGACTTGAAATTGTCGTCGCCGCCATGGAAGTCGGGCACCGGCGGCAGGCCGTTGTTGAAGTACGCATCTTCCAGCAGCTTGCCGCCGCCGCCGACATGGAAAACGATCGGCAGGCCGGCTTCCTGGGCGACGGCCCACAGCGGATCGAAACCGATATGGCTCGGCGAATGTCCGTCGGGGCAACGCGACGGGATCATCAACGCCTTGGCGCCGAGTTCGATCGCCTCGCGCGCGGCGCGCGCGGTGCGCTCGAAGTCGACCAGCGGCACGTAGCCGGTCGGCAGCAGGCGCCGGTCCACCGAGCAGAACTCGACCATGTGGCGCGTATGGGCGCGCGCCACGGCGTAGGTCAGCTCGACGTCGCGTCCGCCTTCCAGCACCGAGGAGTAGTTGAGCAACGCCGTGGTGAACATGAGCTGGCTGGCGAAGCCCAGCAGGTCGATCGAGCGCGGCCGGTCCTGGCGGCTCGATGAGCCCAGCGCCTCCCAGTTCTTGCGCAGCATGATCTGCGTTTCGTCGAATTCCTGCGCGGGATCGGCCTTGAGGCGCGTGCTGTGGAAGCCTTCGTGACGGGGAAACAGGACCTGGTCGGTCACCGCCGCGCGGTGTCTCGCCTCCAGATGCTCCTCGAGGAAGCCGGGCACTTCCATGATGTGGGCGTCGGCGTCGTGAATGACGCGGCCGCTGGCGTAGGGCATCGTCTCCTCTCCACTTTCCTTGTCGTTTTGCGAGAGCTTAGCATGAGCCAGGACATTTCCCACGCGGTGCGGACCCTCCTCGACGCGCGCCGCACGGGCCGCCAGGCGACCCCGCCCTTTGCGTTGAAGGACCGCGCTGCGGTCTATGCGATCCAGGACGGCGTCGCGGCAGCCACCGGGCCGGTCGCCGGCTGGAAGGTCGGCGCGCGCACGCCGACCGCCGAGCCCAATCCCGCGCCGTTGCTCAAGGGCGCGCTGGTGCCGTCGCCGGCGCGCTTCGACGGCAGGGCGATGCACATGATCGGCGTCGAGGTCGAGATCTCCTTCCACATCGCGCGCGATATCGCAGCCCGCGCCGAGCCGGTCGAGCGCGAGGAAGCGCTCGCGGCGGTGGGCGATGCTTTCGTCGGCATGGAGATCGTCGACACGCGCCTCGCCGATTTCAAGGATGTCGCCCCGGAATGGCTGCTGGCCGACAATCAAATGAACCACGCGCTGGTCGTGGGGGACCCGATCCGCAATTGGAAATCGCTCGACTGGCCGGGCCTGCAGGTGAGGTTGGTGGTCGACGGCAAGACGATCGTCGACCAGAAGGGCGGCCTCGGCGCCGTCGATCCCGTGCGCCCGCTCGCCTGGATGATCGACCACGCGGTCCGCCATCGCGGCGGCCTTCGGGCCGGTCAGGCGATCACGACCGGCTCGTGGACCGGTCTCCTCTACTTCCCGCCGGGCTCTCACGCGCGCGGCGAGTTCGTGGGCCTCGGAGCCGTCGAGGCGAGTTTCTAACGCCTTGTCATCCTGAGCGCAGCGAAGGATCTCACCTTCGCCAGGGAGTGCGCTGGTCGATCGGCTAGGTCTTTCGCTGCGCTCACGACGACAGAGATGCTTCGGTCCGCGCCGCAACAACGGCGCGCCTGCCGGCGGCAGTGTCCGCCGCATGACAAGTCTCGTATCTCCCGCGCCCTTCTTCGGCCGCCGCGTCGTCGCGGCTGCTTTCGTGCTCGCCGTGTTCGGCTGGGGCCTCGGTTTCTACGGGCCGCCGGTCTATCTCCAGTCGGTGCGCGAGGCGCGGAGCTGGTCGCTCGTGCTGGTCTCTTCCGCCGTCACCCTGCATTTCCTGGTGGGCGCCGTCGTCGTGGCCAACCTGCCGGCGCTCTATCGCCGGTTCGGCCTGCCGTCGGTCACCAAGGCCGGCGCCGCGCTGCTGGCGCTAGGCGTCGTCGGATGGGCGGTGGCGCAAGAGCCGTGGCAGCTCCTGCTGGCCACCTTCCTGAGCGGGGCCGGCTGGGTGGCGATGGGTGCCGCTGCCGTCAACGCCATCGTGGCCCCCTGGTACGCGGTGCGGCGGCCGGCGGCCCTGTCGATGGCCTACAACGGCGCCAGCATTGGCGGTGTCGTCTTTTCTCCGTTGTGGGTTGCGGCCATCGCCGCGTTCGGCTTTCCGGTCGCGGCGGCGATCATCGGGGCGATCATGGTCGTCACCGTCTGGCTCCTCGCCGACCATGTCTTCGCGCACACGCCTCAGTCGCTGGGCCAGGTCCAGGACGGTGAGATTCTGACGCCCGTTGCCGGCACGACCACACCCGTCGAGCGCAGCCTGCCGGGCGCGCTGCTGTGGCGCGACCGGCGCTTCCTCACCCTGGCCACGGCGATGGCACTCGGCCTGTTCGCGCAGATCGGCCTGATCGCCCATCTCTTCTCGCTGCTGGTGCCGGTGTTCGGCGGACCGGCGGCCGGCATCCTCATGGGATTGGCGACGGCGGCGGCGATCGCGGGCCGGACGCTGGTCGGATGGCTGATGCCGCAGGGCAGCGACCGGCGGCTGGTCGCCTGCCTCAGTCACGTCGTGCAGATCGCGGGATCGCTGGCGTTGCTGTGCGCGGCTGGAACGGATGTGATGCTGCTGGTGGCGGGCGTGCTGCTGTTCGGCGCCGGGATCGGCAATACGACGTCGCTGCCGCCACTGATCGCGCAGGTCGAATTCAGCAAGGCCGACGTTCAGCGCGTCGTGCCGCTCATCGTGGCGCTCGGTCAGGGAACCTATGCATTCGCGCCGGCGGCTTTCGGCTGGCTGCGGACGCTGTCACCAGCGGAAGGGATGCTGGTGTTCGTCGCGGCCGCCCTGATCCAGGCGGCCGCGATCGCACTCTTCCTCTTGGGAAGAAGGACCTAGTAGTACCAGCCGGGATACGGGTAACCGCCCCAGGGGCCCCAATCCCAGTCGTTCATCGAGTTGATGTTGGCCGTCATCTGCTGCTCGTCCGCCAGGTTCTTCTGGAAGACGTTGTTGCGATAGGTGCCGTACGCCGCCGCGTTGCCGACATAGATGCACACGCACACCGTCGGGTCGGGATAGACGTAGAACACCTGGCCGTTCTTGATCTCGCGCGAGAACTTGTGCGGCGGCAGGTTCTTGAACGCCGCCTGTCGCTGAGGCGTGTTCGCGGGCACGAACTTGAAGCCCGCCGCCACCATCATGTCTTCCTTGTTCGCGATCACCTGCTGCGGGTTCTGGCAGGCGGCGACGGCAGCGCCCATTCCAAGAACCAGAGAGAGAGTGGCAATCAGCTTCATTCACGTCCTCCGTATCATCGCTCTGTCAGGCGCCTGACCATTTGGGTGCCCGCTTTCCCAGGAAGGCCGCCATGCCCTCGCGGAAGTCGGCGCTACCGTAAGCCAGTCTGACGAGATCGTCGATGTTCTCGTCGCCCAGGCGCGCCTGCAGGCGGCGCAGCGCCTCCTTGGTGACCTGCATCGTGAGGGGGGCGTGCCCGGCAACGATCTTCGCCAGTTCCTCGGCCCGGGCGAGCAGGGCCGCCTGGTCGGGCAGCAGCTCGCTGATCAGGCCGCAGGCCAGCGCCGCCGGCGCGTCCATCAGCTTGGCGAGCAGGACCATCTCCTTGACCCGCTGGGGGCCGATAAGGGCCGCCAGGCGGGCATAGTTGGGCATCGACAGGCAGTTGCCCAGGGTGCGCGCGATCGGGAAGCCAAACTGGGCGCTGGCCGACCCGATCCTGAGGTCGCAGACGGCCGCGATCGCCGCACCGCCGCCGGTGCAGAACCCGTGGATGGCAGCAATGGTGGGCACGGGGCAGCGCTCGATTTCGCCCAGGATGCGATCCATTTTGAGTTCATACGCGATGCCGTCCTCGCCGCTCTCGAAGCTCTGGAATTGGGCGATGTCGGTGCCGGCCGCAAAGGCCTTGTCGCCGCCACCGGTGACCACCAGGGCGCGGACCTCGCCTGTCTTGCCCACGCGGGCGCAGATCTCGGCCAGACCCTCGTACATTGCGAAGGTGAGCGCGTTGCGCGCCTTGGGCCGGTTGAACGTCACCCAGCCGATCTCGCCACGCTTCTCGAAAAGCAGTTCTTCGGTCATGTCATCCAGTGTGCTGATTTGTGCGCCGCGACATCATCGTCTATGTCGCCTTGGGCCGCAAACGGGCATAGGCAGGTCATGGCACTCGAACGGCTTCTCAAGGGCTTCGCGGATTTCCGGGTTGGTTACTATCAGGAGCATCTCGACCTGTTCGAGAAGCTCGCGACGGAAGGCCAGTCGCCCAAGATCCTGATCATCGGCTGTTCCGATGCGCGGGTTGATCCGGGCATCCTGACCCAGACCCAGCCCGGCGACATCTTCACCGTGCGTAACGTGGCGGCGATGGTCCCGCCGGCCCAGATTCCTCCCGACGAGCGCCATCACGGCACCTCGGCCGCCATCGAGTTCGCCGTCCGCGGCCTCGGCGTCGAGCATATCGTGGTGCTGGGCCACGCGCTGTGCGGTGGCATCGGCGCGCTGGTCGACGGCAGCCGGGGCGCTTATGCGCACTACGATTATCTCTCGACCTGGACCAGCATCGCCCAGGAGACGCGCGACCTCGTCGTCGAGGAACTCAAGGGCCGGCCGCGCGAGGAGGTCACGCGCGCCGTCGAACAGGCGGCCGTCGTGAACAGCGTGAGCAACCTGATGGGCTATCGCTGGATCGAGGAGCGGGTGACGGCCGGCACGCTGACCCTGCATGCCTGGTGGTTCAACCTGACGATGGGCCAGCTCTACGCTTTCAATCCCGAGACGCTGAAGTTCGCCGCCGTCGTCGGCGTCAAGCTCGACGCCGCCGTGACCGGGGGCACGCCGCTTTCGGCCCTCAAGCCGGAATCCTTCGCGGCGGCGCTCGCCGGCAAGAAGCCGGCGTTCTGATAGAATTTCCTCCCCCGGTTGACGGGGGAGGTGGAAGAGATACTCAAGCCGACAGCGACTCGATCGCGGCGTCGACGCCGCCCGGCACGAACGGCACGCCCGAAGCCTTCATCGCGAGTTCGGTCGTGGCGAGGCAGCCCAGCAGCATCGGCTCGTTGAGGTCGCCCATGTGGCCGATGCGGAACATCTTGCCCATCATCTTGCCCAGCCCGCCGCCCAGCGACAGGTTGAAGCGATCGACGGCGGCCTTGCGCATCGGGTCGGAGCTGACGCCCTCGGGCATCACGACTGCGGTCACCGAGTTCGAAAGCCGGTCTTCGTTCTGGCAGAAGAGCTGCGGACCCTTGCCGTCGGAGCCCCACACACGCACGGCGGCGCGGGTCGCCTCGGCCAGGCGGGCATGGCGCGCGAACACGGCGTCGAGGCCTTCCTCCTCCAGCATCTTCAGCGATTCCTGCAGGCCGAAGAACATGTGCACGGGCGCGGTGCCGACGAACTTCTGCGGCGCGCGGCCGCTCATCATCTCCCAGCTCCAGTAGTGACGCGGCGTCTTGGATTTGCGCGACACTTCCAGCGCCTTGTTGCTGACACCGGTCATCGACATGCCGGTGGGCAGCATCAGGCCCTTCTGGCTGCCGCCGACCGTGAGGTCGATGCCCCAGGCGTCCATCTTGTATTCCATGCTGGCCAGCGAGGAGATCGTGTCGCTGAGCAGCAGCGCCGGGTGCTTGGCCTCGTCGATCGCACGGCGCACTTCTGCCAGCGGCAGGACCATGCCGGTGGCGGTCTCGTTGTGGACGGTCAGGACCGCCTTGATCGTGTGTTCCTTGTCGGCGGCGAGGCGCTCGGCGATCCGGGAAATGTCGGCGCCCTTGCGCTGGTCGGCGGGGATCAGCTCGACCTTGATGTCGAGATGGTGGGCCATCTCGGTCCAGCTCTCGGAAAAGTAGCCGGTCTCGACCATCAGCACGGTTTCCCCGGGCGAGAACAGGTTGGCCAGCGCGGCTTCCCAGGCGCCATGGCCGGTCGACGAGTACATGAACAGGTTCTGGTCGGTCTTGAGCACGCGCTTCACGCCGTTGTGGCAGGCGTGATGGATGGCCACGAACTCATCCGACATGAAATCGATTACGGGCCGGTCCATCGCACGGAGAACCCGGTCGGGAATGTTGGTCGGGCCGGGATTGTTGAAGAATTGACGGCCACGGGGCTTGGCGTTCACGGCGTTCCTCCACCTTGAGACGGCGGACTGTGACGCGAGGCCCTTGGCGAAACAAGCGAGACAAGCGATGCTCAGCCATTAGCTGGATTGAGGGCAAGTATGACCGTGCAAGAGAAAGATTCATCGCAGACGAACTCGGCCGTGGTCGCCGACTACAAGGCGAAGACGGGCAAATCGGCGGCGCTGTTCGAGCGCGCCCACAAGGTGCTGCCGAGCGGCATCACCCACGACGCGCGCTACCTCGATCCGTATTCGATCCACGTCTCGCGCGCGGCGGGCCCGCGCAAGTGGGACGTCGACGGCAACGAATATGTCGACTATTTCGGCGGCCACGGCGCCATGCTGCTCGGTCATTCGCATCCTGCCGTCGTCGAGGCGGTGAAGCGCCAGATCGAACTCGGCACGCATTACGGCTCCAGCCATGAACTCGAAGTGCGCTGGGCCGAGCTGGTGTGCGAGCTGACGCCCTGCGCCGAGCGCGTGCGCTTCACCGCGTCGGGCACCGAGGCCTCGCACATGGCGATCCGCCTGGCGCGCGCCCACACGGGCAAGGACAAGATCCTGCGCTTCCTCGGCCACTTCCACGGCTGGCACGACCATGTGACGGCGGGCGCGGGCGCGACCTATGACGGCGGCACGACGCCCGGCGTGCCGCAGGAGGTGAGCTCGCTGTCGATCGTCATGCCGAGCAGCGATGTCGTCGCCGTCGTGAAGGTGATCGAGGAGCGCGACGATATCGCCGCCGTCATGTTCGAGCCGTCGGGTGCGTCGTGGGGCCAGGTGCCGCTGCCGCCGGGCTTCATCCAGGCGGTGCGCGATGCCACGACGAAGAAGGGAGTCGTCATGCTGATGGACGAGGTCATCACCGGCTACCGCTGGTCCTCGGGCGGCGCGCAGAAGGCGTTCGGCATCATCCCCGACCTCTGCATCCAGGCCAAGATCGTGGCCGGCGGCCTGCCGGGCGGCGCGGTCTCGGGCAAGCGCGAGATCATGGACCGCATCGATCATGTCGCGACCGCGGCCCGCAAGATCGAGCGCATCCTCCATCCCGGTACCTTCAACGCCAATCCCCTGTCGGCCGCGGCGGCGGTCACCGCGCTGTCGCTGGTGCGCGACGAGGACCTGGCCGAGAAGGCCAACAAGACGGCGGCCGAACTTCGCGCGGCGCTGACCGAGGTGCTGGTGCAGGAAGGCGTGCCGTGGGGCATCTACGGCCAGAGCTCGACCTTCCTGATCTATCCCAATCCCTACGGCGATCCGATCGATCCCGCGACCTTCGATCCGCTGAAGGTGCCGATCGAGAAGCTCAAGGGCGCGCGCGGCGCGGGGCCGCTCACCGGCAAGATCCGCATGGGCCTGATGACCCACGGCGTCGACGTCATGGGCTCCCCTGGCGGCTTCGTCTCGGCCATGCACGGCGGTGCCGAGATCGAGAAGACGGTCCACGCGCTGCGTCAGACGGTGCGCGCGCTCAAGGCCGAACGCGAAGTGAAGGCGGCTTAGGCGGCTGGGGGCGCGCGACTCCTGTCGCGCGTCTTCGTTGCTGAAACAATGATCGCGCCACCGCAGTGGCGCGCCCCCGGCGGGAGATCGAACATGTACGGAATGACCAAGCCCGTTCCCGCGACCGAGTTCACGCGGCTGCCGGACAGGTTCCGCAAGCCCTCGCGCACGGCGTGGGGCGATGCCAATGCGGTGGGGCAGTTGCTCGATTCCTTCCTCGAGGGACCGAGCTTCGATCGCGCGGGCAATCTCTACGTCACCGACATTCCGTTCGGCCGCGTCTTCCGAATCTCCCCGGCGGGCGAGTGGACCTTGGTGACGGAGTACGATGGCTGGCCGAACGGGCTGAAGATTCACAAGGACGGCCGCATCTTCATCACCGACTACAAGCGCGGAATCGTCCTGCTCGATCCCGACACCGGCAAGGTGACGCCGCTGCTCGAGACACGCGGCTCGGAAAGCTTCAAGGGCGTCAATGACCTGCTCTTTGCCCAGAACGGCGACCTCTATTTCACCGACCAGGGCCAGACCGGCCTGCACGATCCGACCGGCCGCGTCTATCGCTACGACACGGCGGGCCGGCTCACGATGCTGGTGAACACCGTGCCCAGCCCCAACGGGCTGGTGATGAACAAGGCCGAGACCGTCCTCTATGTCGGCGTCACGCGTGGCAATGCGGTATGGCGCCTGCCGCTGATGGGCGACGGCATGGCGAGCAAGGTCGGGCTGTTCATCCAGATGAGTGGCGGCCATGCCGGTCCCGACGGCATGGCGCTGGACGAGGAAGGCGGCCTGGTGATCGCGCATCCCAGCACCACGGCCTGGCGCTTCGATGCGCTCGGCCGGCCGACGCATCATGTGGACTGCGGCGACGATATCTTTTGCACCAACGTCGCCTTCTCCGGCCACGATCTCTATGTCGTGGTGTCGCGCCGCAGCGAAAAGGTCGAGGCCGGCACCATCCTCAAGGCGACCATGCCGGTGCCCGGCAAGACCATGTTCAGTCACGCCTGATGCTCGCCATCGGCAAGCTCGAACCGTCCGACCGCGCGCCGTGGGAAGTGCTGTTCCGCGGCTACATGGATTTCTACAAGCGCACGCTGCCGCAGGAGATGTACGACCGCGCCTGGAACGAATTCGCCAGGGACACCCGCATGCACGCGCTGGGCGCCCGGCTCGACGGACGGCTGGTCGGCATCACGCACTTCCTGATCCACGCCAACACGTCGTCCGACGATGTCTGCTACCTGCAGGACCTGTTCACCGAGGCGGACGTCCGCGGCAAGGGCGTGGCGCGGGCCCTCATCCAGGCCGTCGCCGATTGGGCGAAGGCGCAAGGCTGCCCGCGCCTCTACTGGCAGACACAAGACAGCAACACGACCGCGCGGCTCCTCTACGACAAGATGGCCGTGAACCGCGGCTTCATTCGCTACGATATCGAGCTGGTCTGATTCATGTTCCTCGCCCCCGATCGGGGGAGAGGAGTTTGAAGGTTTAACGTCGACCCTTGCCGATGTGGGCGATGGCCTCGATCTCGACGAGGATTTCGGGCGCGGCGAGGGCGCTGACTTCGACGAGGGTCGAGGCCGGGAAATCGCCGGTGAAGAATTCGCGCCTCGCTTCCCAGACCTTGGTGTTGTTGGCGATCCGGGTGAGGAAGATCGTGATTTTCACGACATCGGACATGGCGCCGCCGGCGGCTTCGACCAACGACTTGATCTTGCCGAAAATCACCTTGGCCTGGGCGTATTCGTCCATCCTGCCCAGCGCCTCGGGATCGGCGCCGCGCGCGGTCATGCCGGAGACATAGGCGACGCCATCGACCACGAGGCAGTTCGACCAGCGCTCGGGCGGCGGCTCGGCGACGTCCGGCGAGGTCACGCGGCGGATGGTCATGTCGTCTCCTCCTTCGTTCGACTATCCGGGCTTGGCGCCCGACGCTTTCACGACCGGGGTCCACTTGTCGATCTCGCCCTGGATGAAGCGCGTCACCTCGGCCGGCGTCATCGTGCTGCCCGCGGCGCCGATCTCCTCCCAGCGCTTGATCACGGCGGGTTCCTTCAGCACGGCCTGCATCTCCGTGGCCAGCCGGTCGACGATCGGCTGCGGCGTCTTCGCGGGCACCGAGATGCCGAACCAGGAATAGGAGATCAGGTCGGGATAGCCCAGTTCCTTCATGGTCGGCACGTCCGGGAAGGCGGGACTGCGCGTCTCGCCGCTCACCGCCAGCGCATTCACCTTGCCGGCCTTGATGTGCGGCGCGGCCGAGGGCAGCGAGTCGAACATCACCGGCACGTTGCCCGCGATCGTGTCGATCATGGCCGGGCCGGCGCCGCGATAGGGAACGTGGACCAGACCCGCGCCGATCACCTGTTCGAGGCGCGCGCCGAGCAGATGATTGCTCGAGCCCGCGCCGGAGGTCGCATAGGAGACCTTGCCGGGATTGGCCTTGGCGTAGTCGACGAATTCCTTGAAGGTCTTGGGCGAGAAGTTCGGGTTTGCGACCAGGACGCTGGGATTGGTCGAGGCGATGGAGACATGGATGAAGTCGCCCATCGGATCGAAGTCGCCGCCGCCATAGAGCGTGGGCGAGATCGACAGGCCCGAGATCACCGACATCAGCAGCGTGTAGCCGTCGGGGGCTGCCTTGGCGACGATCTCGGTGCCGACCATGGCGCCCTTGCCGGGCTTGTTGTCGACGATGATGTTCTGGCCAAGCTTCTGGCCGAGATACTCGGCCACCATGCGGGCCACGACGTCGGTGGTGCCGCCGGGCGCATAGGGCACGACGAGCTTGATGGGCTTGCTGGGCCACGGCGCGGCTTGACCCGAAGTCTGCGCGGCGGCGGGGGTGGAGGCGACGGCGAGCGTCGCGGCGACGAAGGAGCGGCGGTTGAGCATGCGCGGAGTATACTCGGGCCATGAGCGATCCCAAGGTCCTGTTCTCCGCCCTTTTCGAGCCGCGACGTGTCGCGCTGATCGGTGCTTCTTCGGATGTCACCAAAACGACATCGCGGCCGCAGCGCTTCCTGCGCAAGCACGGGTTCAGCGGCGAGATCCTGCCGGTCAATCCGTCGCGCAGCGAAATACTGGGGGAGGCGGCCTACAGGGATCTCGATTCGATCCCCGGCGAGATCGACCACGCCTACATCCTGCTGAACGGCGCGGCCGCGGTGCGGGCGCTCGCCGAGTGCGGCCGGCGCGGCGTCAAGGTGGCCTCGATCCTCGCCGGCGGCTTCGCCGATGCGGGCGCGGCCGGCGCGTCGTTGCAGGACGAACTGTCGACGGTCGTGCGCGAGACCGGCATCCGCCTGGTCGGTCCCAACAGCATCGGCACGGTGAGCACCGATCCCGCCATGGCGCTGACGGCCAATGCCGCCTTTGCCGTGGAGACGTTGCGCAGCGGCACCTGGGCCGTCGTGAGCCAGAGCGGCAGCCTGATCGGCGCCTTGCTGTCGCGGGCCGACGCGCGCGGCATCGGCTTCTCTCGGTTGATCTCCGTCGGCAATGAGGTCGATCTCGCGGTCGGCGAGATTGCCGACCTGCTGGTCGACGATCCGAAGACAAGGGCCATCCTGCTGTTCATGGAAACCTTGCGCGACGGCGATCGGCTGGCGCGCGCGGCGCGCCGTGCGCATGAGGCCGGCAAGCCGGTGATCGCCTACAAGCTCGGGCGCTCCGACATCGGCCAGGAACTCGCGAAGTCTCACACCGGCGCCATCGCCGGCTCCGATGCGACCTTCGATGCCTTCTGCCGTCGACACGGCATCGCCCGCGTCTCGATGTTCGAATCGCTGATCGACGTGCCGTCGCTGCTGGCCGGTCACGCAAGGTCGAGGCGCGGCGGGCGTCGCGTCGCGGTGGCGACCACGACGGGCGGTGGCGCAGCCATGGTGGTCGACAGCATGGCAATGGCCGGCCTCGACATCGTCGGTCCGCCCAAAAATCTCGTGGAATGGTTGAAGCCGCTCGGCATTGCGGCCGGCGACGGCAAGCTGGTCGATCTCACCCTGGCCGGCGCCAGGCCCGAGATCGTGGCCGGCACGATCGAGCGTCTTCTGGCCGACGACGGCAACGATGCCGTGATCTTCGTGGTCGGCTCCTCGGCGCAGTTCAATCCCGAGCTCGCCGTCGAGCCGCTGCTGCGCTTCGCGGGATCGGCCAAGCCGTTCGCCGTGGCGCTGACGCCGTCGGCCGAGACGTCGCTGGCGCTGCTGACGGCAGCCGGCGTGCCGGCCTTCCGCCATCCCGAATCCTGCGCCGAGGCGATGGCGCTCTGTCTCCTGCGGGCGCCGCCGCAGCCCGTGCCGCGTCTCGAGGAACCGTCGCTGGCGGCGATCGCGGCTCTTCAGGCCGGCCGCGAGTCGGGCTTCGACGAGCGCCGCGCCGCGGATTTCTTCGCCGCGCTCGGCGTTCCGATGGCGAAGTCGCTGACTGTGCCTGACACCAGGCGCGTCGCGGCTGCGGTTGCCGAGGTCGGCGCGCCGATCGTTCTCAAGATCCTGTCGGTCGACATCCCGCACAAGACCGAGGCAGGCGGCGTGGCGCTCGGCATTCCCGACGGGCAGACCGCCGCCGTCGCCGCGCGCGAGATCGAGAAGCGGGTGAAGGCCCATGCGCCGGCAGCGCGGTTGCAGGGCTTCCTCGTGCAGAAGATGGAGCGCGGGCTCGTCGAAGTGATCCTGGGATACCGTCGCGATCCCTTGGTGGGTCCGACCGTCACCGTGGGCCTCGGCGGTGTGCTGGCCGAAATCTACAAGGACGCCTCGACGCGGCTTGCTCCGGTCGACGAAGCCGAGGCGCTGCAGATGATCGCCGAGGTGAAGGGCCTGGCGACCATCCGCGGCTATCGCAACCTGCCGAAGGGTGACGTCGCCGCGGTCGCGAAGACGATCGCCGCCTTCTCCGCCCTGGCCCACAAGCAGTTCGCCGATGTGGCAGAGGCAGAGATCAATCCGCTGCTGGTGAAGCGCGAAGGCGAGGGCGTCGTCGCCGTCGATGGGTTGGTCGTGCTGAGTTAAAGAATCACGTCGTCTCGACCGAAGCCTCGCGCAGCGAGGCGTAGCGGAGAGACCTTCCCTCAACCAAAAGCCGGCTATTCGTAGAGGGAAGGTCTCTCCGCTACGCGCCTGCGGCGCTCCGGTCGAGACGACGGGTTTTCATGGCGGGTTTCAATGCTTCGACCGGTCCATGAGCTGGCGGAAATCGTCGAGCACGAAATAGGCGTTCTGCAGGCGGTCGATCTCGTAGGGACGGTTCATCGCCACGGTCGCATCGAAGGGTACCCGATCGACGCCTTCGCCCTCGATCGCGTGCTCCACTTCGGCGGCGGAAGACAGAATGCCGGCGCCATAGGCTTTCAATCCTTGCTTCGTGCGGATCAGGCCGAATTCGACGGTGAACCAGTAGAGGCGGGCCAGCAGATGGACGTTGGGGCCAGCCTCAACGCCCCGCCGGCCATAGTCCTGCATGTAGTCCGCGAACACGGGATTGGTCAGCAGCGGCACATGGCCGAAGAAGTCGTGGAAGAGGTCGGGCTCGACCAGATAGTCGATCTCCTCGCGCCTGCGGATCCAGACCGTCACGGGAAAGCGACGATGGGCAAGATGGTCGTAGAAGGCGACGTCGGGGATCAGTCCGGGCACGCCGACGATGCGCCAGCCCGTGAGCGGCTCGAGCTGCGCATTGACCTGTGCGAAGTCGGGGATGGTGTCGCCCAGCCCGATCGCCTCGAGCCCCTCCAGGAACTCCGCACAGGCATATCGCTCGGCAAGGGCGCGCTGGCGCTGCACCAGCAGCCGCCACACGGCCTGTTCCTCGTCGGAATAGTGGTCGGGATGCTGCGGCACGGTCCAGTCCGGCGCCATGCCGGCATAGTCGCCGCGCAGGTTCTCGAGGGGTGCAGTGTTCATATCCCCAATATGGGGCGGCCCGGCTGGTGAATCCCGGCGAAGTGGGGCTTCAGGATCGTCGATTTCAGGGATATCATCTCAAAAATATGCCTTCTTGAGGGATTATCTCCATGATCGAGCTCGATGACATCGACAGACGTATCGTGGCCGCCCTGCAGGCCGAAGGCCGGTTGCCGATGGTCGATCTCGCCGAGCGCGTGGGCCTGTCACCGACCCCCTGCCAGCGGCGCGTCAAGCGGCTGGAGGAAGAGGGGGTGATCGAGCGTTATGCCGCTCTGGTCTCGCCGCCCGCGCTGGGGCTCGCCCTTCAGGCCATGGTGCAGGTGACGCTCGACGATCATTCCGAGAAGACCGTCGAGGCCTTCGAAGCGGCGATCCGTGCGCGCCCCGAGGTGGTGGCCTGCTATGCCGTGACCGGCGACATGGATTTCCTGCTCCATATCCTGGCGCCCGATCTCGCGAGCTTCAGCGAGTTCGCCATGAAGGCGCTGCTGCGCATGCCGGGCGTCCGCGGCACGCGCTCCTCCTTCATCATGCAGGCGGTGAAGAGCGACCTCGTCTGGGCGCCTCAGCCCCCGGCGAGAGTGCGCAAATAGACCGGCCGATCGATGTTGCCGCCGCTCAGGACCAGGCCGACGCGCTTGCCCGCCATTCGCTCGCGCTCCTGCAGGAGTGCCGCGAGCGCAGCCGCGCCGGCGCCCTCGGTGAGCTGGTGCGTGTCCTCGTAATAGGCCCGCATCGAAGCGCCGATCTCGGCATCGCTCACCTGCACGATGCGGTCGGCGCCCTTCAGGATGACCCCGAGCGCTTCCGCGTCGGGGCCGCGCACAGCCATGCCGTCGGCCATCGTGTCGGCGCTGTTGGTGGGCACCACTCTCCCGGCGGCGAAGGACAGGGCATAGGCCGGCGCCTCGGTCGAGACCACCCCGACCACCTTCGTCCCGAGCCCCAGCGCGTCGCGCACCGCGATGGTGCCGCAGATGCCGGACCCCAGCCCGATGGGCACATAGACCGTGTCGAGCGGCGGCGCCGCGCGGAACAGTTCGAGCGCGTAGGTGGCGACGCCGGCCACCAGGTCGCGGTGGAAGGAGGGCACCATGACGAGGCCGCGCTCGCCCGCCAACTTCATCGCCGCGTCCTTGGCAGCATCGAAATCGCTCCCGGCCTCCACCAGTTCGGCTCCGAAGGCGCGCATGGCGGCGTTCTTCTCGACCGAATTGCCGTGCGGCACGACGATCGTCGCCGCGATCCCATTGCGCGCCGCCGCCAGGGCGATGCTCTGGCCGTGATTGCCGCGGGTCGCGCTGACGACGCCGCCGGTGTCGGGCGACCTGTGCTTCAGGCGGTCCATGAAGACCAGCCCGCCGCGCACCTTGAAGGCGCCGGTCGGCGTGTGGTTCTCGTGCTTGACCCAGGTTTCGCAGCCCGTGCGCTGCGCGAGCAGGGGCCACGCATACTGCGCGGTGGACGGCATGGCGCCATGGACGATGGCGGCGGCCGATTCGATCTCGTCGAGAGACAACATGGTCCTACTCTGGTCTAAGATGGCCTCGGTTCCAACCGGAGTACCCCATGCCCGTTCTGCCGCGTTCCCTCGAAATCCAGGCTGAGATCTCGGCAATCCGCCGCGACATCCATGCCCATCCCGAACTGGCCTTCGAGGAAAACCGCACCTCCGACGTCGTCGCGGCCAAGCTGGAGGAATGGGGCCTGGAAGTGACGCGCGGCCTGGGCAAGACCGGCCTGGTCGGAACCCTGCGCAAGGGCAATTCGCTGAAGTCGATCGGGCTGCGCGCCGACATGGACTGCCTGCCGATGGACGAAGCCAACGATTTCGCGCACCGGTCGACCAGTCCCGGCCGCATGCATGCCTGCGGCCATGACGGTCACACCGCCATGCTGCTGGGCGCCGCGAAGATGCTCAGCGAGACGCGGAACTTCGAGGGGGCCGTCCACTTCATCTTCCAGCCGGCCGAAGAGGGCGGCGGCGGCGCCAAGGTGATGATCGAGGACGGACTGTTCGAGAAGTTCCCCTGCGACGCGGTGTTCGCGATCCACAACAAGCCCGGGGTCCCGGTCGGCCACATCGTCACCAAGGGCGGGCCGCTGCTGGCGGCCGCCGATCGCTGGGACATCCGCATCACGGGCAAGGGCGGCCATGCCGCCCATCCGCATTCCACGCTCGATCCCATGGTCGTCGGCGCCAACATCGTGATGGCGCTCCAGACCATCGTCTCGCGCAACATCGACCCGATCGATTCCGGCGTGGTGACCGTCGGCTTCTTCCATGCAGGCTCGGCCTACAACGTCATTCCGGGCGACGCGCATATCGGCGGCACGACGCGCACGACGACGCCCGCGAACCGCGAGCTGGTGAAGCGGCGCATCGACGAGATCTGCGAGGGCGCCGCCCGGATGCACGGCGTCAAGATCGAGGTCGAGCACAAGCCCGGCTATCCGCCGACCGTGAACGACGTCGGGCAGGCCCGCTTTGCCGCCGACGTCGCGGCCGGGGTCTGCGGCGAACACGCGGTCCAGGACAATACGCGGCCCAGCATGGGCGCCGAGGACTTCTCCTACATGCTGGAGAAGGTGCCCGGCGCCATGGTGTGGCTGGGCAATGGCGGAGGTCCCGGGACGGTCAGCCTGCACAACTCGCGCTACGACTTCAACGACATGGCGATCCCGTTCGGCGTGAGCTTCTTCGTTCGCACCGTCGAGCGCTTTCTCGACCCAACAGCCTGACAGGAACGGACGCGGACGAAGCAGATGGAATTTTTCCGCGTCTATGGTCGCGTCATCGGCCTGCTCCGGGCCGAAAAGGGCCTGGCGATCACTCTGGCCATCGCCAACGTCGCGGTGGCCGCCCTGCAATTCTACGAACCCGTGCTGTTCGGCAAGGTCATCGACCTGCTGTCCACCGCCCGCGACAAGCCCGTCGATGTCCTGTGGCAGGACGCGCGCGAGATCCTCGGCCTGTGGGCACTGGTCGGGCTGGGCGGCATCGCCGCCAACATGGTGGTCTCGCTCCAGGCCGACCGCATGGCTCATCGCCGCCGGCTCGGCGCGATGGCGACCTATTTCCAGCACCTGCTGATGCTGCCGTTCTCGTTTCACAACACCCAGCATTCCGGGCGGCTGATCAAGATCATGCTGACCGGCGTCGACAACCTGTTCGGCATCTGGCTGTCCTTTTTCCGCGAGAACCTGGCGACCCTGGTGGCGCTGTTCATCATGTTGCCGCTCAGCATGTTCATGAACTGGCGGCTGGGCCTCCTGCTGCTCGTCCTGATCCTGTTCTTCGCCATCACGAACGTCTGGGTGGTCAGCAAGACCGACCGGTTGCAGCACAAGGTAGAGGACCTTCACAGCGAGCTGGCGGGGCGGGCGGGCGACGCGCTGGGCAACATCAGTCTCATCCAGAGCTTTGTGCGGCTGGGCGCCGAGACCAGCGAGATGCACCGCATCATCGGCCAGACGCTGCAGGCGCAGTTCCCGGTGCTGAACTGGTGGGCGCTGCTGTCGGTGATGACGCGCGCCGCGTCGACGGTCACCGTGATCGCGATCTTCGTGCTGGGCACCTGGCTCTATACGCGCGGCGAGGCGACGGTCGGCGAGATCGTGAGCTTCATGGGCTTCGCCACCATGCTGATCGGCCGCATGGACCAGGCGTCAGGCTTCGTCAGCCGCATCTTCTTCCAGATGCCGTCGCTGGGCGATTTCTTCCGCGTGCTGGATTCGCAGTCGAGCGTACCGGACAAGCCGAACGGCATCGACATCGGGCGCGCCCGGGGCGATGTCGAGTTCGACGACATCAACTTCTCCTACGACGGAAAGCGGCCGGCGCTGGTCCATTTTTCGCTCAAGGCGCCGGCGGGAGCGACGGTGGCCTTCGTTGGCCCTACAGGCGCCGGCAAGAGCACCGCGCTGTCGCTGCTGCACCGCATGTGGGACGCCCAGTCGGGCGTGATCCGCATCGACGGCGTCGACCATCGCGACATCAAGCTCGAATCGCTGCGCCGGAACATCGGCGTGGTGTTCCAGGACAGCACCATGTTCTACCGCTCGATCGCCGACAACCTGCGCATCGGCAAGCCGGACGCCACCCAGGCCGAGCTGGAGGAGGCCGCCCGGCTCGCCGAGGCGCACGATTTCATCCTGCGCCAGCCGCAGGGCTACGAGACGCTGGTCGGCGAGCGCGGCACCACGCTGTCTGGGGGCGAACGCCAGCGGCTCGCGATCGCCCGCGCGCTGCTCAAGAATCCGCCAATCCTGATCCTCGACGAGGCGACCAGCGCGCTCGATTCGGTCACCGAGGCGCGGATCCAGAAGGCGCTCAAGATCCTGATGCAGGGCCGCACGACCTTCGTGATCGCCCATCGCCTGTCGACCATCCGCGATGCCGACCAGGTCGTCGTGTTCGAACACGGTCGGGTCGTCGAGCAGGGCCCCTACCAGGCGCTGCTTGCCCAGGGCGGGGCGTTCGCCCGGCTGGTGGCGACGCAGCAGGCTGGCATAGAATCTGCCTGATATCCCCTTGGCGGGCGGGAAATGTCCGCCTAAGAGTCGCCGACAGGGAACTCACGGGGGATCAAGAACATGAGCAAATTCGCCAAGATGCTGGGCGGAGCCGCGGCCGTCGCGGTCGCCTTGGGCAGCCTGCCCGCCAACGCCCAGACCGCCATCAAGTTCACCCTGGACTGGGTCTTCCAGGGCCCGACCTCGCCGTTCCTGGTGGCGCTGGAGAAGGGCTACTACAAGGCCGAGGGCCTCGACGTCACGATGGACCCCGGCCAGGGCTCGGCCGGCGCGGTGCAGCGCGTGGCCACCGGTGCCTACCAGATCGGCTTCGCCGATGTGAATTCGACCATCGAGTACAATGCCAAGAACCCGGGCAAGGAAGTGCTCTGCGTTTTCATGGTCTACGATTTCGCACCGTTCGGCGTCTATGCGCTGAAGAAGAGCGGCATCAAGACCCCCAAGGACCTCGAGGGCAAGAAACTGGGCGCTCCGGTGTTCGATGCCAGCTTCCGCCTGTTCCCGGCCTTCGCCAAGAAGAACGGCATCACCAAGTGGGAGCATGTCAACCTGACGCCGCAGCTGCGCGAGCAGAGCCTGGTCCAGGGCACGGTCGACTTCATCTCCGGCCACTATTTCTCCTCGATGCTCGACCTCAAGGCGCGCGGCGTGGCCTTCGAGGACATCGTGGCCATGCGCTTCGTCGATTTCGGCATGGACGTCTACGGCAACGGCGTCGTGATCTCGGCCGACATGATGAAGAACGAGAAGGCCGTTAAGGGCTTCCTCGCCGCCACGCTGAAGGGCTGGAAGGACGTCATCGCCAATCCGCAGCTCGGCATTGCCGCCGCCAAGAAGCGCGACCCGCTGATCGACGAGAAGCTCGAGCTGGAGCGCCTGAAGATCTCGCTGGAGACCAACATCATGACGCCGTACGTGAAGGCCAACGGGATGGGCGACGTCGACCCGGCCCGTTTCGCGCGCGCCGTCAAGGACGTGTCCGAGGCCTTCGGCCTGCCGAACGCCCCGGCGCCCGACAAGGTGTTCAGCAACGCCTACCTGCCGCCCAAGGCCGACCGGATGATCGCCAAGTGATCGACGCGTAAGGCAATGGCCTTCGTCGATCTCAAGGGCGTCAGCCTCACCTACCGACTGGGCAAGGACACGACTCTGGCCCTTGCCGATGCCACGTTCGGCATCGAGAAGGGCGAGTTCATCGCCGTCGTCGGGCCGTCGGGCTGCGGCAAGTCGACCATCATGAAGCTGGTGACCGGCCTGCTGCCGCCGTCGGGCGGCGAGATCGTGGTCGACGGCAGGAAGGTGGCGGGACCGATCAAGGGCGTCGGCATGGCGTTCCAGAATCCGACCCTGATGCCGTGGCGCACGACCATGAACAACATCCTCCTGCCCATGGAGGTGGTCGAGCCGCACAAGCGGCGCTTCCGCAGCCATCGTGCCGAGTATGTCGAGCGGGCGATGAAGCTCCTGAAGACGGTCGGCCTCGCCGATTTCGCCGACAAGTATCCGTGGCAGCTTTCGGGCGGCATGCAGCAGCGCTCGAACCTGTGCCGCGCGCTGATCCACGAGCCCGAGCTCCTGATGCTCGACGAGCCCTTCGGGGCGCTTGACGCCTTCACGCGCGAGGAGCTGTGGGGCGTCATGCAGGCGCTGTGGCTGGAGAAGCGCTTCACCGGCGTGCTGGTGACGCACGACCTGCGCGAGGCCGTCTATCTCGCCGACACCGTCTATGTGATGAGCCGCCGGCCCGGCCGCATCGTGCTGGCGAAGAAGATCGACCTCCCGCGGCCGCGTACCTTGGAGACGACCTTCGAGCCGCACTTCGTCGACATCGTCCACGAGCTGCGCGACCGCATCCACCAGGAGCACGCGCCATGAGCGACCTCAGGCGCGAGGCGCTGAAGCATGCCATGCCGTGGCTGGTCCTGGCGGGCTTGCTGATCGTCTGGGAAGTCTGCTGCATCGTCTTTCAGGTGCCGGAGATCATCCTGCCCCGGCCGACCAAGATCTTCGCGGTGTTCGTGCAGCGTTTCGACATCCTGATGGCCTATAGCTGGGACACGCTGTGGACCACGATGATCGGCTTCCTGCTGGCCATCGCGTTCGGCCTGCTGCTCGGCCTCGCGGTCGGCGCGTCGCCCTTCGTCTATTCCGGCCTCTATCCGTTGCTGATCGCCTTCAACGCGATTCCCAAGGTGGCGATCGTGCCGATCCTGATGATCTGGGTCGGCGTCGGCTCGCTGCCGGCGGTCATCACCGCCTTCGTGATCAGCTTCTTCCCGATCGTGGTGAACGTGGCGACCGGCCTTGCCACCATCGAGCCCGAGATGCGCGACGTGCTGCGCAGCCTCGGTGCTTCGCGGTACGAAATCCTGACCAAGGTCGGCATCCCGCGCGCCATGCCCTACCTGTTCGCCAGCCTCAAGGTGGCGATCACGCTCGCCTTCATCGGCTCGGTGATCTCCGAGACGGTGGGCGGCAACAACGGCATCGGCTTCCTGATGCTCTCGGCCAGCGCCCGCAACGACGCGCCGACCACCTTCGCCGGCCTGTTCGCCATCGCCATCATGGGTGTCGCCATGTACGCGGTGTGCGCCATGGTCGAGAAGCGCATGACCCGCTGGGCCTTCCGCGGCGAGATCGTCGCGTAACATCAACTCTTTCGGACTCCTCTCCCCCACTAGGGGGAGAGGTTGGGTGTGGGGGGTTACACGAGTCATGACAGCCCCCTCACCTAGCCTCTCCCCCTGGCGGGGGAGAGGAACATGAGTGCGTCTCAGGTGACTTTCATGATCGCGTGCGGACTGGATTTCGGAACGTCGAACTCGGCGATCGGCGTCATGCGCCAGGGCGTGGCCGAACTGGCGCCGATCGAGGCGCACGACACGCTGATGCCCAGCGCGGTGTTCTTCGATTACGAGACCAAAGGCCGCGTGCTGCTGGGCAATGCGGCCATCACGGCCTATGTCGAGCAGACCGAAGGGCGGTTGATGCGCGCACTGAAGTCGATCCTGGGTTCGCCCCTGATCGACGAAGAGACCAGCCTCGGCGGCCGCAAGGTGCCGCTCACCCATGTCGTCGAGATCTTCATCCGGAACCTCAAGGAGAAGGCGGAAGCCTTCGCCGGCCAGGAAATCGCCTCCGTCGTGATGGGCCGCCCGGTGCGCTTCGTCGACGACGACGACGAGGCCGATGCCCGCGCGCAATCGGTGCTGGAGCGGGTGGCGCGGCAGGCCGGCTTCCGCGAGATCGCCTTCGCCTACGAACCGATCGCCGCCGCCCATCACTACGAGCAGACCGTGGCGCGCGAGGAGCTGGTGCTGATCGCCGACATCGGCGGCGGCACCAGCGACTTCTCGATCGTGCGGGTCGGGCCGGCGCGACGCGGGCGCAGCGATCGTAGCGGCGACGTGCTGGCCAGCACCGGCGTGCGCGTCGGCGGCACCGACCTCGACACTGCGCTCAGCCTGGCCTCGGTAATGCCGCTGCTGGGGCTCGGCACGCAGCTCGTCGAGAAGAACCTGCCGATGCCAAACGCGCTCTATCACCAACTCGCCACCTGGGCGACGATCAACTTCGCCTACACCTACAGGAACGAACGCGAGGTCGACGAGCTGGTGTCGCTGTCCCGTGAACCCGAGAAGGTCTCGCGGCTGCTCAAGCTGCTGCAGGTAGGGCTGGGCCACCGTCTGGCCTTCACCGTCGAGGACGCCAAGATCGCGCTGAGCGCCGAAGACCGCGTTGTCATTCCGCTCGCCTTTCTGGAAGCCGGCCTGTCGTCCGTGGCGACGCGCCGCGCGTTCGACCGGGCCATCGGCCGCGCGACGGCCCGGCTGCACGAGGCGGCAGGCGCCTGCATCGCCGCGGCCGGCCTGAAACCCGATGCGATCGAGACCGTCTTTCTGACCGGCGGATCGAGCCGCGTGCCCGCGGTGCGCACCGCCGTCGCGCAAGCCGCCCCGACCGCCCGCATCGCCGGCGGCTCCGACCTGCTCTCGGTCGCCCTCGGCCTCGCGCAGATGGCGGGTTAAAGTATCTCGTCATCTCAACCGGAGCCGCGCGCAGCGCGGCGGAGCGGAGAGATCTTTTCTCGGCGATTGGCCGGCGTTTGGTGGAGAGGAGGTCTCTCCACTCCGCCTCGCTGCGCGAGGCTCCGGTCGAGACGACGACTACGCCTGCGAATCGAAGAAGGCGTCGGCGTCGTCGGTCTCGACCAGGCGCCCCTTGCGGATCTCGAGGAAGCGGGTCGCCACGGTGCGCGTGAAGAAGCGGTCGTGGCTTACGAAAACGCACGACACGTCGCTCTTCTCGAGCTGTTCCTCCAGGTCTTCCTGGCCTTCGATGTCGAGATGGTTGGTCGGCTCGTCGAGCACGTAGAAGTTCGGCCGCAACAGCTTCATCTTCAGGAAGACCAGCCGCGCGCGCTCGCCGTGGCTCAGCACGCCGATCGGTTCCTTGAGGCGCACGAAGGCGAAGCCCGCGCCCGCGAGATGGCGGATCGCCTCCTTCTCGGTGACGCCCTCGGCCGAGGCCACATACTCGAGGATCTTCGTCTCGACCGGCAGCGCACTCATCGCCTGGTCGAAATAGACCAGCCGACAGGCCGGATTGAAGCGGACGGCGGCCTGTCCGTCATAGTGCTCGCGGCCGGGCTCGTAGGCGGCGGCCAGCGCGGCCAGCAGGGTCGATTTGCCGGTACCGTTGGTGCCGAGCAGGGCGACGCGCTCGCCCGCGGCGATGGCCAGGCGGTCGATGCCGATCAGCTTGCGCCCCGATCCCGGCACCGTGACGTCGAGGTTCGACAGGCGCAGCGCCACCTTGGCGTCGATGTCGCCGTCGGCCAGTTCGAGCCGGCGTTCGCGCGCGACATAGGTCTGGGTGCGCTCCTTCTCGATGCGGGCGATGCGGCTCTCGACGGCGTTCTTGCGCTTGTTGAGGTCGGGGTTCTTGACCGCCCAGACCTTGTAGCGTGCCGCCGCCTGCTCCAGCCGCTTGATCTCGCGATCCTCCTGTCGTGCCCGCGATGCCGCGGTGGCGTCGCGGCGCAGCAGCTCCTCGCGCGCGATCGAGAAGCGCGTCCTGAAGGCGTGCACGCCGTCGGCGCGCAGGAAGAGCGTACGTTCGGTCACGCGATCCAGAAATTCGCGGTCGTGGCTGACGATCAGCATCGGCACGGAGAACTCGTCCGTCAGCCAGCGCTCCAGGGTGTTGATGTTGGCCAGGTCGAGATGGTTGGTCGGCTCATCGAGGATCAGGATGTCAGGCTCCTCCAGCCGCGCCGCCGCCGCGATCAGCATCAGCCGCTGCCAGCCGCCCGACAGCGTGCCGAACGGCTGGTCGAGCTTCTCCGGATCGACGCCGATCTCGTCGACCAGCACGTCGATGCGCCAGTCCTCGCCGTCCTGGCCGACCTTGATCAGTGACTCGCCGAGCACTTCACGGACCGAACGCGCGGCGAGGTTGTCGGGCACGTCCTGCGGCACCTGGCCGATGCGCAGGCCGCGCGAACGAACCACCTGCCCGGCATTGAGTTCGAGCGCACCCGTCAGGCACTTGAGCAGGGTCGACTTGCCCGCGCCGTTCTCGCCGACCAGCGCCGTGCGCGCATCGTCCAGCAGGAACGACACGTTCTCGAACACACGGCCCGAGCCGTAGAAGAAGGAAGCCTGCTCCATGCCGAGCACGGCCTGACGCGAAGCCATTGTCTGTCCTGACGGGAAGAAAACGAGCGCGGCTTTACCACCGCTCTGCGGCAAGGGCGAGGGGCAACCGCCCGGTCTGGCTTGCCGTCGTCGTCTCTGCGTGAAAGCATTTCGACAAACAAGGAACCCGGAGGAAGCCCGATGGACGTCGGCATGATGATGGTCTTCACCAACTATGGTTGGGAGAACTGCTCCGACCAGCGCGTCTGGGACGAGGAGATCCGGCTGGCCCGGATCGCGGCGGACTTGGGCTTCGACTGCCTGTGGTCGGCGGAGCATCACTTCAACGACTATTCGTTCGTCCCCGATAATCTTGCGCTAATGACGCACCTGACGGCGCTGTGCCCGAACGTCGACGTGGGCACCGCGGCCGTGATCCTGCCGTGGCACGACCCGCTGCGCGTCGCCGAGAATGCCGCCGTGCTCGACTTGCTGAGCAAGGGGCGGCTGCGGCTTGGCATGGGGCGCGGCCTGGCGCGGCGCGAGTTCAACGCCTTCCGCCTCAGCATGGACGAATCGCGCGGCCGCTTCGACGAGGCCGCGCCCATGATCGTCGAGGCCCTGAAGACCGGCTTCATGGAAGGCAACGGCACGTACTACAAGCAGCCGCGCATCGAGATCAGGCCGCGGCCGCAACACTCGTTCGATGGACGTATCTATGCCGTGGCGTCGAGCGAGGATTCGATCGACTCGGCGGCGAAGCTCGGCGCCCACATGGTGATGTTCGCCGACCGGCCCTGGGAAATGCGGGCGCCGATGATCGAGAAGGGCCGCGACCTGCATCGGAAGTATCATGGTACCGAGCCGCCGCGGGTGATGCTGACCGAGTTCTGCGTCTGCGGGCCCGACGCCGCGACGATCGAGGACGAGGCCCGGCAGTATCAGGGCAAATTCGTCGAGAGCAATTTTCATCACTACGAATTTCTCGGCGAGCACTTCAAGACGGTGAAGGGCTACGACTCCTACCAGCAGAAGGCCGAGATCGCGCGCAAGGGCGGCCTCGAGGGCGCCGTCACGGGCTTCATGCAGGCGGCTTCGTGGGGCACACCGGACAAGATCCTGCGCGGGCTGGAGGCGCGCCGCCAACTGCTGGGTGACTTCGAGATGAACGTCGCCTTCCGCTTCGGCGGCACGCCCTACGAGGTGAGCGAGCGCGGGCTGAAGCTGTTCGCGAAGGAGGTCCTGCCGGTGTTGCAATCGTGGGGACCGGTCAAGGCGGCAGAGGCCGCTTGATCTCTCATGTTCCTCTCCCCCTAGCGGGGGAGAGGAGTTGGAAGTGCTCCGTCCTTGGCGACGATTCGGCCTGATTTGACGACGAGGCTGCGGCGTTTGCGGGTGGCCACGGCTTCGGCGAGCGTGGTCGCTTCGACCGTCACGAAGTCGGCGGGGCCACCGACACGCAGACCGTAATCGGCGAGACCGAGCACGCGCGCGCCCGCCGAGGTCACCATGTCGAAGGCGAGCGCCAGGTCCTCGTCGTGGCGGAAGTTGGCGCGGTAGCCGATCAGCATGGCGCGCTCCAGCATGTCGCCGTTGCCGAAGGGAGACCACGCGTCGCGGATATTGTCGGAGCCGCCGAACACTTCGACGCCGTGCTCGCGCAGCAGCTTGAGCGGCGGAATGGTCGTGCCGCCGGGACCGTGGCTCATGATGGCGACGCCCGCGCGGGCGAGCGTGTCGGCCGCTCGGGTGACGCTGTCGGTGGAAACCGAGCCCAGCGCGAAGGCATGGCTGACCGCGACCTTGCCCTGCAGGCCCGTCGCCTCCGTGCGTTGGGCGATCGCGAGAATCTGTGCCAGGCCGGCGTCGCCGCCATCGTGCAGGTGGATGTCGATTCCCACGCCGCGGCGTTGGGCGATGGCGAAGATGGCATCGAGATGGGCGTCGAGGTCGCCATCGATGCCGACCGGGTCGAGACCACCCACGAGGTCCGCGCCCTGCGCGATCGCCTCGTCGAGCAGCTCTGCCGTGCCGGGAGAGCGCAGGATGCCGCTTTGCGGGAAGGCCACGATCTCGATGGTGACGAGATCGCGGAAATGCTCGCGGATCTTCAGGACCTCATGGAGGTTGCGGAGGCCGAGCTGGTTGTCGACGTCGACATGGCTGCGCATGTGCAACGTGCCGCTGGCCACCACCTGGCGGACCAGGTTCGAACCGGTCTCGAACTCCGGCACGGTGCGTGCCGCGCGCACGCGGCGCTCGGCCTCGATCCGGTCCGAGACCGTGTTGCCGGCCGACTGGTTGGCCACCCACGGCAGGCCGAGCAGCGTCTTGTCGAGATGGATGTGGCCGTCGACCAGCGGCGGCAGGACGAGTGTTCCACTGAGATCGACGGCATCCTGTGCCGACGTCGAAGCCGGGAGGAGGGCGGAGATCCGCCCTCCCTCGACCTCGATGTCGTGCCGGCTGCCGTCGGGCAGCGTGGCATTGACGAAGCGCATGCCTCCGCTCGCCTTACTTGGCAGCCGTGGGGCCGCCTTCCTTGCGGGTGATGTCCACCGCCTCGCGCGCGGCCTTGGCCATCAGTCCGGCATCGTTGGCGATGGTGACGAGCTGGAAGCCCTTGTGGACCATCTTCGCGGCGTAGCTGCCGGTGCCGTTGTGCAGGCCGGCGAACTGGCCGCGCTTCCTGGTGGCGGCGAGCAGCTTGTCGTAGATCGCCAGGATCTGCGGCTCCTCGCGGTCGAGCATCGGCTTCAGGCCGAGCGACAGGCCGAGATCGGACGGGCCGATATAGATGCCGCTGACGCCCGGCACGTCGAGGATGGCGTCGATATTGTCGATCGCCTCCTGCGTCTCGATCATCGGGATGACCAGCACTTCGTCGTTGGCCATCGCCTGGTAGGGCGTTGCCTCGCCATAGGCGCCGGCGCGGATCGGGCCGTTGGAGCGCTTGCCCTTGGGCGGATAGAGCGCATAGGAAACCAGTGCCTTGGCCTCGGCGGCCGTGTTGACCATCGGGCAGATGACGCCCCAGGCGCCGCCGTCCAGCACCTTGCCGACGATGCCGGGCTCGTTCCACGGCACGCGGACCAGCGGCGTGATCGGATGCTTGTCCATCGCCTGGAAGCAGCGGACCATCGAGAGATAATCCTGAACGCCATGCTGCATGTCGACGGTGACGCTGTCCCAGCCGCACTGCGCCATGGTCTCGGCGGCGAAGCCATCGGGGATCGCCAACCATCCATTGACGCAGGCCTTGCCGGCCTGCAGCCGCTTCTTCAGCATGTTCGACATCGATGCGTTTCCTCGCAATTTGAGAACGCGGGAGTTTACACAGCGACGGAGGATTGCGTGACGCTTTTGTCGCTGCGGGCGGGCCGGCTGGCGGTCGATCTGGCACCGGAGGCCGGCGGCTCGATCGCGCGCTTTGCCCTAGAGGGCGCTGCAGATGACGCCGGCGACCTGCTGCGGCCGGCAACCGATGCCGCCCTCGCCTCGGGGGCCGGTATGGACACGGCCTGCTATCCCCTGGTGCCGTATTCCAATCGCCTCGCGAACGGCCGTCTCGACTTCGAAGGGGAAGCGTTCCACCTCGCACGCAACTGGCCGGGCATTCGGCACCCGATGCATGGCGACGGTTGGCGGCATCCCTGGCGGGTGCTCCGTCACGACCGCACCCGGGCGGAACTCGTCTATCTCCACGACCGAGGCGCCTCGGGCGTGGACTGGCCGTTCCGCTATCGCGCGCGGCAGACCTTCGTGCTCGAGGAGACGGGCCTCACGGTCGGGCTCTCGATCGACAATCTCGAGGATCGCGACGTGCCGGCGGGTCTGGGCCTGCATCCTTTCTTCGCGCGGGATGCCGATACCGAGCTCGCCTGCCGCCTCGCGGGCGTATGGCGCACCGATGCGGAGGTCCTGCCGCTGCAGCGCGTGCCGCTGCCGCCCGAATGGGATTTCTCCGCCTCGCGCCGTGTCGACGGGCTGGGCCTCGATCACTGCTTCGACGGCTGGGACGGCGAGGCCGCCATCAGCTGGCCGCAGCGCAGCCTGCGCCTCGTCCTGTCCGCGACGGAGGCATTTCGTCATCTGGTGATCTATGTTCCCGACGGCCAACGTCATTTCTGTGTCGAGCCGGTGAGCCATGCCAACGGCGCGGTCGGGCGGACGCGGCTCGCTGCCGGTGCCACGCTGGGCGGCGAGATCTCTTTCCGGCTGGTTCAGATCCAGCAGGCTGTTGAAAAGCCGGTCTCTGGCGAATAAACGAAACAAACGAAATAAACGAATCGAACGAAGTGAGAGTCGCACCCCCTGATATAGGTATCCTGGTACCGTTCGCGGTCGATGTTGCTCGCCGGTACCGGCAAAAAAGCCTACTTCAACAGCCTGCCGGAGGAGTGTCATGCCGCCTTTCGCTTCCTTTCCCAGCCTCTCGGGCCGCACCGTCTTCGTTTCCGGTGGCGGTTCGGGCATCGGTGCCTCGATCGTCGAGCATTTCGCCGAACAGGGCGCCAGGGTCGGCTTCGTCGACATCGACGAGGCGGCATCCCAGGCACTCGTCGAGAAGATCGAGGCCAGACGCTGTCCAGTGCCGCTGTTCGTGCCCTGCGACATCCGTGACGTGGCGGCCTATCAGCGGGCCATCGAAGGCGTGGCGGCGAAGCTCGGGACCATCACGGTGCTGGTGAACAATGCCGCGCGCGACGATCGCCACACGCTCGCCCAGGTGACGCCGGACTTCTGGGACGAGCGCATCGCGGTCAACCTGCGCCACGCCTACTTCGCCATCCAGACGGTGGCGCCGGCGATGAAGAAGGCGGGCGGCGGCTCGATCGTGAATTTCAGTTCGGTGAGCTACCACACGATGACGCCCAACCTCTCCGTCTACCAGGCGGCCAAGGCCGCGGTGATCGGCATGACGCGCGGCCTCGCACGCGACCTCGGGGGCGACGGCATCCGCCTCAATGCCGTGACGCCCGGCTGGATCATGACCCAGCGCCAGCTCGATCTCTGGGTGACGCCGGAGTCAAAGGCCGCACAGCTCGGCGCCCAGTGCCTGAAGGAACTGCTCTATCCGCCGGACATCGCGCGCATGGTGCTGTGGCTCGCCGCCGACGACAGCCGGATGGTGACGGCGCAGAACTTCGTCGTCGATGGAGGCCGGATGTGAATACGGCGGCCATCGCCTCGCTGCCGAGGCGCTTCTTCCATGGCTGGATGCGGGTAATCCGCCATCTGCTGCCGCCGACTCTCTACTTCTTCATCGCCTTCAACCTGATCGTCGTCACGACCAACCTGCTGGCGCGTGATTACTGGTTCAACCTGGGGAGCTTCGTGCTCGCCAGCACGACGGCTCTGATCGTCGGCAAGGTGGTGCTGGTCGTCGACAAGGTCCGCATCATCGACAAGTTCCGCGGCGCGCCGCTGGCCCAGCCGATCCTCTACAAGACGGTGTTCTACGCCGTCGTCGTCACGATCGTGCGCTATCTCGAAAGAATGGTGCACTTCGCCTTCGATCCGCGCGGCTTCGACGTCGCCGCCGAGGCGGCGCTGGCCGATTTCAGCTGGCATAAATTCGTGGCGGTGCAGATCTGGATCTTCGTCTGCTTCCTGCTCTATGTGACGGCAAGCGAGCTCAATGCGCTGGTGGGCGACGGCCAGCTCAGGCGCCTGTTCTTCCATCACCGTTCGTCGGAGTACCGTCTCACGCGGCGCCAGCACATCCGGGCGCTGATGGAGATCAGCCGTCTCGCGCGCGACACGCCGCACGAGAAGCTGCTCGATCCGGCCACGCCGCAGGGCAGCCGGCTGGTCGCGCTGATCGACCGGCTGCGGCGGCGCAGCGCCTGACGACGGGCCTATGGCCATCGACGCGAGTTGGCGCTGGATCGCGTGGACGATCCTCGGGATCGGCGGGCTGATCACCGCCGGCGGCGTGGTGCTCGGCTTGGGCAACCTTCGCCACGTGCTCTACGGCGAGCGGGCCGAGGGTGTGGTGGCCGAGATCGTGCGCGAAGGTGACCTGTACGCGCCGGTCGTGCGTTTCCGCCTGCCCCAGGGCGAGACCGTCGTGGTGAAGGACCTCGGCTCCGGCGCACCGGACTTCTCCGCGGGCGATACGATCACCGTTCTCTATCTCCCCGAGAGCCCGCAGGATTTCCGTCTCGACACGTTCGAGCGGCTCTGGTTGGTGCCGATCATCGTCACGGGCTTCGGCGGCTTCTGGCTGATGTTCGGCGCGGTCGCCTGGGCACTGTCACGCAACGCCGACCTCGCGCTGGTGGGCGAGCGGGCCTTCTCCGTGATCTCGCTGTCGGCGCTGTTGATCGGCGTCTTCGTACTGTGGAGCGCTGTCGACCTCCATGCGAGCGGCGGCAGGGCCCGTGGCACGGTGATGGAGATCCGCGAAAGCCGTTCGATCGTCCCCGCGGAGGTGACGATCCCGGGCGGTCGCGAGGTGCGTCGCGACGTCGAGCGCATTTCCTTTGCGCCCATCGTGCGCTTCATCACGCCCGAGGGCCGCGAGATCGAATTCCATGGACGCGGCGGCAGCGGCGCCGCGTTCACGGCCGGCGAGGTGGTGAACGTCGTCTACGACCGCAGCCAGCCGGGCCGCGCGCGCATCGTGTCGTTCGTCGATCTGTGGCTGCCTGCCTCTGCGTTCTTTGCGGTGGCGTTGATCTTCGGCGTCGCAGTCCGCGTCTCGCGGTGGAACCGGCGTCGCGCTACAAGCCTGAGCCTTCCACCCATCCCCTGAGCAGTGCCGAAAGCTCGTGCGGTTTCTCCAGCGGGGCCATGTGGCCGCAGTCTTCGAGGATGCTGAAACTGGAGTTCGGCAGCGCCTGCGCCATGCGCTCGGTCTCGGCGAAGGTGCGCAGCCGGTCCTGGCGGCAGGCCACGACCAGGGACGGGCAGGTGATGCGTTCGAGGTCGGCATAGCCGTCGCGCCGCACCAGGGCGGCCTGGCGCTTGCGCACGTCGGGTCCCAGCCGCCGCTGCATGCTGCGCAGCCGCTCGAGCAGGACAGGATCGGTATCGCGATCGGGATGCAGTCCCATCGCGTTGGAGGAGGCGCCGGCGGCACGCGGTGGCCGGTCGCCCGGCCGAAAGCCCGAGATGCGCCGAGCCCGCTCCTCGTCGGAATAGCCGCGCGCCGAAGAGGCGACGAAGGCCACGCCGGCCACGCGCTCCGGGGCCATCAGGGTGAGCACGCGGGCCACGAACCCGCCCATCGAGAAGCCGACCAGCACGAAGCGTTCCGGACCCTCGCTCAGCACGCGCGTGGCCATGCCTTCGAGCGAATCGTCCTCGTAGACATTTCCGAAATGGAGCGCGCCCAGGCCTTCGAGATCCGGGACCATGTCGGTCCACAGATCGGCGTCGCACATGTAGCCGGGAAGAAGAACGAGGGAACGCATGCGGGATTAGGCCCAGAGCGCCTTGACCTTGGGCAGCTCCGCCAGGCCGCGTTCGTGGCCGTATTTCAGCATCGGCGCGATCCACTTGGGATCCATGATGCTGTCGATGCGGTCGACGCCTGGCATCAGCCCGGCGACCGTCAGCATGGTGCGCGTGCCGCCGGCTTCGAGGTCGCGGATTTCCTGCTGCAGCGTGTTGGGCATGCCCGACGTGCGCAGGCCCTGCGTCACGGCCTGGGGGCCACCGTCGCTCAACGAGATGATCAGCGCACGCTTCACGCCCGTGACCACATCGCTGTGCGTGCTGGTCTGGCAGATGCCGCCGTCCATGCACAAACGGTCTTTCAGCCAGGTCGGTCCCATCGAGCCCGGCAACGACGAACTTGCTGCGCAGGCGACATCGACCGGCAGGCCGGCGCTGGCCGACACGACGATGCGCTCGCCCGTGTAGCAGTCATTGGCCGTCGTATGCAGCGCCGGCGAGGGCCAGTCGCTGGGACCGATCAGGCGGCGCAAGGTGGTGAAGTATTTGTCGGTGCCGGCGGGATTGCGCGCGGCCATTGCGGCGCGGCCGATGGCGCGGATCGTCTCGAAGCTCGCGTCCTGGGCGTCGACGGCGAGCTGGCGGGCGCGAGCCTGGCTGGGGTTGGCCTGCAGCGCGGGCACCAGCTCGGCGAACAGCTTGGGGAAGTCGCCGAAGATGTCGAGCTCGCCGGTGAGGCGCCACAGGCGGCCGCCGCTCAGCACCGCTCCCGCGATCGAGCCGGCCGAGGTGCCGACCACGATGTCGGCGGTCGCGAGGTCGACGCCGTGCTGCTTCAGCGCATGGAAGTAGCCCATCATCCAGGAGACGAGGTAGGCGCCGCCGCCGCCCAGCACGAGACCACGTTCCTTTCCGAGGCCGGGTGAAGGTGTGTACGGAATGGGATGCGCCAGTCCATCGTTCCAGCCGGCCGGCGTGGCGCCCGCGGTCGAGGCCGCTGGAGTCTGGGCGAGCGCGTGGCCGGCGATCGCGGTTGCAGCGGAGAGCGTTCCGGCCGCGATCAGGCCGCGGCGACCAAACTTTGCTTCGAGGGTCATGGATCTTCCTTCGGGCGCGATCACGCGACCAGCATGGCAGCCCACGCCGCCACCAGCATCAGGAGCTGGCCCGGAACGACATAGAGGGCGAAGCGTGCGCCGCCGGCCGTTAAGGCGAACACCATCTTGGTCACGGTGTTGGTCGAGAAGGCCGCGAGGATCGGGATCACCGCGGCGGACGGCGCCAGTCTTCCGTCCGCGACGAGCGACGCGACCGAAATGGCGGGGGCGTGCGTGTCGGCAAAGCCCGCCGCGCCGGCCGCGAGGATGACACCGGCCTCGCCGAACCAGTCCTGCAGGGTGGCGGCGAGCAACAGGACGCCCGCCAGGATGGCGGCGAAGATCAGCGCCGTGCGCAGGCTGAAGGCGCTGCCCTGCGTCTGCTCGACCGTGCCGCTGTCAGCCCGCAGCGCCCACAGGGTGAAGGCACCGCCATAGACGATCGCGGCGCCGCCGGAAAAGAGCAGCGGCATCATGAGGGCCCGGAAGGCGGCGAGGTCGGCCACGGCGATCAGGATGCCGAGCTGCACGACCGTGGCGACGGAGGACATCATCGCGCCGGCGGCGGCCGGCTTCATCAGATGCGGATCGCGGGTCGAGCGTGCGCCCATGGCGCCGATCGTGGCGGAACTCGAGATGAAGCCCGAGGCCAGGCCCGCCAACGGCAAGCCGAAGCGGGGCCCCACGATCCTCACGGCGACGTAGCCCAGAGCTCCCACGCCCATCACCAGGATCACGACCAGCCAGATCGTGCGCAGGTTCAGCGCGCCATACGGGCCGACCGGATGATCCGGCAGCAGGGGCAGCACGACCAGGGTGGCGCCGGCGAAGATCAGCAGGTCGTGGATCTCTTCGTCGGTCAGCACCGAGCGGACGAAGCGATGCAGGGCAACGCGGGCGTTGAGCAGCAGGGCGACGACCACGCCGACGCCCGCGGCGAAGGCGGGTTCCCGGATGGCGAGTCCGCCCAGCAGCGCCGTTGCCACCAGGGCGGTCTCGGTCGTGAGGCCGGGATCGTTGTCGCGCGCGCGCCAGTAGGACAGGCCGGCGAACGCCACCATGCCCAGCACGACGGCGGCCAGCAGGAGATCGCCTCCGGCCGCCGCACCGGTCGCACCGGCCAGCGAGGCGAGCGTGAAGGTCCGGATGCCTGCGGCGCCGCGGCCGGGTCCTTCGCCCTTCTTGCGCTCGCGGTCGATGCCGACCAGCAGGCCGACGCCGAGGGCGACGACGAAGCCGAGAAAGAGGGAGTGGAGTTCAAACATGATTACGTGTGGCCTGCAGGAAGCTCGAGACCCGATTTGTCACGGCAACGAAGCCAAATGTCGATTCGTCTGCCCCGAGTGATTTAGCGCGGTCGTTTGCAGGCATCAGGCAAGATAAGGCGAAAATAAGTGTCTTTCCGACGCGCCGGCAGGGAGAAAACGGACCGTCTCGTTCGTCTTATGAATGAGAGGTAGTTGCAGCGTGATTCGTCAATGACCGGTCTTTCCGTCCTTGTCCGCCTCGTGGCGGCCGTAGGAGGTGGCTACGCCGTGGCGGCGGGCCTCGCCGCGCTGGCGGCGGTCGCGCTGCCGGCCGGCGGGCTGATGGCGCGCAGCGAGGCTGTCGTGCTGGCGTCGATGCTGGCCTTTCTCGTCTATCTGGCACTGCTGATCTGGGCCTTTGCCGACCGGCGGCTGGCCCGTCTCTGTCTCGTCATGGCCGTCGCCGGGATCGCCTCGTGGGGCGGCGCCTGGGGCCTCCTGCGCCTGACCGCCGGGGGCTGAGGATGGCGCCCGCTCTCCTGATCGCCCTGGCGCTCGCCTCGTACTTTGGCTTTGCCCTGCTTGCGCTGAGCCAGGATCGCCATTGGGAGCGCGCCGGCGGCGGGCGGGACTGCCCGCCGCGCCTGGTGCTGCCGTTGCGCATCGCGGGGTATGCCTTCCTGCTGGCCTCCCTTGCGCTCGCTCTGTGGCGCGACGGTCCGAGCTTCGGATCTTTGGTCTGGGCAACCATGCTCAGCGTCGGCGCGGTCGCCGTGACCTGCACTCTCACCTGGCGCGCCAAATGGCTGCGCCCCGTCGTTCGCACTCTTCAGGGTATCGCGTAATGCTGCTGCGTCGTCTGCTGGTTCTGCTTTTGTTTTTCCCGTCGCTGGCGTGGGCGCAGGCGCCGGCGCCGGCAACGCCGCCGTCTGCCCCGCCGGCGGCCGCGCCGACGGGTGCCCCGGCTCCGGCTGCCGGCACGCCGCCTGCCACGACAACAGCTCCTGCCACGCCTGCCCCTGCCACGTTGACCGCGCCCCCGACCGAGCCCGCCGATCCTGCGGCCCCAGCGGCGGAACCCGCGGTGACACCTCCCGCCGAGCCGCCGGTAGCCCCGGCGACCCAGGCGGTGCTGCCGAAGGACCTGTCGGTCTGGGGCATGTTCATGGCGGCGGACTGGGTGGTGCAGGCGGTTATGGTGGGCCTGGTGCTGGCCTCGGTGCTGACCTGGACGGTGTTCGTGGCCAAGAGCCTGGAGCTGGCGATGGCGGTGCGGCGGCAGCGCCGCCTGCTGGCCGGGTTGGACTCCGCGGCCTCGCTCGACAAGGCGCCGGCCAGCGATCTGGTGGCGGCGGCGCAGGCCGAGCAGAGGCTGAGCGTCGACACGGTCGACGATCGCGACGGGCTGAAGGAGCGCGTGGCCTCGCGGCTCGAGCGGCTGGAGGCGGCGACGGGCCGGCGTATGCTGAAAGGGACGGGTGTGCTGGCGACGATCGGCTCGACGGCGCCGTTCGTGGGCCTGTTCGGCACGGTGTGGGGGATCATGAACTCCTTCATCGGCATCTCGCGCTCGCAGACGACCAACCTCGCGGTGGTGGCGCCCGGCATCGCCGAGGCGCTGCTGGC
>JAESFK010000158.1_pt1 | contig 53641 bp, 44 predicted proteins | sample 9269391 | NCBI WGS metagenome assembly JAESFK01 (sample SAMN14506231, study PRJNA617097) | algae metagenome | isolation source: Drouetiella hepatica UHER 2000/2452 and co-occurring heterotrophs from... | place: Slovakia: Slovak Paradise National Park, Hrabusice, Kosice Region | collected 2000-01-01
CTGTGCGACGAGTATCACAAAGGTCTGCAAAGGCTTCGACAATGGCAAGTTGGGACATCTGGTATCACAGTTGGAGAGATGACATAACTACCCTATCAAGCACTTAACTAGAATGAAATAGCCCTGGGGGTTGAGGAGGGCGATCGGGTGTCCAGAAAAATCGAATTGAGTGATTTGGGCTTCCGCTAGCTATCCAACGGGGAGATTTTTGATAACAAGGGAGTCAAGCAGGAAGCAGAACGCGAACTCAAGAATTTGACTTAATAATTTCGATATGGATAGCCCAACGAAGCTACTTTCTCTAGAGTGCTGCGAGGTTAACTTAACGAAGCGCTCTGCCTGATTCCTAATGCCTGAAAGCCCAAATTCAAAACAGAGACATAGACAATGATTTTCTGAGCTGCAACCTGAAATTCAAGTCCTTCTCGCGTTGTCAGATCCGGACCGTAGAACAAAATACCAATATAAATCGACAGAATTACCAGATAAAGCAAATTGAGTACAAGATACTGTTTTCGCCAAAGGTTTCTCATCTGTAGCGCACTCAGACATACGATAAACCCCAGCAGCAGGCTAAATGCCGCCTTCACAAAGCTGTTGTGGGCAGACAGTATCAAGTCCCAAGGCGTTGCCGCAATGCCGATAAAGCAAAGACCGCTCAACACAGCAAAGACCTGAGCCGCATACCCAAAAATGCGATCGCCCTCTCGATTCGCGATCGACTTCCATGTGGTTGAAAACACCAACAGCGCCAGTCCAACCGAGGAAAGAGCAACGATAAACATCACCATTGAGGTGGTGTTGCTCAAACCAGAATAGGTCTTTGTTGCGCCTAGGTCACTGAAAAAGTTTTGAAAAAATAAGTAGCGATCGCTCTGTGGCTCAAATTTGGCGCTGCCAGGATAGGTGAACATAGCGGCGATCGTCAAAACTATAAACTGCGCTGAGGCATAGAGCAGCAGATTAGCTTTACGAACTACAGTTTTTGCGCTTTTGTCTTTCACAGCTTGCCTATTTTTCTTGTCAGTATAGCAATCGCCAAGGCGGTTAGAACGGGGACAGCTATATCTAAATTTATTGAGTTAGTTGTTCGCCTTTATAGTCTATTAGTTTTGAATGAGAAGCTTGGCTGAACATATCTACGCATAGTGGCTCTAGACGAGGTCATTTACTATCAGCTTCTTTCAGCAGATAGCGTGCGTTTTATAGCCAGATTTGAATTTTGTGAACTCAATTTATTTGGCGCGATCGCTCTGTAATCGCTCTGTCATTGACTCACAGGCAAGTTTATAAGAGACATCAGGCGATCGAACCGCTACAAAATTGAAAAGAAATAATTCATTCGTATCTTACCCATTAAGTCAGTAATTCTGCGATGAGAGATTCGGATGATAAAGCTGATTATGGGAAATGGATGTATTCATCCGGCAATCTTTTGAGGATCTAGCTGGACGGTCAAAAGGTTGGCGGCTCGACATCTTGACTACCCATTTTTTGACGCTATGGCTTTCAATCCATGAATCTTCACCCCAAGCTTGATCTATATGCCTCACTAGCTCGTTTCAGGTTTCTCAAAGGCAGCTATATTGCCAAGATCATGGTAGTAGCCTTTTTGGGAACTCACATACCGTTACTTGCCCTAGTCTTCAGTTTCATCCTCTCCAATACTTATTCTTGGGAAATAACGGCGCGAGTTCTGAGTATCGCGCTGTTGGCAACTTTGATAGGTACAGCTGCGACTCTTTATGCGCTGCGCTGCCTCCTTGCTCCCGTGATTCTGACTTCCACAGCGCTACAAGACTATCTAAATACCCAAGCCTTGCCGAAACTGCCAACCGAATTTACTGATGAAGTGGGCGCATTGATGGCAAACACATCTCAAACGCTTCATCAATTAGATGAGTTGATTCACTACATTAGTAGCTATGATGCGCTCACAGGATTGCCCAATCGGAATCTATTTTGCGATCGCCTCTATCAAACTCTATCTCAGCCTCAGAATAGTCAGCGACTCGTTGCCGTTCTTTCATTGAGAATTGACGAGTTCACTTCTATATGTCATGCGTTAGATCGCAACAAGTCAAATTTGCTGCTAAGAGGAGTTGCCCAACGGTTGACAGCCTGTGTTTCTGAAACTGATTTTTTAGCACATTTGAATGGAGATGAGTTTGCGATCGCCCGCGTTGAACTCACCTCCTTTGAGAGCATAATTAATCTAGCTCAAATCCTTCTCAGCACCCTGTCAAAACCCTTTCTGATAGAAGGCGATTTGATTCATATTACGATCAGTATTGGTATTGTGATCAATGATCTAGAGGATCAGCAAGGGGTAGATCAGCTTTTACAGCAGGCTCACCTAGCGCTACATCAGGCTAAGCAGCGAGGGCGGAGTCAATATCAATTTTATCTGCCTGAGATGAATGTTCGATTGCAGGAACACTTGACGCTAGAAAACGCACTGCATGGGGCGCTAGAGCGCAATGAAATGATGGTTTTTTACCAGCCTCTCATTGATTTAGATAGTGGGCGGGTGACGGCAATGGAGGCTTTGGTTCGTTGGCAGCACCCGGCTCTAGGGCTAGTTTCCCCAGCCGCTTTTATTCCTATTGCCGAAGCCAATGGCTTGATTGTGCCCATCGGCGAATGGGTTTTGCGAACGGCTTGCGCCCAAAATCGGGCTTGGCAGCTTGCCGGGTTTTCCCCTATTCGCATCTCGGTGAATCTATCGGCGCGACAGTTTGAGCAGCCTAATCTGGTTAAAATTGTCAGCCAGATTCTGGAGGAAACTGAGCTAGATGTCTCTTATCTGGAGTTGGAAGTGACTGAAAGCTTCTTGATGGTTGATATGCAGCGATCGGTTAAAACCTTAGAGCAACTCCGAGCATTAGGAATCTCTCTGGCTCTAGATGACTTTGGCACAGGCTATTCTTCGCTAAATTACCTGAAACGCTTTCCGGTCAACATGCTGAAGATCGATCGCTCCTTCGTGCAGGATGTCACCTCTAATCCTGATAGTGCCGCCGTGACCAATGCCATCATTGCTCTAGCGAAAAGTCTGCGGCTCAGCATCACTGCTGAAGGGATAGAAACTCAAGAGCAGCTAGACTACTTGCATCAGCGAGGCTGTGATGAAGGTCAGGGTTTTTACTTTAGTCGCCCTGTGCCTGCGGATGCGATCGTTCAGATGTTGCAAGATAAGACTGTGCAGGATAAGACCGTGCAAAGCAGTATGGCAAACGACAATGCGCTAGAGAATAACCTTGATCCCAGAAACACAATGCTTCAAGATCAGCTACAGGTTCTCAGCCCAAATTAGACAACCTGATGCACAAAGCTGAGGGTCGCCCAAGTGTTCACGTCAAGTGCGTAGGTGTCTGCCGGAACTTCGACCTTGGGCAGAGCCAACACCAATGGCGCACTCGCTTGATGTAAATCTTGTAGTAGAGCCTGCACAACCTCTAAGGGATTGGTCAACAGGACGACGCGCTGGGTATCCGTCTTGGGACGAGTCGTGGCTAAGGTTTGGTAGGTTTGTGTCAGGGGAGCGCTGCAAAACACAACATGAATTTCTGCCAACCCAGCCGTCTGCATTTTCCAGCCCGGTTCTGAAGGAGGAACCGTCACGCTTTCGCCTGGAGCCAGGATCGTTTGTTCCAGCATATCTGCCTCACCCGGATAAAAAGCGATCGCATTTCCTGCCGCATTTAACCCCAACAGCACAAAGTAAACAGGGCGATCGCCGTAGTTAGCCAAGCGGTATTGGATCTGGCTACCAACGGATAGCGTTAATTTTGCATCGCCCAATGCCGGATCGCTTTCGGGAGCCGTCCAGATTGATCGGACTGTTTCTCGGTGCATCAAAGCTTGCGGCTTGAGGGGCTGGGGCTTGATTTGTGATGAGGATATTGGCTCTAGACCGACTCGTTCTAGCGTTACCCGTACACCCAGCCTGGATGAACCTTGGTTTTCGGTCAGGCGCAACCATTTCGTCGCCAGCAGGGTTTTCAGCTCTGGTGTGACGCGATTGACCGCTGTTTTTACGGCTTCATCATCTTGAATTAGCGTACTCAAAATAGCATCCCGACTTGGATAGAACAAACCATAGCCATTTTGAGCTGATGGAGTAGATGGATCAAGAGATGCCGTCAGTGGGTAAGCAGACTGATTTTTGCCAAACAAAAAATCGGCTGGCTGTTCTCCAGCAATCACCGAAGATACTCTAGGAATGGCGGAAAAAGCGCTGGTAGCATCGACCCGTTCGATCCGCTCTAGGCTGGCATCGATCGCCACCGTCAGCCCCACGCTACGCGGTAAGATCCGTACCTGCTCCTGCACCCATTGCCCTACTAGGGGGCGATCGGCTTCTGAAATGAGACGGGTTTTGAACATTAGCCCTTCTCGCGATCGAATCTGGTGCAGGGTAGGGTGGGTAAAGTCTTGAAGAGATTGGGTAGAGCTTTGAGGAGATACGCCACTAGAACTGATTGCGAGCACCGATGCCCCGTAGTTCTCTAAAACTGCTGCGGGCAAACCAGCCAGCCAGACTTGCGCTTTACCCTCTTCATCTACGGCGTGAATTACGCCATCGGCGTTAGGTGAGGACGCAAAGCCCTTGGCAATCCCGGATGACAGCAACTGGGAGGCTTGATCCAGCCTCACCCTGGTGAAGCCAATTGAGTTAGGGACAAAATAGAGCGTTGTTGCGGGTGTTGCCCACCAAAGCTGTTGGGTAAGGGCGTAGGTGAGTAGCCCCGCGCTAAAGCCACTCCACTGAGCTTCGGCGGCAATTTGATTAGCGTGAGCAGCAGACAGCAGCAGTCCTGGAACCTGCCCCGATCGCCACTGGGCATGAATTTTTGCTTTAGAAATACCTGTTTCACGGCTGAGCTGATCCTGAAGCACTTCTTCCAATTCATCCAGCCGACCGCTAGGGGTGCTGGGGCGCGATCGAATACGCAGGTTTCCCTGTAGTGTTCTGCCCAAGGATGTGTGGCTGGTATCGAGAATAGTGATGATTTGATCTGTAGAGATCGATCGCAGTAACCACCCCAGCGTTTCTTCTGGTATGTCATGGATCACAGGGTTCTCAGGAGTAGGTAGCCAGCCGTCTACAGGCACAAAGCTGTTGTACTCAAGATTAGAGCCATTTGGCTCAGCTTGCTCGAAAGCACCTTCTAATCTAATGCGGCTTCCCAATCCGCTAAAGTGAAACACCACAGCATCCCCTGGACGAGCTTGCTGAACCAGATGAGCTTGAAACGCGTCCAGAATAGATTGGCGAGTTGCCTGTTGGTCAGTCAGCGTTAGGATATCGCTAGGCTGAAAGCCAAACCGATGGATCAGCAGCTCCTGCTGAAGGGCAACATCGGTGACAGAGCCGTTGAGAACGCTGCCTTTAGGAACGGCATAATCACAAACTTGCTCAGCGTACTGGTTAATGCCAATGAGCAACGCCAACTTGCGCCGGGTTGGCTGGGCGATCGCTTGCTGGTAGCGATCTGCCCATAGAACCAGGCTTTCGCTCACCCCTAGAGTGGTCAGCGCCCATCCCATTTGCTGAATAAAAGTTCGTCGCGTCAGTCCCATGATTCTATTTCGGCATCAATTTTTATTTAACTAATTTTTGTTTAATTGTGTAAAAAGCTTGCCTTTCGGGGATTTAAGTTAAGCTGAGCAATAATAAAATTCATATATAGCTTGTCTGGACACCCGTGATCACTCTTCGCCCCTCTGCCGATCGTCAAACGCTTTTAAACCTCGCCGATCGTTTTCCTGAAATGGATGTTATGGCTATCGAGACCTGTATTGCATTTTTGAATGCGACAGCAGACGTCTATGAAGCGCTTAGCGTTCACTTTGCACGATACGGACTGTCAATGGGCAAATTTACGCTGCTGATGCAATTATTTCACAGGGATCAAGTTTCTGACGAACAGTCTGGACTGACTCCCTCAGAATGTGCCGATCGCGCAGGCGTGACAAGAGCTACCGTCACGGGTCTATTGGATGGATTAGAGCGAGATGGCTGGCTGAAGCGCAAACCCATTCCGGGCGATCGGCGAATGCTGCGGGTAGAGCTGACTAAAGTGGGACGAGAGCGCCTTACCGAAATGCTGCCCGACCACTTTGGACGCACCAAAGGGCTAATGGAAAACTTAACCTGCGCTGAAAAGCAGACGCTAATTTGTCTGCTGAAGAAAGTGCAGACCGGCACCCCTGCTTTACTAGAGCCTTAACTTTGGATAGGGCACTGATTTTTGAGAAGTGCGCACTCTGCACACCTCTCAAAAATCAATGATCCGAGGATGATCCAGACCTTTGCTTCGTCTCGTAAAACCTCAAGGCGACATTTCCCAAGCCATACAGTAACGCCGCATCGCTCGTGATGCCAACCGCCATGCCGATTCCAGGCAAAAGCTCTACAAAGCTTAGCCCCGCCTTCAGAACACCCGAACCTCCTGCCGAAACTCCCCAAAGCGTCAGCATTTCTCCACGACGAGTCGGATCATGAAGCGAGAACCCATAAATCGCCGCAATCCGGTAGACCATTTCTGCCTGGAGAGCCGCAACTGCCCCCACATCCACCGCACTCAGCAAAAATGCCAACGGAGGCACAAAATTAGTCACTAGCCCCACTCCAGCCGCCTTCCAAGCCGCTTCAGCAATTACTCTCTGAGCAAGCTGTTCAGACGTTTCCAGCGGATACTTCTGCCGAAGCTCATCTACCTGGAGCTGAACCTTCGCCACATTCACCTGACCCAACGCCGCCATCAGCCAGCTCAACCCCGGCAGCCGAGTCGCCTGCTGAATCAGCGGATTTTCTGCGAACGGAGTCACAACCGCCCCCAAAGTTTCCGTACCCTGCTCAACAGCACGATGCAGCATATCTGTCACCGCCTGAGCCGCCTTCATCGCAGAGGCGATCGCCTCACCCATCGAAGCCTCATTCATCGAATCACGTCTTGAACCATCCGGATCTTGCATCGGCATTACTTTATAAGGATCTCCAAAAAGCACCATATTCATCTACAAACACTCTACAAAAATGCAGCCCTAAAGTTGTCTATCCACAGGTAGCAACAACCGATCGGATGCTGACCAGATTCCACGCCTCTAATACTTTAGGTAGATTTTGGATTGAACAGTCTAATCAGCGTTTGCGCCGAGATAAAATTCGGGCTTCATTCACTAGCCTCCTTTCCTCCCATCCGATGCGAAGCGACCCCTACCGCTCATCCACCCTTTCGTCTGGAGGGGGTGTGGGGGACGCAGCCGTCCCCTGCCGGGGGTTTGGGGGAGACCCCCAAGGCTGTTGGTTCTCCAAATCCATTAACCGCCGCAAAACAACAGCCCCAAAATTAACCACTAGAATCGAGAAACGGGCATCTATCGAAACAAAAATCTAGCGCAGCCAACACAACTCAGAACTGCTCCAGCAAAGCTGGCAAGCACCAAACCCTGCAACCGCATCAGAAAGCGATAGAACTGCCATGAATTACCCCTCTGCCTCCGCAACCCTCAAAGGCTTCCGCCAATGCGGCTTGCTCCTGACGATCGCCCTGCTCCTCTCCAACTGCAATGCGCTCACACAAACTCCCTTCCTGCCTACTGAAACCGCCGCCCCCAACTCCCTCCCCAACTCAGAACTGCTCCAGCAGAGCTGGCAAGCCTACCGACAGCGATTTATTCAGAGCGACGGACGGGTCATTGACCGCGAAGCAGGCGATCGCTCCACCTCCGAAGGACAAGCCTACGCCATGCTGCGAGCCGTACTCATGGACGATCGGGACACCTTCGAGCGCGTCCTAGCCTGGGGTGAAAACAACCTGCAACGCAAGAAAGCAGACGGCAGCCGTAGCGATCGCCTCTGGCTTTGGAAATGGGGCAAAAATGACCAAGGCAACTGGAGCGCGATCGACACCAACTTTGCCAGCGACGGCGACCTGGACGCCACAACAGCCCTGATCCTGGCATCGCGCCGCTGGAACCGACCCGACTATCTGGAATTAGCCCGTGGCAAACTGCAAGACCTGTGGACTCTAGCAACCCTTGAGAGCCGATCGCAACGCTACTTCCTGCCAGGAGCCAAAGACCTCTTCCAGCCTCAGCCCGATCGCGTTTACCTCAATCCTTCCTACCTAGCCCCCTACGCCTTTCGGCTCTTTGCCCAAGCCGACCCCAGCCACGACTGGATGGCTTTAGTAGATAGCAGCTACCGCGTGCTGAACCAGTCGGCAAAGCTTTCTGATATCGGCTTGCCCAGCGACTGGATTGTGCTAGACACCTCCACAGGCGACCTGCGATCGAGCCAGGAAGAAAAGCTCAAAAGCATCTACGGCTACGATGCCTATCGCGTCTGGTGGCGAGTGTCACTAGATGCTGCCTGGTTTAACGAGCCGCGCGCCCAGGAATACCTGCGGCAGTCTCTCCAGCCCTTGCAGGCAAAATGGCGATCGCAAAAGGCAATCCCCGCTCAGCTTGACCTGAAGGGAGGGGCGATCGTCAGCTACGAATCGACAGCCCAGTACGCCATGCTCTACGCTGCTTTTAGTCAGATCGATCGAACCACGGCCGAACAAATTAGGCAGCAAAAGCTACTGCCCACCTACCAAGCGGGTTTTTGGGATGGAGACTCTGCCTACTACAGCCAAAATCTTGCCTGGTTTGGGTTGTTTTCACCTGAAGCCGTCACTACATGGTTCCAATTTTAGTAGTCTGGGTGGACGGGTGGATGGGTGGATGGGTGGATGGGAACTCTCATCTACTCATCTACTCATCCACCCATCATTACTTGACTCACCACTAGCGCTCACAGCTTCGGCAAAATCTCCGGCAGCAATTGTCCCGGCACCATGGACAGAGCGCGATTTTGTCCTGTCAGCCCCAGCTGATTATAAAAAGCGCGAAGCGTCTCGACTATACGACTCATGGCAGTCTGCCGCAGCTCCGGCTTCTGTGCCCAAGACTGTAGGGCAATTACATGATGAGTGAGGGCTGCACTCAAATGCATAGACTGCTGCTCGGCGTTAAGTCGCGCTTGGGTGTCGGTAGCAATTTGGTAATGCGCCAGCCCCAAGTTGTTCTGAGTCGCAACATGATCGAAATTGAGCGTCATCGCACCCGCGTGACGCTCAACCCAATCTACAGCTTTGAGGGCAGCCTCGTATGCCCCGATCGCCTCCTGCAAGTAGCCCAGCCGCGTCTCGACTTCATCAATCTGGTTTGCCATGTGCCAAAAAGCAGTGCCTAAATTGTTTTGAGTGGCGGCAAAGGCAGCGGGTGCAGCCTCGATCGTGCGGTACTTCAGAGCCATGCGATAGGCAGCCAACGACAGCGATAGCCAGTCTCTGGGGCGCTCATACTGCGCCAGATTCCAGTACGCTGTGCCCAAATTATTCTGAATCATGGCGTAATTAAACGGCTCCTGGGCAGGGTCATAGAACCGCAGTGCTTCAGAGTAGGCAACGATCGCCTGTTTCAAATTCTCGTCTGGCTGTTGGTGCTGCGCCAGATTCCAGTAGGTCGTCCCCAGGTTGTTTTGCGTCGAGGCATAGCGGATTGGGTCGGTTGTAGGGGTACGGTAGCGCAAAGCCTGTAGATAAGCCTCAACCGATCGCCTCAAACTATCCGCAGGATCTTGATACCGCGCCAGGTCAGCATAGGCAGCTCCCAGGTTATTTTGCACCATAGGATAGGTCTGAAGCTGATTTGGACTAATTTTGGTCAGGGCAAACTGGTAGGCTTGCAATCCGCGTTGCAGATAGGGTAGCGCTTCCTCACTAGAAGCCATGGTGCGCGACAGCATCCAGTACAGGTTGCCCACATCGTTGAGGATATCGACCCAGAGCGGCTCTTGCTCCGGCAAATACTGCAACCCTTCCTCGTAGATTTGAATGGCGATCGCCATATCTTCAGGTGTGCCGTTGCCCTGCTCAACCCGATCGCGGTAAAGATTGCCTAACGCACAGTACGCCTCTGCTAGCTGCGCTGCTGGAGCCTGTTGCTCATGCAGGTATTCAATTTGTTGAATCAACGGCAGATTTTGTGGGTCTTCCGATTGCAGCCCGGCAGGAAGCGTTACTGCAAGATTAGCGGATTCTACATCGGCGCTTGTGAGCTGATCTAGCGGCAAATCCTCGCTTTTCAGAGTATCTATCACAGCAGATGCGGCGGGTTCTGCGAGAGGCTCAAATAAAGGCTCTAAGTCCAGATCATCAGCCAGACGTTCCCAGGGATTTTCAACGATCGCCGCTTCTGGAGCTTCATCTGTAGCTTCCTCTGCTGCCCGTTCTGCTGGGGAGGGATCTGCGGGCGGGGCTTTTGTTGCAGGGGCAGTGCTGCCAGCAGGAGCGCTTGCCACTAAAGACGGCAGTACGCCTATCCGCTCAGGCAGCGTCGCCATTACCGGAGTCGGATCGCCAATAAACTCAAACACGCCCGTGCGGCAGCGCCAAAACTCTGGAGCAGACTGCGGCAACGCCCGAAACCAAGGCTGGGTCAGCCACAGAATCATACTCGACTCTAGCAGCGGCAAATTATATTCAATGCTCTGAAGGTGCGTAAAAAACAGCCGCTGCATGGCGGCGGGTTGCCGAGTCAGCTTTTCTGTCCCTAAAATCTGGAAGGCTGGCATGGTTCCTGGCTGCCATCCGTTCCGGGGCGCAGGGGATTGAGCCATCCACTGAGCAATTTGAACGATCGGATTTGGATCATCCAGACTCAGGTGCAGACTCACCAGCCGAGGGAAATTTTGCAGTTCTACGGCACTGGGCTGATCAAATTGTGGCAGAGGGGCTTTTGCTAGCTCCGTCTGAAGTTGGGCAGAGAGGCGATCGCGGAGCAGCAAATCATCGCAAACGGCAACAAAAACTTGACGGCGTAAATTCAGGCTCAAGGCAATTTTGAGCCGTTGATATGACTGCTGATTCAGTCCTAAAATTTTCCGGAAAGAAATGTCTGTCACAGGAATATTACCAAGGTGAATGGAAGATGAAGCCCCTCTTTAGCCCTTTTCTATCCGTCTCTGTTAAAGTCAGGACAAGATCGCAAACTCACCTTTTTTCCCAATCATAAAATCCAATCGAGCCTAGAGGCAGAAAAACCAGGGGCATTACCCACCTGGCTTCTGTAGACCTCTTGCAAATTAGGTTTGGTTAGGGCACAGCCCCGACCAAACCTAATCCCAAAACTTTAATTTGCGAGAGATCTTGTAATTATTTTTCTTAAATTGATCTGAGGCTTTTGTTAGATTTGCTCAAGTTGCGATCGAACTGAGGCAAGACGAGCGACCTCACGACCTATCCATCTCGCTGTCTACGAAATGGCAACAGCAACAGCAATCATGCCACCCACTAGGAGGAGGGCACCCAGACCCAAAACAATATACTGAATCTTTTGTTTTGAGGTGGGAGGTTCTGCCGCATATGGCTTGGTCTCTACAGCAAAGTTGTTAAGACGACCGCCTTCCTCAGTGGTGTATGGCATACTTTAATTCCTTACTTAAAAACGATTTGTAAGAATTGTATCAGCCAATTCAATGTTTTTTTTAGATAAAATAACCAAATCTTAATAAAAAATCCCTGAACCCACCGAAATGAGCTGAAGGGATTTAAGTCAGGGTGCATCTACCTCCACACTTTTCTCTAGCTAAAAACAGAGATCCGGAAAATTTGCTCAGGCTTCAAATAAGTTGCCTACTTGTAGACTTCCACTTTTTTGACCGACTTTTTGAAAGGCAGGTCGCGTAAACCTCTCAAAAAGTAGGCTCAAAGAATATAAGCAGCAGCAGAACTTTTTAGAGGGAATACAGTCTATGAAACCAGCTTCCCCAGCGCAATGGCTCTATTGAGCGCTGACTTAGACCGAGTGATTGACTTGGGCAAGATTCAGCGTTTCTCTAAAATTTGGGGGAAGGGAAGCTAGAAAATCCTGGAGACACTCTAAACAAGAGAACTCTTCAACAGAAGAGCTTTTAACGTTAAGGTTTGCCTCTAGGACTGAACTTTAAACATGACCTTCGAGAACTAGCTTAGGGGAGCGCTGTTCCAGTGACTCAGGAGTTTCACATTTCTGTAACCCCAGTGGGGAATGACGAATATTTAATACGTACAGAGCAACGAGAGCCAGGTGTGCCGCTTGCTGAAGAGCAGGTTACTTGGCAAGTGGAGGAATGGCTGGCTCAAGCGCGCCAGTTGATGAGCGATCCTCTACTGGGACTGTTGCAGACCGCCGATCCGGCAACCCGCGATCCGCAGGCTTCCTTGAGCCTGGTCAATCTGGGTCAGCACCTCTATGGCGCTCTCTTTCAAGGTACTTTGCGTGATAGCTGGGTGACCGCGCAGGGCATTGCCCAAAACCGCCGCGAAGCTCTGCGTCTGCGCCTGGGGCTAAAGGGAACTCGCCTTCCTCGCCTCCCTTGGGAGGTCATGTATGGTAACGATCTGCCTGCTGAGAAATTTCAGCAGGGTTTGAGCATGGCGGCGCGTCCTTTGGCGGCGGGAACGCACGTTATTTTCTCGCGGTATCAACCTAGCCAACGGCTATCAGACGATCGCCTGCCCTTTGAGCTGGCTACCGATCAGCCTTTGCGAATTCTCATGGTGATTGCGGCTCCTGATGATCAAGAGCGACTTCAGCTACATCAAGAGGCTAGACAGCTTCAGCAGGAGCTAGTGCAAGGCGATCGCGCCGATGGTGAAACTACCCCTGATATTCAGCTTACGGTGCTGGATCAGCCCGGACGTGAGCAGTTGACTCAGGCGCTAGAGCAGGGTCATTATCAAGTGCTGCACTATGCGGGTCATAGCGACCTGAGCAGTGCGGGGGGCAGTCTCTACTTAGTCAATAGCCGCACGGGGCTGACGGAAATCCTCAGCGGTGACGATTTGGCAGGTCTGCTGGTAAATAACGGCATTCGTCTAGCGGTGTTCAACTCCTGCCGAGGCTCCTACACCGCCACCTCCGATCCCGTCAACGAGCGAGAACGCAATTTGGCGGAAGCTCTGGTCAGCCGGGGCATCCCTGCAGTGTTGGCAATGGCAGAACAAATTCCTGACAATGTGGCGTTGACGCTGACCTGGCTGTTCTATCGCAACTTGCGGCAGGGCTACCCGATCGATCTCAGCCTCAGTCGAGCGCGTCAGGGGCTAATCTCAGCCTATGGATCGCATCAGCTCTACTGGGCGTTGCCGATTTTGTATCTGCATCCCGGATTTGATGGCTACTTAACTCCGGGCGATCGCTCGTTTGACAATCCCGCCGATCGGTTAGTTTTGGTGCCTCAAGGGTTTGGCAGTTTCCCGGTGTTAACCATCGACGAAAACGTTCCTCTGCCCGCCAGCTTTCTAATCGATGACTCTCAGCCGCCTTCGGATGAAGAAATGGTGGCTAATGCCGTTTTGGCAGATGATGACTTGAGCGACTGGATGGAAGACCTCACTGCTTTTGATGACAACAGCGGCGACGAAGCGGCAACGCTGGACTGGATTCGTCAGCTGACCTCAGAGGCTTCAGAGCTGCAAGTCTTTGAGACTATCACGAGCGCAGAAGGCGAAAATTTTGGCGAAGAGGCCGTTCGTCCTTCCAATGCTCAGCTCATAGAGCAGCCCGTAGAGCAGCCGCTTTCATCTCTGATCAATCTTGTGCCTCTGCAACCCTTGCAATCTAACCCAACCGCTCGCGCTGAAGAATCAGCGATCGTGCGACAGGGCGAAGTGACCGTGACTAAACCTATCCGTACAGAGCGCTCTGCTGAATTAGTACAGACTTTCTCTATTAATAAGTCTATTGACCGACAAACTGGAGCCGAGCAGATTAGCCCTGTTTCCGGCGGTGTAGGTCAAGTTTCAATTCAGAGATCCGCTGGCTTTCCGTTGCGGCGAGGATTGTTACCAGTCTTGGGTGTGGTCGGGGCGGCGGCGATCGCAGCTTTGGGCTACTCAGCCTTTCATTCTCTGCCGTTCAATCTTGCTCCTCCAGCCCAGACACCCGATAGCACCGGAGATAGTGCGGGAGGCAGTCAGAGCTTGAGACAAAAGCTGGAAGACAGCTCTACAGAGCAGGTGAAGGCGATCGCTCTAAATAGCTTGGGTAAGAAGCAGCTCGCCCAAGGTCAGCAAGCGATCGAAGTGCTGCTCAATCGCAATGCTTTGACGGAGGCTACGGCAGCACTGGCGGCAGTGCCCTCAGAGCATCAGGCAAAGCCAGACATCCAGTTTTTGCAGGGTCGGTTAGCTTGGCAATCCGTCAAGCAAAACAACCCCAAATATAAGCTGGCGGACGCGCGTACCGCCTGGGAAAATGCTGCCAAAGATCAGCCGAGTTCGGCACCCTATCACCAGGCGCTCGGCTTTGTCTACTATGCCGAAGGCGATCCCTTTAAGGCAAAACAGGCTTGGGAGGAGGCGATCGCTCTGCTGCAAAGCTCTGGCTCGTCTACCGGACAGTCCAGTGCCGCGCAGTCTGAGGTCGATTCGCAGATGCAGATTGCCTATGCTGGGGTTGCCCTAGCAATGCGGAAAATCTCTGCCCAAGAGTCGGCCGATCGTCAGGTGAGGATTTCTGCTAAAGCGGCGAAAGTCTATCGATCGGTGCTTTCCAGCGATCCATCTCTCTTTACGACGCAAGCCCTGCGGCAAAATTGGCTATGGAACAATGCTGCCATTCAGGATTGGGAAAAGCTGTCGCAAATTGATTCCTAGGAAGGCTTTGGTAGTCCTTACCTAAATACCGCTACCAAGGCTCAGTAGATCGAAAAGTCCTCCTAATTTTTCCTAAAAGCTGGATTTCAAAGGCGCACTGCGCCTTTGAAATCCAGCTTTTAGAGTTTTGTGGTGCACGGAGCACAAAACCCTAATCTGCGATCGATTCTATTAAGGCTTCATTTTTGAAGTAAATCGGTGACGGCATTGATCACAATTTGCGCTGAGCCAACGAAAAAGTCTCGATCGATCGTCTCTAATCTATCGCTAGGCTGGTGGTAGTGGGGGTTGCGAAAGTTGGCGGTATCGGTCAGCAAGACCGCGCCAATGCCTTTTTTCCAGAAGGGCGTGTGGTCACTGCGAACCAGATCGGGCGCGAGTCCGCTCAGGGTGGGAATAGAGAGGGTTAAAACTTGAGGCAGATTTCCCCTCCCGGCTTGGCTCAAGCTTTGGGTTAGGTCGGGATGCCCCTGATCGCCAATCGCCGCTAAAAATTCCCCTTTGTCTACAGGTGGCTTGATGGGCAAAGGCGGATAGGTCTGGCATCCTGCTGTACGGCAGGTGTAGCCAATCATGTCCATAATCATGGCTCCTTGAATCAGGTCGGGCTGGAGCGTTTCGACAAAGGCTTGGCTGCCGAGCAGCCCCTCTTCCTCTAAGTCGAAAAAGGCAAGCTGGAGCGATCGAGGTGTCGGGTTTTGCCCTAACAACCTTGCTGCTGCCAGCACCGCCGCTACTCCTGTGGCGTTGTCGTCAGCTCCAGGAGAAAGCGCAATCGTATCGTAGTGTGCCCCCAGCAAAATTGCGCCCAACTGCGGATTAGTGCCCGATCGCTCTGCCAGAATATTAATGCCGCTCAAGCCCTGAGCTTGAAACTCCTGGAGCTTCGGTGTCCATCCGGCGCTCTGCAATTCTTGCATGATGTAATCGCGAGCTTTCTGCCGATCGCTTTCCTCAAATCGCTTGAAGGACAGAGCTTCGACATCTGCCCACAGCTTTTGGCTATCGACAGCAGGTGGAGCAACTTGCGGATATTCAGCTGCGGCAGGCGATCGCGGATTGACCTGATGCCACCCTACAAGAATGCTGAGGATTGCAGCTAGGAGAATTAAGAGGAGCGATCGGGGTTTCATCGCTGGCTTTTCTGAGTCAGGTGTGTTTTCACAGGCTTAACTTTCTAGAGGATCGTGTACTCAAATTTCTCCAATTTGTTTGAGGCGATCGAGTGTTCCTTGAGCAAATCCTGGAATTTTATGTGCAGTACCTGATTTTGTCGATCGCTCCAAATTTTCCCAAGTTAGCGTTTTTCCTGGCTGATTCCAGTAAGCGATCGCTTTGAGAGCAGCTTCAATCTGTTTCGGTTGAGTAACTACCTGACTCAAAAGATTCGTAATTTCTTGTTCGCTAGCAGTCAAAAGATTAGTTTTAATTCCATTGAAGGAAGTCAAAGCTTTTGCTCGTGAACCTGTTGATTTCAAACCAACAGACTCTATCTGTTCTCGTAATTGATTGATTTGGGTTGAGAGTTCCGGTATTTCAGAAAAACTGTCAGTTAGACGATCTAAGCCATAGTGAAGGGTCTTGAGCTTATCATCAAAGGCTTCTTTGAATTTATCTAGAGATGCGGCTAGAACTTGCTTAATTGAATTGGCAGTTGACTGTAGCTTGCGATCGATCATCTGTTCAAGATCAGCAGAGTCAACGGGATGCTGTTCACCACTATCTGGCACAGAGATTGACGAACTGAACAATTGAGACAATTCCGCCTTGGCGGCTAAAGCTTGCTCATCTGTCATATCAAAAACCCAAGCCCACAGCATCTCAATATCGAGCTTTTGTGCAACTTGCAACCACTCAGCGCCATAAACTAGCTCATACTCAATATCATCGCCATAGCTTTCGGTACGGCGCAAGATCAGCGAGGCTAAATTGCTCTGATGTTGTAAAAGGCTACTCTCAATAGCTTGCGATCGCTCCAGAGAAATTTCTTGCTTTCCAGGATCGGGAAGAGCAATTTGAAAAGTATAAACTTTCCCATGATTGATGGGAATGATTCCCAGATTTTTGCTAATTAGTTCGCGCCGAATTTCCTGACTCATATAATAGCTCCTGCTAAATACTACCAACTAAATGGGAGGCAAGATTGTCATATCTCTCCAGAGCTTTTTGAGCAGCTTCACGCTCTTGAGAACTTAGATGATCATCGAACTCAGCCTCTTGGATGGGATAGCCTTTCTCTGGACATTGCGAGACAATATTGAGCCTAGGAATCCAAGTTTGTTCAGGAAAAATATTAACCTGACTGCCACCAGCAGTTTTCTCCAAAATGTCTTTTAATTTCTCTAACATGGAGAGATTAAAACTATTCGATCGCTGATCATACATACTAATAGCAACTCCCAAAATAGGCAGTGGATCATCTTTATAGGCTCCGATCTCCTGAGCCTGAGCAAGAACATACTCTAGAGCGCGAATAGGATAGGATGAGAGCTGAGTGGGAACCAAAATGCCGTTAGATGCCATCAGAGAAATCCGATTGACTTTACCGAAAGAAGGGGGTGGATCGATGAAAACGAAGTCATAGTCATGATTCCTTAGCTTTTTTGCTAGGACGCGATCGCTATCTACCATTTGGGTCAAATCATTTTCCATTCGACTCAGACGAATGTGAGAAGGAATCACATCAAGCTGAAGATCATTGCGACTCCAACGCTTTGCGTAGATTACGTCTTCTAACTTAACCCTAGGATCAATCAATAGATGCGTAATGTCTTTTTTTCTAGCAAGTTCTACGTCGTTTAATGGATCAATGCCTAAGCCAGTCGATAAGTTCGCTTGGGCATCAATATCAATTAGCAAAACACGCTTGCCGAGCTGTGCCAATGATGCTGCAAGGTTAATCGTTAAAGTTGTCTTGCCAACCCCACCTTTATTATTGAAGACTGTGATAATCATTGATTTACTTCTCCTTTGAACCAGATTAAATTGCTTCTGTAAAGGCTGAGGACTTAGCTCTAGCTGTTCTTCAAATAAAGCAGGTATGCTTTGACTGCCAAAGGCTTCGGCAACCCGCATTAAAAACTTCTGATTGATACGCTGCTGATTATTTAAGATTACATTGCATACCTTTAGACAGGTTGTTTTGCAAAGCAAATGGTGAAATAGCTTAACGTTTTCAACTAATTCACGGACTGAATAGTTTGCAATAACAACAATCCGATCTTGATGTCTACAGAGTAGCTGAAAGCTGGAGCCATTGGTAAGCAGCCCCAGCATCGCGCCTACTTTACGCATATACCGATTGATTTGCCAGCCGTTTTGATTGATTGGCTTACCCGGTGCCTTAACCTCAATTACCAAAAACGGAGGGCAGTGGAGCTTAAATTCTTCAGGATAGATGAGAAAATCAAGCTTTGAACTGCCTATACTGACCTGCGATCGCCAGTCTTCACTGTCATATCCTAGCCACTGTAATAGAGGCACAATAATTTTATGCTCTACTTCCGCCTCGCTGCTCTCTGGGGTGATCGACTTTAGGAATTTTAGGTTCGAGGAGTCATCTGAGGGGGAGATGGGCATTAGCAGAATTAACTCGTTCCGGCATTTGAGTCGCGTTTCTACTTTAGCGAATTAACTAACTTTTCACCCATCCATCGGATCGCTTCAAGACCGCCATATCTTCTGCATCTAGCTCGACGGGTACGCCGCTGCGGATCAGCTCGGCAAAGTCTTCGTTAGGAACCATGATGCACAGAGCATAAAGGCGACCGTCGCCCGTGTTTTCAATGCCGTGGGTGCCTGTGGGCGGGACAAGAATGCTGTCACCTGCCTGGATAGGCACAATTTTTCCGTCGCAGTTGGCGATGCCCTCGCCCTTAAGGACAAAGAACATTTCTACGGCAAGCTGATGGCGGTTGGGGGGCGTTTTGCCGCCTTTATCAAAAATCTCGACGCAGTAAGTCAGCGACATATTAGCTACCACTGGATCAAAGACGATTGCCAGTCGATTAGTGTCTTTTGGGCTGATGCGGTATGCCTGGTAGTCTTTGGGAGTCTTGATTACTGGAATGACGCAGGTCGTGTCCATCGGAATCTCCGTTAAAGGTCTAGCGATCGCCTATTGCCTTCGCATCTATTGCCCCTACAATAGCGTGAGAATCTGTAACAAAACCAAAGCACTGATTGACGTTGTAGAGTGTGGCTTTGAGGCAATAGTCTGGCGAAGTGGTTGCCGTGCAATCGCCTACCAAAATGCAGTCGTAGCCCAAAAAATTTGCGTCTTGTAGCGTTGCCATGACGCACTGATCGGCATTGACTCCGGCAAAAAATAGGGTGGTGCGTCCCAGATTGCGCAGAATGCTATCTAGCGGCGTATCCCAGAAGCCGCTCATGCGGTATTTATCGACGTAAACGTCATGGGGTTCTTGAATCAACTCATCCACTACAGCCGCTGCCCAGCTCTCTTTCATCAGCACGGGTGCGCCGTTGGGCAATCGATCTCCCAGCCCCACGCCTTCACCTGTGGAGTTGTAGACATGACGCAAGCCAGCGCTGATGTTGAGCAAATCGGGTCGGTTGCCCCAGTTCAGCCAGACGATCGGCACTTGTGCTTGACGCAGCTCTGGTAAGAGGAACTTGAGCGGGGCGATCGCCTCTCTCGCCGGAGTCACATCTACCCCAATGTGCGCCAGCCAGCCGTCCGGATGGCAAAAGTCGTTTTGCATATCGATCACCAGCACTGCCGCTTTTGCCAAGTCTAGCCGCAGGGTTTTGGTGTCTGTGGGCAAGACGATCGGGCGAGGCGGCAAGGGCGGACGGGTGATGTCTGCCGTTTGGGCATCGACTGTCCAAGCGTTGGGTGGGACTCCGAGCGATCGAGTCATAGAAAATTAGGAGACGGGAGACAGAACAGTCGTAATCTGAAACGAGTTTGCGTTCAGTATTACAAGGCACTTATTGTTTTAGTTGTTTATAGCTATTGACTGATGGGTTGGGGCGGATGGGTGGATGGGGGATAGGAAAGCCTCATCCACCCATCCACCCCATCTGCTAACGCTTACTCGCCCCATTCCTAAGAGCCGCAGTAGGCAATTAGATCTATTTCAATATCGCCCATGCCTGCCAAACCCGTTACGCCGATGGTTGTGCGTCCCGGCAACTCATCGGGCTTAAAGTAGGAGGCGTAAATCTCATTTACGGTTTCGATATCACGAATATCCGTGAGGAAGATCCGCGCCATGGTGACGCGATCGAATCCTGAGCCAGCATGATCAAGCACCATCTGCAAATTTTTCATGACGCGATGGGTTTGCTCCTCGATCGATCCCAAGACAATCTTTCCGGTGCCCGGATCTTGTGCAAGCTGCCCGGTAACAAACAAAAAATCTCCAGCTTGTACGGCATGACAGTAGGGCGACACAGGAGAAAGGATGTCGTTGGGTAGGTTAAAGCGTTTGAACACAATCGGCTCCGGGGGTGAGGTGAAAATTTTAGGTTTTGGATTTTAGAGAGACTCTGGGATCTCTCTGATTAGCACTAGGCTCTCACCCGATCGCCTACTCGCAAAACTTTTCCTGCTTCTGAGGGGGAAACTGTGGTGTTCAGGGTCAGCTTGTAGAAATGGTTGAACTGGGAACGCGGTACGCCATCGGGTAAAGCAGCTTCTCGATGGGCATTGAACTTGGCTTGAAAATCGGCAGTGCGATCGCCCGTCCAGGGGTTGCGGGTAGGCACAATGCAGCGCTGGCAGGGATGGCTGCTTTTCAGCTCTAGATCGCCAATTTGAAAGGGAATGCCTTCGCCCGCCGCATCATAGATTTGGTCTTCCCAGAAGGCGGATGTATCGGCAATTTCTAAATTGGCGCGAAATCGCTGGCGAGACTCCTCTAAGCTGATGCCAAACCAGGTGGCGATCGCCTCCAAACTCGCTACGCTGACGATCGTTGGGCCAGAGGATTCTGTGTCGTCTGGAAAGCCCATGTGAAGGTTTTGTACCAGCGTGATGGGAAACCCAAAGTAATCCGAAAACCAGCTTTCTAGAGCAGGACGATCGCCATCGAGATGAAAGGACTGCATTGCAGAACTGCCTTCTAGCCAGAGCGTAATCATTCGAGCCTCAAGGTCAAAGGCAGTGCGAATTTTGTGAATCTCAGCGTTACGCTTGGCGTTGACAATCCTGCCTTTTTCATCCAGCAGGGCAAACTCGCGATCGTGCGCTAATGCTCCGCCTTCCCGAAGGCTGATTTGGGGAACCTCTACGCCGTCCAGCGACTTGATAGGATAGACAAGAATCTTAGCGAGATGCGGCATGATCCTGTGAGGCCGCTATGGCGGCTAATCTACCTAGTTAATCTACCTTAAAATTTGACTCCTCAGGTCATGAGGATTGAATGAATGTTGAATGAGGACTCATTCTCATCGGTCAATTCTGAGTCGGGGCTGGTTGAGATTTTGGAAGAATAGAGGCGATCGATACCCCACTGCTTGTGAATTCGCGCCCTCGGCAGCACCGATGCTCGACCTATTCCGATTACTTCCGGCTTGTGGAAATTGCGGGTGCGCGGAGTTGTCGTCACCCAAGGCACGGTGGATATCTGGTCGGCAAGCGATGCGCCCAAAGGCAACATTCAGTTTGTCGCGCCAATAGCCTATTTGAGCGATCGCAAAAAAATTGGTGCGCCCGGTGCCGCGGCTCAGGTGATCACGGTGGCTTCTTTTATCAGTCGTGCCTGTGTGGATGGACTGACAGGATTTCCAGAAGCCATTGAAGCGGTCTTTCCTCAGACGACTGTGCAACTCTGTATCGTCCATATGGTGCGAAACTCCCTCAGTTACGTTTCCTACAAAGACCGTAAAGCCGTCGCTTCTGACCTCAAAGCCATTTATACGGCTGCCACTGAAACCGAGGCAGAGCAAGCCCTTGTTGATTTTGCCGAGCGCTGGGACAAGCAGTATCCCACCATTAGCAAATCCTGGTTCAATCACTGGAATCGGATCATTCCCTTCTTTGCCTTCCCACCTGACATCCGTAAAGCTATCTACACCACTAATGCTATTGAGTCCATGAACATGACTCTGCGTAAGGTCTTAAGAAATCACCGTTCTTTCCCCTCCGATGAATCGGCCATGAAGGTCATCTACTGGGCGATCGACCATATCTCTAAAAAATGGACGATGCCGATTCGTGATTGGAAATCTGCTTTGAATCGCTTTGCGATCGAATTTGAAGGGAGGTTCCCAATGTAATATTCCTCTCTTGACACAAACTACTTTACAAACCCTGTCAAAGTAGATTTGAAATATGTTCATCTTACCGATGCGCAGTTTTATCAGCTCTGCATCAACAATTCTGAGCTGAAGATCAAACGCGCTGCTAGAGAAGTCTTGGAGTTTATGCCCGCTTCACTGTTGCCTGGAGAGGCAAGGCATAATGTCTTTGCGGTTTTCTGGATCATTCATCAGCTGCCAGCAGCCTCTCAATCCTAGCCGATCGCACTCCATAGTCTGGTGCAATAAAGGGTTGGGATGCGGCAACTTACCAAACTATAATTGGTCGTACCCTGAAATGCCCTTTCTTTTATAAAACTGTACTGGATGCAGTAGGTATTCATATAGCTCTGGGTCTTCTTTAATGTCCGAGAAACATCTATTAATCCTGACAGTTGGAAGTGCAGTTACTACAGCCTCAAAGACAGCATTAGCCTCACGGTTAAAGGCATCACATACCTGTTGCTGCCAGAGACAAGGAAGCATTTGATAGATAGGGTTGAGCCGGGAATCGTGCCAAACTGCAAGGTCATGAATTCTCTGTACAAGCTCCTCAGATAAACCGAGATCTCTTATCTCCTTACGTTCTAAAGCATTTCGTTCTTCATCACGCAAAGGATATAAGCCCCACTCAAAGTAGAAATCCAAAGTTTTGTGTTCTTTCATTTAGCTTTCATTACTGAGGGAAAAGATACCAAATTTAACCTTGTGATGAGCTATAGCGCTACGCGCTCAGATCAAACGAGTTATTTTTTGAGAGTCGTGCTCCACGCGACTCTCAAAAAATAACCCGTCCTAACTCAATTACGTAATGCTATATCGAAATATTATTACGATTGAACATCGCGTCAGTTAGAAACCCCTATCGTTAATTTGAGTCGCATTAGATTAGGCAACTTCCCGCTTTGCTTTAAACTCGATCGCCTTAGGAGTTTGACTTTCAGAAACGTAATCAGCTTGATACTCCAGCAACCCGTTCACATAGGCAGCCACAACAGGTTGAAGCTTAAAGCAGGCACCCTGGTGATCGAGGAGCGATCGGTGTATCAACGAATCTAGTAGCTCTAACAAATAGGGCTGACCGATAGACGAGGGGGCAGTCTGACGGAGTTGCTGAACTGAAATCCAGTCTGGCTGCAAGGCTAAATGACTGATGAGCGATCGCTCCAATGCCGAAAGCCGACTCAATTGTGAACTCAATAGATCGCGCAAGCCGCCAAAAACCAGGTTATGGGTGCCTAGATCCTTGAGATAGTCTGAGATATTGCCGTCAAAATAAGTTTGGATGCGAGTCGCGACTTGTCTCAACATCAGCGGATTGCCGCCATAGTAATCGATCAGCGATCGCCATGCTTCCAGCGAACCCGCAAAATCTCCCTGCTCCTGAAAAATCTGCTGAATCTCCGTCGTCGATAATCCTGTAAGCTGAAGCACCTGTGCCTGGGTTTCTGTGAGTACCCCTAAGACTTTGGGATGCTCTCGGCTGGTCAACAGCAAACAGCTACGGTGCGGCACGGCTGCCATAATCTGTAAAAACTCTTCGTAGGCTTCGTTGCTTTCTTGCTGATCTTGATTCCCCTCTGGTGGCAGGCGACTGGTCAAAACAGCATTTGCATGGTCTAACACGAGTAAGCAGCGGTACTGTTGCAGTGTTTCGATCAGTAATCCCGTTAGCTCCCTGACGGTAATTGGCAATTTATTCACATTCCCTAATAGATCTTGAAGCATATCCCTAAGAATTGCCGAAAGCGTGGGCGCGTGACGCAAAGATCTCCAGACTACAAACTCAAATTCAGCCCGCGTTTTTCTAACGAATTGGTCTGCGATCGCGGTTTTTCCCATACCTCCCATGCCGAGCAGCAGCCGTACCTGACGATCGCTCTGAGTCAGCGCCGCCAGCTCTTCAGTCCGTCCGTAAAAACAAGTTTTTTCAACAGAATCTTCGCACTCCGGGCAGTTTTGCCGCTTTGTCTCCAAACGGCCTGAAACTTTCTCAGAGTTAGAGCGGCATAGCTCAGCATGGGCGTAGTCTAGTTCCTCCAACGGAATCTGCATGACCCGAAAGATTCGATCGATCGATCGTTTATCCACCCCTTCTCGACCGCTCAAGATTTTCCTCACCGTAATCGGATGAATTCCGTCTGGATCAGCCAACTGAACGCGCTCAGCGATCGATCGAGGGCTTTGCCGCACCTTGATTTGAGTTTCCAAGTGCTGAATTTGCTGCTGTAGCTTTTGCAGACCTACAGCAGTTAAGACAAAGCCGCGATAGCGTCGGGTTTTGGGTAAAGCCATAGATGGCAGACCTTTCAATTCGTTACCGATATCATGATGGGACATCCTTAGAAAATCATGAGTGTCACGGGTCAATTACTTTCCGATTTTGGAAAATGCGCTGCCAATAGTGGCGTTAGATTTTAGGGTATGGGCTATTGTTTTGTGGGCTATTGCTTTAGGGATGAAATTCGCCCCACCTCATAACAAATTGCCCGATGAGAGATGCGAATCTCTAGAGAAATTAAGATAACTCCAGTCAGCAGAACTCCTGTTCCCGTCAGAAATAGCGCTAGCGTCAAGGTGGCTGCTCCAGAAGAACTGAGGGAAACCGCTAGGGCGATCGCAAACATATTGCTTAAAAAAATTGCCATGGCGCTATAAATGGTCAATGCCGCGTTTTGCAGTAGCCGATGGCGATGGGTCAGCAGCGGGATCTGTCGATCGATGTCCTGTAAGCGCTCTTGACGAAAGCTGTCCATTTCGCCGGAACGTAGCAGCCCCAAGCGTTCAAGAGCCAGCGATCGCATATATTGCCCGACTGAAGCATATCGACTGAGCACAGCATTTTGAATTAGCGCACAGGCTGTAATTAAGACAACTGGAGCGATAATTAATTGAATTGTTTTAGCAACATCCGCAGCGTTCATCATAATTTTGTGGCATGGATGGCGATTTTCTCCGGAGATACCCATCAATTTCTCATTTGGCTATCGATTGGCTTTCATCTGAAACTCAGGAATCAGATGCATTCTTAACTCAGATGAACAGTCTGTTACAGTTCCTACCCACTGACAAGTGCAATGATCATTATGGAGGTAGCTTACACAAAGGATGAATAGCTTTAGACCAGACCAACTCTCAGCAGATTTACAGGCATTAGTTGAATACCGAAAATTAGAGAGCGGACAGGCGCTCTTTTACAAAGGAGACTTGGCGCAAGCCACGTTTTGGCTAGAGACAGGACAACTTAAGCTATTGCACTATACCTCAGATGGACAGGCTGTCAATCACTACCGTATCCGAGCCGGGGAAAGTTTTGCAGAGGTAGCGTTATTCATTAATTTCTATGACTGTACGGCGATCGCCGAAGCCCCCTCACGAGTCGCCTTACTGCCCAAGCAACCCATCCTAGCGGCTTTACGGGAGCGACCTGATTTGGCAGAAGAGGTGATGAAACAGCTGGCATGGCGGCTACATCAAGCCAAAATCTTGTTAGAGTTACGCAGCATTCGTTCTGCGCGCAATCGCGTGTTGCACTACCTAAAGCTTTCATCTGACCAGCGATCGGTGCAGCTTGAGCAGCCTATGAGAATCATTGCTGAAGATTTAGCCCTTACGCCTGAGGCTTTATCTCGCGCCCTGACCCAGCTAGAAGAAGAAGGGGTGATTGCTCGACAAAGGCGCATGGTGCAGTTCTTGTAGGTCTGGTTTGTAGAGCCTCAATAGACCTTTTGCAAATTAGGTTTGGTGGTGGCACAGCCACCACCAAACCTAATCCCAAAACTCTAATCTGTAAGCGATCCAATAAAGAAAGGTTGCAAATTGATTTCAATCATAGAAATTATGTGCCTGAGCCTATAATCTGCTTCCCAGCGAGTTCGTACTTAACGGTTCAAACGCTCTCACCATTAGTCAAAAATCAGTCAAAAATCAATCAAAAGGTTTCCATCATGAAGTTGGCTTCTGTACTCTTAGGTATTTCACTGGCAGGTCTTGTGACGGTTTGGGATGCTCCTCTCAAGGTGGTCAACCCTGCCTTGGTTCAGGCATCAGCTCAAGAAATGACTGTTCAACAAAAGATTGATTTGATCACGAAGAGTAAAGGTCAAGTGGGTAGTGGTGATCAGCTTCGGCGTTTCTTTTATGGTGAGCTTGACCCGATCGGGATTCAGCCCGGAGGCGCTGGTACGGTTGTCAATCTGTACAGCAAAACTAATGATGTTACTTTTTCCTACTGTTCCCATTTTGATGTAGTGGTCGCTGTCGCTAAAGGTAAAGTGGCTCAATTCCCAGCCAATGAAGTGAGATAGTTTTGACAAATTGCCTGAGATTTTGTGCTGACTTCCATCGAGTACAAAATCTTAGGTAATACACCTCAGGCAATCAGCCCTATTCACTTGGCTTAAGATACTTGTTGTTGTTCCTCCAGATTTTTGATTTTCAGTCAACACAATTGTCTATTTATTACGTGTTCACTCATCACGGAGGAACAAAATGGATACCAAAGATATTTTATTGCTGTTACATCCAGCGATCGCAATTGTTGTCGTCTATCCCCTCATTGGCAACGTTGTAAGCCGAGCCTTGGGAGTTCGCAAACGTCGTCAGGAGCTGTCATCTGGCAATAAAAGTAAGGTTTCACCCGCAGTTGGGCCAGAGCATGTGAAGCTAGGGCGATGGCTCAGCGGATCAGTGGTGGCGCTTGCTTTACTGGGATTAGGGCATGAAATTTTTCTCAAAATCATAGAAGAGCAGGTTTGGGTAAAAGAACCTTTCCGAGTTGGGTTCGTGGGGCTAATTTTTGCGGCGACGATCGCCTCTCTTATTCTTCTGTATCGTGCTGAGCCGAAAATTTGGCGAGGAATATTTGCTACTCTCACAGGTATGGGACTGGTTCTCCTGGGATGTCAACCAGAGATTTTTCGTCGAACCAATGAGTGGTATATTTCGCATTACTATTATGGGATAGCGGCTGCGCTGCTGATGATTTTCTCCCTGGCAGTTATTCGAGATATTTATCAAGACAAAAGCAATCGCTGGCGTACGGCTCATATTATTCTCAACTCATTTGCCTTACTCCTTTTCATTGGGCAAGGATTGACCGGAACACGAGATCTACTGGAGATTCCCCTAAGCTGGCAAGAGCCATTCGTCTATAAGTGCGACTTTGTGGGCAAAAAATGTCCTTGAGCCACGATTAGCCGTTATTAAGCAATGCCCTCCTGATTTTGACTTAACCCTACTGCTCTGATCTATTCATCATCCCGGCTTAAAGAGATTCTATGGTTGAAGTCGGAACTATCAGAAATACCGTCAAAAATCCAGTTGTTCGGGCGGTGACAGGCGCTGCTGCTCTGTTTTCGATCGCCACCATTCTGTCGGGAATAGGGGTGGGCTTTATTAAGCCTAAGGACGAAGCTGCTCAAAAATTTGCTTTCACAACCTCGTTGATTAGCCTGGGCTGTGGTGCGGTGCTAGGAGCCGTGGCTCGTCCTAACGCGGCTGAGAAACCTACGGCTAGCGTCGAGACAGGCGGCAATTCCTGGGCAGACTGGAGAAACACAGACTGGAGAAACTTTGTCGTGGTTCGCAAGGTTAGAGAGAGCCAAGATATTACCTCGTTCTATCTTCAGCCAGAAGATCAGGCTGCAATTCCTGACTTTCAACCGGGGCAATTTCTGACCATCAGGCTCGATATTCCGGGGCAGAAAAAACCCACGATTCGTACCTATTCACTCTCAGATTATGCCAAGGACAAAACTAATTCCTGCCAATACTATCGCCTCTCTATCAAGCGAGAGGCGATGTCTAGTGTGGATGTGCCGCCGGGTCTAGCCTCAAATTTCATGCATGATCAGGTGCAGGAAGGTTCTGTAATTCAGGCGAAGCCCCCCAGCGGTAAGTTTTTTCTAGATCTAGCGCAGTCCTCTCCGGCTGTTTTGATCAGTAACGGTGTAGGGATCACGCCCATGATGAGCATGATCAAAGCCTGTGGTCTTCTGAAGAGCGATCGCCCCCTCTGGTTTATCCACGGTGCAAGAGATGGTGCTTTTCATGCTTTTCACGATGAGGTGCTGGAATCTGCTCGCCAGAATCCTAATCTCAATGTGCATTTTAGATATAGCCGTCCCCGCTCTGAGGATTTGGGACGTTACCATAGCACAGGCTACGTCGATGCGGCTCTCATTGATGACGTGGTTTCTAGGGAGGTGGATGCTCCCAATTCAGTCGAGTACTATATCTGCGGCTCTGCTCCCTTCTTACAGTCACTCCGAGAGGGGTTCAACGCGCTAGGCATTCCTGAGCATCGGATATTTTACGAAGTGTTTGGGGGAGGGAAAAAAGCGGGTTCTATGCTCATGCCCCCTCAATTGCAGGATGATGGGCAAAGTGCCGAGATCGTTTTTGCCCAGTCTGGCACAACGCTGACTTGGCAACCTGAAGATGGCACAATTCTAGAGTGTGCTGAAGCGAATGGTCTGGAACCCGCCTATAGCTGCCGTCAGGGCATTTGCCTGACCTGTATGTGTCGCCTTGAATCTGGAGAAGTCACTTATGTGCAACCGCCTGTTGGCACTCCAGATGAAGGCTCCGTTTTAATTTGTATTGCCCAGCCTAAGACTGCCATTGTGCTTGATTTATGAGCGAAACCCTGTCCCGCTTCCGAATTGCAACGCTGGTTATGTTCGTCACCGTGCTGCTGTCAGGGGCGATCGCTGCCGCCTGGTTCATGGGGCAGGGCACGATTAGCATGATTTTTCAGCAGCTCAATACCTTGCAGGAACAGCCGCCCATGTGGCTTGAAGTGCCCATGATACTGGTGCATTACCTGCTGTTTTGGGCTGTGGCGCTAATGCTGGGCGTATTCCTGATCACGAAGATTTCACCTCGCCCTCAGCCCTGGTCGCGATCGCTAGTTGTCGGCATTTTGCTGGTGTTGACGGTGCGGTATCTAATCTGGCGATCGCTCTCGACGCTTAATCTTTCAACACCGCTAAATGGGGTCTTTAGCCTGGGGCTATTTCTGCTGGAGCTATTGCTGTTAATCAGCAGTATGATTCAGCTTGTTTTATTGTTTCGGGTGCGCGATCGAAGACTTGAAGCCGATCAGTCCTCTATCAATGTCCTGAGTGGTTCTTTCATACCCACAGTCGATGTTTTCATCCCCACCTACAATGAGCCAGAATTTATTTTGCGGCGAACGGTGATCGGCTGTCAGGCACTCTACTATCCCCGCAAAACGATTTATCTGCTAGACGACACTCGCCGCCCTGAAATTAAGGCGCTAGCAGCAGAGTTAGGGTGTGAGTACATAACGCGATCGGATAATCGTCACGCCAAAGCGGGGAACCTCAATCACGCGATTTCCCAGACTCAGGGTGAATTGCTGGTTATCTTCGACGCAGATTTTATCCCTACCCAAAATTTCTTGAGCCGCACTGTCGGCTTTTTTCAAGACTCTCAAGTGGCGCTCGTCCAGACGCCACAGACTTTCTATAATGCCGATCCGGTTGCCCGAAATCTGGGATTGGAAGATGTCCTCACGCCCGAAGAAGAAGTCTTTTATCGGCAAATTCAACCCTTTCGAGATGCCGCAGGTGGGGTGATTTGTTCGGGTACCTCTTTTGTGGTGAGGCGATCGGCGCTTGCAGAAATCGGCGGCTTTTTCACAGAATCCCTCAGCGAAGATTACTTCACTGGAATTCGCCTGTCTGCCCAGGGCTATCGCTTGGTGTATTTGAACGAAAAGCTGAGTGCTGGTCTAGCGGCTGAAAATGTTGCGGCTTTGGCTCTGCAACGTCTCCGCTGGGCGCAGGGAACGCTGCAAGCCTTTTTTATTACGGCTAATCCCCTCACCATTCGTGGCTTGCGTCCCCTTCAGCGTCTGGCACATCTGGAAGGATTACTTCATTGGTTCACCAGTATTTCCCGTTTGGGGTTCTTGCTGATTCCGCTAGCTTATGCGTTTTTAGGGGTCATTCCCATCCGCGCAACGCCTGCCGATGCTCTCTATTATTTCCTGCCGTACTATCTCGTGCAAATCACGGCAACATCCTGGCTAAACGATCGCTCTCGTTCGGCATTGCTGGCAGATATTTACTCCTTGATATTGTGTTTTCCGTTAGCAATCACGGTCGTTCAGGTGATGTTGAATCCGTTCAGCAAGGGGTTTAATGTCACTCCTAAAGGCGGGACGAGCGATCGCTTCACCTTCAACTGGCGGCTGGCTCTACCCCTCATTGCAATGTTTGTCGCTTCAGCCCTTAGCCTGTGGCTCAACTTGGGTACCTATACGATGAATGGCATGGGTCAGCCCAACATTCCCCAAGAGATTGCGGAGCGGCTAAAGGGGCTAGATTTAGGGCTGGTTTGGAGCTTCTACAACCTGCTGATGCTGAGCGTCTCGCTGCTAATTTTGATTGATGTCCCTCGCTTGTCCGCCCACGAATGGTTTAAGCTGCGACGCACTGTGAAGCTACGGGTCGGCGACCAAGACTTTTGGGGCGTAACGACTCTACTTTCCGAAGTCGGGGCGCAAATTGTCCTGACGCAGCCTCACCTTTCAGAGATCTCGATGATCGCTCCATCTGTTCAAGTCAACCTAATGGAGGACAACCTGATCCTTCCAGGGAAAATAACGGACTGTAGCTGGCAGGGCGAATTCCGAGCTGTGCAAATTACGTTTGACGCGCTCGACTTAAGCCAGCATCGGCAACTGGTGGAACTGCTATTTTGCCGTCCAGGGCAATGGAAAAGCCGCTGTGCGCCTGGAGAATTTCGATCGCTTTGGCTGCTATTCAGAATTTTGCTGCAACCCCGGATTGTATTTGGTCGCAAGCCGGAGTTGAGTGCGATCGCAGTCACTCAGAGTTAGCTTTTCTCAAGACCCCAAGACTTGCTTTGCCTTTTCAAGCACCTCTTTGGGACGAAAAGGCTTAGTCAGGTAAAGATCAGCGCCGACATCAATTCCCTTTTGCTTGTCAAATTCTTGTCCCTTAGCCGTCAACATCACGATGTAAACATCTGTCAGCTTTAAATCATGTTTAACGGTGTGGCAGACTTCTAGACCGCTCATCTTAGGCATCATCACGTCCAGAAAAACAAGGTTTGGGTTTTCAGCTTGAATTGTTGCGAGGGCTTCTTCGCCATTTCTGGCGGTCAGTAGCTCAACTCCTTCGTCTTCCAAGGCTTCTAAAGCTTGCTCCATCAGGATCAAAATATTGGGTTCGTCATCAACAATCAAAATTTTCTGTGACATAACGGTTCCAAATTTAGTGCTACAGATTTGAGAATGAAATAAGCCGCCCTTAAGCCAAACTTGAGGACAAGAAAACCAAAGATTAGCGATCGGACAGCATGACAAAGAAGACATTTTCTAGTCCCTTCTCAAACCGCAGCGTCTTCATTAAATCCGCTTCCTGCGAGAGAATAGAATCAATAATGATCATGTCAGGTTTGGCAGTCAGGGCTTTGTTAATGCACTCTTGAGGATCAGAAGCTTCTAAGACGTTGTACCCTTGGGTTTGCAATACATCGGACAAAACTTTCAAGGTGGAGGCATTCTGATCCACCACTAACACCTTTTTGCTGGAAGTCCCTTGAGATAGCAGTGAGCCAATTTCGTTGAGCAGCTTCTCTGTGTCGATCGGTTTGGTGAGATAGCGATCGATACCAATGTGATAACCGCGTTCCTTGTTCTCTACGATCGATAAGATGATGATGGGGATATCTGCGGTTTCAGGATCATGCTTGAGTACAGCCGCCACGTCGAAGCCGTTAATTTGAGGCATCATGACATCCAGAAGAATCAGATCGGGGCGGGCAGATTTGATCTGCTGAATCGCATCCATGCCGTCTTTTGCCTCGCGGACGTTGTAGCCTTCGTTCTCTAGCTGTTGACGCAGCAGTTCCCGAATGTTGGTATCGTCATCAACAACCAAAATCGTTTTTCGGCTTTCATCTAGTGTTGTCGTTGTGGTCGTGACATGTTCTTTAAGCTGCTTAACCAGCGCATCCAAATTGAGTTTATCAGTTGTTTTATGATCGGCAGCACAAGTTGGAATGACAAACGAGAACTTACTGCCTTTGCCCGTCTCACTTTCAACCCAGATTTTGCCGCCATGGTGGTCAACAATTTGTTTGCAGATCGGTAACCCCAATCCGGTGCCTTTGGGTTTGTCGGTCAGCGTATCACCCACCTGCCGGAATTTCTCAAACACCTTGGGCTGGTCTTCTGGGGCAATGCCAACGCCTGTATCGCTGATGCTGATACAAACGCCGCTGCTCTCTTGTCTAACCTGACAGGTGACTGTCCCCGCTTCTGTAAATTTCACCGCGTTAGAAATGAGGTTGATTAAGACTTGCAGCAAACGGTTGCGATCGCCCATAATTTGCGGCAGTTCGGCATCGATCTCGTTAACCATCTGCAACCTACTCGTTTCAAACAAAGATGCTGTAGAGTTGGTTGCCCACTCGACTAACTCCACAGGATCAAGCGGCTGCATTTGCCACTCCACTTTACCCGCTTCCATTTTGGCAATATCCAGCACATCGTTGATCAAAGAGGTCAGTCGTTCTGCTTCCGACACGATGATATTGAGGTTATCATTGACTCGTTTAATCGTTTTTTGAAGCTTGCGGTCTTCCGTAGTTAGAATGGGAAAAATATCGTTTTCTAGCTTTTCTTTGATAATGGAGGCAAACCCCAGCACTGACGTGAGCGGGGTTCGCAGCTCATGAGAAACGGTAGAAATAAAGTCGGTTTTCATCTTGTCGATTTCTTTTTCTGCCGTCACATCGCGGATCAACAGAGCAGAACCGAAGCAGGTGGATGATGGCTCAGCAGACGCTTTTTTGAAAATGGTCGTGGCTACTGCTTGACCAATGCGGTTTTTCGCCAAATCCACTTCAGCCGTAAATACTTCTTGAGGATGGGATTGAGTCTTTTCTACAAGCTCTGCTAATCCAGATACGGGTAGCTCTCGGCATTGTCCTTTTAAGTTGGAGGCAATCAGCCCATACATGGCTAAGAAGGCAGGATTGGAGTGAGTAATCTGCCCTTCAGTATCTGTCACTAACAATCCATCTGCTAGATTATCCAGAATGGCATTTAATCCCTGTGCCTCCGCCAGGGTATTTTGTAGCGCTGCTGTTCGATCGATGACTCTGGCTTCTAGCTCTTGATTGAGCTGCCGTAGGGCAATCTCGGTTTGTTTTCGAGCCGTAATGTCGGTATTGATTTCCAGCAGAGCACAAGGCTGACCGGAAGAATCGCGTTGCAACGTCCAGCGGCTCTGAACTGTGAGCGATCGTTCGTTGCGGGAGGTATGCTGCAATTCACCCTCCCAAGTGCCCTGTTGGAGCAACTGTGCCTGAATTTGTTCGACAGGTTGCGGGAAGATGGTATGGAGAAAGGAGTGAATAGGTTGATCTTTTACTTCCTCTCGCACCCAGCCGTAGAGACGTTCTGCACCCTGATTCCAGTACAAAATTTTGTCGGTCATATCCCGCACAATAATCGCATCGCTGGAATGATTCAACATATTTAATAGCCGCTGATTTTCGGCTTCTGCTACCTTGCGATCGTGAATGTCGGTATGGGCACCAATCCACTCGCGAGTGCTGCCATCTGATTCGATCACAGGCACTGCCCGTACGCTCATGTGGCGGTATTGACCATCGTGGCGGCGGAGACGGTGTTCTACTGCATAGAGCGATCGCGTAGTAAAAGCGGCTAACCAAACTTCTGCGGTATGGGCGCGATCGTCAGGATGGATGGCATCTAACCATCCCCAGCCTTTCAACTGCTCAAAATTCTGTCCGGTGAATTGGCTCCAACCCGGTTGCTCTGTAACAAATTCACCTTCTGCCTTTGTATCCCAGACGATTTGAGCCATTGCGGAAATCAGGAACCGATACCGTTCTTCGCTTTGTTGGAGGATCTGTTCTGCCAGCTTGCGATCGGTGATATCAGTACAGGTACCCACCCATTCTCGAATGCTGCCATCCTGTTCTAAAACGGGAGCACCGCAGACAAAAAAGTCACGATAGGTTCCATCCTTAGCTCGAATCCGGTATTCAACTTCATAGAGGGCGAGGCTTGTCGTAGCCGCCGTCCAAACTTCGCTAGCATGAAGGCGATCGTCAGGATGAAGGGCATCTAGCCAACCCAATCCCTTAGCCTCTGCTTCACTTTGTCCGGAGTAAGCGATCCAGTCTGCTACGTCAAAGCAGTGTCCTTCGGGTGTACTCACCCAGACAATTTGCGAAGTCGTTTTGACCAGAGAGCGATACCGCTCTTCACTCTGTTGCAAGGTTTGTTCAGTTTGCTGGCGTTCCTGTTGAGCCAGCTTGAGATCGCTGATATCTTCAACACTAGACCAGATCAAACATTCTCCACCCTGTTCGATCAGCAGCCCAGACAGCCGGACTGCAACCCGATGTCCGTCTTTATGGATATATTCCTTTTCGTAGGATTTGTAGCGCCCGGTTTGTTCCAGTTCCTCAAGTACGGCTTGTTCGGCGGCGACATACTGTTCGGGGGTAATCTCCCAACAAGTCAATTGCAACATCTCTGGGACAGTGCGTCCCATGATCGCAGCTAGGGCAGGATTGGCATCAATTATTGTCCCGTCCATCCGAGAGAGTACGAGACCAACCGGGCTTGCTTCAAAGAGCTGACGGTTGTATTGCTCGCTCTGGCACAGGGCTGCTTGCGATCGCTTGTAGTCTGTAATGTCGCGGGCAACGGCATAAATCAGCTGACGCTCATCCAAAAATACGGAAGTCCAGGTCAGCCATTTATAAGATCCATCCTTACAGCGGTAGCGATTCTCAAAGTTAACTAATGTGGGCTGTTCTTTTAATTGCTCGACGACCGCGATCGTCGCTTCGCAGTCTTCCAGATGGACAAATTCGATAAAGGGATGGGCATAGAGTTCTTCTAAGGTAAATCCCAGAGTTTCTTCCCAGGATGGATTGAGCAGCTTGAAATAGCCGTCGATCGTCACAATGCACAGCATATCCAAGGATAGCTTGAAGAAGTTTTCCACTTCTAGAAAGGCAGCGGATGATTCAGCAGAAGGCTCAGCAGAGGCAGCTTCCAACTCCATCACTCGCTGACGCAGGAGCGCAAGTTCTTGCGTTGTTGCTTGATAGATTGCGGCATCTAAAGTAATAGTTTGATGAGTCATTGTTCTAGTTAAGAGTTTGTTAGTTAAGTGGATGAATAGGATTGGGACAGTAAAACTGGAGCAATAAGGTGGTATAGAGCTTCAACGAAATTGGATTGTGTTGAAACATCTGGTAAATCTGCGCAGGAGATGCATCCTCAACCCCTGGATGGTGTTGCGAGAGTCGCTGAATCAGCTGAATATGGCGAAACAGCAGGTCAGAGGATTGAAGCGGCGGAGCCGTAGATGAAATAAAGTCCCTGAGATCATGGGCAGCGGGTGACTCAAAGTGCTGTGGTGCTTCTTCATTTGGAATGGCGATCGGATCGCTTTGCCCTTCAGCCGTGTTTCCTTCAGCCGTGTTTCCTTCAGCCGTGTTTCCTTCAGCCAGATTTGCAGTTGCGCCCTTCACCGGACATTTCACCGGGATCTGAATCCAGAACTCAGTTCCCTCGCCCGGTTGCGAACGACACTTGAGCATTCCTCGATGCTTTTCCACAACCAGCTGATAGCTGATTGCCATGCCCAACCCGGTGCCCTTGCCAATCTCTTTTGTCGTAAAAAAGGGGTCATAAATACGCCGAATTACCGCTTCTGGCATTCCTGAACCATTGTCGGTAATATGAACGACAACCCACTCATCATTGAGAGATTCGGTACGAATTTGAATGGTGGGTATGGGATGTGGAGAAATAGCGGTAGATGTTTGGTTCTCGCGTCTCTTGATGTTCTCTTCCAGTGCATCAATAGCGTTTACCAAGATGTTCATAAACACCTGATTCAACTGACCGGGATAGCATTCAACTAGAGGTAGTTCCCCATATTCTTTAACAATTTCGATCGCAGGACAATAGGCAGTTCCTTTGAGCTGGTGACGCAGAATCATCAGCGTCACATCAATGCCTTCGTGAATATTAACGGCTTTCATTTCCGCTTCATCAAGGCGGGAAAAGTTCTTGAGCGATTGCACAATTTCAACAATGCGATCGGTGCCCAGCTTCATGGAATTCAGCAGTTTTGGTAGATCCTGCATGAGAAATTCCAGGTCAATATTGTCTATTTGAGATTGCAGATCGGCAGGAGCAACCGGAAAGTTTTTTTGATAATCCTGAAGCAACTGCATTAACTCTGTCGCGTACTGGGCAACGTACTTGACATTGCCACAAATGAAGTTGACAGGGTTATTAATTTCATGGGCGACTCCAGCAATCAGCTGCCCCAAACTAGACATCTTCTCGCTCTGAATCAGCTGAGTCTGCGCGAGCTGTAAATCTTTAACCGCCTGTTGCAGCCGATCGGCTTGAGCTTTTGCCTGGACTGCCGCCTGACAGCTTTGCTCGTACAGCAAAGCCTTTTCGATGGCGACTGCCGTTTGAGAAGCAAAAATGCTGACTAGCCTGAGGTGTTCAGCCGCATAGGCATCAGGATTCTGCGAACCAATGGCGATCGCTCCCAGGATGCGTTCCTTGGCTCGCAGCGGCGCACAAATTAATGCTCTGATGTTTTCTTGCCCTCGCGATCGCGGATCAATTTGAATATCATTGACCAACTCTGCTCGACCCGATTGAACAACATCGCCGATAATTCCCTGACCCAATTCAAGCGGGCGATCGAAAAATTGTCCAAATTCAGCAATGATTTCAAAGGATGCTTCGTCTGGATTGAGAGCATTGGGTTTTAGCAGCAGGATGATGCCCGCAGAGGACTCGATTAGCTGATGAATTTCTTGCAGTACAAGTTGGGCAATTTGCTGAGTATCTAAACTGGTTGTGAGCTGAGTTGAGATATCCTCAAATAAATCAATTTCCTGATACCGCTCCAACAGCTCTCTAGCGAGTTCTTTCTTCTCAAATTCCTGCTTTGCCAGGAAAGATAGCAATGTGGCAACGAGAGCTGCTTTCTCCTCCCCCAATACCCAGCCAATAACTTGCTCCGATACTTCGATCGGGTATCGGTGATTTACAGTTTGCTTCCCAACACTAACTAACGTCTTCCCATTGATTTCCTCAATAGCGATCGCAATATCGAGAACCCCTATCAATCCTTGAAGCAGCGATCGCACTTCTGGCTTGCTATAGAATTTTTTAAGGTTAATCGGAGACATGGAAAATAGGTGTCACTGACACGACAGCTAGGAAGGTCGGGCATCACCAGGACATTGACACCACGATTTCCTAACTGGGATTAGAATGCCCTAATTTATTCCTTTGATCTCAACAGACAGTTTTAGTAGATTGCAAATTAGGGTTTTGGAGTGCGCTCCGCATACCCCAAAACCCTAGAGAGCTGGATTTCAAAGGCGCACTGCGCCTTTGAAATCCAGCTCTAAATAAATGAGATGACCTTGCGATTTACTGAGTCTAGGAGCTGTCAAACGTGTCTCGGATAAAAGCTTGTTTCCAGCTCAAACTATTTTGAGCTGGAAACAAGCTTTTTTCAGGTTCTTCAGGCAGCTTCGTTACATCAACTCATCAGAGATACAACTACCACTTCAGCAGATTAAACTGCTCCATGTCTACCGTGTCGCGGTTCCGGTAAATGGTGAGAACGATCGCCAAACCCACCGCCGCTTCAGCCGCCGCGATCGAAATTACAAACACCGCAAACACCTGACCCTTAATGTCTTCTGGATCGAGGTAATTGGAGAACGCCATCAGGTTCAAATTGACGGAGTTTAGCAATAGCTCGATCGACATCAGCACCCGAATTGCGTTACGGCTCGTGACCAGACCAAAAATGCCAATGCAAAATAGCGCTGCGGCAAGAATGAGAAAGTATTGGAGTTGCATAGAATCTACTTTTGCCTAGCCTACTTTTGACTACCAGAAACCAGTTCTCTAGGACGCTCAGGTAAGGTGAGCTGCTCAGCCTCAGTCTGCTCAGGGAAGAAGTCGCGTCGCGCTAGGACGATCGCCCCTACCAACGCCATTAGCAGCAGCACAGAAACAAGCTCGAACGGCAACAAGAAATCGGTGAAGAAATGCTTGCCGATCACCACAACAGCGCCATCGCCAACGGGCACTGCGCTAGAAATTGCCCAAGGCGTAGCCAATATCATGGTGCTGAGTAGCGCAAACAGTCCTGTACAGACACTAGCGGTCGCTACCGTACCGATCCAGGCATTGGGAACAGGCACATAATCCTCTCGCTTGTTCACCAGCATGATGCCAAACAGGATAAGGACACTGACGGCTCCGACATAGATCAAGATCTGAGCCGCCGCCACAAATCCAGCATTCAGAAGGATATAAAGCCCCGACATGCTGATGAACACCAGCCCTAATAGAAAGGCTGAGTACACAATATTAGCTAGCAGCACAACCCCCAGAGCTGCGCCAATCATCATCAGCGCCAAGATACCAAACGAAACCAGTTGAACCCCATCCGCTAGATTCACAGCTCACTCTCCATCAACTCTTGACAAAACATTACTTTGATCGGCTTGGTCGGCTACTCGACTACTTTGACGTTTCTTCCAAAATCTCAGAGGGCAGTTTGCCAGGTCGCCGCGATCCTTCTGGCAGATCGTGAGGGTCAAGCACGCCCTTGGGCAAGTAGACCAGCTCTTTCAGCGGAGTTACCATGGGGTCAGAGTGAATAACGCTGACGGGCAGACGACCCAGAGCCACGTTATCATAATTCAGCTCATGGCGATCGTAGGTTGCCAGCTCATACTCTTCCGTCATCGACAGGCAGTTTGTCGGGCAGTATTCTACGCAGTTGCCACAGAAAATGCAGACCCCAAAATCAATGCTGTAGTGGTTCAGCTTCTTCTTCTTGGTTTCCTTGTTGTATTCCCAATCCACCACAGGGAGGTTAATCGGGCAAACGCGAACGCAGACTTCGCAAGAAATGCACTTATCAAACTCAAAGTGAATGCGCCCTCGAAAGCGCTCAGAAGGAATCAGCTTCTCATAGGGATACTGAACGGTAATGGGACGGCGCTGCATATGGTCAAAGGTGACAGACAACCCCTGACCGATATACTTAGCCGCTTGCACAGCTTCTTTGGTGTAGTCACCAACTTGCTTTAGGAACTTCAGCATGGGGTTTCTCGCAGGTTAGAAGGTTGTATGAAATCCAGGAGTCATCCGCCAAAAGCAACGGGAAACGAGAGCTTTAGAGCAGCGGTCAGCAGTAGGTTCACGAGCGACACGGGCAGCAGAAACTTCCAGCCCAAATCTAGAAGCTGGTCGATCCGCACGCGAGGCACTGTCCAGCGCAGCAAGACCGCCAGAAAGATCATCAGGTATGCCTTAAACAGCGTCATCACAATCCCCAAACTGGCAGCTATGACCTGTAGCCAAGGCGTTGATTCACTCACGCCGATGAGACTCGCTAACCAGCTCACCGGAATCGGGGATTCCCAGCCGCCCAGATAAAGCACTGCCACTAGCAAAGCCGACAGCACCAGGTTGGCGTAAGATCCCGCATAAAACAGCATGAACTTGACCGCGCCGTACTCGGTTTGGTAGCCAGCAACCAGCTCTTCCTCAGCTTCCGGTAGATCGAAGGGCATCCGTTCGCACTCCGCCAGAGCCGCAATCCAGAAAATCAGGAAGCCGATCGGCTGTCTCCAGATGTTCCAGCTCAAGATGCCGTAACCTGTCTGCTGATTGACAATATCGATCGTGCTGAGGGAATTAGACATCATGACGATCGCCAGCACCGACAGCGACAGCGGAATCTCATAGCTGATAGACTGAGCCGCAGCCCGCAGTCCGCCCAGCAAAGAATACTTGTTGTTGGAGGCATAGCCTGCCATCAGCAAACCCACAGGCGCAATGCTAGAGAGCGCAATCCACAGAAAAATGCCGATATTCAGGTCAGTAATCACCATGTTCTGACCGAAGGGCACGATCAGGTAGGACAGAAACACGGGAATGAACACCATGAGGGGAGCGATCGCAAATAGCCAAGGGTCAGTCTTGGCAGGCAGCATGTTTTCCTTAAACAGCAGCTTAATCACATCTGCCACAGGAGCCAGCAGACCAAAAGGTCCCATGTACTCTGGCCCAATCCGCTGCTGAGCTGCCGCCGAGACTTTTCGCTCTAGCCAAGTTGAGACCAGCGCCAGCACTGTGACCGCAGCCACAATAATCAGCATCGGCAAAGGTATCCAGACCGTTTTGGCTACCCCGATGGGCAGCCCGGAGTCCGTCAAGAGCTGGATAAAGCTTCCTTGTAAATCAATTCCTGAACTCATGTTCTTCGTTGCACTCAGGTTTTTGCGGATTAATTGGGTCTTAGCAATTTGGTCTTAACAAATTGCGTTTAACGGGTCAGGCTTAACTGTACTGCTATTAGAAGGTTACTCGACCTCCAGCCTTAGTATACCGTTGACTGGTTTTTTGAGTGGTGTTGCCCGTGAACGAAAACTCAAGGCTCACCATAGAAAAGCCTCTTGTTCTACCGCCCGATTTGAAAAGTCGGCTGGGGGCGGGCGATCGCATCTGACATAAAATCCACGAGCTGCTGCTGATCCGCTAGCGCCACCTGAAAGTTTTGCCACATTTCTTCGATTGCCTTAGCTTTCTGATAACCAACCTGAGCCTGATCGTAGGCTCCTACGCCGTTAGCACAAGGAAACGAAGCCCAGATCGTGCAGCTCGTTTGTACAGAAGTCGTAAATTGCTCCACATCCACAGCGACTTTTCCCTCAGCATTCACGGAAGTGCCTGCCATCAGAGCCTTGTAACCTCCCATCTCTGTCCACAGGATGAGGCAGCCAATGTCCTGGTTTTGCGGATGGAATGCCGGGAGATCCGATCGCCAAACATGGGGATAGTCTTGGTGAAGCTTGTCCCAAATTTCGGAAGTAAACTGACAAGAACCTGCCGCATCCGATGTTACCTCATAAGGGGTTCCCCAGTTCAATGTCACCATTTTGCGGGGATGATCGTCAAAGGAATCAAAGGTTTCTTGCCCCAGAATCACCCTGTACGGACTAGCACCCAAAGGATTGGGATAGGTTCCCTCTGCGTAGTGGATCGCCCCCCTCAAGAAGGCGCGGACTGCCATCAGTCGCGCAGTATCAGGATACTGACTGAGGAAAGATGGTTGGAGTATGGGAAGCCGTTGCAGCAGCGGTAAAGGACTTAATTCCACTTGCGGAATAGTTGGTTGAGAAAGATTCTGAGAGACGTCTTGAAGCGGAAAGGGTTGGGAGACGGGCAAATTTTTCACTGGCGGCGCTTGGGCGCTTACCGGAAGCAGCGTAATCAGAACGATCGCCAAACCCATGCTCAACGAAAATACTACGGGTAGCGAGAAACCTCTGAATCGATCGCGTTTTACCCCCATAGGTATCTCCATTATTCTCTCAGCACCACACTAAAATCTTAATTGAAAAGACGTGAAAAATCTGGCGCTTGTGAGTATCATGAGTGGCTTGCAGATCTCCTGACGGCGACCCGTGCTTGCGTGCCTCACATCCTGTGCCCCCTATCTTGTGATTGAGTGACTGAGAACCGTGCAAATTCCTAGCTTCCCCGAATGTAGTCATCCGCTCATCAATGCTTTGAATCACTACAGCGATCAAGAAATGCTGACGTTGTTTCAGCGAAATCCTGACGCAGGTAAATACTTCACCGCAATTTTTTGTCGCTACAGCCCGATTGTCTATTCGCTGATTCGCCATTCGGTGCGATCGCCCGTTCAGGCTGACTACTTGTTTGCCGTGACCTGGCGGCACATTTATTACGAGCTAGGCGGACTCGATCTGCACGAACCTGCTGCGATCGAAGGCAAGCCCTTTACGCTACAAAGCTGGCTGATTAATATCACCGCAGTCTGTATCAATCGGATGGAGTTGCCTCCGGTAGAGTCGATTCACTATACGCTTTCAGAGGCATCGCCGCCGCTCTGGTGCTACCTTGAACAAGCCCTCGATCGCCTGATTCCGATTCATCGACTTATGGTGCTGATGGCACAAACCTTCCACTGGAGCGAAACTCGCATCGCGGCATATCTACAAGCCGAGGGCGAAATCGTCACTTCTGCGGAGGTGAAGCGGCGCTTGGATGAGGCATATCACGAGCTGGAAATAGCATTACCTGAAGACATTAGTGAAATTTATCTGGGGCAAATTCGTCAGGCAAGCTCTGAAGAAGACAGCTACAGCGATCTTTTCAGCCTTGATCCTCTGCTAACCGTGCATGAATAATAAAGATTAAAGTTTTCGATCGCTTCAATATCAGAACTCCTCGGTCTAGCGATCGAGAAAACATCAAATTAGATAATTTTTCCTAGACGTTTCATATTTTTTGCTTAAGCTTCTATTCTAATCTACGTATATTTAATCACCTAAAAATATAGGTCTATGTATAAACGTTGAGAAATTCTTAAAGAAATAGATCCTGAAAATCTTGCGCTTCTTCATTGAAACGCTTATGAGCAGATGACTTCAGCGGAAATGGGTTACTCCGTAAATCAAGCGAAGACATTTCTCAATAATTCCGTTACAAGTAGTAAAGATTACTACTCTCGTTGCTTAACCCGCCAATGAATACAAAACTTCTGACTGGTCTATTTGCAGCTGCCGCTCTCACCGGAGTGCTGTTCGAGGCAGCTCCCGCATCAGCCTTTTCCTGGAATAACTCATGGAGCCAATCGCCCATTCTCAGCGAAGCTCAAACCGGATTCAACAATGCTCCGTTTCAAGCTTTTGTTCAAACAGAGCGGATGGAAAAAGTGAATGTGGGTCAGTTCCTGCTCGATCCCACCAAGCTGAAGTTAAAGTCCGATTATGAGGTCAAGGTTCATTTCATTAACGAAGGAGCGGGTTACAGGAACCAGATTGCCTATGAGTCCACGGGCGCAACTCAGGGCACAGGTCTAGTCTTCAACGACGCTTCAGATGATGTGTTGAAGTACGGCGATGGCGTTAGCTTGGGAACCGTCAAGGGAGGCTCCCAGCTTGATTTTTGGCTGAGAGCAGATGGCAAAAACCGGGGGGATAGCGCCAACATCTTTGGCACAAGCACTGCTTCTAATGCTGACAAACTCCAGCATGTCTTTGCATCAGCCTACAAGAACTATCTCGTCTTGGGCTTTGAAGATCTCTATGGTTCGCTAGGCGCTTGGGGACAAGATGCTGCCACAGGCAAGTGGAATGAAAGCTCCGATCGCGATTTCAATGACACCGTTTTGGTTATTGACATTGGTGAGGAGAACATCAACGCCCTGACCTCCGTACCTGAACCCTCCATTACGGTAGGATTGCTGGGCATAGCGGCAGCAGGTCTGACTCGCCTACGTCGTCGCCAAAAGGAAGCTGTTGGCTAGAAGAAGGCTGGATAGACGATCGCTGTCCCTATGACATAAACCAGAGAGAGCGGATAATATCCGCTCTCTCTGGTTTTTTAAAGCACCTCTTTTTTTAAAGCACCTCTCGACCCAGATAAGGCTGCAAAACTTCAGGAACTTGTATAGTGCCGTTGGGCTGTTGATAGTTTTCCAGAATTGCCGCCATGGTGCGACCGATCGCCAGCCCGGAGCCATTTAGGGTGTGAACAAACTGAGTACCTTTTTTGCCAGTCTCTTTGAAGCGGATATTGCTACGACGCGCCTGGAAGTCCATGCAGTTAGAGCAGCTTGAAATTTCTCGGTATTTACCTGCCGAGGGCAGCCAAACTTCGATATCGTAGGTTTTGACTGCGGCAAATCCCAGATCGCCTGTACAAAGCGAAATCACGCGATAGGGAAGCTTCAGGGCTTGCAGAATGCTCTCGGCTTGCTTTAGCAGACTTTCATGTTCTTGCTCAGAGGTGTCGGGATGAACAAACTTAAACATTTCCACTTTGTTGAACTGGTGCAGCCGGATGAGTCCACGCGTGTCTCTGCCATAGCTGCCTGCCTCACGCCGGAAGCAGGGCGTGTAGGCGCAGTAGTGCAGAGGCAGCTCTTCAGCCGTGAGAATTTCATCTCGATAGAGGCTGTTGATCGCCACTTCTGAAGTGGGAATGAGCCAGAGGTCATCGCGATCGCACTTAAAAGCCTCTTCGGCAAACTTGGGCAACTGCCCTGATGCCGTCATTGACTGACTATTCGCCAGAAAAGGGGGAATCACTTCAGTAAAACCCGCCTGCGTGTGCTGCGCCAGCATGAACTGAATCAAGGCTCTCTCTAAAGCTGCGCCAGCCCCCATCAGAGCCACAAAGCGACTCTGAGCAATTTTTGTTGCCCGCTCAAAGTTCAAGATTCCCAGCTTCTCGCCAATCTCCCAGTGAGGCAAAATATCTGGATTTGTAGGAATATACTCATCGCCCCAGCGATGTAGCTCCACATTCTCGTCTTCGTCTTTGCCGATGGGTGTCGTTTCACCCGGCAGATTGGGCAGGGTCAGCAAGATTGCCTGAATCTGCTCTTTCAAGTCTTTCTCACGCGGCTCTAGTTCTGCCAGCTCTGCCTTGATCTGATTGCCTTGGTCGCGGAGCGTTTTCACCTCGGCATCGTCCGGCTTGGCTCCAGACTGCATCTTTTGACCCACCAGCTTGCCAATTTCATTACTGCGTGCCTGAAGCTGCGATCGCTCTCCCTCTAACTCTCGCTGTTGGCGATCGAGATCCAGAACGGGTTGAATGTCGTAACTGCCCGATCGCAAACTGAGACGGGCTTGAAATTGCTCTGGGTTTTCCCGTAGCTGCTTGAGATCAATCACGGTGGTTCCTTCGGCTCATTACCAAGTAGATCAGCTAGATCAGCATAACTTTTATAGGGGCGATCGGCGATGGATAATCTAGCGCTACGCGCTTAGATCTAATGAGTTATTTTTTGAGAGCCGCGCAGAGCGCGGCTCTCAAAAAATAACTCGTCCTAACTCAATTATGTAATGTCATATAGAGGTTTTATGGGTCTGAAAGAGCGGCTGAGAGGCGATCGCCCAGGCAAAAGCCATTTGACCACTCAAACGGTTCGGGTGATTTTGTCGAGTGTTGGTCTGCTCGGTTCTGATGTAGGCTGTAAGAAGAATCAAAGCTCTTGATTTGACATAATACTGGCTCTGCGTATAAAGGCTATGGACGATCGCTTACTACCCGCTATCTATCTCAGTATCCTAGTGATTTTGCTGGGAGGCGCAAGCTGGTTTCTATTTCGACAGGTTCTCAAAACCCGTCGGACTGAAACGAAGCTAGCTAAGCTTCAGAACAAGCTGAGTCAGGGCAAAGGTACGGCTCAGGAATACTATGAGCTGGGCGGAATTTTGCTAGACAAGCGCTTGTATAGTCAGGCGATCGCTCAATTTCAAAAAGCGCTCAAGGCAAAAGACTTAGAAGCTGGTGAAAATGCTGCCTTCATCTACAACGCTCTGGGATTTGCCTACGCAGCGCAAGAGCAGTATGACCTGGCTATTAAGCAATATAAAGAGGCTTTAGAGCGCATTCCTGACTATCCGACTGCGCTGAATAACATTGGTTTTGCCTACGAGAAAAAGCAGCTCACGGCTCAGGCGTTAGAATCCTACGAAGCCTCACTTCGGCTTGAACCCGGAAATGCAACCGCTCGACGACGGGTTGAGTCGCTGCGTAAGCGGCTAGTTTTGTCTCCATAATTTTGTCTCTCTACAGCAATCTCAAATGGATTGTGAGAGGTAATGCTTTTTCCATAAAAATTGCCTTTGAGTAGAGCTTGGGTACAACAGTTACGGCGAGATTAAGAATTTCGATCGCCTCCTAGGGAAATGTTAGGTTATATCCACAACGCTACAGGCAAAGCGAGTTTGAATTCGGTGAGTTTTCTATTTGTACTTGCGTAAGCTAATACCTGCGCAAGCTACGAGCGCCTCTACAAGAGAACTCACTGCTAAGCTCAAATCGCCGCGTACCAGCGTCAGGATTAACGTACCAATTCTGGCGAAACCCATGAAAGTTCCTCAAGTCCGCGATCGCGCTTCTGCTCAAATTCCCGATCGATTTGCCCGGTTTGCCTTATCGGTAGCAACTTCGTTTGCTGTGGTGGCGATCGGCTCCACAGTGACGGTTCCTGTTCTGGCTCAGGAGACTCCCAGATCTTCTAGCCTGATTGCTCAAGCGGCATCTGCTCCATCTGCTCCGATTCTTTCTCAAGTGCCGAGTCTTCAAGTCCGGACTACTGAGAGCGGGATGAGTCTCTCTTGGCTGCTAATTCCAGTAGGCGTGTTGGGGGGAGCGGCGATCGCTGCATCCTGTGCTGGGCTAGTCGTAATTAGTGAACGAGAAGTAGGGATCATAGTCAAAAAAGTCTCGTTTGCCGGGAAGCAACTGCCGCCAGGAAGGCTAGTAGCGCTTAACGGTGAGGCGGGCTATCAGGCGGATACGCTTGCTCCAGGCTGGCACTGGGGCTATTGGCCCTGGCAGTACAGCGTCCGAAAGGAAGCCGTCGTAGCCGTGCCTCAAGGCGAAATTGCTTTAATTGTTGCCAATGACGGCGACTCCATCCCCCTAGAACGAATTTTAGGAAAAGTCGTAGAGTGTGACAACTTTCAGAACGCCCGCGAATTCTTGACCAATAGCGGCGAAAAGGGACGGCAGATTGGGTTTTTAACAGCAGGCACCTATCGGATCAATACGGCTCTGTTTAAGGTGATCACAGCAGCCAACGCCAGCAGCCACGATATGCAACCAGAAGATCTGGCGGTCTACTCACTTCAGTCCGATAAGGTAGGCGTAGTCACGACTCTAGCGGGTGCGCCGATCGACTCAGGTGAAATTGCCGGACATTTAATTGCCAATCACGACAATTTCCAGAGCGGGCAGAAATTCATTGAACAGGGCGGACAGCGTGGCTTACAGCAGCAAATTCTGCTCTCTGGCTCTTGGAACCTCAACCCTTGGTTTGTCCGCGTTGAGCAGGTGCCCATGACCGAGATCCCAATCGGCTATGTGGGAGTTGTCGTCTCCTTTGTGGGCGATTCTGAAGATGATGTCAGCGGAGCCGCCTTTACCCACGGCAACTTGGTGAAAGTGGGCAACAAGGGCGTGTGGGTAGAGCCGCTCTATCCCGGCAAACACCCGATCAACACCCGCGTCATGAAAGTCGAGCTGGTGCCGACAATCAACATTGTGCTGAACTGGTCGAGCCGCACCGAGCGCCACAAGTACGATGCCAACCTGGAGGCGTTGAGAGTGCGATCGAATGACGGCTTTGCCTTTGATCTAGAAGTCTCGCAAATTATCCATGTTGGCGCACTCGATGCCCCCAAGGTCATTTCTCGCGTCGGCTCCATGCAAAACCTCGTGGATAACGTCCTAGAACCCAGCGTGGGCAACTATTTCCGCAACTCAGCCCAAGACTACACCGTGCTAGATTTCCTCAACGCCCGCAGCGAACGCCAGACCGAAGCGGCAGACTATATCAAAACCGCCCTGCGCAGCTACGACGTACAGGCGATCGACACCCTGATAGGCGACATTCAGCCCCCCGCCGAGCTGATGCAAACCCAGATCGATCGCAAGATGGCAGAAGAGCAGCGCAAAACCTTTGAAGTGCAGCAGATGGCGCAAGCCCAGCGGCAGATGCTCGTCCGCGAAACCTCCCTTGCCGACATTCAGCAAGAGCTAGTCAAATCCGAGCAAAGCGTCACCATCGCCGAGCTAAAGTCCAATGCCCAAATCAAGCACGCTACAGGCGAAGCCGAATCCATCCGCCTCAAGGCGCTCGGCGAAGCCTCGGCAATCCGCGAAACCGGAAACGCCAAAGCCGAAACCTACCGCGCCGGGGTCGAGGCTTTGGGTGAACACAACTACACCGCCATGCAGGTGATGCAGATTATCGGCGATCGCCAAGTACGCCTCATCCCTGACGTCATGGTGGGCGGAGCTAACGGCAGCGGCGGCGGACTCGTAGACGGCTTACTGTCGCTCATCCTCTGGAACCAGACTGGACACCAGCCCTTCGATCCTAAACAACCGCGGGTGCCTCTAGTGGATGCCCAGCCTCAACCCGTTAATGGTGCAGGAGATCCCGATCGCCACTAGATTTTCTTTGAAAGATTAACTGTGTCAACCTTTCAAAAAAACTATTCAAGAACGCCCCTGACACTCACCCATGCGTTCGCGTAGCGTTCCTGAAAGGAATAGCGCCCTCTGCATCTCATCCCCCATCTCGTGTGGAGGGGGTGTGGGGGACGCACCCGTCCCCTGCCGGGGGTTTGGGGAAGACCCCCAAGGCTGTTTGGCTTTTCTCCATGACCTACTGCACAAACCCTAACTGCCCAGCACCCCAGAACGCAGCAACAAATCCAACCTGTTACACCTGCGGTTCTTCCTTACGGTTAAACGATCGCTACTCCGCCCTGCAACTCCTAGGACAAAGCGCATCAGTACGAACCTATTCAGCGATCGACACTCAGCATCGCAACACAAAATGCGTCATCAAACAATTCTTGCTCCAGGCTGTCCTCACTCAAGAAGCGATCGCACTTTTCCACCAAGAAGTACAGTCGCTAAAAGCCCTAGGCGAACATCCACAAATTCCCAGCTTCATCGATGCATTTGAACAAGCCAACCAGCTTTATCTGATTCAAGAGTGGATCGAAGGTCATAATCTGGCGGCTGTTTTGCAACAACAAGGCTCATTTAGCGAATCCCAAATCTGGCAGCTTTTGACTGAGCTATTGCCCTTGCTTCAGTTCATTCATCAGCGTCAGGTGCACCAAGACATCAAGCCCGAAAATATTATTCAAACGCCAGAACATCTTTCCCTAGTGGATTTTGGACTAGCCATTGGAGTCGCTCAAGCAGAAACCCTAATCGGCAGTCCCGAATATGCCGCCCCTGAGCAGACCCAAGGCAAAGCTGTGTACGCCAGCGACTTATATAGCCTAGGCGTGACCTGCATCCATCTACTCACGGAGGTTTCGCCCTTTGACCTCTATGACAGCTTTAACGATCGCTGGATCTGGCGATCATACCTAGCCCGACCCGTGAGCGAGCGCTTAGCGAGAGTGCTGGATAAACTGATACAGAATACCTTGAATCTGAGGTTTCAGACCGCAGACCAAGCGATTCAAGAGTCGGGAATCAGAAAGACTGCTCGTAAGCTCAAGCAAGCTTCAAAGTCTCAAGCCCCGCTCTCTGCCCTACTGGCTCCGGGTGCCGTCAATGCGATCGCCCTTCATCACGCTGAACCCATTCTCGCCAGTGCCGACGATAAGACCCTTTGTCTTTGGGATATAGCGACCCGCCAGCGTCTAGTCACTCTGGTAAACAAAGGAACGCGATCGCTGATCTTCACCCTTGATGGCGCAAGACTTATCAGCGCTGGAGACGATAAAAAGATTCGGCTATGGGACTGGCGATCGGGCGAAGTAATCACCACATTCACAGGGCATACAGGCTCAGTGCGATCGCTTGCCCTCAGCCCCAATGGACAGATGCTCGCCAGCGCTAGCTGGGATAAAACGATTCGCCTGTGGGATTGGCGATCGGGTGAACTGACGCAGGTTTTGAAACACGGACTTCAGGTGACGGCAGCAGCTTTCAGCCCAGACGGACAATGGCTTGCGAGTGCAAGCTGCGATCGCACAGTGCGGCTATGGTCATTGGCTAAGCTTAAGCCTGACCAGCCCACCCTTCTTTCCGGTCATGCCTGGGCAGTGCTGACCGTCGCCTTTAGCCCAGATAGCCAAATTGTGGCGACAGGCAGCGAAGACAACACCGTGAAGCTGTGGGAAGTCCAGACCGGACGCTTACTTCAAACCCTAACAGGACATTCTTGGGCGATCGCCACGCTCAGCTTTAGCCCTGATGGAAGAACGCTGCTCAGCGGCAGTTGGGATAAAACAATTAAACTTTGGGATACTGCAAGCGGCACGTTGCAGACAACGTTAGAGGGACACACCGATTCCGTCCGTGCGATCGCGATTTCCCCATTCACATCGACAATAGGCTATGAGCTTTTCAGCGGCGGAAGAGATAAATTGATTTATCGATGGCATCAGCCGTAGGTAATCCACAAAAAATCATTACCTGTACACCACCCAACCGCGTAACCGTTCACGCTAGAAGCCTGCTTTTTGAGGCAAGACTCTACCCTTCAGTTTTTTGAGGTTCAGTTTTTTGAGGTTCGCTTTTTTGAGGTGCAGGCGAAGTAATCCAGCCTTGAACACTGTAGTAGTAGACCGTAAACAGAATTCCTGAAAAAATTTGCCCACCCCAAGGTCCATGCCAGAAATTAAACCAGTCCTTGCCCCAATAAACCACCGCGATCGCCAGCAGAACGATCCGCACAACATTGAACAGCAGCGCCAGCACAACGCCGATCGCCATCAGCCGAATCGTAGTCCAGTAGCTAAGCTGCAAAAGTAATCCCCCGATCAGCCCAGCGGCGGCAACCTTCAACGCCATGCTCAATCCATTGCATCCAGAATCGATCAAGACAGATTTAGCAGGATCTAAAGGAACCGATAACGATAGGAGCGCATCTTGAGCGGTGGCAGGTTGCCCAAAAACCTGAAACACTAAACTGCTGATCCAAGCCATGGAGCTGCCTAATAGATTCAGCGTTAAAACATGGTCTTTAATGATTGCATAGTCTGGATATTGGCTAATCATCACAAACACCGTTGGCAACCAGAACCGATGGAAAAACGCAAATCCCCAAGTGCTCCAAACCATGCTGAGGAGAATAAGCATCCAGGTTAGAGTCTGCATCTCAAAAGATGATTGGCAAACCGCAAACGCCCCTGCCCCTCCCAAAATCAGCAGCTCTCCTGTAAATTGTTCTTCCTCATAGCTTTTTAGCGAATTGAGAGCATGGCGATCGCGCCAGAGCAAGGTTAGCCCTACGCAGAGAAACCCAATATTAAAAGTTGGCGTGGAAGAGCCTTCTAAGGACGTTGCTAGCAAAGAACCTGCCCAACGGGAAAGATAGACCAGCCCGATCGCCAGCCCGCAGGTGATAATGCGATTGTGATTTGTTCGGAAACTGAGTTGCAAAAGGCTGAGGCAGTGCTGATATCCCTGCCCTATAGATTTGCTCATGCCGTTATTATCTGTACGTGATGTTTGAGCGCGATCGTCGCATCCTTAAGATCTGGATGGACGAATCCCATATTGTCCTAAACCAATCAATGCCAGACCTACTACCAAGAGATTGCCGGAACCAGAAAAGCTGGTTTTCAAGGTTCCTGTTTGGGCATTTTGTTTGGCTGATTCAGCTTGACTTTCGATATTTTGAGTGGCTTGCTGTAGCTTCTCTGGCGTAATTTGAGCCGCTAGCTGAGGATTCACTTTGGCTTGATTAATTTGGGTTTGGATCTGCTGTTGCTGAGCGCTGATTGCCGCTACTGTTTGCTTCTGCAATGCCAAACTATCCCAAATCACCCAAATGCCTGACAAGATGAATGCCGCGCCCAACACCAGACAGGAGAAAGCCAGACGCTTGCGCCAAGCGGTCAGGTCAATGATGCCGTATATCAACAGCGCGATACCAAAAAGCAGAATAATGCTGCGATCGCCCAATTGCTGAAGGAATCCTACTCGCCAAGCCAGGTTACCCAACTGAAGCGGAAAAGTCATGACTAAGATATCTAAAACAAATCCTGTTAAACAGGCTAGCCCCACGATTTGACAAAGCGGTTTGGGGTTGGGAGAACTGATGCGCTGATTGGTCTGAAGGGTAGTCATAGGAAATTTTCTAGGTTAAATGGGTGAAACACCCTGATCGATGTGCTTATTCTTAAGAGCAGAGACAAATGCTCTCCTCTTAGATCTCTAGAGTTAATTGCTCAAGAGAGTTAATTGCTCAGGAACTCGGTTCTCTGTTTACGCCGCTTGTGCCATGCAGCAATACCCATACCAAGGAGTCCAGGAAGCAAGGCAGGAGTAGGAATAGGGGTAGGAGGCGCGATAGGGTTAAAGCTGAGTTGGGAAATGTTTGCACCGGTAGTTGGAGAAGGCGCTCCATCTGAGGTAAAGCGGAATGCAGAAAGAGTCGAGTTGCTAAATAGCCCAGAAACATCGAGACCTGAAGGCTGAATCGCGGGAAAAAAACCAGAGAGTGATAGAGAAACCACTCCTAATGAATTCCCTCCAGGCGCAAAGCCCTCAAAATTAAAACTCGCGTTACTGGTACCTCCACTTACAAAAATAAAAGAGGAAAAAAGTGACACGTTAGATGCACCATCCGGCGAAAACTGAAAAAGAGCAGATTCTCCTAGATCAATAGCTTGATTGGTATTACCTACAACCCCTAAGCCACTAAAGAAACCACCACTCGTAATGTTGAGGGTGTTTGATCCGGTTACAGTAAGGCCATTTTGGCTGAACTGTGGCGTTGTCAAGTTACCCTGATTTCTGAAGTCAACCGTAGCGGCTGTGGCAGGGAAAGCAGCCGTCAGCGTTGCCGTGGTCAATAGTCCTAAAAGGGCATGATTTTTCAGTGACATGAAATTCTAATCTCTATCTCTAAAGGTGAATCGTCGTAAACAGAGATAAATGCATGTTTAGCAGTGGTTTGAGAATATCAACTTCACACAGAGCCGCAAATCCTTTTCGCAGGAACATTTTGGCAAATGACGAAGTGGAGATACCCCTTCAGAGAAAGAAGGATTAAGTCAGCAGCTCGAAAGCAGCAATTGTTAACTCAAAAACAATAATTGCTTACTTGTAAAGCTGTGATCCCTCACTCAAAAGTAGTAATCGTTAACTCAAAAAATCATCGATTTCTTAGCTTGCGCTATTTTCAGCTTGCGCCGCTTTACGCTTGCGCCATGTAGCAATGCCCATGCCAATTAGACCGGGCAATACTGCTGGAGTCGGAATGGCAGTGCTGGTGTACTGAGCATTGCTTAGCGATACGGTTGAACTGCCGTTAAAGTCGCCTACATCTACGATTCCCAGGGCTAGATTGTAGGTGCCCGGAGTGGCGAAGACATATTGAAAAGGACTGTTTATTCCTGGAGCCGTATTGAGAGTGGTTATGGCTCCATTGGCTGAGAAAAAGGCGTAGTCAGAAAATACAGTGTCATTGGTGTTGAAGATCGAGTTGAAGCTGAAGCTATCGCCTGCTGCTGCATCCACTGTGTACCTGATGGCAGAGCCTTCGTATGCCAAGGGGAAAACGGGGTCTGGATCGAGGGAGCCGATCGGTACACCAATGAAGTCTTCTAATCCGCCCACAGTTCCTACAGGACCTGCAGGAGTGCCTGAAACGTTGAAGCTGCCAGAGGGCAGAGGAAAATCATCATCTTGAAGCCCATCAGTGCTGAGGTCAGCGGTAGTAGGAGTGGGCAGCACATCTCCAAAAGTGTTCCAGTCGCTAAAGTTTGTGATGCTGGCAGCTTGAGCAGGTGCAGTGAGAGTCAGGCTGCCGATGCCGATCGCTCCTAGCAAACTAGTTGTGAGCGCAAACCGTTGAACTAAGGTGGAGGTTGTCATGAGTTTGGTTATTTTGATTGATGTATAGAACCCATTTGAGATCTTAAGAAGATGCTGCAAGCCTCTTCACCATTAGCCTAACGAAGCAGAGGTGAATCTTGGTCGTGGCATTCGGCAATGTCCGCTCAAAGTTTTTCACGAGAATTTT
>JAESFK010000078.1_pt1 | contig 53156 bp, 51 predicted proteins | sample 9269391 | NCBI WGS metagenome assembly JAESFK01 (sample SAMN14506231, study PRJNA617097) | algae metagenome | isolation source: Drouetiella hepatica UHER 2000/2452 and co-occurring heterotrophs from... | place: Slovakia: Slovak Paradise National Park, Hrabusice, Kosice Region | collected 2000-01-01
GTCGGCCTGATCGACGAGGAAGGCTATGTCAAGATCACCGACCGGATGAAGGACATCATCATCACGGCCGGCGGCAAGAACATCACGCCGTCGGAAATCGAGAACCTGCTCAAGGCGTCGCCCTATATCAGCGACGCCGTCGTGATCGGCGACAAGCGCGCCTACCTGACCTGCCTCGTCATGATCGAGCGCGAGACGGTCGAGAAGTTCGCCCAGGACATCGACGTTCCCTTCACCAACTACGTCAGCCTGTGCCGCGCCAAGGAGGTGCAGGATCTGATCTGGTCGGAGATCGAGAGGGTCAACGCCAATTTCGCCCGCGTCGAGACGATCAAGCGCTTCTACCTGATCGAGCAGCAGCTCACGCCCGAAGACGAGGAGCTGACGCCGACGATGAAGCTGAAGCGGTCGTTCGTGAACACCAAGTACAAGGACCAGATCGACGCCATGTACCGGCCGCAAGCCGCCTGAGCGCGGGCTGACTGAGTTCGTAGAGTTCCAGAAAGCGTAGTGGAGGAAACAGTAGCGATGCGTTCGTTTTGCGTAAGGACCGCCCTGCTGGGCGGAGTACTGGGCCTCGCGGCCCTGCCGGCGTTGGCGCAGCAGACCAAGGTCACCAACCAGGGCATTACGCCCACCGAGATCGTCCTGGGCACGCACCAGGACCTGTCGGGTCCGATCAAGTCCTGGGGCGTTCCCGTCACCAACGGCATGAAGATGGCCGTGGACGAGGTCAACGCGGCGGGCGGAATCAACGGCCGCAAGCTGAAGCTGATCGTCGAGGACGTCGGCTACGATCCCAAGCGCGCCGTGCTCGCCACCCAGAAGCTGGTCGAGAAGGACAAGATCTTCGCCATGCTGGCGCCGCTGGGCTCGCCCACGGTGCTCGCTGCACAGGACATCCTGCTCGAGGCCGGCATCCCGCAGCTCTTCCCCGTGACCTCGGCCGAGTTCACCTACAAGATGGACCCGAAGAACCCGCAGGACCGGCTCAAGTTCAACAACGTGCCGCCGTACACCGAGAGTGTGCGCGCCGGCGCCCGCCACCTGATGCAGGAAAAGGGCAGCAAGAAGCCCTGCGTGATCTACCAGGACGACGAGTTCGGCAAGAACGTGCTCGACGGCTTCAACCAGGCCGTCAAGGACGCCAAGCTGACCGCCGCCTCGGTCACCAGCTACAAGCGCGGCGCCTCGGACTTCTCCTCGCAGGTCGCGAAGATGAAGTCGGACGGCTGCGACCTCGTCGTTCTCGGGACGATCGTGCGCGAGACCGTCGGCGTCATGATGGAGGGCCGCAAGATCGGCTTCGCGCCGGTCTATTTCGGCAGCACTGCGGCCAACGTGGTGGAGGTCCCGGCGCTCGGCAAGGACGTGACCGAGGGCTTCTATGCCGTGGGCGGCATGGAAATCCCCTATCGCGACACCTCGACCGGCAAGGCGAAGGAATGGGCCGAGGCCTATTACAAGCTCTACAACATGGAGCCGAACACGCAGTCGGCGCTGGGCTACAACGAGGTCATGACCTTCGCCCACTATGCCAAGTTGGCGGGCAAGGATCTCACCGGCGCCAAGTTCCTGGCGGCCATGGAGTCCGGCGACGTGTTCCAGGACATCTTCAACTCGCCGCCAGTGAAGTTCTCCCCCACCGAGCACCTGTCGGCCACGGTCTACCTGCTGCAGCAGGTCAAGGACGGCCGCTGGGTGGTGCTGAAGCGCGACCTCAAGAACTGAGGGCAATCGCTTCCGCGCGCGAGGCCCGGGCATGTCCCGGGCCTTTTCTTTTGCATTCCGGAATCTTCCGTTTCGCCGTGCATAATCACTGCGAAACTGCTCTACTTCGGCCCAAGTCGCAGAAAGCGACGACGGACCGGGTCGTGTGCGCCACCCGCCGCAACGTCAGAAGAGCGCAGCAGTGGAGGAAACGAACAATGCATCTCAAGGCATTCGCGGTGACGCTTGCCTGCACGACGACGCTGGCGGTAATGCCGGCTCTCGCGCAAACCAAGGTCACCAACCAGGGCGTCACGGCAACCGAGATCGTCATCGGCACGCATCAGGATCTCTCCGGCCCGATCAAGGTGTGGGGCGTGCCGGTTCTCAACGGCATGCAGCTCGCCGTCGAGGAGATCAACAACAAGGGCGGAATCCACGGCCGCAAGATCCGCCTCGTCGCCGAGGACAGCCAGTACGACCCGAAGAAGGCGGTGCTGGCCAGTCAGAAGATGGTCGAGAAGGACAAGGTGTTCGCCATGGTGGGGCCCATGGGCTCGCCGACGGTGCTGGCCTCTCAGGACGTCCTGTTCGATGCCGGCGTGCCGCAGCTCTTCCCGCTGACGGCGGCCGAGTTCACCTTCAAGTTCGACCCGAAGAAGCCGCAGGAGCGACTGAAGTTCAACAACCTGCTGCCTTACGTCGAGAGCACCCGGGCGGCGGTGAAGTACATGGTCGAATGGAAGAAGCCCAAGGCCGCCTGCATCATGTACCAGGACGACGAGTACGGTAAGAACGTATTCGACGGCTTCACCCAGCAGCTCGCTGCGATGAACATGAAGGCCGCCTCGGTCACGACCTACAAGCGCGGCGCTTCCGACTTCAGCGCCCAGGCCGCCAAGATGAAGTCCGACGGCTGCGACCTCGTGGTGATGGGCACCGTCATTCGCGAGACGATCGGCCTGATGGCCGAGGCCAAGAAGCTCGGATTCGCCCCGGTCTGGCTCGGTGCGACGCCGGTCAATGTGCTCGAGATCCCTGCCCTCGGCAAAGAGCTGGTCGAGGGCCTGTACGCCGCCGCCGGCTTCGTCATTCCCTATCGGGACACCTCGACGGGCGCCGTCAAGGAATGGTGCGAGGCCTACTTCAAGAAGTTCGGCGTCGAGCCGAACAGCCAGGCCGTCATCGGCTACAATACGGTGATGACCTTCGCGCACTATGCCCAAGTCGCGGGCAAGGAGCTGACGGGGCAGAAGCTGCTCGACGCCATGGAGTCCGGCAGCGTGTACCAGGACATCTTCGCATCGCCGCCGACCAAGTTCTCCAAGACCAACCACCTGGCGACGACGATCACCCAGGTCCAGGAGATCAAGAACGGACGCTGGGTCCTGGTGAAGGGCGACCTGCTCTTCTAGGCCGCCATCCAACATCGAAAGATCAACCCGGGCGAGCGATCGCCCGGGTTTTTCATTTAGCACGACCAGATCAGACCGGCGGCACCGGTACCTTGTTGCGGCGGAGCTCCTGCTGCAGCACCGGAATGGCAGCGCCGGTCTGGCCCTCGTGGCACTGGGCGATCGCCACGCGCGCAGTGATGTCGGCGTCGGTGTTGTCGTCGTCGCCGGCGCTGTCTCCCATGCCGCTCGCGACATACTCGCCATAGGCCCAGCTCAGCTTGGTGCAATAAGCGGCCGCCTGGGCCGCCGTCATTCCAGGTGGCGGGCCGCTGGCCGTCTGGGTGCAGGCGGCCGCCAACAGCGGCAGGAGAATCAGGCCGGCAATCCGGGGCATGTGCAAAGGAGTTCTCACGGCGGCGGCACCTCGACCTTGTTGTTGCGCAGCTCCCGCTGCAGCACCGGAATGCCTGCAGCGGTATTTCCGTCCTGGCACTGGGCCACCGCCACGCGGGCGTCGATGTCGGACTGTCCGCCGCCCCTGCCGACACCGCCCATCGACGTCGAAAGACCGGCGACATATTCGCTGTAGACCGACGTGAGCTTCGCGCAGTAGGCCGCGCCCTGCGCCGCCGTCATGCCCGGCGGCGGGCCGCCCGCGGTCTGCGTGCAGGCCGCCAAGGCAAGCGGCGCGACCATCAACCCGAGAACGTGCGTCAACTTCGCCATGCAATCCTCCTCAAGGAGACGCTAACGCAACACGCCTTTAGCCGCTATGCTCCCATCGCTATGAGCGATGAACTTTCCGGGAGAGTGGCGGTCGTCACCGGCGGCGGTTCGGGCATCGGCGCCGCCTCGGCGGCCCTGCTCGCCGCAGCAGGTGCGGCCGTGATCGTGGCCGACCTGGCTGAGGGCTCGAAAGAGACGCAGGTCGGCCGCTTCGTAACGCACGACGTCGTATCGGAGGAGTCCTGGCAGTCCCTGCTGGCAGACATCCTCCAGCGCGAAGGCCGGCTCGACATCATGGTCAACAATGCCGGCATCTCCGGCGGTCCCGGCAATCCCGAGACCACGACCGTCGAGAACTGGCAGAACGTCCAGGCGATCAATTCCGAGGGCGTCTTCCTCGGCTGCAAGTACGCCATCCAGGGCATGAAGCATCTCGGCGCGGGCAAGACCGAAACATCGGGATCGATCGTCAACATATCCTCCATCGCCGGCCTGGTCGGCGGCGCCGGTCCCACGGCCTACACCGCCAGCAAGGGCGCGGTGCGGCTGCTCAGCAAGAGCGTGGCGCTCTACTGCGCCGAACAGAAATACGGCATCCGCTGCAATTCCGTTCATCCGGGCGGCGTCGACACGCCGATCTTCAATCCGTTGTGGCAGGCGGTCGGCCACGAGCAGGGCAAGGCCTTCCTCGGCGCCCGCCATCCGATCGGCCGCATGGCGGAGCCGCGGGACCTGGGCGAGCTCGTCCTGTGGCTGGCCTCGGACCGCTCCTCCTTCGTCACCGGCGCGGAGTTCACCTCCGACGGCGGGATGACCGCCGGTCTTATGAGGAGGTCGCTCCTTGCCCCGTCTTGAGAACAAGGTCGTCCTGCTGAGCGGCGGCGCGTCGGGCATCGGTGCTGCGACCGCCCGCATGATCGTGCGCGAGGGCGGCAAGGCCGTGCTGGCCGACCGCGACGAGGTCAGGGGACATGCGCTGGCGGCCGAGCTGGGCGACGCCGCGCATTTCGTGCCGCTCGACGTGGTGCAGGAAGAGAGCTGGCAGGCGGCCGTCGCGGCCACCGTCGAAAAGTTCGGCGCGCTGCACGGGCTGCTGAACGCGGCCGGCGTCGGCGTGCGCAACTCGATCGAGGACTGCACCCTGGCCGAGTACCGCCGCGTCAACGACATCAACTCGCTGGGCACCTTCCTCGGCTGCAAGCACGCCATTCCGGCGATGAAGGAGTCGGGCGGCGGCTCGATCGTGAACATCTCCTCGGTGCTGGGCCTGCGCGGAGCGTCCTACGCCATGGCCTACTGCGCCTCCAAGGGCGCTGTGCGCACGCTCACCAAGAACGTGGCGCTGCACTGTGCCCAGCAAAAGTACAACATCCGCTGCAACTCCGTGCATCCGGGCTACATCGACACGCCGATGATCGCGCCGAGACTCGACTCCAACGTCGGCAACATGACCGGCCGCCAGGCGCTGGAAGAGCTCCACCCGCTCGGCCGCCTCGGCCAGGCCGACGAGGTGGCGCACATGATCCTGTTCCTGCTCTCGGACGAGTCGACCTTCTCGACGGGGTCGGAGTTCGTGTGTGACGGTGGGCTGACGGCGTAAATCAGAGCAGAAAGGTGAAGCCCAAATCGATTGAACGAACTAGGCCACCTGACCGCTTTGTCACGAAGAAGCAGATCCTCCGCCACATACTCCATGCCGCCATTCGTCTAGTTTTTACGGAAGAGGATTCCTTTGCGGTTCATCTACTTGCTCAGTCGGCTGAGAAAGTGTGCCTAGATCTCTTAAAAAAATCCAAGTTGAGCGACCCCTTTCCTTTGGAAGAAGCCGTAAAATCAGAGCATCGAAAGGCCTTTTTTGAGATCTATAGGCAGCCATACAATTTTATGAAGCACGCAGACCGGGATCACTCCGACGACCTGCCAGTGTACAATATGGTTTCCTCAAATGACCTGCTGATCCTCGCGTGCTGCCTCCGATACTTCCGCCTATTCGGTGAAACGACGGAACACATGAGACGGTTTCAATGGTTAATCATGTCGCTTTACCCAAACATGTTCTACTGGGACAAAATCCCAATGGGCTTGGAAATACTTGAGCGTCGTTCTGCAGTTACCAAAGCCACCAGAGGCGACTTGATTATCGCGTTCCGAGAAACGCTGTATCAGAGCGCTGATTATCTGGTTGAGCGCAACGAAGACCTGCTTGATGTTCGGCAAGAAAACGAGAAAGTACTTGAGCGGGTTAGGCCTAAATAAAACAACGAAGGCCTAACAATCTACTTCATCCCCGTGATCGAGCCCGAAACGGCGCGGGGGTCGCGCTTGGACCAGCGGCCGGCTTCGACCTGCACGATGAAGTCGCCGACGATGCGGTTGAACTGGTCGGGATCCTCGAGGTTGATCGTGTGGCCGCAGTTCGGCATCACCGCCAGCGCCGCCGTCGGGATCTCGCGCTTCATCAGCATCGACGGGGCCAGGCAGGGCCAGTCCTCATCGCCGGTCAGCACCAGGGTCGGAACCGTCATCGCGCGCATCTTGTCCACCAGGTCATAGAGCGAAGGCCGCTCGCCCTGGCAGCCGAGCTGGGTATTGGCCGAGCCCAGCGCCGAATGCTCGGCCAGCGCCATCTTGAACTCGGCGAAGCCGCGCGGATCCTTGTTCTCGAACTGAACGCGCGTGGGGCCGTAGGCGTACTTCTCCGCGAAGGCCGCCATGCCCTCCTCCTGCAGCGACCTGGCGACGATGCCGACCTCGGCCTTGAACTTGGCCTGCTCGTGCTTCTCCGCGCCATAGCCGACGCCGGCCACGACCAGGGAGCGCGCCCGCGTGGGATGGCGGAAGCCGAAATGGAGGCTGGCGAAGCCGCCCATCGAGAGGCCCACGACATGCGCCTTGTCGATCCCCAGATGATCCATCACCGCCAGGATGTCGTCGGTGGCGCGGTTCTGGCTGTAGCTCTCGGGCTTCTCCGGAACGTCGGACGGCGGATAGCCGCGCGCGCCGTAGGTGATGCAGCGATAGCGCTGGCCGAAGTGGCGCATCTGCATTTCCCACGAACGATGATCCGCGGCGAATTCGTGCACGAAGACGATGGGCGCACCGGCTCCCGTCTCCTCGAAATAGAGCTTCACGCCATCGTCGGTCGTCGCATACGGCATCGGTCGATCTCCCTGTCGGCGCCCCTACCCTGGGCGGGCAGGTGTCTGCAAGCGCTGCGCCAATCCCTAGAAACGTTCATGCGCCTCAGATGCGGAATGATGGCACCGTAATGCTAAGGTAACCAACATGAGTGAAATCGGTACCGGCCTGCAGAACGCATCAGGCATCCGCGCCGCCGTCGAGCGGGCGGGTTATGCCTTCGTCGAAGCCTCCGACATGCGGACGGCCCTCGGCCGCTTCGGGTCGCTTGCCGACTGGACGGCCTTCGCCGAGAGCTGGAACGATCTCGAAGTCGATACCTACATGGGCGATGGCGGGCGCTACCGCAGGCGGCGCTTCGGCGTCTACGCGGCGGAGCGTCAGGGCGCCATCGTACGCGCGGCCCACCAGCCGCACTATCAGGGGCTCGACTACAACTCCCTGAACGGCGGCATCGAGCGCTGGTTCAAGCCCGTGACCGACGAGATCGGCAACGGCGCCTCGATGCGCACCATCCTCGAATACTGCCGCGCCCTGTTCGGCCGCCTCGCGCCCGATGCGAACAAGTGGCACGTCGAGATCCATCAGTTCCGCATCGAGGCCAGGACCGGCGAGGCCGGCAAGCCGACGCCCGAAGGCATGCATCGCGACGGCGTCGACTATGTGCTCGTGCTGCTGATCAATCGCCGCAACATCGCCAGCGGCACCACGACGGTGCACGATCTCGACAAGCGCGCGCTCGGCAGCTTCACCCTCACCGATCCGCTCGACGCCGCGCTCGTCGACGATTCCCGCTGCTATCACGGCGTGACGCCGGTCCAGCCGGAGAACCCGGCCCAGCCCGCCTATCGCGACGTGCTGGTGGTGACGTTCAAGAAGAAGCCTGCGGCGTAGTCGTAGCCTCGTTCATCGAAGCCCCCTCACCTAACCTCTCCCCCTAGCGGGGGCGAGGAACATGAATTTTAGTACTCCTCTCCCCCGATAGGGGGAGAGGCTGGGTGAGGGGGTTGCGCACGAAGCTCGAAGCTTCCAAGCGTGCAGCTCACGGCGAAGATCGGGACCGGTTCGCAGAAATCGACCGTCCCCTTCGCGCCCCTTGCCGCAGCCGCGGCGGCGATGAACGTCCTGATCTCGAAGCCGCCCTGGCCGGCCTCGCGATAGATTTCGGCGTCGGTGTAGGAGAGAAGCGCCTCGCGGTCGTTGGCCGACCAGCGGCGCAGGAACTCGCGGTCCCATTCCTGGTTGATCTTTCCGGAGTCCGGCGTGGCCGGCCAATGCGAGAGGCCGCCGGTTCCGATCAGGGCGATGCGTTCGGGAACGGAGTCGGCCGCCCGCCGCAGCGCCTCGCCGAACGCCCAGGCACGGGCCAGCGGGGCAAGCGGCGGGCCCTGGCAATTGATGTTGGCCGGCACGATCGGCAGGTCGTAGTCCGGCGTCAGGAAGTGCAGCGGCACCGAGATGCCGTGATCGAACTGCCATTCCTCGGCATAGGCCACGTCGACCGTCTGCATGACGTTCTCGATCAGCCGGCGCGACAGGGCCTTGTTGCCCGGCACGGTCGTGCGCCGGATGCACAGGAACGCCTCGTCCTCGATCGGACCTTCGTAGCTGTCGGCCATGCCGATCGCGAAGGCCGGCATGTTGTTCATGAAGAAGTTTGCGAAGTGCTCGGCCGCGATCACCACCAGCGCCTCGGGCCGGGAGGCACGGATGTCGTCGCCCATGCGGCGGAACGCACTCTCAAGCGCCTGCCGCGTCTGGGTGTCGGCGCGCTCGGCGCGACCGGTGATGCCGGGAGCGTGGCTGCAGGCGCCGCAATAGACCAAGGGCATCAGCGTGTCTCCCGTTCCGCCTTGAGGCGCACGTCGTGCGCCTCGACGCCTTCGTAGCCTGTGGCGGCGTAGACGCCCTCGCGCACCGGCCCGTGCTCGCGAAGCCCGTGCCGCATGCGCTCGAGATAGTCGGTCCACTCGATATGATGCAGCGCCGCAAAGTGCATCAGGAGCTGGCCGTTGACGCCCAGCACGTAGAGAAGCCCGATATCGGGCTTCGCCAACGCCCCGATCTCCTCCTGGGTGAGATCGAATTCACCGAGCACGGCGTCGCGCTCGTCGGCATAGCGCTGCCGCGTGCGCGGGTCGCGGTTGAGCTGATAGATCAGCTTCTGGACCTGGTAGAGGCTCATCCCCAGCCCTCCCGCGACTCCGGACGGAGCGGCTAGCCGCCGCTGCCGATGGTCACGCCGGCATCGGCGATGATCGTCTGGCCGGTGATGAAGGCGCCGGCCTTGCCGGCCAGCATCACCGCAATGCCGCCGATATCGTCCGGCTCGCCGATGCGCCCGAGCGGCGCGCCCTTGAGGCGAACGGCGAGATACTTCGGGTCGTCCCACAGCGCCTTGGCGAAGTCGGTCTTCACCAGTCCCGGCGCGATCGTGTTCACGCGGATATTGTCCTTGCCGTATTCGACGGCGAGGTTGCGCGCGAGCTGCATGTCGGCGGCCTTGGAGATGCCGTAGGCACCGATCACGGGGGTGCCGCGCACGCCGCCGATCGACGAGACGATGATGATCGAGCCGTCCTTCTTGGCGCGCATGTCGGGCAGGCACAAATTGATCAGCCACATGCTCGACAGGATGTTGTTGTGCATCACCTTCATGAACACGTCGTCCGGCAGCTTCTCGTTCGGCCCGTAATAGGGGTTCGAGGCGGCGTTGCAGACGAGGATGTCGACCGGGCCGAGCTTCTCGCGGGTCTCGGCGATCAGATTCTCGCACTGCGACTTGTCGGAGATGTTGCAGGGAATGACGATCGCCTCGCCGCCGGCCGCCTTGATCTCGGCCGCCGCTTCCTCGCAGGCCGGCGCCTTGCGGCTCGAGACCACGACCCTGGCGCCCTGCAGCGCGAGATGCAGGGCGATCGACTTGCCGATGCCCTTGCTCGAGCCGGTGACGACGGCGACCTTGCCGGTGAGGTCGAAAAGCGGCGATGCCATTGAGCTGTCCTCCAGATGATTTCGGCTTCTTGTGTGGCATGAACGCAAGGACTCGAAAACCCCCGCAACCGTGGTCGGGATCGTTCACGAAGGCCTGATTTGCTGAGGCGAACGTCGCGACCCAAGCTTGGCTTCCAGTCCACAGGAGTTCCCGATGCGCCTCACGACCAGGATCGGCGCGGTGCTCGCAGGTCTCGTCGCGCTGCCCGCCCTTGCGGTCGCCGCCACGATCGGTGGCGTCTACTACGCGCCGCAGTACGATTATCCCGACTTCTTCGCCGCGACCGACGGCAGGAATTTTCCGGTGATCCTCGCGGGCGACGCCTTCCCCGGCGTCGATCCCGGCGTGGTGGCGCGCGACCTCCTGCCCGCCATGCAGGCGGCCAAGCCTCGCCCGGCGCTCACCTTCACCTACGACCGTCCGATTCCGCCGGCCAGTCCCGACTACCGGCTGGTCCTGGTGTTCGATCCCGCCAACGATCTCAATGCCGATCCCGTCTGCGCTGGGGAGCCGGCGCGGTTCCAGCCGGGCAAGCCGGGTCGATTCTATGTCTATGCGATCTACTGCCGGAACGACCGGGCCATGTCCTTTACCACCGCATGGACACAGGCGAGCGGACCGGCCGATCCGCGCATCGAGCAGCTCTTCCGGCAACTCTTCATGGTCATCTTCACCGATCAACAGCGGCGGTACGCCGAGCTCGACCCCGTTCTCATACCGTGAGCAACCGCGTCCGATTCTGGGCCAGGGACGAATAGAGCCGCAGGCGCATCCCTTTTGTCGGCAGCGCGTTGTATGTGTCGCGTGGCATGGCCATTCTAAATCGCGAGTTCCTGCGCTGGGCGCGCATATGCTGCCTCATCTCGATGACATGGGCGGCCTCGGCGAGCCTGTGGCCGCGTGCGGCCGATGCGCGAACCGGCAAGGTCGTTCTTGCGGTGGCCGGAGACGAGCGCATGTCATCCGATCTCAAGGAGCTTTCGGAGGACTTCCAGAAGCAGCAGCCCCTGACGGGTGACGCCCTGGGAATATTGCAGGGCGCGCAGGCGGTTGCCGCCCAGTTCAACACGGCCCTTCGGTCGCGCGGTTTCTACGACGCGACGATCAAGGCCACGATCGACGGAAGACCGATCGCCGACGCCTCCGCCCTGGAGGCCCTCGAAGCGCGTCCAGACACCGAAGCGGCAACCGTCGACATCACGATCGATACCGGTCCACGCTATCGCATCGGCACGCTCGCCATCCGTCCGCCCGGGACCCAGCAGTCGCTGCCCGGCATCGACCGCGCGGAACTCGGCCTCGCGCCCGGTGACCCTGCCGATGCCGCCGCCATCATCGCCGCCCAGAACAAGCTGCTGGACGAACTGCGCAAGCAGGGCCACGCGCTGGCTTCCATCAAGGACCGCGAGGTCATCGTCGATCACGCCACCCGCGAGGCCGAGGTGACCTTCGTGGCCGAGCCCGGCCCGCTCGCCAAGATGGGCCCGGTGCGCTTCACCGGCACCGAGAAGGTCGACACGGTCTGGCTGCAGCGCCGCGTGCCCTTCAAGGAGGGCGAGCCCTACTCGCCCGCGAAGGTCGAGGAGCTGCGCGGAAAGCTGACCTCGCTCGGCACCTTCAACGCGGTGCGCCTGAAGCCCGCGACGGAGCTCGACGCCAACGGCGAGCTGCCGATCGAGGCCGAGTTGACCGACAGGCTGCAGCGCTCATTCGGCTTCGGCGTGAGCTACGAAACCCAGCTCGGCTTCGCGGTCGAGGGATTCTGGGTCCACCGCAATCTGTTCGGCCAGGCCGAGAGCCTGCGCCTGTCCGGCGAGGTCAATCATATCGGCCAGGGCTACGCGATCCTCGACACGGGCTTTGCCTTCCGCGCCGCCTTCCGCAAGCCCGACTGGTGGTTGCCGGGACAGGACCTGCGGCTGGAAGCGGCGGCACTGCGCGAAGTGGTCCCCGCCTATACGAGAAAGGCCGCCACCTTCTATGGCGGCTTCGACCGCACCTTCTCACCGCGCTGGCAGGCCCGCGTCGGCTTCGCGGCCGAGATCGCGGACATCACCCGCAACGGCATCACCCAGAGCTATCGCATGCTCGGCCTGCAGGGGACGGTGCTCTACAATCGTGCCAACAGCGACCTCGACCCGACGCGCGGCTATCGCATCGAGTTCAACGTCCAGCCGTGGGTCGACACCGGACCTGGCGGCGACATGTTCACCATCCTGCGCCTGACCGGCCGTCACTACTGGGACATTGCCGAGCCCGGCCGCACCGTTTTGGCGACACGCGCTTCGTTCGGCATCGAGCCCACCACCAGCATCGACGGCATCCCGCCCGACAAGCTCTTCTATGCCGGCGGCGGCGGCTCCGTGCGCGGTTTCGTCTACCAGACCGCCGGACCGCTCGACGCCTACGGCAATCCGCTGGGCGGCGCGAGTGTGGTCGAGGCCAACGTCGAACTGCGCCAGAGAATCGGCAAGGCGTTCGGCGCCGTGGCCTTCGTCGATGCCGGCAGCGCCTACCCCGATGTCCTGCCGAACTTTTCGCAGTTGGCGCCGAGGGTCGGCGCCGGCGTCGGCATCCGCTACTACACCGACTTCGGGCCGATCCGGGCCGATGTCGGTATCCCGCTGAACCGCAGGCCAAGCGATCCGCCCTTCGGCCTCTATGTCAGCCTGGGGCAGGCCTTCTGATGCGCGCGCTCCGCATCGCGGCCTATGCGCTGTTCGCCGTCGTGGCGGTGATCGGCCTCGCCTTCGCGGGTCTGCAGACCGCGCCGGGCAAGCGGCTGCTCGCCGATCTGGCCTCCAGCCTCGCCTCCTCGCCGGAGCAGCAGATCCGCATCACCGGCATCGACGGTTTCGTACCGACGGACCTTCGCGTGGCGCGTGTCGAAATCGCCGACCGCACGGGGCCCTGGCTGCAGATCGAGGACGCTCGCCTGTCCTGGTCGTTCGCCCCGCTGCTGCAGCGCAGGCTCCGGATCGAACTCCTGTCGGCCGCGAAGATCGCCGTGCTGCGCGTACCGCAGGAAGAGAAGAACGAAGGCAAGACCGCCAGCGGCGGCCTCCAGCTCCCCTTCGATATCGACCTGCAGGCATTGCGGGTCGACGATCTCCATCTCGCGGCCGCTCTCGGCGGCATCGATTCACACTGGAAGATCGGCGGTGAGGCGGCGGTCGCCCGCGACCTCGGCGAAATCAGCGCCAGGCTAGCGGCCGATCGTCTGGAAGGCCCCAAGGGCAAGCTCACCGCGGACGTGCGGCGGGAGCGCTCGCCTCGCAGGATTGCGGCCGACCTCACGCTCGACGAGGCGTCCGGGGGCATCGTGGCGGCGCTGATGCAGCGGCCCGATCTGCCGGATATCTCCCTGAAGCTGTCGGCCTCGGGCGACGAACGGGACGGCACGGCCGAACTGACGGCCAAGGCCGGCGACGCGGCGCCCACAAAGGGCAGCCTCCGCTGGATGCCCGAGGGCAGCGACACCGGTTTCCAGGCCAGCCTCGACGCCGGCCCGATCGACGTGCCGGCCCAGGGCGTCGCCTGGCAGGGTCTGCATCTCGAGGCGGCCGGCAAGCTCACCGGCACGGTCCGCGTACGGGGGACGGTGCAGGATCTGAAGCTTGCCACGCTCGATCCCCGCCTGCCGCAACCCGGCACCGTCACCGTCGATGCCACCGTTGCAGATCTTAGCGGCGGAAAGATCAACATCCGAGCGTTCGACGTCGGCATGCCGCTCCTGCGCGTCAAAGGCGACGGGGACTATGTTCCGGCCGAGGACCGGGGCGAGGTGCGCGCGACGGTCGATCTGGCCAGCCTCGAACCGCTGTCGGCGATGGCTGGCCGTGCCCTGAGCGGAAAGGCTCTCATCGACCTCACGGCGGGCATCGACAAGGGCAATCTCTCCGCCCGTTGGCAGGGTCGTATCGACGGGTTCGGGGCCCCCGACGTGCCGCAGGACCTGGTGGCCACCGTCAATCTCGCCGGTAACGCCACTCTCGCACCCGATGGCACCTGGACGATCCGGGACGCGAAGCTCGGCAGCGACAGCGGCACGCTCACCGTGTCCGGCCGCGGCCACGAGCAGGCGGGCACCCTCGACCTTGCCCTCGATCTGCCCCGGCTGGCGACCTTCCGGGCCGGGGTGCAGGGCGCCGCGAACGCTGCGGCCACGGTGGAGTTCGGCGGCCCCGAAACCTCGCTCAAGCTTAAGGTCGAGAGCCGCGATGTCGCCTACCAGAAAATCACCTCGCGCCGCCTCGTGCTCGACACATCCGTATCTCTCGCACCCAGCGGCAAGCTGACAGGCTCGCTTCAGGCCGACGGTGACGTCGCGGGTCAGCCCCTGTCGCTCGACGGGAAGTTCTCGCACGAAGAGGCCGCCGGCCTCTCCGTCCCGAACCTCCAGGGGCGTTGGTCGAACGCGCTGCTCGACGTCACCAATCTTGCCATTGCCCAGACGCGAACGACCGGGCGCGCGCGCCTGGCCATTCCCCAACTCAAGGATATCGAGGCGCTGGCCGCGCTGGGTCTCGAAGGGTCGCTGATTGCGAACGTCACGGCCGATCCAAACGCCCCTGCGGGCCGGCTCGACGTCTCGGTCAAGGGCACCGACCTTGCCGGCCAGGGCGTGGGCGCCGGCACGCTCGACCTCAAGGGCCATGTCGACGACCCGGCCGGCCGGACCGCCACCGACCTGACCCTGGAAGCGACACGCCTGCGGGGCGCCGGCGGGCTGTCCACCCTGAAGGCGACGGCCAAGGGCGATCGCGCGAGCGGCATCGATCTGGCCCTGCAGGGTTCGGGACCGGAACTGTCCGCCGATGTCGCGGCCAGGATCGAGTTCCTGGCCGATGAGATCCGCATCGCCCTGTCCAAATTCAGCGGCCGTTATCGCGACATCCCGATCGGTCTGAACGCCCCAACCAAGATTACCGTGGCCGGTGCACGCATCGTGATCGATCCAACGAATCTGCGCGTCGGCGCCGGCAGGGTGGCCTTGCGCGGCACGCTCGATCCCGTGGCCAGCGACCTCCAGACCGAAATTGCGGGCCTGCCGCTCGCCCTGATCGACACGTTCGCGCCGGGCGCCGGCCTGGAAGGCACGCTCCAGGCCAAGATTCGGGCGACCGGCGCGATGGGCGCGCCTCGGCTGGAGGCCAGTTACAGCGCCGCCGGCGTCCGCGTACGCCGCCCCGACGCCGGGCTGATCCCAGCACTGTCGCTGCAGGGAACCGCCTCCCTGATCGGCCAGCAGGCGAGCCTCGACGCACGGCTGGCGGCTGGCGGCACCACGAACTTGACAGCGAAAGGCACCGGAACCGTGCCTCGTGGGATCGGGCCTGTCGTCGCCAAGATCGCTCTCGGAGGCTCGATCGAAATCGCGCCCTTTGCGCCCCTCCTGGGCAACGACATCCGCAACGTGACCGGCCGGCTCCGGCCCAACCTTTCGGTGTCCATCAACGGCACGCAGATCACGGGCACCGGCGCGATCGACTTCGAGGGCGGCGCGCTCACCATGCCGGAAGCGGGCCTGAAGCTGAGCCGCGGCCAGGGCCGTTTCGTCGTCCAGGGTGACACGCTGCAGGTGCAGCAACTCACCTTTCGGGCGGGGACTGGCACCGTAAATGGCAGCGGCTCGATGCGGGTCGATGCCGAACGCGGTCTGGTGCTCGACCTCGGGCTGGCGACGCAGCGCGCGTTGCTGGTCAGCCGGCCCGACATGGTGGCGACAGTCTCCAGCATGCTCAAGATCACAGGAGCGACCTCCTCCGGTATCGAGGTCTCAGGGCCCGTAACCATCGATCGTGCCGAAATCTCCGTGGGCGGCGGCCAGACCGCGTCCTTCCCGACCCTGGACGTGCGCGAGATCAACAAGCCGGGCGCCCCCGTTGCGGCCCCGCAGCCGGCGCAGCGCCGGACGCCTCCGAAGGTCCCGCCACCGCCCGACGCCACGCCGATCAAGCTGGCGCTCGACGTGCGGGCGCCCCAGGCGATCTTCGTGCGCGGTCGCGGCCTCGACGCCGAGATGAGCGGGCAGCTCACCGTCAGCGGCAGCCCGGCCGCGCCCGCCGTGATCGGTGGCTTCACCATGCGGCGCGGGACTTTCAGCCTGGGCAGCCGCCGGCTCACCTTCTCCAAGGGAATCGTGACCCTCGACAACCTCAATACGATCGACCCACGCCTCGATTTCCTCGCAACCACGACGGCCAATTCCGCCACGATCGGGGTCGCCATCACGGGAACCGCCCGCGAACCGAAGCTCGAGATCACCTCGACGCCCTCGATGCCTCCGGACGAGGCGATGGCCCTCCTGATCTTCGGGAAGCCGGCCTCCCAGCTCGGCGCTTCGGAGCTGATTCAGGTTGCCCAGGCGCTCGCCGAACTGGCCGGCCAGTCTCCGGGCGAGGGGGTCCTGAGCCGGCTGCGCAAGAGCCTGGGGCTCGACCAGCTGAGCATCGGATCCTCTTCTTCCTCGACGGGCGAGCCTTCGGGTGCCGGAGCGAACGGAGTGTCCCTCGAGGCGGGCCGCTACGTGGCGCCAGGCGTCTATGTCGGCGCCCGGCAGGGGGCGGCGGGCAATTCCAGCCGCGGCGTGGTGCAGCTCGACGTCTTCGACAACATCAAGGTGGAGGGCGACATCGGCGCGGATTCCACGGGTCGCGTCGGGGTAAAGGCGGAGTGGGATTACTGATCCGGACGACGGACAGTTCTTTCTGCATGGCACCGGAACTTCTTTGCGGCTGCCGCGTTTAAGCCCTCGGACGGACCCGCCGTGGGTTTAGATCCGAAAATCGAGGGAAACCATTCCATGCTCAGAAAACTCCTGGTCGTCGCCGCGGCGACATTCCTGTTGGGCGCTTGCGCGTCGGAGCCGCCTCCGCCGCCGCCTCCCCCGCCGCCGCCGCCGGTCCAGGCGCAGACCTTCATGGTCTTCTTCGATTGGGACCGCTCCAACCTGACCGCCCAGGCCGTCGACACGGTCCGTCAGGCCGCGCAGGCCTTCAAGACCCGTGGCAGCGCCAACATCGTGGCGACCGGGCATACGGACACGTCGGGCTCGCCGCAGTACAACATGGCGCTGTCGCTGCGCCGCGCGAATTCGGTCAAGGAACAGCTCGTCCGCGAGGGCGTGCCGGCGACCGCCATCTCGGTCAACGGCCGTGGCGAGGAAGGCCTGCTCGTGCAGACCGGCGACAACGTCCGCGAGCCGCAGAACCGACGCGTCGAGATCTCGGTCGGTGGCCAGACCACGGTGAGCACGGTGTTCTCGGATCCGCGCTCGTACTGCAAGGCGCTGAGCGACAAGTGGCGCCAGTATCGCACCTCGGTCATCGGTACGCCTGAGGCCGCCGCCATGGCGAAGTGTGAGGCGGGCGACTATGCCGGTGGCATCCCGACCCTCGAGGACGCGCTGATCTCGGCGAAGATCCCGCTGCCGGCCCCCGGCTATCGCTGGCCCGGCCGCCCGATCTAAACCCGTCATCTAGACGGCAACAAGGAAAGGCGGCCCCTCGCGGGGCCGCCTTTTTCGTTGTAGGCAGGTCCAATGTTCGACGGCGACCTTGCCTCTTTCCTGGATTTCATTCGCCTCCACGGCGACGCCGCCTACAGTTTCCTCACCGTTTACTCGATGGCCAACAGCCTCCTGCTGGCCCTGTTCGCCGGCTACGCCGCGCAGGCCGGTGCGCTGGGCTATGAGCAGGCACTGGCGGCCTGCTGGGCCGGCACGTTCGCAGGCGACGTCCTGCGCTTCTGGGTTGGCCGGCGCTTCGGCACACGCTGGCTGCGCGGCATCCCGCGCCTTCAGCGCGCCGTCGAGACGGCGGCACGGCTGGCGGACCGCCACCATTTCTGGATGATCCTGACCCATCGCTATCCGCGCATCATCCGCAACGTGGCGGGCTTCGCCTACGGCGCCTCGGCCTTGAGCTGGCCGCGATTCCTGGTGCTCAACTTCGTTGCCGCCGGCCTGTGGGCCGGCATCACCGTCTCGGTCGGCTACGGTTTCGGCTTCGTTTCGGAAAAGACCATGACCGATGCGCTTTCGGTCTTCGGAATCGCCATGCTCGTGGCTTTCCTCGCGCTCACGTGGTTCCTGACGCGACGACTGGAGCGCGTGATGGAGCGCAACTAGGCTGCACCACGCCCCTGCTGGGCAGGGAAGCGCCGGCATGCGATGAGGTTCGCAATCATGATGACGCGACGACAATCTCTTCTCGCAGGTGCCGCCGCCGGCTTTCTCGGCGCCAGCGGAGCGGCCATGGCCCAGGACGTGCGCGTGCTGGACTCCGCGCCGAAGGCGAACGCGGTGATCGGTCCGCGCAGCAGCGGTTTCTATGTCCGCTTCAGCCGCCCGGTCGACCACGAGGATTCCCGCCTCGCCATCAAGCAGGACGGCAGGATCATCGAGGTCCTGCATCCTCGACTTGAATCGGCGCCGGACGTGCTGTTCGCGCGTGCGCCCACCCTGCCGCCCGGCAGCTACAAGCTGTACTGGCTGGTCGGCGGCAGTCCGCAATTCAACGGCGAGATCCCCTTCACCGTCGGCAACGAATAGATTTCAGTCGAGCAGTTCGCGGAGAACGCGGCCGGTGGCCGTGATGGCGAGCACTGTCGGCACCTTCACCACGGCCTTCACCGCAGCCTTGGTGGCAGGCCCGTAGCTCATGCAGTCGAGCGCGACGAGGTCGGGCCTGGTCGCGGCCAGACGGCCGGCAACCGCGGCCGTCTCTTCCGGCCCGGCGCTGGGCACGAGCGCCTCGACCGTTACCGACACGCCGGTGCGCGCCCATTTGGCGGCGAGTTTCTCGCCCTGCTCGGCAAAGGGCACCAGCAGGCCGAGTCGCCCGCGCGGCAACAGCCCTTCGGCGATGCCGCTCAGCACCCTCGACGGGAACAACACGCCGGCATCGCCGTCCATCGCGGGAAACTCGCCCGTGCAGGCATAGACGATGGCATCGCAGCCGTCGGCGCGCAGCTTCGCCAGCGTGCCGGGCGAGCGGGCGATCACCGCCTGCTTGGAAATCTTTACGTCGCGGCCGCCGCGCAGCCGCGTGTAGAGCGTGTCGGCACCGCTGAGCGGCGGCAGCCCATCGACCTCGACGTCGCTGAGACCATCGAGTGCGCCGCGCAGGATCACCTTCGTGCCGGCCGGCGCCTGGGCGGCAAACAACTGGACGATGTCGTCGCGCGGTGACTGCCCGATGGTGACGATGCCCAGGGTGCTCATGTTTCAGCTCTCCAGCGCGACGGCGTCGCTATCGTTCCAGGTGAGACCCACCGTATCGCCCGGCACCCGCGAGGCCCGCTCGCCGGCGTGTGTCTCGCGCACCAGCATCGACGGGCCCGTGGTGGGCCGGACGCGCAGCAAGGTGGATCCGCCGAGATAGTTCGTGGTCTCGACCGTGCCGGCGAGGCGCGCACCCTCGGCGGCCACCAGCTTGATCTTCTCGGGGCGCAGCGCGCGGAGCGGGCCGCTCCCTTCCAGAATGTTGATCTCGCCGATGAAGTCGGCGACGAAACGCGTCCTGGGCCGCTCGTAGATTTCGGTCGGCGTGCCGACCTGCTCGACCTTGCCGCCGTGCATGACGGCGATGCGGTCGCTCATGGCCAGCGCCTCCTCCTGGTCGTGGGTCACGAAGACCAGGGTGACGCCCAAACGCTTCTGCAGCTCCTTCAGCTCGAACTGCATCTGCTGGCGCAGCTTGCGATCGAGCGCACCCAGCGGTTCGTCGCAGAGCAGCACCGGCGGCTCGACGACCAGCGCGCGGGCAAGCGCCACCCGTTGCTGCTGGCCACCCGAGAGTTGGCCGGGCTTGCGCGTTTCGAAGCCCGTCAAGGCGACCTGCGCCAGTGCCGCCGCGACCCGCCGCTCGATTTCCGGCTTCGGGACCTCGCGCATGCGCAATCCGAACGCCACGTTCTCCGCCACCGTCCGGTGCGGGAACAGCGCATAGGACTGGAACACCATCCCCATGTCGCGCCGGTGGGCCGGCAGGTCGGTGATGTCGCGGCCGCCGACATGGACACGTCCCGAATCGGGATGCTCGAAACCCGCGATCATGCGCAGGCTCGTCGTCTTGCCGCAGCCCGACGGGCCCAGCAGCGAGAAGAACTCGCCGGCGGCGATGTCGAGCGTCACCGCGTCGACGGCCATGACGCGGCCGTCGAACGTCTTGGTCACCTGGTCGAGCTTGATGGCGGCGGAGGTCACGTACGCACGCTGGTCCGTCAGCCCTTCAGGATCTTGGTGACGCGGGCGTCGATGTCTTCGCGCCGCGCATTGTACCATTTCCAATCGGGCTGGATCAGCGTCGCCACCTTCTCCGGGGTGGTGAGGAGCTTCGCCTCGTACTTGGCCTCGAGCTTCACCTTCTTGTTGGCCGGCGAGTACCACACGGCCTCGGCCAGCAACTTCTGCACGTCCGGCCGCAGCATGTAGTCGATATAGGCGAAGGCCAGTTCCTTGACCTTCGAGCCCGGCGTGACGTTCAGCACCTGCTCTAGCGCCATCACGCCTTCGGAGGGGCTGGCGAAGTCGACCGGCTGCATGTTCGGGCCTTCGTAGCGATAGACGCCCGAATCGTGGATCACGCCCATCGACACCTCGGCCGACAGAAGCATCTTCTCCATCTGGCCGGTAAAATCGACCAGCTTGATCGGCTTCAGCGCCTCGAGCGCCTTGTAGGCGGCATCGAGGTCGGTAAGGCCCTTGCCGTAGACCTTGCCCAGCATCATCAGGTGGGCTTGGCCCAGGCTGTTCACCGGGATCAGGTAGCCGCCGCGCGAGCCGGCCAGCTTGGGATCGGCAAGATCCTTCCACGAGGTCGGCTTGGTCAGACCCTTGTCGGTGCGATAGCCCAGGCCGATCGCGCTGGTGAAAATCGTGACGCCCACGATCTTGTCGCTCACCGCGTAGGCATAGACGTCGGCGATGTTGGGCACTTCCTTGGCGGTGATCTGGGCCATCACCAGCCCCTCGGTGACGGCATTCCACTGCTCGTTCGAGTTGGCATGCAGCACGTCGTAGATCGGGTCGTTCTTCGAGCTGACCTGCAGCTTGGGCAGGAACGGGAAGGCCTGGTCGGCCGACACCGTGCACTTGAACTCCTTCTCGAAGGCCGGCAGCACCGTGGCCTTCATGACCTCGCCCCACTTGCCGCCCCAGGTCGTGATCTTGAGCGTCTTGGTCTGGGCATGAAGGATCGACGGTGCCCCCACCGTGGCCAGGGCCGCGAGCCCCGCACCGGTACGCAATGCTTTGCGACGTGAAATCATGGCAACCCCCTGTTCGTTCCCATCACAGCTTAACGTAGGCCTTGAGGCCGATCAGCCTCTCCAGCACCAGAACCACCGACAGTGCGAGCAAGATCGAGACCATAGAAGCGGCCGCGATGGCGCCGTCGAGGTCGAATTTCATATAGTTGAACAGCACCACCGGCAGGGTCTCGCCTTTCGGCACCACCAGGAACAGTGAAACCGGGAACTGGTCGAACGACACGATGAAGGCGAAGACGCCGCCGGCGAACACGCCCGGCCGGATCAATGGCAGCGTAACCTCGAAGAACACCCGCGTCGGGCTGGCGCCCAGCACGGCGGCGGCCTCCTCGATGCGGCGGTCGAAATTATGCAGGACCGCCAGGGTCGTGCGGATGACGTAGGGCACAGCGACCAGCGTGTGGGCCGTGATCAGGCCCCAGACCGGCCGGCCGATCCCCGACAGGAGATAGGCCTGGAACAGAGCCAGGCCGGTCAGGATCGCCGGCACCATCAGCGGCGACATGAAGAAGGCCGTCAGCAGAGCCCGTCCCGGCAGGTTGCCGCGCGCCAGAGCCAGCGCGCAGGCAGCGCCGATCACGATCGACAGGACCAGCACCACCGACGCCACCCACAGAGACAGCCAGAGCGCGTTCATGAACTCCGCACTGCCGAAGAACTTCTCGAACCACCGCAGGCTGACGCCGACCGGCGGGAAGGAGATGTACGGCGTCGGGTTCAGCGCGAACACCAGCACGATGGCGATCGGCAGCAGCAGGAACGCGAGCAGCAGTGCGTTGAGCGCGAGATAGGCGGCGCGCCCTGCGTCGAACGGCCGGCGGTTGGGTGCGGCGCTCATGCCATTCCCTGCCCGCCCGCCAGCCGCGCCAGGATGCGGTTGTAGGCCACGACGATGGCGAGCGAGACGAGCAGCAGGATGACGCCGAGCGCTCCCGCAAAGTTCGGGTTGAAGCTGGTGCCGACCTGCTGGGCGATCAGCATGGGCAGGGTCAACACGTCGGTTCCCCCCATCAGGGAGGGCGTCACATAGGCGCTGATCGACAGGGCGAAGACCAGCAGCGAGCCCGCCAGGATGCCGGGCAGGCTGAGCGGCAAAGTCACCTCGACGAAGGCCCGCAGGCGGCCGGCGCCCAGGCTGCGGGCGGCCTGCTCCAGCCGCTCGTCGATGCGGCCGATCACGCCGGTCAGGGTCAGCACCATGAACGGCACGTAGATATGGACCAGCGCCACGATGGTCCCGAACTCGTTGTACATCAGCGGCAGGGGCTTCTCGATCAGGCCCCACTGCATGAGCGTCGTGTTGATCACGCCCTTGTCCTGCAGGATCGTCATCCAGGCGAAGGTGCGCACGACGATGCCGGTCAGCATCGGGGCGATCACCGCCATCAGCACCAGCGCGTGGCCGAGGCGCGATTGCATGCGCGCCATCCAGTGCGCCAGCGGATAGCCGATCAGCAGCGAAATGACGGTGGTGATAAGGCCGATGCGCAGGGTCGACCACAGCGCCTCGTGGAAGATGCCGGCCGTATCGAAGATGAAGCGCTCGTAGTGCCGCGTCGTCAGGAAGGCGTTGGGATTGGTGACGGGATTACCGGAGTAGAACGACATCGCCGTCATCACCGCGAACGGCAGCACGAAGAACAGCACGAACAGCAGCCCGGCCGGGGCAATCAGCCAAGCGATCGGCGACGGGCGGGCGGCGTTCGTCATGCCGTCCCGGTCACGCCGTGGCCGCGACGTCGCCCACGACCCGGACGCGCACGCGGACCGAGTTGCCGGGCAGGTAGGCGAGCGGCATGTCCTCGCTCTCGATCGTGTGCAGGGTCGCGCGGTCCGCGCCGGCGGCCACGGCGCGGTCGTTGGCGATCTGCTGCGCCGCTTCGATTGCCTCGACCCGGCTCATGTCCTTGAAGATCTGGTCGCACTCTCCCGAGACCTGCGCGATGGCGGCGCCCACGGCATTGGCGCAGTCGCCGTGCTCGACATGGATGACCTGCGAGACGCCGGCCATCTTTGCCGGAATCAGGAACGCCCCGCCGCCGACGGCGATCAGGGGCACGTCGCCCGCTTCGGTCTTCATGCGGTCGACCGCCTCCTCGGCAAGGCGCGCCGCCTCAGAGAAGACCCGGTCGCAAGTTGCCGCATCGAGATGGGCGACCTTGGTCTTGTCGCCAAGATCGAGCACGCCGGCCGCGATCGCCACGTCGGTGGTGGTGAGCTGCGTGCCGCCGAAGGCGATGGCGTCGGTCAGCAGGCGATAGCCCACCGAGACCGGGCCGATCGAGAGCGGATCGAGCACCACATGGCTGCCGCCCCCCAGGCCGATCGACAACAGGTCGGGCATGCGGAACAGTGTGCGCACGCCGCCCACCTTCACGACCGAATTGGCCTCGCGCGGGAAACCGAGCTTGAGCTGCCCTACGTCGGTCGTTGTGCCGCCGACATCGATCACCATCGCGTCGCTGAGACCCGAGAGGTAGGCCGCGCCCCGCATGGAGTTGGTGGCGCCCGAAGCGAAGCTGTAGACGGGCAGTCGTCGGGCCTGGCTGGCCTCGGCCACGGTGCCGTCGTTCTGGGTGATGAACAGCGGCGCGGCGATGCCGGAGTCGCGGATCGCTTTCTCGAAAGCGGCGATCGTGTCGCGCGACAGGTCAGCCAGGGCTGCATTGAGCAGCCCGGCGTTCTCACGTTCCAGAAGGCCGATGCGGCCGAGATCGGACGAGCAGGTGATGGCCGCGTCCGGAATGACGGAGGCGACCAGTTCGGCGGCACGCCTCTCGTGGGTCGGATCCAGCGGCGAGAACACCGCGGAAATGCCGACCGCGCGCAAGCCAGCCGCCTTCATCTCGTGAGCCGCTTTCAGCACGGCCGCCTCGTCGAGCGGCATGAACGGACGGCCGTCATATTCGTGACCGCCCTCGACCATCCAGACGCCGCCCCGCACCAGTTCGCCAAGATCCTCGGGCCAGTCGCAGAATGGCGGCAGCGACGCGCCCGACGGCAGGGCGAGCCGCAACGCCGCCACCTTGGTGAGATGCCGGCGCTGGACCACGGCGTTGATGAAGTGCGTGGTGCCGATCATCACGCCGTCGATCTTCTTCGGCTTCCCGTCGTCGCCCTTCAGCACGCCGGTCGCGGCGAGCTTCTTCAGCGAATCGAGGATGCCCGTCGTGACGTCCTGGCTGGTCGGCGCCTTCACCGCGCCGGAGACCCTGCCCTCTTCGATCAGGACAGCGTCGGTGTTGGTGCCGCCGACATCGATACCGATTCGTCTCATGACGCGAACACGCTCCTGAAGTCGAGATCATAGCCAAAAGCCCGCGGTCCGACATGTGCCAGCCCCTCGGGGGTGAGGAAGATGTCGGGTCCGGGCAACGCGATCACGGTGACCCTCTGCCCGTAGCGAATCGTTTCTGTGCCGACCGCCTCGCCGGACACGGTGTCCAGCACACAGATGAGGTCCGGCGTCATGGCGAGCGGCTCACTGTCGCGATGGGCTACGATCCACTCGTTCTGGAAGTTGATGCGAAGCCCCGACCCACGCCAATCATCCATGCCCTCGAACCGAACGGTGCCGCGCAAAAAACCTTCCGTCGCCCGCCGTTCGACATCGACGACCTTGCCCTTGTAGAGCAGCCGCCCCGGTTCGACGGAGAGGATGGCAGCCACCGGATCGTCGTGAGTCCGCTGCGCCTCCCGCACGGCACGGCCGATGGCGATCGCCTTGGTGGTGGTGCCATGGATGCCCCAGCGCTTGACCTCGGCGCCCGTGCGGGGCGGCTGGCAGGTCGGCGCCGTGGAGCCGTATTCGACGCAGATCTTGCGCGCGATGCGCTCCGCCCACTTCCAGGACGGCACGGTATCGACAATGGACTCGAGACCTCGCACGTCGACCACCGTCAATGGACAGGGCCGGAGACCGCCCACCGCAACGGACGTCATCTGAGCCTCGGGATAGGCGCGGCCCATCGTATCCGAATCGACGACGGGAACGCCGAGATGCGCGGCGACCATGAGCGGCCGCACGCCGTTGCCGCCGCCGATCTCCATGCCCATCACCGCGTCGAACCGGCGGTTCGTATGGCGCTCCATGAGGCGCGCGGCACGGGCGATGGTCTCATGATCGGTCAGGCGCTCGATGCCGACGAGCGGCGCGCCCATGTTGGCAATGACGCCGACCCAGTCGTCATCACCAAGGTCCGACGCCGGCATGAGCTGGACGCGTCGGCCCTCGCGATAGAGCACCCGCATGTTGAGCAGCGACAGATAGGGATTGCCGCCGCCCCCGGTGCCAAGGATCCAGGCCCCGACCGCGAGCGATTCGATGTCGTCCTCGGGGATCTCGCGCCGGCTCAAGCGAAAACGCTCTTGAACTCGATGTCGTAACTGAATGCCCTGGGGCCCACATGCTGCAGGCCCTTGGGGCTGAGGAAGACAGGCGGGGGCGGCAAAGCAATCACCGTCACGCGCTGGCCGTAGCGGATGGTCTCGGTGCCGACCGCTTCGCCCGACACGGAATCGAGCACGCAGATCAGGTCGGGCGACATGGCGATCGGCTTGCCGTCGAGCCACGCCACGATCCACTCGTTCTGGAAATTGATCTCCATGGCCGAGCCGCGCCATTCATCCATCCCGTCGAAGCGCGTGCGGCCGCGCAGGAAGCCCTCGGTGGCCCGCCGTTCGACGTCGACGACCTTGCCCTTGTAGAGGACCTTGCCCGGCTCGACGGACAGAATGGCCGCAATCGGGTCCTCATGCCGGCGCTGGGCCTCGCGCACGGCGTGGCCGATGGCAATGGCCTTGGTCGTGGTGCCATGGATGCCCCACTTCTTCACCTCTGCACCACTGCGCGGCGCCTTGCAGGTCGAGGCGATGGACCCGTATTCGACGCAGATCTTGCGGCTCACGCGCTCCATCCACTTCCAGGTCGGCACCTTCTCCACGACCGACTCGAGACCGCGCACGTCGACAGTCGTCAGCGGGCAAGGCATCAGATCACCCACCGCGACCGATGTCATCTGCGCTTCGGGATAGGCACGCCCCATCATGTCGGAATCAATCACCGGGCGCTTCAGGTGCGCTGCCGCCATCAGCGGCTGGATCGAATTTCCGCCGCCGATCTCGAGCGCCATGATTCCGCGGAAGCGATGCCGCGTGTGGCGCTCCATCAGGTCGACGGCGCGCGCGATGGTGCGGCTGTCGGTGAGACGCTCCTGCCCGACCAGAGGCGCCCCCATGTTGGAAACCGCGGCGACCCAGTCGTCGTCGGCCAGCTCCGAGGCCGGCATGAGCTGGACGCGATAGCCCTCCTTGTAGAGGTCCCGCATGTTGAGCAGGCCAAGGTACGGGCTGCCGCCGCCGCCGGTGCCCAGCACCCAGGCGCCAACGGCCAGCGATTCGATGTCGTCGAGCGTAATGTCGGTCAGGGGCATGGGCCAGTGCTTCGGGCGAGGTCGCTCTTGTCGGGACGGACGAGGGCCGCCGGAGCCAGGCCTTGCAAGATCGGGACCATCGAAGCGGCGTGCTTCGTCGCGCGATGAGTTCCGTCCTGCATGACATCTTGCCCCGTACTCAGGCATGTCTATGGATCGAGCAGGACGTCATCAATACGTGCGAACACGTATGGGGAGATGAAAGGTGGGGACCAGGCGCACACCGCGCATCGCCATGATCACGATGGGCCAGGCTCCGCGTCCCGATGTGATGCAGGAAATCGGCCCCCTGCTCGGCGACGCCGAATACGATGAGTTCGGAGCCCTCGACAACGCCCCCGATGCGCTGATCGCGAGGATGGCGCCGCGCGACGACGAGTTGAGCTACCTCACGCAGTTGCGCGACGGCCGGCACGTCATCCTGGAAGCCGGCTTCGTGACCAGCCGAACCGAAGCCCTCGTCGCGGAACTCGACGGTCGCAACTACGATCTTCTCATCCTGGCGATGACCGGCATGCGCGCGCGGCTTTCGACGCGGACCCCGCTCGTCCACGGCCAGGACGCGCTCGACGCCTGGATTTCCGCGCTGGTCGCCAGCAACTCGCGGATCGGCATCATATTCCCCCTGGCAAGCCAGCAGTCGGCCGCGAGCGAAAGCGACTACGGCACGATGCTGAAGAGCTCGCTGGCGAGCATCGGCGGGAGTCAGAGTTCGGACCTGCCCCAGGCCATCGACCGCGTATCCGGCGCCGACCTGATCGTCATGAACTCGGTCGGCTATACCGGCGAGATGGCCCAGCAGGTCGCGCGCACCAGCGGCAAGCCGGTCGTCACCGCCTGCCGCATCATCGGCAGCACGGCGCGCCTGCGCCTGTCGGAGATCGCCGGCAAGCCGCTCGATTTCCCGGCCGCGACTTATACGGGCGTCGAACTGCTGCGGCGGCTTCCGCAGGCCGCGCTCGACTCGCTCACACGCCGCGAGACGGACGTGCTCGTCCAAGTGCTCGAAGGCGCCGCCAACAAGTTCATCGCGCGGGCGCTGGGCATCAGCCACCGCACCGTCGAAATCCATCGCGCCCGCGCGATGCTGAAGCTGGGCGCGACGTCGACTCCGGAACTCATCCGGCGAGCCTTGCGACAGCCTGAGCGGTGAGGTCCGGCGGCGGGCTTCAAGGCGCGAGCGGCGGCAGGGCGGCGCGGATCGGCGCGCTCGAGATCTGCATGAGGCCGGAGAACGGCTGGACCATCTCGATGATCAGGAACAGGGCCGCCGACGCCGAAAGAGCGACGAGCACGAGCGCCACGGCCGATGTCGGATTCACCGGCGAGAACAGGCAATAGCTCGCGAACAGCACCGTGAGCCAGAAAATCAGGACGATGAGGGTCGGCACCGGCAACCCGGACCTCGACTGTTCGAACAGAGCGAGCCTGGCCCGCGAAGTCGACACCGCCAGCTGCAGGGCCTCCGCGACGAGAGCCGATTTCACCGGGGTTCCGGTTGGCAGGGTGTGGAGGCCGGCATAGAGCTTCGACGCCAGCGTCCCGCTGCCATACAGCCCGGCACTGTTCCTGGACGCCTGGTCTCCCCAGATCCTTTCGATCATCTGACCGACGGCTTCCCTCAGCAGCACGCGGGTCGGATTCGCTTCCGGACCGTATTGATCGAGCACTGCGTCGAGCAGGATGAGGTTGGCGGCAATCTGGCGAATTTCGCCGCGCTGGGCCTCGTAGCTGCTGCTTGCCGAGTTGATGAGGAGGCCGAGGACCAGCGCCGCGATCGTCCCCACCAGACCGGCGCCCAATCGGACGATGTCCCGGGCATGGTCGTCGAGATGATGGTCCGGCAACCGGCGCCGCAGCAAGGCGCCGATGACCGCGCCGAGGAGCATGACCCCGCAAGCCGCGAGCGAGATCCAGATGGGCTGCACGAAATCGACCTTTCCCGGGACCGCCGGGCGCTGGCGGTCAGCGGAATTCTAGCACTCCTGCGAAACAGGCACGGCTTGCTTTTTGCAGGGCTTCCGGCGCGCATGTTAGCGTTCGTGTAGCGTAATCGGAGGTCGTCGATGCAGCAATCCATCCAGCCCGTGAGGGGGCAGCCCGTCTCCCCGCCCCTGATCGGCGGCGAGATTCCGCTGATCGATGTCTCGGCCTATCTCGCGGGTGTTCCCGGCGCCGCCGAAAAGGCCGCCGCCGAGCTGCGCTACGCCTTCGAGAATGTCGGCTTCTATTATCTCGCGGGCCACGGCGTGCCACAGACGCTGATCGACGCCACCTACGAAGCGGCCGCGCGGTTCCATGCCCAGCCGATGGACGCCAAGCTCGCCGTCAAGGTCGACGAGCACAATATCGGCTACATGCCGATCGCCGAGAAGGCGCCGCCCAATGCCGCCGCGCAGGGCAAGAAGCCCAGCCAGAACGAAGCCTACTTCCTGCGCCGCGAGCGCGACGCCAGCGATCCGGACGTGCTCTCGGGCCGCCGCTTCCACGCGCCGAACAAGTGGCCGGTCGATCTGCCGGGCTTCCGCGACACGGCGCTCGAATACATCGCGACGCTCGAGAGACTCTGCCAGAAGCTGGTGAAGCTCTACGCGCTGGCGCTCGATCTGCCGGAGACCTACTTCGATGCCTGCTTCGCCAGGCCGCACATGATCCTGCGCATGTCGCGCTATCCGCAGATCGACGGCGCCGACGAGAGCGTCGAGAGCTTGGTGCCCCACACCGACTCCGGCTTCATGACCCTGCTGCCGCCCAACAAGGTGCAGGGCCTGTCGATCCTGCTGCCCGACGGTCGCTGGATGGATGCCCCCGGCATCGAGGACGCCTTCGTTGTGAATGGCGGCGACATCCTGCACCGCTGGACCAACGAGCGCTTCCTGTCGACGCCGCACCGGGTGCGCAACGTCTCGGGGCAGCTCCGCTACGCCATTCCTTTCTTCTGCGATCCCGACCATGACACGATGATCGAGTGCCTGCCGTCCTGCCAGTCGGCCGAGACGCCGGCCAAGTATCCGCCGATCAAGTTCGGCGACTACGCGCTGTGGTTCGCAGCCCAGCGCTACGGGCACATGTCGAAGGTCCAGGCGCCGTCCGAGGCCGAGATCGCACCCGGCGAGCGCGCCACCTCGCGCTGGCAGGCCTGAACCCATGCGCCTTCGCGACCTGCTCGCCGGCGGCTCCGCCGCCGCCCTCCTCCTCGCCTCGCCCGCCTTCGCCCAGACCAAGACCATCAAGGCGGTGATGCACTCGGACCTCAAGGTCCTCGACCCGATCTGGACGACCGCCAACATCGTGCGCAACCACGGCTACATGGTGTGGGACACGCTGTTCGCGATGGACGAGAAGCTGCAGCCGCAGCCCCAGATGGTCGACACCTGGACCCTGAGCGACGACAAGCTCGCCTACACCTTCACGCTGCGCGACGGCCTGAAGTGGCACGACGGCAAGCCCGTCACGGCCGAGGATTGCATCGCCTCGCTGAAGCGCTGGGGGGCGCGCGATTCGACCGGCGTTAAGATGCTGAGCTTCGTGTCCTCGTTCGAACCGGTGAACGACAAGACGTTCAGGATCGTGCTGAAGGAGCCCTACGGGCTGCTGATCGATTCGCTGGCTAAGCCCGGTGGGTCGACTCCGCTGATGATGCCCAAGCGCATCGCCGACACCGATCCCGCCAAGCAGATCTCCGAGTTCGTCGGTTCCGGCCCCTTCATCTTCAAGGCCGACGAGTGGAAGCCCGGCGACAAGACCGTCTATGTGAAGAACCCCGACTACAAGCCGCGCGGCGAGCCCGCCTCCGGCCTGGCCGGCGGCAAGGTCGCCAAGGTCGATCGGGTCGAGTGGCTGGCCATCCCCGACCACCAGACTGCGGTGAACGCGCTGCTGGCCGGCGAGATCGACTATATCGAGGCGCCGCCGCACGACCTGAAGTCGCTGCTGCTGGCCGACAAGAACATCAGGCTCGAGGTCTACAACAGGATCGGCGCACAGTACGTTTTCCGCTGGAACACGGTCGTCCCGCCCTTCAACAACGAGAAGGTGCGACGCGCCGCGGAGTATGCCTTCGACCAGAAGGCCTTCCTTCAGGGCGTGATCGGCGACGAGAAGTATTACCAGACCTGCGACGCCATGTTCGTCTGCGGCACGCCGCTCGAATCCAATGCCGGCATGGACGGGCTGGTGCGGGGCAACTTCGCCAGGTCGAGGGAGCTGCTCAAGGAGGCGGGGTACGACGGCACGCCGATCGTGATGCTGCACACCACCGACATCGCCGTCCTGACCAACGCCGGCCCGATCGCCAAGGACCTGCTCGAGAAGGGCGGCTTCAAGGTCCAGATGGTACCGCTCGACTTCCAGGCCATCGTCGCGCGGCGCCTGCGCAAGACGCCGCCGCAGGATGGCGGCTGGAACGGCTTCATGACCGCCTGGCTGTCGATCGACATGATGAACCCGCTGACCAACAGCATGCTCACCGCCTCGTGTGACAAGGCCAATTTCGGCTGGCCCTGCGACGCCGAGGTCGAGAGGCTGCGCGACGCCTTCGCGCGGGCGCTCGACCTCGAGAGCCGCAAGAAGATCGCGGCCGAGTTGCAGGCGCGCGCCATCACCTACGGCACGCACGTCCCGCTCGGCCAGTACACGCTGCCGACCGCGACCCGCTCGGACCGGCTGAGCGGCGTGGTCACGAGTCCCATTCCGGTGTTCTGGAACATCGAGAAGAAGGGCAACTGACGCCGATCGCGCCGGCGCCGACGATGGTTTCCGAGAAGACCCGCATCGTCGGCGCCAGCGCCATCGGCAACGTCCTCGAATGGTTCGATTTCGCGATCTACGGGTATTTCGCGATCACCATCGGCCAGGCCTTCTTTCCGCACCAGGATCCGCTGGCGCAGCTGCTGTCCACCTTCGGCGTGTTCGCCATCGGTTGCCTGATGCGGCCGCTGGGCAGCCTGCTGTCCGGTAGCATCGGCGACCGTTACGGCCGACGTGCCGCGCTCACCGTCTCGATGTCGGCGATGGCTTTTTCGACCTTCCTCGTCGGGATCCTGCCGGGCTACGAGACGCTGGGAATGGCGGCGCCGCTGCTGCTGACTGTCCTGCGCATGGTGCAGGGCCTGTCGCTCGGCGGGGAGTGCCCGACCGCCTTCATCTTCATGATCGAGCATTCCGGTTCCCGCCGGCGCGGCCTGGCCGGCGCGATGGCGACCGGCGGCGGCGTGGCCGGACTGCTCCTCGGATCGGCATCCGGCGCGCTCCTCACCGCCTTGATGCCGTCGGAGCTTCTGCAGGACTGGGGTTGGAGGCTGCCATTCCTGCTCGGCCTTCCGGTCGGATTGACGGGGCTCTGGCTGCGCCGGGGCGTACCCGAGCCGCCCAGGGACGCCGGTATCGTGGCGGCCCCCGTGCGGGAGGTGTTCACCCACCATCTCTGGCTGTTGACGCGCCTGGCGTGCATGGCTTCGCTGGGCGCCGTGACGTTCTTCATCGTCTTCCTCTACCTGGTGAGCTGGCTGCAGTTCGTCGACGGCGCCTCGTCGGTGTGCGCCCTGGGCTTCAGCTCGATTGCTATGGCTGCGGCTCTCCCGATCTACCTTTCCGCGGGCTGGTTGAGCGACCGGATCGGCCGGCGGAAGCTGCTCCTCGGCGCGATGGCGGCGGCCCTGGTGGGTGCGGTCCCGCTGTTCTGGCTCATGCACCACGCCGATCCCGCCCTGGTCCTCGCCGGCGAACTGGGCTTCGTTCTGATCATCGGCACCGTATTCGGCATTGAACCGGCCTTCATGGTGGAAGCGACGCCCGCCCCGATCCGCTGCACGGCGGTGGCACTGGCTTTCAATCTCCCGGCCGGCATCCTGGGCGGGCTCGCACCGCTCGCGGCGACCTGGCTGATCCACCGAACGGGAAACGATCTCAGTCCCGCCTTTCTCATCATGGCGGCAGCGGCGGTTTCCCTGGTTGCCACGGCTTCGTTTCAAGACAGGACGGGCATGCTTGACGTCTCTCCCCAGGAAAGTCGGAAGAAGTGATCCCCCACTGTAATCTCATGGCATAGTCGGCAAAGATGACGCCCCCCAGCACTCGCCGCATCGTTGCGGCCGGTACCATCGGCAACCTGCTCGAATGGTACGATTTCGCGATCTACGGCTACTTCGCCGCCACCATCGGCCGAGTCTTCTTCCCTGCTGAGAACGCCGTGGCGCAGGTCCTGGCGGCCTTCGGCATCTTCGCACTGGGCTATCTGATGCGGCCGTTGGGCGGCATCGTGGTCGGCCATATCGGCGACCGCCTCGGCAGGCGCGCGGCCCTCACCTTCTCGATCGCGGCCATGGCGATCCCGACCTTCCTGGTGGGCCTGCTGCCGGGATACGAGACGCTCGGCATGGCGGCGCCCATCCTGCTCACGCTGTTGCGGATGGTGCAGGGACTGTCGGTCGGCGGCGAGGCCACGACCGCAATGGTCTTCCTGGTCGAACAGGCGCCGCCCGGACGGCGCGGCCTGGTCGGCAGTTTCTGCTCGCTGGCCGCCACCGGGGGCTTTCTCCTGGGCTCGGCGATCGGCGCCACTTTCGCCGCCCTCCTGCCGGCGGATGACCTCGCCGCCTGGGGCTGGCGCGTGCCGTTCCTGCTCGGCCTGGTGCTGGGCATCGTCGGCTGGTGGATCCGCCAGGTCATCGTCGAGGAAGCGCCGCCCAAGGCGGGCCACGGCTCGCCTCTGGCCGAGACCTTCCGCCATCACGGCCGGGCCGTGATGCGCGTGGCCGGCGTCACGATCTTCAACGCCGTCGGCTTCTATCTCATGTTCCTCTACGTCGTGACCTGGCTGCAGACCGTCGACGGCATCCCGCCGGCGCGCGCGCTGGAGATCAATACCGTCAGCATGTTCTTCCTGCTCCCGGTGATGCTGCTGTCCGGCTGGCTGTCGGATCGCCTCGGCCGCCGGCCACTGATGCTTGCGGCCATGGTCCTGGGCTTCGCCGGCGCAGCGCCGTTCCTCTGGCTGATGCATCATCCCGATCCGAGGCTGATCCTGGCGGGGCAGCTCGCCATGGTCGTGCCGGCCGGCATGGGGCTCGGCATCCTCCCGTCGATCCTGACCGAAGCGGTGGCGGGCCGGGTCCGCTGCACCGCGATATCGCTGGGCTACAACATCGCCTTCGGTGTCATCGGCGGGCTGACGCCGCTCACCGCGGCCTGGCTGGTGGCCCGCACCGAGATGGACCTGAGCCCGGCCTGGCTGCTCATGGGCGCCGCCGCCATCTCGATCGCCACCCTCCTCACCTTCCGCGAGACGTCGCGCGACGCGACGCTGCCGCCGTGAACATCACACGTCGCGCGCTCGCGCCGATGGCGCTGGCGGCGGCGACGCTCCCGGCCCGGGCGGCGCCCCCTCCCTGGATCGACGCGCACACCCATGCCTTCGTGCGCGGGCTGAAGCTCGCCGTCGATGCGCGTTATGCCCCGACCTACGACGCATCCTGGGAAACGTTGCTGAAGTTGGCCGAAGCCAACGGCGTCGGCCGGACGGTGCTGCTGCAGCCGTCCTTCCTGGGGTACGACAATTCCTATCTGCTCGATGCGCTCAAGGCCGCGCCGCAGCGATTCCGCGGCGTGCCGTGGATCTCACCGTCGGTCGAAACGCGGCCCGAAGAGTGGGAGGAAATGGCGCGTATCGGCGTTCGCGGCCTGCGCTTCCCGATCTTCGGCCTGCCGCCCCCGCAATGGTCGGCCTATCACGAGATGCTGGGCGAGGCGCTGAAGCGGGACTGGCCGATCCATCTCTATGTCGAGAGCAGGCGCCTGCCCGAGATACTGCCGTTCCTGCTCGACGGCGGCCACAAGGTGGTGGTCCCGCACTACGGCATGTTCGACCGCACCCTGGGTCCGGCGCGCGATCCCGGCTTCAAGCTTCTGCTGGAGAGCGCGCGAACCGGCCGCGTCTTCGTCGTAATGTGCGGCGCCTATCGCGTGGGCCCGGAGCGCGCCCGCATGGCGGCACCGATGCTGCTCGATGCCTTCGGCCCCGAGCGGTTGATGTGGGGCAGCGACTGGCCGCACACCGACACGGACCTCAACCGAGTCACGACCTATCCGATCACGCTCAGGACGTTCGAGGACTGGGTGCCGAACGAGGCGGCACGCCGCACGATCCTGGTGGAAACGCCGTCGAAGCTCTACGGATTCTGAAGTTCAGGATCGACGAACAAAGTCCGTCGTCTCGACCGGAGCCTCGCGAAGCGAGGCGTAGCGGAGAGACCTTGCCTCCATAATTAGCCGGCCATTTGCGGAGAAAAGGTCTCTCCGCTTCGCGCCTGCGGCGCTCCGGTCGAGACGACGGGGCTTCTGGCCTGGTTTCCTTCTAAGCCGAACCGCTCTCGACGGCACGCCCTTCGGCGCGCCAGCGCAGCATGCCGCCGGGGAGGTTGGCCACGTCGGCCAGGCCCGCCTTCTGCAGGATCGCCGTAGCGTGGGCGGAGCGGCTGCCGGCGCGACAGACGGCGACGACCGGCCTGTCCTTCGGCAGTTCCTTCGCGCGCGCCGCCAGCTCGCCCAGGGGAACCAGCGTGGCGCCGCGGATATGGCCGAGCGGGCCGCAGAACTCGGCCGGTTCGCGCACGTCGACGACCTGCACCTTTCCCAGATTCTCCTCGAGCCAATGCGGCTCGACTTCCCAGACGCCGCCGAAGGTGAAGCGCAGCGGTGCCCAGCCGGGCTCGGCCGGTGGCGGCGTCTCGTTTCCGGGCTGGCCGCAGCGCAGGTTGGCGGGCACCGCCTCATCGATCTTCTTGGGGTGAGGCAGGTCGAGGTTCTTCATGTAGCCGACATAGTCGTTCTCCCCGATCTCGCCGCCGAGCCGGGGATTGAACCGCTTCTCCTCGGCGACGCTGCTGACCGTGAGCCCGCGATAGTCGTGCGCGGGATAGAGCAGGCAGCTCTCGGGCAACGCGAAGATGCGCGAGCGGACCGAGCGATAGAGGGCACGCGGATCGCCCTGCTGGAAGTCGGTGCGGCCCGACCCGCGGATCAGCAGGCAGTCGCCGGTGAAGGCCATGCTCTCATCGTCGAGCACGTAGGTGACGCAACCCGAGGTGTGGCCGGGCGTGGCGCGGACCTCGAGGGAACGGCGTCCGAAATCGATCCGGTCGCCATCCGCCAGCAGCCGGTCGGCGCCCGCGGCGCCCGACGTCGCCGACAGCGCGATGCGGCTGCCCAGGCGCTGCTTCAACAGCCAGGCGCCGGTGACATGGTCGGCATGGACGTGGGTGTCGAGCGTCCAGACGAGCGCGAGGCCGAGTTCGCCGATCAGCGCCGCATCGCGCCGCGCCTGCTCGAATACCGGGTCGATCAGCAGCGCCTCTTTCGAGACGCTGCAGCCGAGCAGGTAGGTGTAGGTCGACGAGGTCGGGTCGAAGAGCTGGCGGAAGACGAGCATCAACCTCTCCTTTCTTCAGGCGGGCGCGCTGGCCTTGTCGAGGGCGGCGACCGACTCGGGATCGAGTTCCAGGGTCGTCGAGTTGAGCACGTCGTCGAGTTGCTTCAGGCTGGTCGCACTGACGATCGGCGCGGTGATGGACTTGCGCTGCAGCAGCCAGGCGAGCGCCACCTGCGCCAGTGTCGCGCCGCTCTTCTCCGCGGCATCGTCGAGCGCCTTCAGGACGGCCATGCCCTTCGGGTTTATGTATTTCTTCACGCCGGCGCCGCGCTGCGCGGTGCCGACATCGGCCTCGGAGCGGTACTTGCCCGTCAGGAAGCCACTGGCCAGCGAATAGTAGGGAATTACGCCGATCCCCAGCTTCAGGCACTCATCCTCCAGCGCGCCCTCGAACAGGCCGCGTTCCATGAGATTGTAGTGCGGCTGGAGACTCTCGTAGCGCGGCAGGCCTTTCTCCTTCGAGATCTTCGTGGCCTCGGCAAGACGGGGTGCCTCGAAGTTGGAGGCGCCGATGAAGCGGATCTTGCCCGCCTTCACCAGCTCCCCGTAGGTCGAGAGCGTCTCTTCCTGGGGCGTATCCTTGTCGTCCTTGTGCGACTGGAAGAGGTCGATGCGGTCGGTGTTGAGCCGCTTCAGCGAGGCGTCCACCGACTCCCGGATGTTCTTTGCCGAGAGCGCACCCGTCGGCAGGCCCATGCCGCACTTGGTGGCGAGCACGATCTTGTCCCGCTTGGACGGGTCCTTCTTCAGCCAGGTCCCGATCACCGTCTCGCTCTCGCCGCCCGTGTTGCCCGGAAACCAGCGCGAATAGACGTCGGCGGTGTCGACGAAGGAGAAGCCGGCATCGACGAAGGCGTCGAGCAGCTGGTGCGACGTCGCCTCGTCGGCTGTCCAGCCGAAGACGTTGCCACCGAAGGCGATGGGAACGAATTCAAGGTCGGACTTGCCGAGTTTGCGCTTCTGCATTTCTGACTCCTCTAGCAGGCTGTTGGAATGGGTGTTTTTGCAGATACCGGCGAGAAACATCCGCGCGCCAGCGGTACCAGGATACCTGGGTCAGGGGCTGCGACTCTCAGTTCGTTTGTTTCGTTTATTTCGTTCATTTCGTTCATTTCGTTCATTCGCCGGAGCGCGGCTTTTTCGACGGCCTGCTGGCAATTTCATTCGGCGGCCTTGGGAGGCGCCGCAGATGCCTCCAACTTTGCTTCGGACAGCGGCGGCGCCGCGGGCGTTGCCGGGATCGGGAAGAGATAGTTGTTGCCCGTGGCGAACTGGATGCCCAGCGCCGGGAACTGCTCGTACATGCGCCGGATCGCCATGCGCTGGACCATGGTGGGATTCTTCGGACGTGCCATGAACTTGAATCGCACGATCACCGAATTGTCCTTGATGTCGACGACGCCCTGCATCTTCAGCGGCTGCAGCAGGATGGGCTTGAACTGCGGCTCCTCCATCAACTGCAGGCCGATCTTCTTCACCGTCTTGCGCAGCAGCTCGACATCCGTGCCGTTGGCGAAGGCGATGTTGAACTTCACCACCGTCCAGTCGCGGCTGAAATTTGTGATGTGGGCAATCTGTCCGAACGGCACGATGTTGAGCTGACCGTTCTGGTGGCGCAGCTTCAGAGAGCGCACGCTGAACCCCTCGACGGTGCCCTTGACCTTGCTGCAATCGATGTATTCGCCGATGCGGAAGGAGTCTTCGGCCAGGAAGAAGACGCCCGACACGATGTCCCGCACCAGCGACTGGCTGCCGAAGGAAATGGCCAGGCCGAGAACAGAGGCGCCGGCGATCAGCGGCGTGATGTTGACGCCGAGCTCCGCCAGGACCAGCAGGCCGCCGATGACGGCAATGGTGGCCCCCGCAACGACACGCAGCAGCGGCATCAGGGTGCGCAGACGTGAGGCCGCGACCTGGACCTCCTCCTCCGCATCGCCCGAGACGTCGGCCGACGGCAGCGGATTGGCCGCGATGTAGGAGTCCATCCGGTACTTCAGGAACCGCCAGCCGGCATAGATCGCGACCGCGGTGACCGCCGCCATCTTGGCCCCGCGATCGTGTGCGACCCATTCGTCGGCCGTCGTCGCGGCCAGCACCCGGACCATCAGCGCCTCGGCGATCAGGATCGCAACATAGAGGCGCACGAGCAGCCGCACGCAGTCGGCCACCACGTCGCCCGCCATCGGCAGCTCGGAGACGATGTGGCGCGTGATGCGGTGCATCAGCGTCTCGAACAACAGCAGGGCGATCAGCACCGATTCGATGACGGACAGGCCCCGCGCGGCCGTGCCGGTCTCCGTCAGCGCGGCATAGACCGAGGCTGCGCCCAGGAGCACGTAGAAGGCGAGGCCGCCCATCCACCAGTTGCGCGCCGCATCGAGCTTCAGCTGGCGGCTGAAACCGGTCGGCGGGACCATGGCGGTCAGCCAGGCGGCCATGTCGAAGCGCCAGCGCCAGACGACCCCCACCAGCAGAGCCGCGATCACCGGCACGTAGAGGATGACGGCGGCACTCGTCATCTCACGGTTCGCGCCGGTCGCGTCGAGGGCGCGCGCCGTGAGACTGCCCAGCAGCGGCAGCAGCACCACGAGGTCCAGCGCGACCAGCAGGCGATGCGCCGTGCCGTCGTCGACCGGGGCGATGCGGCCCTCCGCCAGGTTCGGGCGCAGGAAGGCGCGGAACACCAGGTTGAAGGCGCGCCAGTAGACGAGCGCGTGCAGCACCATCTGGCCGAGCCGGGAGCCGAGGCTGTCCGGCGGGCCGAGAAACCCCAGCACCAGCCGGCCCGCAACGGCCAGCGCCACCAGCGCCAGCGCGTCGAGCAGCAGGGCCCGGAAGAAGGCGCGCAGCGGCGTCTTGCTGGCCAGCCGGTCGAAGGCATGGACACGCGCACGACTCAAGATCAGGCGGGCAAGAAATTCGGCGATCAGGCCGGCCACGACGGTGCCGACCAGCAGAAGCGCCGTGCGGCCGCCGATCGTCTGCGGCAAGGCCAGGAGATGCGCACCGAGTGAGGGAAGTTGCGCCACCGTGAATTCGAACCGCTCGGTCATCAGCAACAGGAAGCCGGCTGAGGCGGTGTGGCCGCCCGTCACTGTCTGGGCCAACGCAGGAAACGCCCAGGTGACGGCCAGGGCGCCGATCGCCAAGGCGCCGCCACAGCTTGACCGCTTCATTGATTTTCCCCCAAAGGATGTCTTTCCGACCCTAAGGCAATTGGCGCCCAGCCGCCAGACGACACGACAGGAGAGACGCCCCGATGCTCGGCCTCATGCAGGATCGCCCGCTTCTGATTTCGCAGCTCATCGAGCATGCCGCCCTGAACCACGGCGACACGGAGATCGTCTCCCGCACCGTCGAAGGCCCGATCCACCGCTACACCTACCGCGATGCGAACAAGCGCGCGAAGAAGGTTGCCGAAGCCCTGCTCGCCCTCGGCATCAAGGTCGGCGACCGGATCGGGACGCTGGCCTGGAACGGCTATCGCCACTTCGAACTCTACTACGGCATCTCCGGCATGGGCGCGGTCTGCCACACGATCAACCCGCGGCTCTTCCCCGAGCAGATCGTCTACATCGTGAACCACGCCGAGGATCAGCTCCTCTTCGTCGACCTCAACCTGCTCCCGGCCGTCGAGAAGCTGCTGCCGCAGATGCCGGGCGTGCGCCACGTCGTGGCGATGACCGACCGCGCCCACCTTCCCAAGGACTGCAATATTCCCAACCTGCTGGTCTACGAGGAGCTGATCGCCGACAAGCCCGGCACCTACGAGTGGCCGGAGTTCGACGAGCGCACCGCCTCGTCGCTCTGCTACACGTCGGGCACGACGGGCAATCCCAAGGGCGTGCTCTATCACCATCGCTCGACCATCCTGCATGCCTACGGTGCGGCCCTGCCGGACACGCTGAACCTCTCGGCCCGCTCGGTCGTGCTGCCGGTGGTCCCGATGTTCCACGTCAATGCCTGGGGCCTGCCCTACTCGGCCGCTCTCGTGGGCGCCAAGCTGGTCTTTCCGGGCGTCGCCCTCGACGGCGCCAGCCTGCACGAGCTGTTCGAGAAGGAGCGCGTCACTTTCACCGCCGGCGTGCCGACCGTGTGGCTCGCCCTGCTGAACCACATGAAGGCCAACAAGCTCACGCTCTCGACCGTCAAGTACGCCGTGATCGGCGGTTCGGCCGCGCCGCCCGCCATGATCGAAACCTTCGACAAGGAGTTCGGCGTCGAGGTGCTGCATGCCTGGGGCATGAGCGAGATGAGCCCGCTGGGCACGGTCAACCATCCCAAGGAAAAGCATCTGGACTTCTCTCCGGCGGACCTGCTGCAGGTGCGCCTGAAGCAGGGCCGCCCGCCCTACGGCGTCGAGATGATGATCGTCGACGATGCCGGCACCGAACTGCCGCGCGACGGCAAGGCGTTCGGCGATTTGCTGGTGCGCGGCCCCTGGATCACCTCGGGCTACTTCAAGGGCGAAGGTGGCGAAGTCCTGCGGCCCATCGAAGGCAAGGGCGGCGGCTGGTTCGCCACCGGCGACGTGGCCACCATCGATCCCGACGGCTACATGCAGATCACCGACCGTTCCAAGGACGTGATCAAGTCCGGCGGCGAGTGGATCAGCTCGATCGACCTCGAGAACGCGGCGATGGCCCATCCCGCCGTCGCCGAAGCAGCCGTCATCGGCGTCGCGCATCCGAAGTGGGACGAGCGCCCGCTGCTGATCGTGCACAGGAAGCCCGACGCGCAGATCGACAAGCAGGAGCTGGTCGAGTTCCTCGCGACCAAGGTCGCCAAATGGTGGCTGCCCGACGACGTGCAGTTCGTCGAGGCCATCCCGCACACCGCCACCGGCAAGATCCTGAAGACCCGCCTGCGCGAGGACTTCAAGGACTACAAGCTGCCGACGGCGTAGTTGCAGTATCTGTCGTCCTGAGCGCAGCGAAGGACCTAGCGGGGCGAGCGACGGACTCCCTAGCGGACGTGAGATCCTTCTTCGCTCAGGATGACAGTTTTGCTCGGATCGACACACTGCGCCGAGGCTGTCAGCTCAGCGCCGCCCACAGAAACAGCAGGGTCGCGCCGATACCCAGCATCGTGCGCTTCGCGTGCAGCTTGCCCCAGCGGCGCAGCAGCGTGTGGCTGTCCTCGCCGGCATCGTCGAGTTCGATGGCCTTGAGCTCGTTGTTGACGGGCATGATCATCAGGGCCGTGTAGGCCCAGTTGGCCCCCATCAGGATGGCCCCGACGATGTACAGTTCGTCGCGCGTCTGCCACCACGCCGCCATGCCCAGCACGAAACCCAGCGCCGCCAGGGATCCCTGCATGATCGTCCCCCGCCTGTAGGCGGGCTTCCACTGCTGGAGCTGCGCGCGGTCGTCGAGTTCGGACCGCGCCGGATGCTCGGCGAAGCTCACGTAAAAGGCCGCGCCGGCAAAGAGCGACGCCGTCACCAGCGCCAGAATTCCAAAGATCATGACATTCCTTCCGTGCGCGCTGGACCGCGGCGCCGTGGCGGCATTATCGTCCGTTCCGGGCGAAATAGGGAGCCCGAGGAGGAGCAGACCGTGGCCACCGAAACGATTCCCGTCATCGATCTCGGCCCCTACCTCGCGGGCGAGCCCGGCGCGATGGACAGCACCGCCAGGGAGCTGCGCTTCGCGCTCACCGAGATCGGCTTCTACTTCATCGTGAACCACGGCATCGCGCGCGAAAAGATCGCCGCCATGTTCGCCGAGGTGAAGCGCTTCCACGACCAGCCGGTCGAGAAGAAGCTGGAGCTGAAGCTCGACCAGCACAATACCGGTTACCTGCCGATGCGCGGCAACACGCTGCGCACCTCGACCGTCCAGACCGGCACCAAGGCCAACCTCAACGAGGCCTTCTTCGTGAAGCGCGAGATGGCGCCGGATCATCCCGACGTGCTGTCGGGCCGGCGCTTCCGCGGCCTGAACCGCTGGCCCGACCTGCCGGGCTTCCGCGACACTGTCGTCGACTATTGCAACGAGATGGAGCGGCTGGTGCAGAAGATGGTGCGGCTCTACGCCCGCGCCCTCGACCTGCCGGCCAATTACTTCGACACGGCCTTCTCCGAGCCGATGTTCTCGATGCGCATGACGCACTACCCGCCGCAGGACGGGCCCGTCGACGACGAGTTCGGCCTGGCGCCGCATACCGACACCAGCTTCCTCACCCTGCTGGCGCCCAACGAGGTACAGGGCCTGTCGATCCGCAGCCAGAGCGGCAGCTGGATCGACATGCCGGCGATCGACAATGCCTATGTCGTGAACGGCGGGCAGATGCTGCAGCGCTACACCAACGACCTGTTCCTGGCGACGCCGCACCGCGCCATCAACAAGACCAGCGGCGCGCGCTATGCCTTGCCCTTCTTCTGCGACAGCGGCATCGACTGGCCGGTCGCCGCCGTGCCGACCACGGTCGGTCCCGACAAGCCGCCGAAGTATCCCACGACCTGGTACAGCGACTACATGACCTGGTACCTGAAGCGGAACTACGACGTGCTCAACACGGAGGCCCAGCAGGCCGCCGAATGAGCCCGCGCGCCGACGCCATCCCGGTCATCGATCTCGGCCCCTGTCTGGCGGGCGAACCCGAAGCGATCGAGCGCGCCTCCCGGGAGCTGCGCGCGGCGCTGACCGAAATCGGTTTCTATTTCGTGGTCAATCACGGCGTGCCGCCGGATCTGATCCGCAACACCTTCCATCAAGCCGCTCGGTTTCATGCCCTGCCGCTGGACCGCAAGATGGACGTCAGGATCGACAAGCATAATGTCGGCTACCTGCCGATGCGGGGCGATACGCTGCGCACCTCCACGGTCCAGACCGTCACCAAGCCCAATCTCAACGAAGCCTACTTCGTCGCGCGCGATCTCCCGGCCGACCACCCCGACGTCGCGGCCGACCGGCGCTTCCGCAGCGCCAATCGGTGGCCCTCGGACCTGCCGGGCTTTCGCGAGGCCGTCGTCGCCTACTGCGACACGATGGAACGGCTGGTCCACAGGCTGGTACCGCTCTATGCCCGGGCCCTCGGCCTGCCCCCGACATACTTCGACGCGCCCTTCGCCGAGCCGCAATACAAGCTGCGGATGACGCATTATCCGAATCAGCCGGCCCTCGCCGACGACGAGTTCGGCATTGCCCCGCACACCGACACGAGCTTCCTCACCCTGCTGGCGCCCAACGACGTCTCCGGCCTGTCGATCCGCAGCCGGGACGGGCGTTGGATCGAGGCGCCCGTCCTGCCCGACGCCTACCTCGTGAACGGCGGGCAGTTGCTGCAGCGCTGGACTAACGACGTCTGCCTCGCCACGCCGCATCGCGCCGTCAATCGCAGCGGCGGCGAGCGCTATGCGCTCGCCTTCTTCTGCGACAACACCATCGACTGGCCGATCGCCGCCGTGCCGACCACGGTCGGCCCCGACAGGCCGCCGAAGTACGCGACGACCTGCTACACCGACTACATGGTCGAGTATCAGAAGCGGACCTACGACCTGCTGAATACCGACCCGAAAGCCGCCGAATGAGCGACGCAATGAAGCTGGGACCTGTCATCCCGATCCTGCGCATCTTCGATGTCGCCAAGGCCAGGGAGTTCTATGTCGACTTCCTAGGCTTCACCTGGGACTGGGAGCATCGCTTCGACGACAATGCGCCGGTCTACGCCCAGATTTCCCGCGCGGGCGTCGTGCTCCATCTCACCGAGCATCACGGCGATGGGGCGCCGGGTGCAGCGATGATGATCCAGACCAAGGGCATCGTGGGTCTCCATCGCGAGCTCACCGAGAAGAGGTATCGCTACGCGCGCCCGGGGCTCGAGGACCAACCATGGGGCGCGCGCACGGTCACCGTTACCGACCCGTTCGCCAACAAGCTTACCTTCAGCGAACCGAACGACTAGACTTCCCGCATCACCGGCGAAAAGCCGGGACTCGGGAGGAACATGAGACAATGAGTGGGGCAACCCTCGCCCGCGTCGAAGCCGATGTCTTCCGTACGCCAATCGAAGACCCTGTCCGTACCTCTTTCGGCACCATGACCGAACGGGCCGCCGTGTTCGTGCGGGTCGAGGATTCCGACGGCGCCCGGGGTTGGGGCGAAATCTGGTGCAACTTTCCCAACGCTGCCGCCGAACATCGCGCGCTGCTGTTCGCCGACATCGTGGCGCCGCGGGCGCTGGGCAAAGCGCTGGACGATCCGGTCCGCCTGTGGGGCGAGATCGACCGCGCGCTGCACGTGCTGCGCGTCCAGAGCGGCGACGCCGGCGCGCTCTCCGCCGCAGCCGCCGGCCTCGACCTCGCGCTCCACGACCTGCGCGCCCGCAAGCGCGGCCTGCCGCTGTGGCGCGCTCTCGGCGGAACAGATGACACGCCCGTCCCGGTTTATGCGTCGGGCCTCAACCCCGGCCGCGCCGCCTACGACACGGTCGGCCGCATGCGCGCCGCCGGTTATCGCGCCTTCAAGATCAAGGTCGGCTTCGGCGAGGAGACCGATCTCGGCTCGCTGCGCCCCGTGGCCGCCGAACTGCAGGAAGGCGAGCGGCTGATGGTCGACGCCAACCAGGGCTGGGACCTGCGCACCGCCTGTCGGATGGCACCCAAGCTCGCCGAGTTCGATCTGGGCTGGATCGAGGAGCCGCTGATGGCCGACCGGCCGCTGACCGAGTGGACGCAGGTCGCGGCCGTGGCGCCGACCCGGCTGGCCGCCGGCGAGAACCTGCGCGGCGCCGCCCTCTTCCAGGAAGCCATCGACAGCGGCCTGTTCGGGGTGATCCAGCCCGATGCCGCCAAATGGGGCGGCCATTCCGGTTGCCTGCCCGTCGCGCGCGCCGCGCTGGCGGCCGGCCGCACCTTCTGTCCGCACTTCCTGGGCGGCGGCATCGGTCTTCTCCATTCGCTGCACCTGCTGGCTGCCGTGCGCGGCCCAGGCCTGCTCGAGGTCGATGCCAACCCCAATCCTCTGCGCGAAGGTGTTCTGCAGGATGATTTTTCCGTCCATGACGGCAGCGTCAGCCTTCCCGGCGGGCAAGGACTCGGTCTAGAACCGGACATCAAGCCGCTCCTAACCCTAAGAAGCCTACATATCGAGCGGCGCGCGTAAGAGAGGAAACGCCATGCTGGGTTTGATGCAAGACCGTCCGCTGCTGATCTCGCAGATCATCGACTATGCCGCCGCCGCCTATCCCGACGTCGAGATCGTGACGCGAACCGTCGAGGGGCCGATCCACCGCTACGGCTACAAGGACGCGCACAAGCGCGCCAAGCAGCTGGCCGAAGCGCTGCAGGGGCTCGGCATCAAGCTCGGCGACCGGGTCGGCACCATCGCCTGGAACACCTACCGGCATTTCGAACTCTACTTCGGCATCTCCGGCATCGGCGCGGTGCTGCACACGCTGAACCCGCGCCTGGCGCCCGAGCATGTGGCCTATATCGCCAACCATGCCGAGGACCAGATCCTCTTCGTCGACCTGAACCTGATGCCGATCGTCGAGGGCGTCTGGGACCAGCTCAAGACCGTGAAGCATGTCGTGGTCATGACCGATCGCGCGCACATGCCGACCTCGGCCAAGATCCCGAAGCTGCTCTGCTACGAGGAGCTGATCGCCGACAAGCCGGGCACTCTCACCTGGCCGGAGTTCGACGAGAAGACCGCCTCGTCGCTCTGCTACACGTCGGGCACCACGGGCAATCCGAAGGGCGTGCTCTATTCGCACCGCTCCACGATGATCCATTCGATGATGATGTGCTCCGGCCCGGTGCTGGCGCTCGATCCCGACACCACTATCCTTCCCGTGGTGCCGATGTTCCATGCCAATGCCTGGGGCCTCGTCTATGCCGGCCCCTTCTGCGGCACCAAGCTGGTGTTCCCCGGCTTCAAGCTCGACGGCGCCAGCATTTACGAACTGCTCGACAAGGAGCAGGTGACCCTGTCGGCCGGCGTGCCGACCGTGTGGCTGGCCCTGCTCGACTACTGCCAGCAGAACAATCTCAAGATGTCGTCGGTCAAGCGCACCCTGATCGGCGGCTCGGCCGTTCCCTACGCCATGATCGAGCGCTTCTGGAAGGAGCATGGTGTCGAGGTCGCGCAGGGCTGGGGCATGACCGAGATGAGCCCGCTCGGCACCCTGACCCGCTTCAACAGGGGCGAGCGCGACCTGTCCGACGCCGAACGCTTCGCCATCACGGCGAAGCAGGGTCGCCCGGTGTTCGGCTGCGAGATGAAGATCATCGACGATGCCGGCAACGACCTGCCGCTAGACGGCAGCGTCTCGGGCAACATGGTCGTGCGCGGCCCGTGGATCGTGAAGGGCTACATGAAGGGCGACGGCAGGAGCCAGTTCCTCGAGAACGACTGGTTCCATACCGGCGACGTCTGCAAGATCGAGAGTGACGGTTCGGTCGTCATCACCGACCGTTCCAAGGACGTGATCAAGTCGGGCGGCGAGTGGATCAGCTCGATCGACCTCGAGAATGCCGCCATGGGGTGCCCCGGCGTCGCCGAGGCCGCGGTGATCGGGGTCGCTCATCCCAAGTGGGACGAGCGCCCTCTGCTCATCGTCGTCCGCCGCCCCGATGCGTCGGTTGAGAAGGCCGACCTTCTGAAGTTCCTCGACGGCAAGATCGCCAAATGGTGGATGCCGGACGACGTGCAGTTCGTCGACGCCATCCCGCACGGCGCCACCGGCAAGATCCTGAAGACCGCCCTGCGCAAGCAGTTCGAGAGCTACAAGCTCCCGACCGCCTGAGGGGTGTCGCCCCGCGAGCGACGCAGCTCGACGAGGGCATGACGCGTCACCTGGAACGCGCCGACCAGGGCCAGGCCGGACATGATCGCAGCGACGACATAGTCCGGCCAGCCACTGCCCGAACCGAACACGCCCGCGGCCGCGGCCAGCACGGCGACGTTGCCGATCGCGTCGTTGCGCGTGCAGATCCACACCGAGCGCATGTTGCTGTCGCCCTCGCGCCAGCGATAGAGCAGCAGCGCCACGCCGAAGTTGGCGGCCAGCGCCAGGGCCCCGACCACGCCCATCACCGGCGCCGCCGGGACGGTGCCGGCCATTGCGTGATTGATCGTGGTGAACGCGACCCACAGGCCGAAGGCGCCCATGCTGGCGGCCTTCAGCAGCGACGCGCGGGCGCGCCACTGGATCGCCATGCCCAGCACGAACAGGCTGATGCCGTAATTGCCGGCATCGCCCAGGAAGTCGAGCGAGTCGGCCAGCAACGAGACCGACGAGGCGGCAAGGCCAGCGCCGATCTCCACGACGAACATCGCGAGGTTCACCGCCAGCGCGATCCACAGGATGCGCTTGTAAGCAGGTGAGTTTGCCGCAGCACTCGCGTGCTCGTGGCCGTGATCGCAGCAATGGGCGCTCATTTCAGTGCTCCGCTATATGGATGACCATATCCTCGACCATGCGGCGGACGTGCAGGTCGTCCGCCTCGTAGTAGACCTGTTTGCCCTGCCGCTCGCCTCGCACCAGGCGCGCGCCCTTGAGCAGGCGCAGGTGGTGGCTGACCAGCGACACCGAGAGGCCGAGCCGATCGGCGATGTCCGACACCGCGAGCGGCGTGCGCAGGCAGGAGACCACGATCTTCAGCCGGGTCGGATCGCCCAGCAGCCGGAACAGGTCCGCCAGCGCGACTGCATGGTCGTCGGACAGGAGGGTTTTCTTTGCTTTGGACATTTGAATAACTGTTCAAATGTAAGAAGCACCTGCCCTTCCGTCAACCCACACGAATCGTTACGTTATTGCCTCCTGTGGACGGCGAACCGCGATGTCGCAAACCACCGCGGCAACGACGATCGCGCCCCCCGCGAGGGTCGTCCAGCCCGGCGTCTCGGCGAAGGCCAGCCAGACCCAGAGCGTGCCGAGCGGTGTCTGCAGCACGCCGATCAGTGCGCCGCGCGTCGCCGAAATCAGCGGTGTGCCCAGCGCCAGCAACAGCAGGCCGAGGCCGAACTGGCTGACGCCGAACAGCGCGAGCAGGAGCAGCTCCTCGCCGCTCACCGCCAGCGGCCGCGCGAACGGCAGCACGATCAGCGCGCAGAGGAAGGCCGAGAGACCGACCGCCGGCAGCATGCCGACACCGGGGTTGCGCCGGATCAGAACCAGCACCAGCGACATCAGCACCGCCATGCCGAAGGCCAGCAGGTTGCCCGACACGCGTCCTCCCGACGCTGCCGCGCCCATCATCACCGCCACACCGACGATGGCGGCCAGCGTGGCCCCCAGCGTGACCCAGTCTTCGCGCTCCCCGATCACCAGCCACGCGATACCCGCCGTCACGAAGGGGATCGTCGCATCGATCACCAGGACATCGGCCACGGTCGACAGACGCAACGCGTTCAGGAAGCACACGGTGGCGACGGCCGCGCACAGCGCGAGCAGCAGACCGTCTCGACCGATGGCGCGCACCGCCGGCACGATCCTCCCCTGCTCCCGCCACAGCAACATGCCCGTCAGGAACAAACCGCCGAACAGCCCGCGCCAGAACAGCATCGTCCAGGCGTCGAGGTCGATCAGCCGCGTGTAGAAGCCGGCGGTGCTGTAGGCGACCGCCGACGCGGCCAGAAGCGCCGTGCCAACGACGGCCTGCCGGGTCGGCGAGCGCAACATGTGCGGCGTGGACGTATCTACTGGGGGCATGTTTTCTCCGACTGGGAACGCTGCGGACCCTAGCGACGCCCTCCTGACAGCGTTGTGTCAGTAGTGAAATAGGCCCATAAAATCGGCCCTCATGCGCCGCTCCGACCGCCTGTTCGACATCATCCAGCGCCTGCGGACGGCCAAAGGTCCGGTCACCGCTGCCGCGCTGGCGGCCGAACTCGAGGTGACGCCACGCACCGTCTATCGCGACATCGCGACCCTGCAGGCCCGCCGCGTACCGATCGATGGCGCCGCCGGCATCGGCTACGTGCTGCGCAGGAGCTTCGACCTGCCGCCCCTGATGTTCACCGCCGACGAGGTCGAGGCCATCGCCATCGGTGCACGCCTCGTCCGCCGCCTGCGCGACGCCAAGCTGCAGGAAGCGGCCGACAGCGTTTTCTCCAAGGTGACGGTCGTGCTCCCCGAAGCGCTGCGCCGTCAGCTCACCGCGACGCCCTTCTACGTCTCACCCGGCGACACGGTCGAACCGCGCGGTGTCGATCTCGCCGACGTGCGCGCCGCGATCCGCGACAGCCGCAAGCTCCACATCGCCTATGCCGACGAGAAGGGCCGGCGTACCAACCGCACCGTCTGGCCGATCGCCATGGCCTACTACGTCGACGTCACCCTGGTCGGCGCCTGGTGCGAGTTGCGCACCGGCTACCGCAACTTTCGCGTCGAACGCATCCAGTCTTCGACGGTCCTCGACGAGCATTTCGACCAGGACAATGGCCGCCTGTTCCGCGAATGGGCGGAGCTGCCGAAGGTGAAGCCTGTCTTGTCATCGCGGGCGGAGTAGTCTCCGCCCTGGAGCGCAGCGAAGGATCTGCCGCCCGTCACGGCGTCCGCTGATCGTTCCGTCAGGTCCTTCGCTGTGCTCAGGACGACAGTCAGAAAACATGCAACGCCGCCACGTTGACGACCGCGCCGCTCCCCAATGCCCAGAGCGGATTGCGGCGTGTCGTGTAGACGAAGACAGTCGTGGCAAGGCTGATAAGCACGGTGACGGCGTCGCGGTCCACGGTGCGCATCATCGAAAGGCCCGACGCCAGCATCATCCCGAGCGCGACCGGTATCAACGCGTCGCGCAACACCGCCACGGCTGGATGATATGACCAGCGCGTGAGCACGCGACCGGCGAAATAGGCCAGCACGCTCGAGGGGATCAGCAGAGCGAAGGTCGCCACCAGCAGGCCCGACAGCCCCGCGACCTGCCAGCCGATCAGGCTGACGAAGATCACATTCGGACCGGGCGAGGCACTGGCGATGGCGAAGGCGCTCGCGAAGGCCGAATCGGTCATCCAGCCGTGGATGTCGACGACCTGGCGGTGGATTTCGGGCAGCAGCGCATTCACGCCGCCGATAGAGACGAGTGACAGCAGCGCGAAGGTCCGCGCCAGTTCGGCCAGTACGCCGGTCACCTGCGCCGGTCCCACCAGGTCGCGGCAAGGGCGGTCGGCACCAGCACGAGGACCACGGGCACGAGCGGCCAGCGCAGCAGGCCGATCGCCGCGAATCCCGCCGCACCGATCGCATAGGAGAGCAGCGTCGGCCGTATGTTGCGGATCATCTTGAGCGCCGTGCCCAGCACGAGGCCGGCGGAAGCCGCTGCTGCCCCGATCAACGCAGCCCCCACCTCGGGGATCGTGGCCACGCGTTCGTAGACGACTGCCAGCGCGGTCACGATGACCAGGGGCATCGCCATCTGACCCAGCAGGCAGAGCAGGACGCCGACGATCCCCTGGTTGACGCCGACGATCCCCTGGTTACGGTCGCCGATGATGACGGCGGCGTTGATCGTGTTGGGCCCGGGCAGGACCTGTCCGATACCCAGGATCTCGGCGAACTCGCGATCGCTGAGCCAGCGGCGCTCCTCGACGATGATGTGACGGGCCCATGGCGCCACGCCGCCGAAGCCCAGCAGGCCGATCTTGAGAAAGCCGAGGAAGAGTTCCGCCTTGCTTATGTTGCGGTGCGGCGTAGCCGACGAGTTATGCTGCATTGCGAGCCAGACTAGCAAAATCCGGTCCGGGCGCCTCGCGGACAGTTCCCGACCGCGCTAGCCTCTCCCCACCATGAGCAAAGCCATTCGCCCGATCGATTCGCAGAACCGCCCGTTCTTCGCCGGTGAGGTGTCGGGCATCGACCTCACGCAGCGCCTCAGCGACGAGGAAGTCGCTTTCATCCATGACGGGATGAACCATTACGGCGTGCTGGTGTTCCGCGACCAGCATCTCGACGACGAGAGCCAGCTTGCCTTCAGCCGCCAGCTCGGGCCGCTCGAGCAGGCGACCGGGGACATCATGCCACCCGAGGAACGGCGCATGAGCATGGACCTCAACGACATCTCGAACCTCGACCGTCACGGCAACGTACTGGCGCGCGACGATCGCCGCCGTCTGTTTAGTCTGGGCAACCAGCTCTGGCACTCCGACAGCTCGTTCAAGGAAGTGCCGGCCCTCTATTCCCTCCTGTCGGCCCGCACCATCCCGTCGGCCGGCGGCAATACAGAGTTCGCCGACATGCGCGCGGCCTACAATGCGCTCGACGAGGTCACCAAGCGCGAGGTCCACGACCTGATCTGCCTGCACAGCCAGATCTATTCGCGCAGCATGCTGGGCTTCGAGGACTTCACCGAGGCCGAGCGTGTGAAGTGGGCGCCGGTGCGCCAGCGCCTGGTGCGCCGCCATCCGGGCTCCGGCCGCCTGTCGCTCTATCTCGCGAGCCATGCCGGCGGCATCGAGGGCTGGCCGATGCCCGAGGCGCGCGCCTTCCTGCGCGACCTCACCGAGCATGCCACGCAGCGTCCGTTCGTCTACGCCCATGTTTGGCGGCCCTTCGACCTGGTGATGTGGGACAACCGCGCCACCATGCATCGCGCCCGCCGCTTCAACTCGGGCGAAGTGCGCGACATGCGTCGCACCACGCTCACCAACATCGTTTCCAGCCTGGAGCAGGCCCCCTAGAAGATGCGGCTGCAGTTCCTCGGATCCGGCGATGCCTTCGGCAGCGGCGGACGGTTCAACACCTGCTTCCATGTCGAGCGCGCACGCCACGGCAACCTGCTGGTGGATTGCGGCGCGTCGTCGATGATCGCCATCCGCAAGTGGCAGGTCGAGCCCAACGCGATCTCGACCGTGCTGGTGAGCCACCTGCACGGCGACCATTTCGCCGGCCTGCCGTTCTTCCTGCTCGATGCGCAGCTGGTCAGCCGGCGCACGGCCCCGCTGATCCTGGCGGGACCTCCCGGCTTTCGCGACCGGCTGATGATCCTCATGGAGGCGATGTTCGCCGGCTCGACCCAGGTCCAGCGCAGGTTCGAACTGGAGATCCGCGAGCTGGCGCTGCACGAGCGGGTCGAGATGAACGGACTCGCCGTGACGCCCTACCTGATGAAGCACTTTAGCGGCGCCCCCTCCTACGCGCTCCGCATCGAGACCGAAGGCAAGATGCTCGCCTATTCGGGCGACACCGAGTGGGTGGAGGAGCTGATTCCGGCCGCTCGCGAGGCCGACCTGTTCATCTGCGAGGCCTATTTCTTCGACAAGGTGATGAAGTACCACATCGACTATACGACCCTGGTCAAGCACCTGCCGCGCATTGCGGCCAAACGCACCATCGTGACCCACATGAGCGCCGAGCTCTTAGGCCGTGGTTCGGAGATCGCGCTCGAAGCGGCGCATGACGGGCTGGTGGTGGAGTTCTAACCCTTCGTCGTCTCGACCGGAGCCTCGCGCAGCGAGGCGTAGCGGAGAGACCCTTTCTCGACCAAGAGCCGGCAAATCGTGGAGAGAAGGTCTCTCCGCTTCGCGCCTACGGCGCTTCGGTCGAGACGACGGAAGCCAAGAAAGGGTCAAACCTTCGGCACCCACTCCTCGACACGCGTGTTGGTCGCCGGGTCGAGCATGCGGGTCTCCCGCAGGACCATGCCGTGTTTGGCGAAGACTTCCTCCGGCGTCGCGTTCTTGCCGACGCCCGGAAAGACCGGCCGGCCGCGCGGCACGATGGCGTCGGTGCGGGTCAGGAAGAACGAATCGTAGCCGATGTTGAGGAACAGGCCGAACACGTCGGTGCCACCGACGACGGCCAGCGTTCCGTCCTCGAGGTTGAGCTTCATCCACGCCTCCTCGAACGGCGCCGAGGCCGGATTCCACAGGATGGCATTGGCGTTGTCGGGATCGGGGACGACGCGCTCGACGCGGCGGGTCAGGACGATTCGGCGGCGCGCGGCTTCCTTAGGCCCCCCTTCCGCGGAGTGCCGGCCGTTGGCGACCGCGGCCGCCCGGTCGACCGAGTCCTGATAAAATTTCTGGTCGGCCGGGATCTTCAGGATTTCCGGGAAGGACCCGTCCGAAGCCGCGATCATGCCTTCGCTGGAAACGATCGCAAATCCCTCG